>Ga0209128_1000429_pt1 | contig 31595 bp, 27 predicted proteins | sample ETNvirnome_6_100_FD_184072 | JGI IMG/M metagenome (GOLD analysis project Ga0209128, IMG submission 184072) | Marine viral communities from the Pacific Ocean - ETNP_6_100 (SPAdes) (version 2) | ecosystem: Environmental > Aquatic > Marine > Oceanic | place: Pacific Ocean | collected 2013-06-19
CAGTTTACCCTCGTGATAAATGCCAATACAGTGCTGTTTGTCGTCTAATGCTTGAATAAGCAAAGTTCACCTATTAATATCCACCAGTGCCGCCCATACCAGAGGTGCCGCCGCCATTCGAAGGCGACGTTGAGGTAGCTGCTGCTGTGGTAGCACTGGTTGATGTTTTGATATTGTCTTCATAGTTTGTCATCAATGCCATATCCTCTAAGGAATAGCGATAAAAATTAAACTTACTTCCAATATAACTGATAGCAGCATCAAAGTCAACATTTTTCTTTAAATCTTTAGCATTTTTAATAGTTTTCTCTAAACTATGTTGATCCAAGGGGTTAGATAATTCATAATTTAAAAACTCAGCATATACAGGAAGCCAAAAGTCTTGATTATATTTATTTTGTATATCACTATCCGATAAAGGTGTGCGTTCTATAAGCTTTGTATGGGTCATACTTTTTTGATTATCATAGGTGCTCATAACTGGTCGTCTTCGTAGCGCAAGTTCGCTTTCATTTAAAAAATATTTTCTAGCCGATCTGCTATGGCACGTTGTTGTTTCCGATACAACCGGATACGCCGAAGCATAATTATTATAAAACTGTATTAAATAAACTCTAATGCATTCGTAATCATAGTCAGTGGCTTTATAATAATATGATTCAAAAAGATTGTCAAGACTTATATTGTAGGAAGCCATATAATTTTGCATTTCTGGGGTGCCAAGATCGGCAATAATCCTACCTGGGTATTCTTTATCTGCCATAAATCCAAACTTTCTAAGCGATCTCATGTAAAACTCAAAATTTGCACTTTCTATATATGTGAAATTCTTTGCCGCATCATCGGAATAATTTATCGATGGCTCAATTTCTACAACAAGTCCAGAAATAAGTTTTGAACATTTTTGCGATAATATAAAAGAGGAGCGACTAAGTGGGAACTTGGAACCTTTAGTCTTATAGAGGTGCTTAACGGATTGTAGGTACTTATCAAAGTTGGTTGGTCTAGCAAATTGTAGACCATTTTTTTCACTGGGCTTTTCAAAATAGACAGATACTAATGGTTGATATAGTGCTCGAATATGAGCGGCATACTTAGTATGGACACTTTCCCAGCCTTTTGTTGGCACAATCGTTTGAATATTGTTTGCCTCATTTTTAATAAGACCCAGCGTGTTTGCTTTATTAAGATGATTTTGCAAATCTGCAAAGGCATCGGCAACAAAATTTAACACGTATACCGTATCTTTAGGGGCTTCTTTGTTTGCAGGCAATGCCACAAGGTGACGCTCAGAGGGGTATACCACGTTACCCTTCATATCGACTTTGCCATAATATGGCGTTAACGAGAAGTCGAAAAAATTATCATATTTCTCAGTTGGAATATCGTGGTTTAAATATTTTTTTCTTAAATTAAATATTCGTTTTGCGCTGTTTTGTTTCTTTGCCATAGTTTAGTATTTCTTGCCCCCCATGCCCCCCATCGGGCCAAGGTTCTGTCCTGGTCGTCCGGTCCCTGGACGGTTGCGTTGCTTTGCTTCGTACTCTTCGATCTCCTTGGCGACGGCGGCTTGATTTGCTTCGCGGGCTTCCTTGGCAGCCTTCTCTGCACGTTCAACTCTGTCTTCTGCTGCATCTATTAAACACTGTTCTGTTGTCATCAAGTTAGGAGATCCGGGTGCTGTGAGTTGGTCGTAGCAAGAATCTGGAATTCCCTCTATATACTCAAATGAAAGCCATTTAGCTGCTAAAGTTGTGTTCCATTTTTTACCTGTTCCAAGGTGTCCAAAGTCATGACTTACGCTGGTTACTGTAAAATATCCACCGAGCCCGAGGGCTCTAGCGGGCGAAACTTGTAGAGCCCACGGAAGCATCGCGCCACCGGTCTTTTGTTGATTAAACTGGTCTGCGTCCATGTGTGATGATTGTAATCTGGTATGATCGAGATATAAAATTGCTCCGGGCTTGTAAACAACGTTACCTCGTAATAAAACATCGGCATCATATTTCTCTCTTATTATCCCACGGCTATTTATTATAGAATCTTGCATCAAGTTTGCGGTCCCCAGAAGGGGCAAGTCATTTCTCTTAAATGTGGCGCTTATAAGTGCTTTTTTATTTGCCACATTTAAAATATAGTGTTGAATGCCGTGCTCTTTATCGATGCTGCGGAGTCCGGTACGCATTACCTTTCCTTCCGGCTTTTGTTGAATCAGAACAACATCATAACTATCAGTATTATTGGAGTTGTTTGACATTTCAGCAAACTCAGCGGATAGTTGTTTCGCAATCTCTGTTGTTTTGAAATAAGGTACGTATTGTACCAGCGCGGCTCGCTCACCAGAGAGAGCCATATTACACAACTCAGGATCCTCGTCGCAAAGCTCCTGTTGCTCTGCGGTCAAAGGAGCCATGGTCGGGTTGGCAGGGGGCGCGTCGGGGTTTTGTCTCTGTGCCTCGGGTGCCATTTCTTTTTTTAATTTTACATTTAAACCTGCGCCGAATCCGGGCAAAGCAAAGTAGCTTATGCGTGTGGTGGGCCGTTTTTGAGGAACTGAGGAGAGCGCTAATACTGCCCTGTTTGTAAGTGCATAAGGAATCAAGTGGGTCATGATGCCATTGATCAAATCTCTAAGAAAAAAACTCGTCTTTGCCGGTTTGGATACAACTTCATTAAACCAATAAGTTCTGAAATGTTCAATATCAATTGGTATATCCGCTATATTAATATATCTTGTTGCGGGATCTGAGGATCTTTTTGGGAGCGTAATGTCTCCAAAAACATATTTTCCAAGAAGTTTAATTGTGGCTGTGGCAAGCGGTCCAAGCGCACCATCCGAAGCTACCTCTCTATAAAATGCGGCCACAGGCATATCATCCTGCTGGCTGCGCCCAGAAACAAGTCCAGGGCTTGGCACCGGAGTTTCCCCGAAATAATCATTATTGTATGCCACCAATTCTAAGGCGGCTTCAAAAATGTCTCCTATAAAAACAAAATTAAGTTGATAATAATCCGATCCTACGGCATTAAAAGTTGCATTCAAAAGGTTCTCTCGTTCATCGGAGGCACTATCTGTGTCATCATTCATCTCCTCACCGTTCGCTAGCGCGGTGAGCCGCTCTTGATCAACGACGTTACTGGCAAGCGGCGATATGTTGGCATCGTGGCTATCTGTCCACCATACATCGCGGTAATTTCTAATAAGTATAGGATTCTCCGCACGTTTAGCTTCTGCGTCTTGATCGCTAGCGCTGGGGCGCAAATCCAGAGTTTTCGGAATGCGAACCTTGTAGATTCTGGAATTATCGTGCCCTTTAAGTAGTAGCTGGTTGTATAATCGCTTCTTTGCAATTAAAAATGCCTTGTCATATTCGCTTTGTGCATCCTTTAACATAGTCTCCAGTGGCCATCGACAGTCCTCTCGATCTCTGTTTTGAGCCATTATTTCTGCATACTCTGGCGAGTCAGGGTCCAAACCTGCTGGGGGATCGTATGCCTGTAAGTTGCCCAGATCTGCTTTTATATCATGTATAGAGCGCTGCTTGCGTGCTAACTCTTCTCGTATTTTTGAAGAGACTAATAAATCTGCTCCTGGGGCTCGATCCGCGAATTCGCTTCTGGCTATATAATGAATTTTTAATTCAACCTGCAAATCGGAGCCTAGAACAAACTCATGATGACTTAGCTGTAAATAGAATATTTCTCTATGATTTTCAATAATTTCGATAATGTCATCAACGTTAGGTCTGTCATGTTTTTCTAGTCTTGCCTTAAATTCTGCCTCTCCAATCTCGTCAATTAGTTGTTCGTTGTACTCCGCTGCGGCGATTATTTGTGCTTTGGCTGCGGGGGTCAGCGCAGAATTTTTCAGTGCTTCCCTGGCCTTGTTTGGGTCTTTCCAGACACGCTCTTTCCGTTCACGGGCATACAAGGCGTTCCTTATCTCAGACCTCGATGGTGTTCCATAGCCTATTACTAATTTTATTTCGGATTTGGGCGGATCGTATGATAAATCACAACTGTTAGAACTAGCCTCTCCTTTAGGGTTCATTTTAATCAAATCAATCCAAGCTACTCCATTATTTAAAATCCTCTCCGCTTCATCACTTAACTCTTGCCCCGTCATCTTGGCGGATACCTTTAGTTTCTCAAGTTCGGAAATTTTCCACCTATAAAATAAATTATTTAAATCCTGGGTTTCTACAGTAAGTTGCACCTTGATGTTGTTATCAACCCGGCCGGGATTCTCTCCCATTTTATCAATTTTACAGCCCGTAAGACCAACTCTAATATCTTTGTGTGGAGGCATGCCTTCAGCGGAAAAGGCTTTGGTTCCACGCGGGTTATTTCTTAGCCAATCTTTTTTAAATTCCACAGGGATAGGATCGCCGCCGGGTCGTGGATACATTTTATATATTTTGACGAAAGGCACTAAGATATTGAGCAGCTTAGTGTCGAGATCCAGTATAGAAAGGGTCTGTTTTGGCACAAAAGCATTTACTAGACTTTGCGGGTCATAAGTGTTAAGCAGTCCTTCGGCTGTCAAGCTCCCGTCACTGGTTCTGCCATCTCGAACCACTCTTGTAATCGCAAGAGCGGGCGGACCAGCGATAGTCTGGTCCCAGCCATCAGGTCTATCGGGATCGACTACATCGCCACCATCCTCGCCCCATTTGGCTACGTTGCCTGCGTAGACTGGCTCGCCGGGAAAGCCGGTAGATCTGCCCGTTTGTACAAGCACTTCGTCTATACGATCTATTAAAAGCCTTTGTCCTAGCTCTCTTTCGGTATATTCTGGAGTGTCGCTTCCCATGTTTTATCGGCTTCCCAGAAACACATCTAGTGGGGTAGGGATAAAAATAACATCCCCAACCTTAAGATGTCCTTCGGTGGGAGCTTGATTGTACGAAGCTATAACCCACCAATATTCTGGATTTTGATAATATTGATTTGCGAGTTTAAAATATCTATCACCCGTTTTCCAAATATGGCTTATATCTCTAATCGCTGAATTGGTATTTGGTGAAAGTGCCATGGATACCGGCGTTGTCCATTGAGTTATGCCGGGACTGTTTTTCCGTCTGAGTATATCAGTATATTTTTTACTTACATTGCGAAAAAACCGTCTTCCGTAATTTCTGGTCCTTGACGACATTATTAACCCTCCTTGATATTAAATAGATATTAATACAAATTTCCTATTTATTGTTATTTTAAAAGTCCTTTATATTTTTCGGTGATCGCTTCTGCCTCTTCCTGGTCTAATTCAATGTCCACCACTTGCTCGTTATTAGGGTCCAGTGGCGACCCCACTGCGCCTGGGGGTTGTCCACTGCCATCGTTGGGGGTACGCTGACAATATTCGGCTGCTGCGATTGGTCCGGTGCCATGGGGCCAGTCTAGCAATGCATTCCGAGGTGCACCTTTTGCCGATAACGACCAGCCAACCGATTCTGGGGCACGAAAGGATCCGCCAAAACCGATGGCCATCTGTTCATCTGTTTGCATTGCCATCTTAACAGTAACAAGTTTTGGATAGACTCCTCCTTTGTCGCCATGATACACATAAGAATCTTCTTTAATCACATCGCTTGGTTGATTGTTACCGGACGCCCAATATTTATCAGAACGCTCTCCGACAGTTAAGTCTTCAGTGTTCCGCGTCATCGGATCTATCATTTGTGATGGGGTTGACCCATAGTCAAATACTCCTGCATCGAAATTTATATCAAAATCAAAAGACAACATTTTAACTATTTGTTCTCTTAAAAATGTTCCAAAATTAATAACATAGTCAGGTGTTGCACCTCCAGCCCATTCTATGGTGGACCGTTGTGGTCCCTCGACCCCGGCCGGGGGCGCTGTATAGCCTGGGACACCAATGAAATCCCTATACACGGTTTTTGCCAATTTTTGACAAAAATCTAAGTTTTTTTTCGCTTCGTGGACATTTCGAGCAGCCAAAGTAAAAGATATATCTATGGTCCGTATTGTTTTCGAGTACACCGGCTTTTGATTTATATCGCCGGGAGAGGTGTCGGAAAAATCCCAATCGGCCTTGTATGATTCAGAATAGCTATCTAAAAGAATATATCTTACCATATGCATTCTGGGGGCGCTGTCTCTTCGGATTTCTAAAGGCGGATATGCTCCGTCTCCAGTTTGTTGAATCGCACTATATTGATTGCCGTTTCCATATTGCTTGGGACTTCCTTTAATTTTTGCCATAGTTGTTACCTAGTAATATTTTGGATAAGTATCTGGAAATGGGTGCTGCAAGGAGTCTCCCTCTGAAATGATAGCATCCCCCGAAATTTGAATATCAATCTGTACTGGATAGATTTCGTCTTCTCCAAGAATTCCAGTACCCTTGCTTGTGATAAATCCAGCGTCTATATTGGGACTGTATGTTAAATCACCGATGTATAGCCCTATTCCGTCTCTGCTGGCGGGATCTTGAAGAAACGATATCCCGCGACAGTATATCGTTGGAGTGCCTGTCCTTTTATCAGATGTGTCATATTGAGGGTACATCATGCATAGCAATAAATTAATGTTTTGCTCATTATATCGTGCCTCTTCAAGAGATGCGTTTGCCAACGAAAGTGTAAAACTAACTTGTCTAGCCGTCCACTTAGTATTAAATATAGGATTTGCATCATCCTGGTAGTATCTCATTTCGTTGTTACCTTTATGGCTATCGGAAAAGCTTGTTATATTAGCTGGGAACTCGACCGAATGACCGGTAGCATGTGTAAATCTTACTTTGTATCCTTGTTGGATCGCCCAAGCAGCGGCAGACTTATCAATATGAGGTGCGCTAGATCCCTCGCCATATATTGGTCTGTGGGTTGCTTTAATAATACTCATCGTGAGTCCAGCGCCAGCGTGCGCCCTCTTCTAAATCCTGCTGATTCTAGGTCACTTTGCAAAAGGACTGCTTGATTTCTATCTACTGCGTCTGTAATACGGCTTGCGACTTCATCAAGCTTGTTAATTAACGGCTCGAATGCAGCAGTATTTAATTGAACCGGAATTGTTCTGCCATTAGGCAATGGAACGACAGCTTCGGGACCGGCTTCTCCAGCAAGAGACGGTCCTTGGGTGATGCCGCCTTCTGCCATTCCGCCGCCTATCGACGAGCCCAACGCTGCGCCGCCGCCGATTCCGAGGAGTCCACCGATGGCTGTTCCCATACCGATGCCCGCTGATGCGCCCGCCGCAGTTCCGGCACCGGGCATCAAAAAACTGCCCGCTACCGCCCCGCCGATCCCCCCTACAACGGCTAGCGCGGTTCCGATTTGCGCTCTGTGCTTGGCTTTTTCTTCTTCCCCCGCTGCCTTGTCTCGTTCTATATCACTTATAAGTTTAGTTACCCCCATTACCGCTGCTGCGATGGCTATGGTGAGTGCGGTACCCTTCCCGATGGAGGCACCCACACCGGAGGCAGAGGTTGTTACTGCTCCTGTCGCAGCGTCGGTGGTTGACGTAGCGAGGAGTTGGGTCAGGAGGGTATGAGTCGTTACGTCCGACGCATAGGTTTGCATCAAAGGGTTTGAACCTCGCATCATTAGAGAACCAACGAGGGTCATGAGTGTGCCCCCCACTAAGGATGCGATCAACATCCCACCAACTTTCGCAATCCCCGCCATCCAGCCAAAACTTTCGTTAAAAGAATTTAAGAAGCCGCTAATGGCACCCATTGTGTCCTTGAGTCGATTTAATGGACCCTGGAGAGATACTGCAAACGACATTGCTAAAATTTTCGCTTCCGTTGCAAAATCTCGACCTGCTTTCTGTAGCTCTACCATCTCGTCTTGTCTTAATCCGGCTTTTGTCATAGCAGCCTCTAGCGCGTCTACCTGCTCCTCTTGGTTCATCATCATAAGCAATTGTTCACTTGACATTCCTAATGTGCTAGCTAGAGCCTTTTGTGACCAATAATCAAGACTTTCGAAATCACCAACGGATTGCGAAATAGCATTGCGGAATAGCTCCATTCTTTCAGCCGGATTTGTAGTTTCAAGAATTTCCATTGTGTCAACAAGCGGCGTGCCACCCATTGAAGCAAGAACAGCGTTTAAGTTTCCGGCTGCGTCGGCAGCACTCTCAAACGTGTCAAACTGCTCAGACAGGGATACAATATCTTGCATTCCCATGCCAGTTCGTTTGGAGGCAGAATAGAGGTCATCAAAGACTTTTTCCATATTTCGTCCGTGAATTGCAAGCTTGGGCATTATTGTGCTGGCTTCCTGCATGACCTTATTTAGATCATCCCCAAAGGCTTTTGCAGTACCCATTATAGACTTTTGAAGTTTTAGAGCACCAGTTCTTGTCCTGCCAGTTGTTCTAGTGACGGCTTGTAGAAAACCAGTTGTATTATCCGCAGAGACACCGAATGTTTCAAATTGAGCCACGGTACCAGCTAAATCTTTTTGTGCTTTCTCGGACATCATTAAGAATTCAGAAAATCCGCCTTGAAGAGCACCAACTGCGGTAGCTGCCTGATCTGCGGTTACACCAAGATCACGATTTTGATACTCTACCGATTTGATTACATCCCTATATTTTAATCCGGTTCCTGTGGATTTGGCAAACGCCGCAGTAGCGTTATCAACACTTAGAGTTAAGACAGTTGACGCTTCAACAAACTTTTTAAAACCTGCAATCGCCAAGTTCGTCGGTGTCAGCGTTTCTGCAATTTCTTTACCCATTATGTGAAAGGCGGTTCCAACAGCCTCACCTTCGGAAATCATTCTGGCGAAACCGGCGGCCGCTCCATCTGCACCTCTTTCAACACCGGTTAGTGTTCTAATTAAGCGCTCAGTACCTCTTGCAAGAGTCCTGGAGGCGTCGGAGGTTTCCGCTATTTCGCGGCGCATTCTTGCCATTGCGGAGGCAACGCCCGCAGCGGCTTCACCGCCCCTAGTCAGCGCATCTTCCAGAATATCTAGCTCTGCTGCCCGTGCCGCGCCTTCAGCACCGAGCGCGGAGACTTCGGCGCGAAGGTCAGCTAACTGTTGTTCGAGTGCTTCAATTTCTTCGGGGGTCAGAGCCATAATTTATTAAATCCTATTTAAATGGCCAAATAATTCCGGTTTCTTTTTCGAAGCTTTTTATTGCTTTATCTAAAGCTGCTTTGTTCTTTACAACCTTTGGATCATTTAAACCATATTTGTTCATTGCTCTGAGGTATTTGGCTTCACCCGCGAGAGCTTTTTCAAAAGATTTAATTTGTGAACTCGATCCCACAACATTAACGGGAACAAGAGCGGGGCTTCGAGCACCAAACATTCCACCTAGAATTGTTTGAATTGCGCCACCAAACATAGCAAGGTAACTTTCGTTAATTGCATTGCCAATTGTTAAATCAATTTTAATTGGCACTAAGTCACCATTATCTTTCATGAGAAGTTTTCCTTATATTGCTGCTTCTTTAATTAGTTCCATAAAAAAAGAAAATTGGGCGTTAACCCAATTTTCTCATAGTATAAGTTCAGCGGCGGACTTTCGACTTGTTTTTTGCTTTTTCTACTTCGTGATTTTGTTCTTCGAAATGTTTCGATAGCCTTTTCACAAACCAATTACGCAACCCAATTGGTAAATTATATGCCTCTTGAAAGCCCCAGTTACCGTGCATTTTTAAATAAAAGAAATGCTCGTAAACCATCTCCATATATTCATTACCCAGGCCAAAAAAAGTCCGCTGTAAGCGGCACCTCCATTTCGGATTCATAGCCGCAGTTAGAGCAAGAGTATTCTTGTGACATGTCAACGTTTGGAGTTGCGCCAATAACACAAGCCCGAAGGAAACGCGAATCGAGGGCTGGCATATTATCAACAAAATCACTTACTTCTCTGCTATTGGTAACATCGTTAACTGAGATAATAAGCCTTTTTAACAATTCTGTAGAATTGGAATCTGGTAAATTCATCTTTGATTTTTTATTGGCTGCTTCTGTTAAGTATTTTTCATCTTTTCCAGTTAAGAGTCGAAACTCAACTTGATATTCTGTTGTAGGTAGTGTTACCAAAAAAGTGCCGTTTGGGGATATCTCAACTTCCTCAACTCCTTCTGTCACAACTGTGCCTGGACTTGTAGAAGTTGCGTCAAGATCGAAATCATAAACCGATGCTATTTTGCACCCTGGACATGTGACTCTAGTTTGATAAGACGAACCATATCCAGAAATCCTAGCGGCAAGAATTAGTGCGCTCTTGTCGCCAGCAAGCAAATCATCAACATCAATATCTTGGTTAATCAAGAGATTTTCCAGCATTCGATCAACCGCAACGCCTTTACGCAAAAGAGTCTGTGATGTCAGAATATCTTCGTCTTTGGCAGTCATATATCTTATCTCAACCGTATCCTGCTTATATAGCGGGTGTCCCGGAGGGTAATAGCGCCCCTCGGACGGAAGCTCTACAAACTCTGTGGGGGCGACATATGCAAGACCACCCGGCTTGGGTGGTGCCTTGGGCTCCACCGGAGTTTCGTTTTCAACAGCATCGGTTGGTGCTTCCGCAACACCAGTGCGTGCTTGATTATTTCTAGCCATTTATACCTCTGTATATGTTATAGTATACAGTAATTAGTATAATTTTTAAAATTAAATTATGCTAATTTTCTACCTGTCGGTATTGCATCATATTCTGCCCAATCATATCGCAATGTTAGGCTTATTTCAACCATCTCATCTGCATCATATGAGTGGCTACCGAAGTTTACTTCGGTTATAAAAGCATTAACTAGTGCCCATTCGCCTATAATGACCGTATCACCCTTATCATTTGTGCCAAGTTCCCTGATCTTAACATCGCCAAGCGAGTTTACAGCAGACTGCTTCGTAATCGTTGTCGATGTCGCGGAAGTAAAATCCCTGGGCTGCTGAATACCGATATCAGATAAATAGTCATAAAGAACTTCGGTTGAACCTGGAGTTATGGCGTCAACTAGGGTCATCCCAACTGTATTCCAGTTCATTCTACCAGGATAATAAAAAGTGTGGTTAAAGAATCGGTGCTCTTGTTCGCCAACTGTATAACTTGGGCGATCTGCCGTTTTACAAGCAAATCTCAACTCGGTTCCACCGGGCTGTAAGCTTACAATAAATCTAAACTGGCGTTTTGGCTCTAAGTCCTTTGATGACCAGAAATTTTGTGCCATTATTTGTTTCTCCTGTTTCTATAATATATAGTTCTTTTATTCTTAATCTTCAAAGCTAGCACCTGTATTTGTGATAACAAAATCGAGTGCAATAAACTCAATTGCTCGTGCGGGTTTTAATAGAATCTTAGCGTACATAATGTTTCTATCAATTAGCTCTGGAGTTGTTGTGGTTTCATCCAAAATAACTCTAAAGTCTGTAAGTCCAAGTCTCGCCTGCACACTTCTTAAGAAGGGGTTAACCTTGTTTAAGAACCGATCCCAAGTTGATTGCACGTTTTGATCGAATAGAAGCGTAGCTGCCATTCTTGAAATCTCTTTCTTGACAAAAATCATCAAACGACGCACATTAATTCTGTCTAATGCCGAAGGCGTTACCTGAAGTGTCTTTTGACCAAAGATTACAATACCCTCTGCTGGGAATGTAGCAATTGGATTAATGTTTGCTTCATAGAGATCATCACGGTTCTTGGAGGTTAGTCTTTCGCGGGTCTGTAATACTGGTAATCCAGCAGAGCCTTCGGTCAAACCTCCCCTCGTAAAGCCAGCGGGGGCAAACCAAAGCTCGCTCCTCTTTTGTGCGCTAGAGAATGTACCAAGCGCTACAATACTGGGGGGTGCCCACAGAATGCTGTTACTAATATTGTCTCTAATCTGGACCCATGGGTAGTAAGCACATCCATAACTTGAATTAATCTTTCTATTTCTCATGTTTGTGACGGCTGTTGCGACAGATCCTAGGTTAGAACTCACTGAGTTTGTGTTTTCTGTCTCGGCATAGAAGCCGGTCTTAGGATCGATGACTGCGAGCGCATCGCCCCGAGCTTCACATACCTCAATCATATGGGCAGTAAGGCTTTCATTCCAGATACCGGGTGCAGCCATTAAGTTATATTCTGCAACCTCTGGGTCAGCAACCGTATCAATTGCTCGCTTAACGGAATAGTAACCATAATTTGTTGAATCTGCTCCATCAGCGAGATCGGTATTGTTAAAAGGTTCTTTGTCTCTAATATCTAGACCGTTGAACCCGCCATAGAGTGGAACAGTAAATCTGTTATATCCCTCATCTAAGACCTCTTTATACGTACCACTTAGAGCCGTGTAAGATGTTCCGGCTGCGCGGGAACCAGAAACCCAAACCGCAACACCTGTTCCGGCGAGATTTCCAGCAGAAGAGCTTAGGTCATCAAGGCTAAATAGATATGAAAATTCAGTGCCTGCGGCTGTGGTAAAGGAGTCGCCAGAATATGGCAGTACCTGTAGCACATCGGCATAGCTATCATCATGTCGGTTGTTGGAAGCCTGTGTGGAGTCCGCTCCGAAATATGCATCCTTTGGATTAGGAACGCCACCAGCGGAAGCGCTTGCTCTCAATGGAAGAGTGGGATATACCGCTTTAAGCTGAGTGTACCATTCGTCACGGATCGGGAAATTGTCACCGTCCCCAGCCGCGACTTGCGAGCCCGATATGTTTATGAATAATTGATCAACACCCTTCACTGGTTGGGTGATATTACTTCCGCCACGTACCCAGGCGTTTTGACCAGAGGCATCGGGCGATGTGGCGGCCGCGCCACTATGAAATGTCCACGACTTCATCCGAATGGGTCCATATGAACCGAAGGGAAGAAGTGCCGGATCCGTTACACCAGCATCTACGTCACTATTAACTTCAACGCGCACATATTGTGATGCATTAAGATAATTTCCGTATAATCTATGTCGTCTTTCGGTATCATCCCATGAAAGGTATTGATCTCCGATAACTCGTGAAACATATTTGTTCGAGTTAGGGTTAAGGTTACAGGCATTAAATCTTTCTAGCACAACTGGTGCATTGTCATTATCACGCGCATCTCTGATTTCGACACTGAATGAACCGTAAGGATCAAAATCATTGGTTGCAACCTTAATGTCGGTAATAGAGATCTTAAGTTTCTTCATCTCATCTTCACCGGCATCAAGCGTGTGGAACTTGAACAGTTTCCTAACACGACTAGTGTTCGTTATTTCGTAGTTGGTATAAGATGACTGAAGATCTTGTGAAATAATCCAGGGAGTTTGTGCCGCTTGGAATCCCATACGGAAATCAGCAGCAGCGGCACTGGAGCCACTATCAAGACCCAGAACGACGCCCCATGATTGTCCCGCTGAAGAGCCGGTAGCATAGACACCTAAGTGTCTTTCAAAACTTCCACCAAGGAAATAAGTTTTTTGTTGTGCCGTTCTGGTAATTGCTGAGTTTACAAGAGTTGGGTTTGTGTTGAAAACTTTTCTTATGTATCTCGCGGAAGAGGGAGAAAAGTTAAATGCGGTTTCTTCTACAATATTACCGTCGTTGTTTTTGATAATTGCATAAAACTCATTAGCAACCGCTGCGGAGGAAGACTGTGCGGTTCCTGCAACCCGTGTATTGGCACTTAAAGATCTAATCATAACACCACTACCAGTAACGAAAGAGCCGAGCGCTCCTGCTCCAGTGCAGTTTCTTGCCGATCCCGAAATGGTGAGTGAACCTTCGTTTAAATACCAGACTGCGGCAAGGGCACCTGTCATTATTTGTCCAGCCGCCGTGGGAGCCGACGCTGATGGGAAAACAAACAATCCATAAGCGCCGCCATTAGTGGCTTCGCTAGCGGCGTTTGATTTCGCGGCTGTCTGCCACCCTGCTTCTCCAGAAGAGCCGTGTGAAAGTCCGCTTTTTTGAGCGCCAGCAAGACGCACCATTGTAACAGCGTTACTGTTCTTCAAATACGCTTGAGCAGCATATGCAGCATATGTGGGAGCAAGGTAGTTTCCGTCACGCCAAACATCGCCGCCCTGTCCGCCTGGGATGGGGTTTCCAAATATTTGAACGAATTCCGAAAAGGCGTTAACCGTGATGGGTCGCATCGATGGACCACGTTCTGTGCGTCCGATAATAACTGGACCCATTTCCTCTGGAAGTGCTGGCAATTCTGAATTATCAATTTCATCAATAAAAATGCCGGGTGAAATAAACTTGAAAGACTTAGCTGCCATTATGAAGTGTCTCCTTGTACTGCTTCAATACAATATTAATATGAATATTTTATATTCTTGCTATCGTTAATAAATAGTTGAACAAAAGGCGAAAGCCCCAAATAAGTCAAAACTACTCTCGATAAAATGGCACGTTTCCGCTGACATGTAGATTTTCTGGAATGTCTCCGAATATTACCTGTTCGCGTGGGATCTTAACTTCGACCGCATTCTCTCGTCTAACAATCTTGGGGCGATCTTCGTTTTTATCGCCACCAATAATATATCCCCGTACCCTAAGAGATGCCTGTGTTTGATATCCTCTTGTATCCTCCATCAGCGAAGCGGCATTATTATTTAAATCATAGTCTGATTCAATGAAAGCTTCAAAATGGTGTCCATCTTTGGAAATATTAAAATAATCCGGTCCATATACTGAGGTGGTCATAAGCGCTGTAAGAGCTTCGTTTATTTGCTGTTGATATTCTGCGTGGATAGTTAAAGTGTATTGTACTTCTAAATACATTGGAATGGGCATAGTGATCGTTTCATAGACGACTTTGGAGTTATGTTTTGGGAAATTGTTTTGTTTGTTTCCTATGTTGTTATTTATAAGTCTTTTTGAATCGGCATTGGCAAAATTTGCTGTTTTATCTTGTTTAATCATTCTTGCGACTGTCATCAAACCGCCTTTAGCATCTTGTCTGTTGGGTATCGCAGCATAAAATGCACCTCTCTTTGACACATCTTTTGAAATAGCTGTTCTTTCAAGAGTCATTATTGGATATATTAAAAAACCATTAGAATCCCTTAAATCTTTATTGTGTTTAATTTGATAAGCCCGCTCTGCACCTGTCCAGATAAAAGGTAATTTATTAAAACCCTTGTTCGTCGTGCAAGATATATTTAACTCATCATCAATATAATCAAACAAAGCACGATCAATAGTCTCGATTGTCGAGGGCATAAAAGGTATTTCTTGCAAAGGTGCCAAGTCTTGGTTTCTTGGGTTATCAGGTGGCATCGAACAGTCCCTCTCTTGAATAGTAACATGTTGCTACAATTTCGAATTTATGATCTATCTGTCCAAACAATTGCCGTGCCCAGGATACGCTTGTTATTTCGTAAAAATAGTCTCCGTATAAAACAAAGTCGCCCTCCCGCACATACAAGTCTTGATCGTCTGTCAACCTTCTTTTGTGAAAATAAATAGTAATTGTATTAGACTTATCAATACCAACCGATTCATCGGCTTTCGTTTCAGTACTTTGGTAATCGACTAGTGCGTATACTCGTATTGGTGGTAGAAATGATTTCTCAATCGCCTCTCCATAAAGATCATTATAATTTGTAATAGTTTGATCAATGGGATAATAAACAACTTGTTGTCCGATAACTCGTTCAATAAGTTCATCATTGACCTGCTTAACAAGATTACGTTCTTTTTCGCCTACAAATAGTGGTGGAGGTGCTTGCGAAGGTTGGGACCATTTGTCATCAGCCATTTAAAATACCCCCCTACCCAACATACACGCCTGCTGGTACATTTTGGTTAATTGTGTTGGCTGATTCCGCAATAGCTGAATCCTTCTCCATCAAGGCTTGATATGTTAATTGATCAAGCGTTTCTTTTAACTCTGTTCTGAGCTTGTCTTGGTCTTCTCGTGCCTCCGAGATCAGAGCAGGACCATTAAGCGTAACAGATTCGCCTGGAATGGGGACTGTGGCAAATTTGGATCGTACTTGACCCAGAGTCTCTTTTGATAAAGAAAGCGAAAAGCGGCGAATCCACTGCTTACCAATAGAATTAATATTTTGGTAAGGAATATTTGCAAATGGAATTGTATTCATATTATTAATTCCATCTACCATAGAGCCCGAGGAGGCTGTCCAGGCATCTTCAACTATCCGAAAATTAAACCAGAAATAGTTCGGTGAAGCCCCTCCTTGAACTGGTGTAGGAAATATTCTTAACATATTATTATTTAGTTCGAAGGACCAGTGGGAATTTCTCGAATAAATCGAGTCTTCAAACGCCATTGCCTGCGCCTTATTTTGCCAAACTGGGACTAGTTGAAATGTTGAATCGTCTGCATATTGTCCATAGTTTGCTAGGTTACCCACGGTATTTAGTCCGCCATAATATCCAAAAAATCTCCACATTGATGAAGGAGTTTTATAATAAACTTTTTCCACTATTATTCTGCTTCCACTTACAAACCCGGCATAAGGGACTGGTTCGCCTGTGGCTGCATCTAAATTATTAACACTAGAGCTATGGAGAATCTGCTGTAAATCATAATCCTGTACACTTCCAGTGGTGCTGAAGGATGCGGAATATATTCTCGTGGTACCTCCTGCGCGTGCCTCGGTTGAAAAGGCATCTGCTACCCTTTGTGCGTATGAAAATGTAAACTGTGGATACTTAAGAGCAACGTGTGTGCCGCTAAGACTAGAAGACAATGTGCCTGCAAGCAGTTCCCCGTCACTATTGAAAGTACCAGTTGTCATTCCCAAAACATCTGATAATATATTTTTTGCCTGATGCATGTTGACAATATAAGAATATTCTAATACTGCCTCTTCGTAGGAAGCATAAACACTTCCGGTTGTAATTTCAAGATCTAAAACATCTCCACCAAGCTTTTTATATGTATATGCAACCTGTTCTGCGGCTCCAGATAAAAACTCTGTAGAACCGGTAAACATCCCAAACGGACACTGATCTGCCACATATAGGGCTGAGCCCGTGGCAGGAAGTACGATTGCACTAACTGTGCTTTTTGGAGTAAGGGTGGGTATCGCCATTGGGTATAAGCCTCCTCACTGTAAATAGTTGAGCACTAAAAGAAAACCCCCGCCATTTGCATGACGAGGGCAATCTTTTATATTATCGCTTTTTTGCTCGCTTATACGAGGTCAAGTACGACGACTAGTCCATACATGTCAGGACGAACCATCTTCTTGCCGTAGCGCGTCATAACTCCCTTGCGGGGTACGAAGTCTTCGGTTCCGAAGATAGTGGGCGTGACCTGTAATGGCACATATGGGGCATACACGTAGCCACTTTCCAAGAAAGAGCCACCCTTGCGACCGACGAGAACGAGGTTTCGAGGGAAGTAGGGGTCTACATAGACATCCCACTTCTTAGAAAGCGCTCCAGTCTTGACTGCGCCAACAGTACCCTTGTCAACATCACCAGTGACATTTGCACGGAATCCCGCAGTGAACTCAAGAATGTTTGCTACTTCAGGTCCAACGACGATGAAGTTAGCGCCACCTCTTAAGGTCTTGCGATGAATTTGTGCAGAAACATCATTGATTGTTTCAACAAGAGTTTCATACCATTCAGACACAGTACCGGTAAAGTCAGGTGTAGCCGTAGTTACACCAACTTCTTCACCAGCGCCGGTACCGGTTCGTCTCACAAACCTACCGGGTGCCCTGGACCAATAGTACTTACCGGCAGTTTGACCATTCACGAGGTCCGCGAGGATCTCCCGGTCAATCTCAAGAGCAATTTGCTCAGAGAGAATGCTAGTAAGCTCTACTTCTGCATCCAAGTTGTGATAGGCGTTAAGATCTTGTCCTAACTCCGGTGTCCACTTGGCTTTCAGCTTCTTGGTCATAGCAGTAATGCTCACAGAGTCAACCTTGATATCAATCTCAGGGATGACATCTCGTCCGTTGGCCTCGCTAGCGCTAGCTGCTGCCTGCTCAAGACCCCAAAGGGGATCCCCAATCACTGAACCCTTTGCTCCACCAGCGACGAAATCATCATCGATGGACCAAGAGGTTTCGGGAGAGAGGTAGGTCAGAGGTTGAATTGAAGCCGACAACTGTGCAATAGTTTGTGAGTCCGAAGACCAGAACATCAAAAGATGAGTTTCTGCATCACCGGGCTTCCAAATACCCTTATTCGCAGCAGATCCAGAAAGCTGAGTCAATCTACGATTCAGTTGAACACCTGAGCCCAAACCAAGAGATGCACTGACAGTAACCCAATTCCTCTTATTGATCTGAGAGAGACTTGCAATTGCAACTCTACCGATCATAACATTGGTTGTACCAGAAGTAAATTCTGGATCGAATCGGCAAAGCTGATCTCCCAGCGCACCAGACATAATTGAACCAAGCACGTTTACATTGGTTTGTGCATTCCATTGGGTAGTCTTATATCCACTACCACCGAATGTGCCGGAAGCAACACCTTGAATGGTTACCGCAGCGGAACCAGTTGGTGAAGAATAGCCATTATTTAAGTTGTAGAAGCTATCTTCTGCCTCATCACCGGAAAGCGAAACACCACCAGTAATCTCAGCAGCGACCTTGCCACCACCATAAATGGAATCACCAGACTCATATCCACCCCGAGCACCAGTTTCATCAGAAACAGTAAAGTCAAGGAAGAAAATCAGACCAGAGGGCAAGCTCATGGGCTGAACGCTAACAAGATCGTTAGCAACCAAGCCGCCGAATACACGACGAACAATGGGGAAAGCAACAGCGGCAAAACCTTCTACATCACCACCAGCCATAGCGGAAGTTTCACGAAGAAGTTCCTTAGCTTGGTTCTCTAGAAGACGAGCCATACTTTGCTTAGTACGGTCATTGTCTAAACCTTCCAAAAGTCCAGTGCGTTCCCACTTTGATAAAAGTGCAGCACCTTCCTTTGAAAGATCTCTATCGACAATGCCTTCAGTTAGTTTTTTTAATACGGACATTATTTATTACCTCCTTTAATGCCTGCTAGTGCTCTCATCCGATCAAAATGCGGATTTTGAACACTAAGTGCCTCCCTTCTTGCAATGCTTCGGGGAAGCGTTGGCGATGGTTTCTCTACTGCTTCGCGTAGTGATTGTGGAGATTGACTATTTCTAGCATCTCCCACGGCGCTTTGAAGGGTTTCGTAAATGACCTTCGCCTCTTCTACAGAATCTGCGTTTGAAATAGACTCGACAATTTTAATTTTTTGTCGCTCATTCAAGGAGGTGCTATTTAATACTCGATTTGTATAAAGTAAACGAGCGTTGGAAAGATTAACTTCTTCCAATCGCTCCTTAAGATGTAAAACTGTTTTTTCTAATTTTGATTTTTGAGTTCTAAGGGTTTCCACTTGCTCCATGTACATACCAGCTTCTTCTCTAGCTTTTTCTAGAGCAGCATGTTCTTCTGCAAGTTCATCATCCTTAAGGGCAGCAAGTTGTACTTTTTGCCCTTCTAAATTTCTATCAGTTGGAGTTGTGCGTCCACCAAGTCCTTGATCTGGAATTCCTACGTCAACTTTTAATTCTTCTGCTATGGCATTAAGAATCATCTCATCAAGCTCAATATCTTCTTCTTGAATATCGTCTTCAAGATCTTCGGCAAGTTCTTCGTGTGTTTCTTCAGCATCGGTGGAACCTTCTTCTTGGAGCGCACGTTCTAATGCTTCGAGATCAAGTCGAACCATAATTGGATCGTCGCCTTCTTCAACTGCAAAAGGAACCTCGTCCATTACTGGACTTTCATCCTCTGGGGCTTCTTCAAGATCGCCAAGGAGATCTTCGCCCCCTTGTTCAATTAAAGATGCAACTGCGGCTTTAACCTCAGAGGAATATTTTTCAATAATAGATGCTTCTGCGTTTTTCATAGCGGCTTCTTTTAGTGCCTCGGCATCAACTATCGCTTGCTCAAGCAAAGTAGACATATAAATAAACTCCATTAAAGATACTTAATCACAAATAAATAGTGTTCTAAAAAGTTAAATGCCAGATTTTATGGTTATTCCTGCATCGTCCTATTTGTAGATTCCTGACCCTATAATATCGCATGCAATAGATTTTAAGGCGTTGGTGCCAACATTGTCAGCGCGGACGGCTGCTGTCCAAGATGTACCATTAGTAGTAGCCCAGATTCTACCGCTCTGCCCCACGGCGACGGCTGTCTTGTGATCTGTTGCAATTGCGTTCATACTGGTGGAATCGGGAGGTGACATATTGGTCCAATTGTCATCACCTTCATCAATAGCTGCATTGGTTTGGCTTTTGCCTACTCCGTTTTGTCCGACCGCAATCCACCTATTTACACTCCCTTTCATATACACTACTTGCATAAGGTGCAAAGACGTTCCGGTCTTTGAACTTTGATCTACAAAGTTGTCTCCATCATCGTCGGTGTAAAGAGCATCACCGCTGTTTCCCACAATCATCCATCGACCCGCACCGTCGTAGGCGATAGAAGTCCAAGTCGCCGTACCACCAGTCAATACTCTTGTCCAATTAGCTCCATTGTCAGTGGATCTCCAGATAGATTTACCATGTGCTGCCAGCCATGTATCGCCAGTACCCTTATAACACACCGCCATTGCTTCATCCGCTTCATCATTGCTTTCTATTAACCGAGTCCAAAAGACTCCATAGTTACTCGATCTGTAAAACGTTCGATAGTCGCCACTAACATTTTCGTCTTGACCGGCACCCATCCAAATATCATTTCCATAACCAATACCCTGTACACCCTGAAATCCAGCCACCATCTCAGGAGCGGATCCTGAAGTCCAATTACTAGATGTTGTATAATATGGTCTACCAGCACCATCAATTCCAGAACCAGAATTAATATAAACTATTGCACCAAAGGGTCCGCTCTTGAGATTAAGACCAACTATCCAACGGTCGGGATCGAGGGCATCGTCGCTACTTCTGCCATAGGCAACAGTCTCAACATCTCCATTTCCGAGATCTAGAAGAGATCCGTTTGTGCCAAGACCATCACCCCATCCATTGAGTCCATTTGAAGCGGTTGTGGAAAATACCCTGCCAGTGTTCGCGCCTGCCATCCATCTTGTAGCTGCACAGGTTGTGTAATCTTTACCTGCACAGGTAAGAATATTACTGATTTCAGTCTCGCCTACTTTGACTGCATCGCAGCCTTCAACGCCATTTACTTTAAGTATGTTGGCCATTATAGTTCAATCCAGGTATTATCTGGACAGAAATATATAACATTAGTCACACTAGTTCCATAGCCGACTACTCGTACAGTATCACCAGAGGAATTTGGGGCAACGAAATCAACGGAGCCAGCATTTTCTGACACATAACATGGTTGACCAGCTTTAAAACTTCCTTGTACAGAAGCAAAATGGAAGTAGCCTCGTACAAGGATACCATCAGTTATAGAAGTTCCAAGCGCTACTCCGAGCAGGGCACTGCTGCTGAGTAATTCATCTGCGTCTGCATAGTTCCAAACTCCATCATCTTGCAAGCACATTAGTTTACCTGCGGCGAGAGTATCGGAACCATCCTCTGCTCCAAATGTCACGACTTCTCCACCTCCTGTTGCCGATTTTAATGTAGTTGGGTTAAAATGAGCATTTACACCAAGACTTGATGTAGCTACTGTCCCGCCTCCAACATTCACTCCAAACGAGCCAGCATCAATGTCAAATGTCGTGGCTTGGACCTTGTAGGTTCCTGCCCCGTTATTTGCTGAAGACGAGATATTTCCATCAATCACATGATTAAAATGAGCAGTCGCTCCACCACCGGCTTCACTAGTGGTGATAGTTGTTTCTCCGTCTGCTATAGTTGCAATTGTACAGTAATCGCCGCCGTCAGCGGTGGATTTTATTTGAATATCGCTCCCTGCGCCATCTTCTGCGGCGATAACGAGCCCATAGTTGGAGGCTGCATCAGTGACACTAATATCTATACCAGTATTGATTGTAGTGCCTTGGGTGTTGGCAGAGTCCACGTTAACATCCAAGCCTGTCATTGTTACCTCACTACCTGCGTGGTTGGTAGCAGCATCACTCATATCAATCTTTACCGCAGTGGGGCGCTGTTCGGCTTCATCGGCAGCTACTCCGCTTTTATCATAATCAATATGCAAAGTTGTTGGATTTACTTCGTCTCCAGTTTGAGAATCGTTGTGATCGATTACTAATCCGGCTCCAGTGGTAACATTGCCAAGACTAAGCCTGTGACCCGTTCCTGTTGTTACTTCTGTCGCGTCGACATCGACTACAATACCCGTTGTTTGTTCGGAGTCGATATATAAAGCAGCAGCAGCGGCTCCCGCTGTTGAGTCATAATCAATAAACAATCCTGAGTGACGGTTTGAGGCATGCCCTCGGTCGCCATTGGATTTAATCGCAACCAAAGCAGAAGCGGAACCGGTCTGAGTGCTTGTACTTGCCACAACCAACCCGGCTCCTGTTGTTAGAGCATTAGCGTCGATATTTAATGCAGCAGCAGTTGTTACAGCATTGGCAGTAATATCAACAACAGAAGCATCAATATTTGCAGCATTAATATCTAACGCTGTCTTATCAGTATCGTTGCTATTAAGTTGTATAAGAGGGACACCACCATCACTAGCATTAGTAACTTCCAACGTTGCGGCGGGACTATCAACGGAGGCACCGATACTAACACGGTCGTTCGCCGCTTCTGCGAAAATGAGGTGGGTTTCACTATCTCCCTCGATGCGGAAATCACAGTCAATTCCAGCATCATTAACAACTACTTCACATACGGCACCGTCTTTGACCTCGCCACCTATCGACAAGAGATTTGTTGATGCAGCGGTGCCTGCTTGTCCTCCAGCAAACACGTTGAATACAATCTTACCTCCCTCGTCATCCTCGGCTGTGTCGGAAGCAGATCCTACAATGGTTGCGTATTCGATATTATCCGGCCAGCTTGCGGCGTCGTGCACACCCTGGAATATGATGGTGCCGATACCCATATCGTCAGCATCAGCCCACGATGCGCGATTGAGCTTGAGTATCGGTGGCTTGTCCGTCGCGGTGTTCGAGTTTCTTATCTCAACAATCGCTTCTGTCTCTGCTGCTGTTGACTCGACCAGGAGTATCGGATCCCCAGCACCCCCAACGGCGTCATTCTTGAAATGAACCATCTGAACGCCAACCGCTGCTGTGTTGTCATTGTGGACAGTAAAAAGAGTTCTGTTACCGGCATCAGAAGAGTCTGATTGTAAGTGAAGTAATCCGCCTGTTGTGAGAGCACTTCCTGTTACCTCTATTACATTGCTTGTAGTATTTGATGCTTTAATCTGAGCTACTTGAACAGTTGTGTTTGCGGCCTCGATGAGTAAGGCGTGTTGATCAACATCATTATTATTAAGCTGCACAAGAGGAACGTTATACGCTCCAGCAGATGCATTGTTTGTGATTTCTAAGGTGGCTGCGGGAGAGTCTACGGAATCACCGATGCTTACTCTATTGGATGACCCCTCAACAAAAATCATATGGGTTTCGTCATCGGATTCAATTCGAAAGTCGTTATCGCCGCCACCATCATTGAATACTGCCGCGCCTGAAACATTAAGATTTCCTGCAATGTCAACACCCTTGGCAAAGATTGCATTAGTGCCCGAAAGAAAAGATTTAACTGTTGCAGAGCCGGAAGCGCCAATATTGCCTGCAACATCAAGCGCACCAAGATAGCCGGTACTAGATCCCGAGAAGCTTCCCGTAACACGGAAGGGACCGGCGACGTTAAGCTGGTGATTAAAGATGCCTTTGGAGCCCGAGAAGCTTCCCGAAACTCTTAAATTATCAGCGACGTTAAGTTGGTTGCTGAAGATACCTTTAGACCCAGAGAAATCTCCTTTAAAGGTTGTTGAGCCAGAAACCCCGAGATTGCCTGCGACATCAAGCTGGTGATTAAATATGCCTTTAGATCCCGAGAAGCTTCCTGTAACACGGAAGGGACCAGCGACGTTAACGCCGCCCCCGCCGCCAAAGATGGCATTAGTCCCTGATAAGGTGGACTTGAGCACGGACGAACCTGAAACTCCTAATTGCCCACTTGTTTCTATCCCGTATCCAAAAATTCTATTGGACCCAGAAATACTTCCTGTAACACGAAGCGGTCCAGCGACGTTAACGCCACCGCCCCCGCCGAAGATGGCATTAGTGCCTGAAAGTACAGACTTAACTGTTACGGAGCCGGAAGTGCCAATATTGCCTGCAACATCAAGTGCGCCAAGATAGCCGGTACTAGATCCCGAGAAGCTTCCCGTAACACGGAAGGGACCGGCGACATTGAGTTGACTAGTGAACAAGCCCTTGGAGCCGGAATAGTTTCCACCAACATTAACGTTTCCAGAAGCATTAACGTCTCCGCTTGTCAATATTTTATAAGCAAAAACTTGTCCGGTGCTGCCGGATGCTCTTAGGTTTCCTACTTTTAGAGTACTATAATTGCCTTCGGCAATATCGTAAGCTCCTCTCTCTGGTCCAGGTGCGCCAACTTTTCCAACAATAAAACTTGCGGAGGTTTGATCCCAGAGCAGCGCTTGGTTGTTATCGGTTGGAAGACCAAAAATAAACCCACGGTCACCAGCAGCACCTGTCATAGCACTTGACGTTCCGAATCCAAGACCGATTATTGGATCGTGTATAACAAGGTTACTTGAGGAGATCGAAAAACTTGAGCCACTGACAATTAAATCGCCATTAATGATAACGCTTCCCGTAACCAGAAGGGAGTTCGATGCAGTATTGAATATTAATCTAGCGCTGCCGGTTAAAACACCATTATTAGTGCCCCCATCGTTGTCGTCTCTAAATTGTAAAGATCCGGTAGGTCCACTTGCGGTTAGTGCGCCTTTTATATAAGCCCATCCAAATTCGCCCATTACTTAAAGCTCCTATAATATATATTATTCGTCAATATAAATAGATAGCAAATGGCAATAAGGGCTCTCTTATTTAAGATTTGTAGTGCTGCTCGAACCTATAGGGTGGGGGCACCCCACAGTTCGATAATAAACTGTCCAGCATTATATGCGGCTGTTGCGCTGCTGACGGTAGTACCGGCACTGAGGTATAGATAAAGATCATCGGCGGATCCCAGCGCTGCGAGAACATCCTCTGGTGGAGGGGTTCGTTTCGCACCGATGGACCAATCTACGCTACCACAATCAAGCCACAGAGGGTCACCGCTACCGTCTGCGGCTCCGGCGCGATTAGTAGTGCTTGCTCGTAAATCGATATTTTTTGTGTGGGTGCCCGCACTGTTAGGAGTTTCCATACAGCCCATTCGAGCTTCATAGACTATTCCGTTTATTGCATATGTAAGTTTTGTAAGATAAGCATTGGCATCCGTGGTGTCGCCAATGACCTTGCCAACAGTGTCCGCCGAACTAAGACCTGCGATATCAATTAAAATTGTGGTTTTAATTACGCCGTTTTTCTTCTCTACATACATAGTTTGAGAAGTGGCATCGCTAACGCCAGATCCGGCGGCTGTGGCTGTGGCAGTTGTCATTGTAATATCGCCACCGGCAGCGGTGGCTGTAATGTCACCATCGATAGTAAGTGTCAAGTTGGCAGCGGCTGTATCAGCATCGATGGTTTTTATAGTTAGTGCACCCTCGCCACCGACAGCTAGAATAGCCATATCGTTATTATTCGCATCGGACTTCATCACAATGTCAGCACTCGTTGCAGAGTCGTCGTCTGTAATAATGACAATGCCATAGTTATTTGTTGCGTCAGTGGCTTTTATGTCCACACCAATATTGGTGTTATTACCCGAGTTGCTTGCAGAATCGACATCAATATCAAGACCCTTCATCGTTACTGCGGAGTTTGAATCGTTGGTGGCAGCGTCTGCCATGTTGATTTCTAGTGCAGTATGACCTGAACTGACTGAAGCAGCGACGGTACCATCTTTATCGAAATCATATAAGATACCGACTGTCGAAGCGCCTGGGTCGGTGGCAGCGTCATTGTGATCGATGGCAATTATTTTTCCTGAAAGCAGGCAGTCATCGACACCAATGCTAATTACGTTTCCAGTTGTTAGAGCATCAGCAGAAATATCCAATGCTGTTCCACTTGTTAAAGCATCACCGTTAATTTCAGCAATGATACCAGTTGTTTGTTCTGAGTCGATTTTGAGCGCTCTGGCGGCTGCGTTTGCCGCTGTATCAAAGTCGATTTCTAAGCCAATACTAGCGGCAGAGCCTGCTCTGTTGCCTGTCTGTGCAATCTTGACCAAACTACCAGCATTATCATTGGTTGCGGAATCTGAAATATTAAGCGCTGTTCCGGTTGTTCTCGCATCAGTAGAAATATCTATTGCTGTTCCAGTGGTTAATGCATCGCCATTAATTTCAGCAACTACACCAGTTGTCTGCTCTGAATCAATTCGGAGCGCTCTTGCGTTTGCGTTTGCTGCTGTGTCAAAATCGATATCTAAACCGATGCTTGCGGCAGAGCCTGCTCTGTTGCCTGTCTGGGCGATCTTGACCAAGCTTCCTGCACTGTCTCCAGTTGCAGAGTCTGAGATGTTTAACGCTGTGCCGGTTGTTCTTGCGTCGGTGGAAATCTCTAATGCGACCCCTGTTGTTATCTGATCGGCGTCTACATCAATTACTTTTCCTGTTGTTTGTTCAGAGTCAATCCATAAAGCCTTAGCAGCGGTACCGGCTGTGGAGTCGAAATCAATATACACCCCGGCATGAAGATTTGAATCATGCCCACGGTCGCCAGTAGATTTGAACTGAGCCAGCACAGAGTTGCCGGTGCCTGTATCTGTGCTTGTACTTGTTACGCTTAATCCAGCACCTGTTGTTAGATCATTAGCGGTGACTGCGACTGCTGCGGCAGTTGTTACATCAGCAGCGATATCAACAGCGTTGGCAGTTGTATTTGCAGCATTGATATCAAGTGCAACTTTATCAAGATCGTTACTATTAAGCTGCACAAGGGCAACACCGGTTGCGCCAGCAGATGCGTGGTTTGTAACCTCTAAAGTTGCAGCAGGAGCATCGTCTGAATCGCCAATGCTTACGCGGTTGTTTCCAGCGTCAACAAAAAACATGTGTGTTTCGTCATCGGATTCAACTCTGAAATCCTTGTCTGCTCCACTATCATTAAACACAGCAGCGTCATCGATAGAAAAGGTTGAGCCATCATAAGTTAAGTTAGCTTCGCCATCTAATTCGGTTGTTGTTGAGCCAATCGTAACAAGGCGGCTTTGTGCTTTATTATTAAGGGCTGTAACGGCACCCTCACCACCGCCGCCCGAGCCAGAAAAGAAACTTGTTAAAATAAATTCGTCATCAGAATTTAACGCAACATAACTGCCTGCCCCTGCTAGTGTTCCACTTTCGGGAACCATTCCTGGTTCAAATTTGCTTCCTTGAAAACCCATTAAAAACCCTCGTTAAGATCCATCAAGCGTGGTTAAGCCTGAGCCAGTCATAGTTCCAGCCCATTCTCTTGGCACGGGAATTTGTGTTAATTCGGCAACAATAGTAAACGAAGCAGAACCATGTACGCTATCGTCTACACAAGAAACATAAATAGAGTCTGCTTTAACATTGAAAGTATATGAGTCTTCTTTGGAATTAAAAAGCACATAATGTAAACCGTTTACCACATTGGTAGAGGCAGTTGTGTTGAAATGTACACGTATATCATGAGTGCTTTGATTAATTACAGTAATATTTTTTGTAATTTTAGGAAATTCAAACCGAACTTCGTGCCCCTTTCCCAGAGCACTGGAGCCAGTAATCCACGGAATTCCCGCAACCTGATAAGAGCCAACGTTATTAACTCCTACTTTATAATGACTAAAAGGATCTGAACCCATTAAACAACGCTCCTATAATTATAATTGTTTACTATAAATAGGTTGTACATGGTATTAAGAGCCACCTTGCTAAATTTATTCATTAAGCTATTCCTCGTTATATGGAGTTCACGCCCAGATAACAGGTGACGCTGTTACCTCCAGCATAGGTGGTACATCTAACAGCAACTCTTTCGGCACCCTCAATTGGGATTATATAGTACTGGTCTAGGTTGGCAGCTACTGTTACTTCGATAATAGTATCAGTGCCTGCATCTGGATCTATAGTGTGTAGGTTACCCCATTGATTTGCAAAAGAGTGGTATAAATAAAATGTAAATTTGCATGTGCCAGCATTGTTGTTCATAAGTACAACATGCAAGTTCTTGTTTTGACCGTAATTTGCATAACCATCGGCCGCTGTCTCGGGGGCGGAAGTTGTGGCTGTAAAAGTATACGCAAGCACGCCAGCATCGCCATTGCTCGCTAGGTTAACAATTGAACGAGTTCGTCCGAATGATTTGTATTGGTTAGGTCCAGAATCTGCGCCCATTGTTATTAAACTCTCACTTTTTCCTTATAATTAGTACCTAATAATTAGTATCTAATTACTTCTTTTTTCTCTCTAATTTTGCTGTTTCTCGTTTTCTACGAATATTTTTTTCTCTTCTAACTTCGGATGGCTTTTTATAATACCTTCTTCTTTTAACCTCGTCAAGAATTCCGGCTTTTTTTACTTTACGAGTAAATCTCCGAATCATTTTCTCTGGTCGGTCTTTGCGTAAGGGCTTGACAGAAATATTAACTACTTTACTCATTTAAACATATGTGACCAGTTTTTATTGGTCCCTCCAAAAAGTTTACTAATGTCAGCACCGGCATCTGAAGGATCGATTCCTGAAAGTGCAGCAGTTTGGTCTGATTCCTGTAGTGCGGGGGACGTGCCTTCAAAGAGGTCTACCCCGTTGTAAGAATCGGCTCCAATAGCATTCAACATTTTCTTTCTTGTTTCCTGTATTTTTTGGCGTGCCACTTCTTCTTCTTGCTGCCTTTGTTCATCTTGCTGCTCAGAAGATATAACGTGCTGCTTTGATTCAACAATTGTACCACCTCCAAGCCCTTGAGCCACCTCGGATACAATATTAGACAAAATGCCTTCTTCAAATATCACTTCTTTAATACATTCTTTTATAAGCGGTCTAAGAACCTGCTTCAACTCTGATTTTTTCATTTATCCCTCAAAACATCATTAAGTGCTCTGTTGATTCTATCTGCCTTTGTGATAATGTTTGATTGTTTGTTTTCTTTCACCATGAAGGCACCCGTTGTAGAGGGTTCAGAGACAAAATCAAAACAAATTAATTGAAAGTCATCTTCAACAATTGTTTGTCCATTTGATTCATGAACAGAACCCATGCCTCTGGAAGATATGCCAAGCTTAACTCCGCTTTCTACAAGAGAGCGAAGAATTTGCCCGGATGGAGTATTCAAAATTTGCACCTTACCCATAACAGCATCGCTGTCCCACCATACTTCAGTTACAAGGTGGGCGGCATTTGCCAAATTAATAACCGCAGAATCTGGATGATCAAGCTCGCCTAGCGCACGTCTTTCACGAACAAGCTTGCCATAATTATCCACTTCCCGTTCTAAAATGGGGCGGCTATAGACACGACCATTGCCATTGAGATGGTTACATCTTTGCATAACACCAGTTAAAAACATAGCATTATCTTCACGAACCATTCTTTTTTCTTCTTCTGTCAGAAGATCATCGCACTTCCCGTTGGGACATAGTTCATAATATTCTGTTAATAATAATTTACTCATTTTAGTTTTCCATATGCAGGCGCAACCTGCGGGATCTAAGAACCCTTACAACACCGTCTAACAGGTTGAAGCATCCATCTACTTGTCCAGTTGCCCATTGTTTACTCCTATCTGTATACCATTGTCACAAAATATCATACTTAGGATATATGACGTTCCTGACGACAGCCACCCTAAAATAAAAAGATTAGCGAAAGTATACTCGAATGTAAATAGTTCTGTGTACCCATTAATTCCAAATAAAAATGCCCCGACCCAAAAGCCGAGGCACATTGGACAATGAAATAATTCTCCTAGTTTTCCCTTTACTGGTCTAACGGAATTAAATATTGTTCCATATACTAAAATCTGTGTCAAGCCATAAGAGGCAAGCACAAAATATAAGAGGTCCATATCATGTCCTGTGCATAATGCTCATGCCGTATGGACCTCGAATCCAGCCGGGTCTGATTGAGCCCTTCGTAGGCTCTTGCGGGACTTCACCGAGCGGGGTACTATCTTCGTCTGCGGGCTCTGTAATGTAATCATCGACGGCACGCTCAAATTCTTCAATGTGTTCAAAGTACGGCGCTTCTTCTTTAATAAACTTATCTATGCCGTATAGAGCAGCTTGAACCATATCATATTCTTCGTTTAAAAACATTTGTGCCTCCATTGATCCATATACAAATCCCGACTTAACGCTTTCTGGTTCAATGAGCCCCTCTTTTCTCAAAAGTAAAAACAGCCTATCTTGTGTGTCATACACTTCTTCGCTTGTTACGTCTTTGGCAAGAGCAAGTATTTTTTTACTTTCTGGGTATATTACAATATCAACATCTGGATGGTCAAATACAACTAGTTGATTACCGAGTGTTTTTCTGACCTCTAGGGTGATATCTTGTTTGATACCTATCTTGGCTTTAATGCGAGGTATGGTAACTTTAATAGACATTATGCTTCAATCTCGTGCACTACATTTTGAATCTTCAAAACTTTTTCTACAAGCTCCTTGTCTACGGGACTTGTTTTAAATTCTTCGATCATTACAAGAACCGATGTGACGGATTCTTTCATATTATCATCTGAGCTTATTTCTTTGGTACCCAGAGCAGATACTAGTGCATTTTGTAGCCGTGATATTTCTTCATTTAAATATATTTTTACATCGATACCATTATCCGTAAAGGACAGAATATATCTATTTAATAGTTCTTTTTGTTCGCGCAGCAATCCTTCGGAATATGTATCATTAAATTTAGAAACAAATGTTGTGAAAACCAAATTATCAATTGGCTTCAGTTCCGACTCTATCGATGAATTGTTTTTATTTGTTAGACTAGTAATGATCTGCTGTTCTAGAATAACGCCTCTTTTAATGTCGTGCACATCTTCGTTGGAGCCGAAAAGCTGTGATAGAGTAGCTATGCTTTTATAGTTTGGTACAAAATTATTATATACCCCTGTTGACAATTGTGTATTTATTCTTTTAATCAGGTGACTTTGAGCATTATAAATATCTTTTTTATCTAGCGCCGAATGAGCTTCTCGTACTTGATAAACTAATTTTTCTGCGGTTATTGGATCCAGATCATCTGTGTCCGATAATGTGTGATATAACGCAAGCTCCTTCGACAACACAGAGTTGGGTGCAAAAAATTCTTTTAATAATTGCACAACACTTGTTTTGATTGTATCGTCTTTAGATACAACTGCCTTGGTCATTTCTCGTATTAGTGCTTCATATAGAAAAGCAGTATTTCGTTTTTTATTATGCCTTCTTCTCGTCATCTGTATCCCCTAGTCCGCTATTATCTAGTTCTGTAATTAGTTTCTTTATTTCGTGTTTTACCTCAAATAATTGTCTTTCTTCTAAATTATCATCACCACTTTCTTGTTCTTGGTATAATCCACCTTTTCTGAACTCATCCCCGATAGACGAGAGGTGATGCAAGGTTTCGTAACCTACGGCACCAGGATTATTTGTTCTGGGGGTGTTAATCTCAACTCCCCGAGCCTTG
>Ga0209128_1000432_pt1 | contig 31476 bp, 28 predicted proteins | sample ETNvirnome_6_100_FD_184072 | JGI IMG/M metagenome (GOLD analysis project Ga0209128, IMG submission 184072) | Marine viral communities from the Pacific Ocean - ETNP_6_100 (SPAdes) (version 2) | ecosystem: Environmental > Aquatic > Marine > Oceanic | place: Pacific Ocean | collected 2013-06-19
GCCCAGAGCGACCGCCCGGAACTCGGCGGTGCCAAGGTCGTCATCTCCGGTGGCCGTGGCATGGGTAACGGCGAGAACTTCAAGCTGCTGGACGGCATTGCCGATAAGCTGGGCGCGGCCATTGGCGCTTCGCGTGCGGCGGTCGATGCGGGCTTTGTTCCTAACGACATGCAGGTGGGTCAGACCGGTAAGATCGTCGCGCCTGAGCTTTATATTGCGGTGGGTATTTCAGGTGCGATTCAGCACTTGGCGGGCATGAAAGACTCCAAGGTGATCGTCGCCATCAACAAAGACGACGAAGCTCCGATCTTTCAGGTCGCCGACTATGGCCTAGTGGGGGATCTGTTCGAGATTCTGCCAGAGCTGGAAAGCAAGCTGTAAGTCATTGAACTTGCTACCTGTCAAAAGCCGACTTCGCCAGAAGTCGGCTTTTTTATTGCGGGCGGGTTCGATAAACTGACAATAGTTGACTAAGGTGCTGGGACAAAGATTTGCCGCCGATGGTAAAAAAATTGCCGGGGCGGTGGTTGAAAAGGGTGGAGTAAGACCACACCTAATGTAGTGAACGCAACAGAAGCCACTCAAGGAGAAGATAGCATGGCACATACCCTTCCTGAACTGCCGTACGCTTACGATGCTCTCGAGCCGAACATCGACGCGATGACGATGGAAATTCACCACTCTCGCCACCACAACACCTACGTCACCAACCTGAACGGTGCGCTGGAAGGTACTGGTCTAGAAGATGTTCCGGTGGAAGAGCTGGTGGCGAACTTGGATCGCGTACCCGAAGAGAAGCGCCAAGCTGTTATCAACAACGGTGGCGGCCACGCTAATCACTCCATGTTTTGGCAAATGATGTCACCCAACGGTGGCGGACAGCCGCATGGCGACGTGGCTAAAGCCATCGACGCAGAGCTGGGCGGTTTTGATGCATTCAAAGACGCCTTCAAAAAAGCCGCGCTGGGCCGTTTCGGCAGCGGCTGGGCGTGGTTGTCCGTCACGCCTGAGAAAAAGCTGGTCGTCGAAAATACCCTCAACCAAGATAGCCCGTTGATGCACGGCAACACGCCCGTACTCGGTCTGGATGTTTGGGAGCACGCTTACTACCTGAAGTTCCAGAACAAGCGTCCAGACTACGTGGATGCTTTCTTCAACGTGGTGAACTGGGAAGATGTCGAGCGCCGTTACCAAGCCGCCATCGCCTAATACTCACGCCCTGTGAGGGCGGTGTCAGCTACTGACACCGCTGGAAAACCGCTCCCTATCAGGGAGCGGTTTTTTTTGTCTCTGGGTATAGCGCTGGGCATGAGCTGTCCATAACCTGTGGATGAAAAAATACCATATATGCTGAAATTGATTTTCTCTTAGTCTATATATAGTATGCGTGGTGACTTTTAGAGAGGTAGAGCAAGCGCTGCGCACTACCTGAAAATTGCCGCTATGAAAAGGGGAAATAGCCATGGAAATCCAAATTTATAGCAAGCCTGCCTGTGTACAGTGTACTGCCACCTATCGCGCGCTGGATAAGCAAGGCCTTGAGTACACCGTCATCGACATTACCGCCGAAACGGGTGCTCAAGCAGAAGTCGAAGCGCTGGGTTACCGCCAGCTGCCTGTCGTGGTCGTCGGTGAAGAGCACTGGTCGGGCTTCCGTCCGGACCGCATCCAAGCGTTGGCGTAATCGTCACCCATGCACGCTGCTGACGTGGAAGCCGAGCAGGCAGGTACGCTGGTCTATTTTTCCACCAAGTCAGGCAACACCCATCGCTTTATTGAAAAGCTTGGTTTAAGTGCACAGCGGCTGCCGTTACATCGTGAAGCCCCGACGCTACGCATTGAGCAGCCCTACATATTGGTTACCCCCACCTACGGAGGTGGCTCGGCCAATGGGGCTGTGCCAAAGCAGGTTATTCGGTTTTTAAATGACGAGCACAACCGACACCTCTTACGAGGTGTCATTGCTGCTGGTAATACTAATTTTGGTGACGCATACGCTTTGGCGGGGCGAATCATTGCCCAAAAGTGCCAAGTGCCGCTGCTTTATCGTTTTGAATTGTTTGGTACCGATGACGATGTCGCCAAGGTCCGCAAAGGAGTAGAAGAGTTTTGGAAACGTCAAGCTCAGTCTCTAAGAACGTAGCTGCAAAAAACTCGGCAGATCAACGCCCTGCTGCGGGAGCCACCGAGGCGCGCACGCTGGATTACCATGCGCTGAATGCGATGTTGAACCTGTACGGTGCCAACGGCGAACTGCAGTTGGATAAAGACCGCGAAGCGGCGCGCCAGTACTTCTTGCAGCACGTCAATCAGAACACCGTGTTCTTCCACTCCTTGGAAGAGAAGTTGGACTACCTAGTGGAAGAGCAGTACTACGAAGCCGACGTGCTGGCGCAGTACAGCTTTACGTTTGTCAAAGCGCTGTTCGAGCAGGCGTATGCGTACAAATTCCGCTTCCCGAGCTTCTTGGGTGCGTTCAAGTACTACACCAGCTACACGCTCAAAACCTTCGACGGCAAACGTTATCTCGAGCGGTATGAAGACCGGGTTTGCATGGTGGCGCTCACGCTAGCGCGTGGCGATGAAGCGTTGGCCAAGTCGCTAGTCGACGAGATCATCAGCGGCCGTTTCCAGCCTGCGACGCCCACCTTCCTAAACTGTGGTAAGCGCCAGCGAGGCGAGCTGGTCTCTTGCTTCTTGCTGCGTATCGAAGACAACATGGAGTCCATCGGGCGTTCCATCAACTCCGCGCTGCAGCTCTCCAAGCGTGGCGGCGGCGTGGCCTTCCTGCTCAGCAACATTCGCGAATCCGGCGCGCCGATCAAGCGTATCGAGAACCAGTCGTCGGGCATCATTCCGATCATGAAACTGCTGGAAGACGCGTTCTCCTACGCCAACCAGCTAGGTGCGCGTCAAGGTGCCGGAGCGGTCTATCTCAACGCCCACCACCCGGACATTCTGCGCTTTTTGGACACCAAGCGTGAAAACGCGGACGAGAAAATCCGCATCAAAACGCTGTCGCTGGGCGTGACCATTCCCGATATCACGTTCGAGCTGGCCAAGCGCAACGACGACATGTACCTCTTCTCGCCCTACGATGTCGAGCGCGTCTACGGCGTGCCGTTTGGCGATATCAGTGTGACCGAGAAGTACCATGAAATGGTGGCCGACGCGCGTATTCGCAAGCACAAGATCAATGCTCGCGCCTTCTTCCAAACCTTGGCCGAGCTGCAGTTCGAGTCTGGCTACCCGTATATCATGTTCGAAGATACGGTCAACCGCGCCAACCCGATTGCAGGCCGTATCAACATGAGTAACCTGTGCTCCGAGATTCTGCAGGTCAACACGCCGACCGAGTACGACGACGACTTGGGCTACCGTCAGGTAGGGCAAGATATCTCTTGTAACCTCGGCTCGATGAACATCGCCAAGGTGATGGATTCCGGTGATATCGGCACCAGCGTCGAGATCGCCATTCGCGGTCTGACCGCCGTGTCTGAAATGAGTAATCTGCGCAGCGTTCCCTCCATCGCCGAGGGTAATGCCAAATCGCGCGCCATCGGTCTTGGCCAGATGAACCTGCATGGCTTCCTGGCTCGCGAGCATATTTATTACGGCTCAGAAGAAGGGTTGGACTTCACGAACCTGTACTTCTACTGCGTTGCGTTCCATGCCATTCGTGCGTCGAACCAGTTGGCCATCGAACACGGTGAGACCTTTGCCGGGTTCGCAGACTCTACCTATGCATCGGGTACGTTCTTCGATAAGTACACCGACCAGGCGTGGCTGCCGCGTACCGAGAAAGTCCGTCAGCTTTTCGAGCGCAGCGGTATTGCATTGCCCACGCAAGACGATTGGCAAGCGCTGAAAGCCTCGGTGATGGCGCACGGCCTATACAACCGTAACCTTCAAGCGGTACCGCCGACTGGTTCTATCTCGTACATCAACCACTCCACCTCCAGCATTCACCCGGTGGCGGCGAAGATCGAGATCCGTAAAGAGGGCAAGCTGGGTCGCGTTTACTACCCAGCGCCATTCTTGAACGAAGCGAATTTCGGTTACTTCCAGGATGCTTACGAAATCGGCCCTGAAAAAATTATCGATACCTACGCGGAGGCGTCCAAGCACGTTGACCAAGGCCTCTCGTTGACGCTGTTCTTCCCGGACACGGCCACCACGCGGGATATCAATAAGGCGCAAATTTACGCATGGCGTAAAGGTATCAAGACGCTTTACTACATTCGCTTACGCCAAAGTGCGCTTGAAGGCACCGAGGTAGAGGGTTGCGTCTCCTGTACGCTGTAACCTCGGATACGCTTTTAAGAAGATGTTTGTGAGAGAACTCTGATGACGATGATGCAACGTTTGTCGCGAGTGAATGCGATTAACTGGAACCGCCTTCAAGACGATAAAGACCTTGAGGTATGGAACCGCCTGACCAGTAACTTCTGGTTGCCGGAAAAAGTGCCGCTCTCTAATGATATTCAGTCGTGGAACACGCTGACGCAGCAAGAGAAGCAGCTTACTATCCGCGTATTTACGGGCCTGACGCTGCTGGACACCATTCAAAGCAGCGTGGGTGCGCCTGTGCTGATGGAGGATGCCCGCACTCCTCATGAAGAAGCGGTATACACCAATATTGCCTTTATGGAATCCGTGCATGCGCGCTCCTACAGCTCGATTTTCTCGACGCTGTGTGCAACGCGTGATGTAGACGACGCGTTCCGCTGGAGTGAGGAAAATCCGACGCTACAGATGAAGTCGGAGCTCATCCTGAAGCGCTACCGCTCGGACGACCCGCTGATGCGCAAGGTGGCGAGCGTTTTCCTGGAGTCGTTCCTGTTCTACTCGGGCTTCTACTTGCCCATGTACTGGTCCAGCCATGCCAAGCTGACCAACACGGCCGACTTGATTCGTTTGATCATTCGTGATGAAGCGGTGCACGGTTACTACGTGGGCTACAAATTCCAGCAGGCGCTGGCAGAAGAGACGCCCGAGCGACAGCAGGAAGTGAAAGATTACGCCTACGAGCTGCTGCTGGAGCTTTACGACAACGAAGTTCGCTACACTGAATCGCTTTATGATGAGGTTGGTTTGTCGGAAGATGTGAAGAAATTCCTTCACTACAACGCCAACAAAGCCCTGATGAACCTGGGCTTTGAGCCGCTATTCCCCAGCAGCGTGACGGACGTTGACCCGACGATCATGGCCGCACTGTCACCCAGCGCGGATGAGAACCACGACTTCTTCTCAGGGTCTGGCTCTTCCTATGTCATTGGTAAAGCGGTCGCCACAGAAGACGACGACTGGGCGTTTTAAGCACTGCTGTCGTTACGTTCTCTACGGGAGCTTATGGCTCCCGTTTTTTATGCGCGCAACTCCCGCCAGACTGTTGGTGGATGTTAATGATAAATATTGTCATTTATTCTATTAGTGTTACGCTATACACTGCACGCGTTAAACGCAAATCGTTCTTATACCTAATGAGTTTTAGCGCGCCGTTCGTGAGGGCGCGTTAAGCAGTGACGGAGACATAACGTGCTGAAAAGGCCTTTCTTTGCCTTGCGTGGGTGTTGGCTAGCAGGAGTGCTGGTCAGCGGTACGCTAATGGCAAGTGATGAGACAATGGATCAAGCGGCCCAAAGTGTCGAGGCCCAGCAAACCCAGTCTGAACTGCAGCAGCAAATTGACAGCGCGGATGAAGCTACGCGTTCCGCCATTGAAGAGCTGCGCCGCCTAGAGCGGGAAACCCGCCAGATGGAAACTACTAACGCAACGCTCAGTAGCCGCCTGGCTAGCGAAGCCGAGCGCCAGCAGCGATTAAGCCAAGCGCTTGATACGTTAAGCGATACCCGTGATGCGCTGCCCATGATTGAGCAGGACATGGCCGAGCAGCTAACCCGTTGGATCGAGTCAGATCTACCTTTCTTAACCGATGAACGCCTCGCCAGGGTGGAATCCGCCGGTAATCCCGAGGCAGGCAGCGCTGAACGCATTGCCAGCTTGCTCGAAGCCTGGCGCGCTGAGCTGGCCTATGGCCGTGAAGTGGATAGTTGGCGAGGCCGGTTGGTGATGGAGGGAGCGTCGCCAAGAGAGGTGGAGTACCTGCGCATTGGCCGTATTGGCTTTTACTACCTGACGCCCGATGGTCGCGAAGGTGGCGTATGGGATAAAGAGAGCGGTGAATGGCTGGCGTTAGACGAACCCGCTCGCCGTCAGGTACGCAACGGCCTGCGCATCGTTAATGATCAGCGCACGCCGGAGCTTCTGCAACTACCACTTTCTATTACTGCCAATGACCAAGGGGGCCAGCCATGAGTCTATTCTCTTGCCCAAAAGCATGGCTTTGCCTAACGTTACTGGTTGGCGCATTAACGGGCAGCGCTGCCATGGCCCAAAGCGATGAACTTGGGTCGCTAAGGGAGGCCCGAGAGGCTGCCCAAGCGCGTGATCAGGCGCGGCTGCAGTCATTCTTAGAAGATCAAGAGGGCCTGGAAGCCGCCTTGGAGGAAGCACGCGCTGCCCATGAGGCGGCTGAAGAAGAGCAGGCAGCCCTTGAAGCGCAGCAGGATGAGCAAAGCGAGCAGGCCCAAGCGCTTGCCCAGCGGCAAGAGGAGCAGGGGGAAGCGTTAACCTCATTGCTAGCAGATCTTGCCCGTCACAGTGAAGAAATTCGCAATGATCTAGGCGGCGATAGCTGGCTAACGCTAGAGGCAGATGCGCTGCCGCCGCGCCTTAATGATGTCGACGTTCTGGAGCGCTCACAAATTGAGGCCGTGGTGGATAGCCTGGCAACACTCACTGTGAATACCGGTCGTGCCGAGCGTCTCGAGCTGCCGGTGGCGGATGCAAGCGGCGACATAGAGTCACATAGCGTCGTGCGGCTGGGTGATTTTGCTGCCTTTACCGAGTCTGCGCTGCTTAGAAAGGGGCAAGACGCAGAGAGCAGCCTCGCCGAAGTGCCGCGCACGCCAACAGCAATCAGCGACCTGTTAGCGGCTTACCATCAGGGCGAGAGCCGTGAATTTGCCATTGACCCCACGCAAGGCAGTGTTCTGGAAGCGTTGGCGCAACAGCCCACGCTCTGGGAGCGCTTTCAGCAAGGAGGCTACGTCGGTTACGTCGTTGTCGTGCTCGGTGGTATCGGGCTGCTGGTTGCGTTAGCTCAGTATATTTACCTACTGACGGTGAGTGCGCGTGTGCGCCGCCAGCGCCAAAACTTGGATCAGCCAAGCAAAGATAATCCGCTTGGTCGCGTGTTAGAACGCTTTAAAGAGATGGATAAGCACCAAACGCCAGAAGCGCTCGAAGCGAGGCTAGATGAGGCGGTGCTGGCCGAGTTGCCGAAGATCGAGCGTGGTCAGCCTATCGTTAAATTACTGGCCGCCATTGCACCTCTGCTGGGGCTACTGGGTACCGTGACAGGCATGATCGTGACCTTCCAAGCCATTACGGTATTTGGTACCGGCGACCCGCAGCTAATGGCTGGCGGTATCAGCCAGGCGTTGGTGACCACTGTACTGGGCTTGGTAACCGCTGTGCCGCTGCTGTTTGCCCAAACGGCACTCTCTAGTCGCAGCCGTTTTATTACTCAGGTGATTGAAGGCGAAGCCAGCGCCACGTTGGCCGACCATCTGGAAGCGCAGTTCACTCTTTCTGGGCAAACGGTGAACTAGCATGCCGACCTTACCCCTTTGGCTAGAGCCAGTAGAGCGGCTGTTAGAGGCGGGCGGCGCTGTGCTAGTCGTGCTTGCGCTGGTGGCGGTGGTGGTGTTCGCCATGGCGATTGAGCGCTGGTGGTACTACCGCATCAGTTGGCGGCGCGCGCGCCATGAACTGGTTCGTCGCTGGGCAGCCCGAAGCGACCACCGCAGTTGGAGTGCGCGTACGCTACGTCATGTATGGAGTGCGGCCTTGGTAGCCAAGCTTCGCCGCCCACTGCCCTGGATCAAACTGCTGGTGGTGCTCTGCCCGCTATTGGGGCTGTTGGGTACTGTCACCGGTATGATCACCGTTTTTGATAGCCTTTCGATGAGTGATACCCACCAAGCCAGGGCCATGGCCGATGGCGTTGCCCGGGCAACGCTGCCTACCTTAACGGGAATGGCCATTGCGGTAGTGGGTATGCTGTTTATTAGCCGTTTAGAGCACGTTATCCGTCGCGAAGACCAGCGTTTGCATGACCGCTTAGCGCGTGCCTTGGAGGAGAGTGATGCGTAGACGCCGTTCTATAGAGGCTGCCGACGACAGCAATGAGGTGAACTTAACGCCGATGCTGGATGTGGTGTTCATTATGCTGATCTTCTTTATCGTCACGACCAGCTTTATCAAGGAGAGCGGGGTGGAGATTGACCGCCCCGAAGCGTCGGCGGCCACACCCCGCCCCGATGCTCAGGTGCTGATTGCTGTCACGCCGGAAGGAGCGGTATGGGTAGATGGCCAGCCGGTAGATCTACATCGTGTTGGCCAGCAGGTAGCCGGAATGCTCAGCGGTGAAGGGTCGGTGGTTATTCAAGCCGATCGAGAGTCCACCACGGGTGTGCTGATTGAGGTTATGGATCGTCTTCAGCAGGCAGGGGTCGAGCAGGTCGCCGTGGCAGCGAGCCGGAGCGCGCCATGATGCGTCATGCGTTGTCGATGCTAGGCGGTATTGCCCTGGCCGTCGGACTCTTCTGGATGCTGGCGCTGCTGGTGGCACCACCTGAACAGCAAGTCGATGAGCCTATTATGACGATGTCCATGACCATGGTGGAAGCGCCGGAGGTGGCGCCCGAACAGGAGGCACCGCCTCCCGCGCCTGCGCAAGCAGCACCTGCGCCTCCGCCCATGCCGACTCCCGCGCCTGCACCAGTGGCCACCAGTACGATTGCGTTGCCCGAGGTAGAGCTGCCTGACGCGCCGGTAGAGCCCGTCGAGTTAGAAAGCGAGCTGCCCGAGCTGACCGAGGCTCAGCCCGAACCCACACCGCAACCACAGCCAGCTCCTGAACCTGCGCCGGAACCCTCGCCCGAGCCAGCAGAAACGGCAGCGCCATCCCCTGAGCCCGCCGCTGCCCAGCGCGACGCAGCACCGGCCGCTGAGCCTGCGCCCTCCAATGAACCGGTGAGCGTTGGGCAGGTGGCGCCGACGAATCGCGTTAACCCGTCGTATCCACCCCGTGCTCAGCGTCGTGGCATGGAGGGGTTTGTGGAGGTGGAGTTCGTCATTCAGCGTAACGGTAGTGTTGACGGTGGCTCTATTCGGGTGACCAATGCCCAGCCTCGTCGGGTCTTCGAAGACGCTGCCCGCGAAGCGATTGCGCGTTGGCAGTTCGAACCCAGCCAGCAGCTACGTCGCGCCACCCAGCGTATTGAGTTCCAGTTAAGGTAGCGGTGACATGTCTCGTAGAGAAAAATCGCCAAACAGGCTAGTGAACGATGCTGGCCGAGGGAAGAGGATGCAGCGGTGGGTCGCCATCATGTTACTGAGCGCCTTAAGCGCTACCGCTGTGGCCAATGAGCCGCTGCCCGGTGACATTATTCAAGACCTGAACGGGTTGCAAAGCCAGTTAGCAAGCCAAGCAAGCGGTTCGGCAGATCCAGAGGTGTTAAGCCGTATTATTAGCCATGCGCGCTCTCAGTCTGAGCGGTTGGCTGGCGGTAACCGGGCCGACCAGTGGGCCAGTGCGCTTTATCACCAGTTAGCGGCAAGCGCCCTTGTGCACCAGGGGGAAAACCTTGCGGCCGCCGATGAACTGGCCAGCGCTCGCCAACGCCCGAGCGTTCCCGATAGCCAGGTACGCCGCTGGCTGCGCGATGAGGCGTCGCTGCGCCGTGCAGCCGGAGAGCGTGATGAGGCCATTGCTCTGTTCGAACAGTGGTTGTCAGAGTCCTCGGGCAATGAGCGTTACGCAGAAACGGCGTGGCTGTTGGTGCGAATGCTGGCCGAAGAGGAGCGCTGGGAGGCTGCGTTAGAGTGGCTGGTGCCGCTGCTAGAGCAAGGGGATCTCAGCGCTGAACAACAAACGCTCACGAATGTTGTGCTACGGCACACAGGAGAGAATGAGCAGGCGCTAAGTTGGCTGTTGAAGGGCTTAAACGCTGAGAGCGAAGCCGATGCATGGCGTCAGGCAGCCGGGCTTGCCCAGCAGGCAGGCCAGTTGGGCGTAGCAGCCGCCGTCTGGGAGGCGGCATGGCAGTTAGGCAAGTTCTCGACCCCAGATGAGCGCCTTACTCTTATCCAGCTTCATCTGGCAGGCGGGACCCCCGCCCGTGCCGGGGAGCATTTAGAGGCAGCGCTTGAGGCAGGCGAGCTTCCTAGCAACGAAGAGACGTTGCGCTTGCGAGCGACGGCCTGGCAGCAGGCGAAACATATTGATAATGCCTTGGGCGCTTGGCAAGCGCTCGCTGAAGTAACGCAATCAGCCGATGACTGGCGCCAACTGGGTCAACTTGCTTATGGGTGGGGGAGAAATGAGCAAGCAGAGGCGGCGCTTACAACCGCTGCTAATCTTGGGGATACCCAAGCGGAAGAGTGGCTGGCCAATTTTCGTTGATAAGAAAAGCCCCTTCGCTAAACAAGGGGCAGGCTGTTTTCTTGTTACTGAATTTTCTTGCTAATTGCTTCACATACTACTGAGTAACAGGGAGCGTTAATGTAAAGTCGCTCCAGGTTGGGGCGTGGTCGGAGGGGCGATCCATACCGCGTAGCGGGTAATCGATGCCTGCGCCTGTCACGCACTCGGCCAAAGGCTTTGAGACGAGAATGTAGTCGATACGCAGGCCGCGCTTTGGCTCTCGATCAAACCCTTTAGAACGGTAGTCAAACCAACTGAACCACTCGCTGTTATTAGGGTGGCACAGCCGGTAGCTGTCGCTAAGCCCCCACGCTTTAATGCCTTCCAGCCACTCACGCTCAATGGGTTGGAAGCTGGTTTTGCCATCGCGCAGCCAGCGTTTACGGTTGGCTTCGCCAATGCCTATATCCTGGTCTTCCGGTGAGATATTAAAATCACCCATGACCGCCAGCCGCTCTTCAGGAGCATGCTGGGTATTAAGCAGGTGTGCGAGCTGTTGATAAAAGCGTGCTTTGTGCGGAAACTTGGTGGGGTGATCAATGCTCTCGCCTTGCGGAAAGTAGCCGTTCCACACAGTGACCGCTTCGCCATCGTCGGCGAGAAGCTTGACGCCAATCATGCGGCGCTGCGCATCCTCTTCATCATCAGGAAAACCGTAAAACACCGCCTGCGGCTGTTGGCGGCACAGTAACGCAACGCCGTAATGCCCTTTCTGGCCATAATAGAAGACGTGATAGCCCATGGCTTCTACGTCAGCCACGGGGAATTCACTATCCTGCACTTTGGTTTCTTGTAAGCCAATGACATCAGGTTGTTGAGTGTCGATCAACGCTTGAAGCTGATGTAGCCGTGCCCGAATGCCATTGATATTAAACGACACCAAACGCATTACGAAGGGTCTCCTGATGAGTTGTCGCCCCCTTTGTCAGGGTGAATCGCAATCGGTTGGCCACTTTGCTGGCGCGCTAGTTTACGCACGGCTTGTAGTTTGCGCTGCTGCTGCTTTTTAGCCACAAAGCGGCGCGATGAGGTCACCTGCTCAGGGTTCTCATGGCGCCACTTTTTATAATCTTTGCGGCGACCAGTGCGGATAGTCACTTTATCCGCTAATGAACGAGTCTTTTTCTTACGCGTCATGTCGCGCTCCTTGGGTTAATGTATGCCTTATTCTAACAGGCAAGCGTGCTCCTTCGACAGCAGGGCGCGCTCTTATCGCCAACCCCTGGTACAATGCGCACTTCGTGATGCCTAACCTCCACAGCAATGGACAGATACACAGCCTATGAGCGAGTCGGAACAGACCACAGCATCGGCCCAGAACCGCAAGCCTAAACGTCGTCGTCGGAAACCGCGTCGTCGTCAGTCGAACTGGGATCTTCGTCAGTTTCAGGTGCCCGCCGTTGCCGGCAAGTGGCGCTTCCATGACTTTGATCTGCCGCTGCCTCTAATGCGCGCTATTCATGCCCAAGGGTTTGAGTACTGCACGCCCATTCAGGCGGAAGCACTGCGCCACACGCTGTTAGGTGGCGATATTGTCGGTAAAGCGCAAACGGGCACCGGGAAAACGGCCGCGTTTTTAATCTCTGTGATGGCTTACTTCCTTGAAGAGCCCACGCCGGATGGCCAAAAGCCGGGCGCACCCCGCGCGCTGATTATCGCGCCGACCCGAGAGCTGGCGCTGCAAATCGAGAAAGACGCCAAAGCTCTTGCGCGTTTTACTCAGCTTAATGTCGCCAGTGTCGTCGGCGGCATGGATTATCAAAAACAGCGCGATAGCCTGAGCAAGAAGATCGATATCCTGGTCGCCACGCCTGGGCGCCTGCTGGACTTCCATCAGAAGCGTGATATCGACCTCTCTGAAACCGAAGTGCTGGTGCTCGACGAGGCGGACCGTATGCTCTCCATGGGGTTCATCCCCGACGTGAAGCGCATTGTTCGCTACACGCCGAAAAAAGAGGAGCGCCAAACGTTCCTGTTCTCGGCCACCTTCACCGACGATATTCTCAATCTGGCGAGCCAATGGACGCTTGATCCGGCGCATGTCGAGATCGAAGTGACCGTCGAGAATCAGGCGGATATCGACCAGCGCGTCTATCTTGTCTCCGATGACGATAAGCAGCGGCTGCTGGTGAAGCTACTGGAGCAGGAGAGCTTTGAGCGCGTCATGGTCTTCGGTAACCGCCGTGATTTGGTGCGCAAGCTTGACGATCTGCTGAAAAAAGCGGGTGTCAGCGCGGCTATGCTGTCCGGTGATGTGCCTCAAAACCAGCGTATTAAAACGCTGGAAAGCTTCCGCGAGGGAGAGATTCAGGTACTGGTTGCCACCGATGTTGCGGGTCGCGGTATCCATATTGAAGACGTCAGCCACGTTATCAACTACACGCTGCCAGAAGACCCTGAAGATTACGTCCACCGTATTGGCCGTACTGGCCGCGCGGGCGCCAAAGGGGTCTCCATCAGCTTTGTTGGTGAAGAAGACGCCTTCTCACTGCCAGAGATTGAGCGCTACATTAACGGTAAGCTGCCCTGCGAACATCCGCCGGAAGGCATGCTGTAACGGGCATGCTGGATAACGCGCTTAAAAACGATATTCAGCAGGCCTACCGTAACGTGGTGGAAAAGCTAGGGCTGACACCACGTTACGGGCAGCGCTTAATGATTGCTGAAATCTCCCGCACCCTAGGTGATATCGAGTGCGACAGCGAGGGAAAGCGCGTTAGCGATAGCCACGTTTGCGTGCTGGAAGCCGGTACCGGAACGGGCAAGACGCTGGCTTATCTCATTGCAGGGCTGCCCATAGCCAAGGCGCAAGGCAAACGGCTCATTGTCTCCACGGCCACCGTTGCCCTTCAAGAGCAAGTGTTGAATCAAGACCTGCCGTCGCTGGCTAGCCATAGCGGTGTTGCCTTTCGCTATGCGCTAGCGAAAGGTCGCGGCCGTTACGTCTGCGTGGCGCGGCTGGATCAAGCGCTGGAGGGTAGTGAGCCCAACCCAACCCTTTCGCTGTTCGAGCAATCCCTTCAAGCTGATAGCAGCGACTTTAACGTACTGGCCACCGATATGGCGGAGGCCTACGGTAAAGGCGAGTGGGAAGGCGATCGCGATACCTGGCCGGTGTCTATCGAAGACAGCCACTGGCGTCAGCTGACGGTGGATCATCGCCAGTGCACCGGTCGCCGTTGCGGGCATTTTGGTGCCTGCGCCTTTTTCCGCTCTCGTCGAGAGTTGGAAAATGCGGATGTTATCGTTGCTAACCACGACCTTGTGCTGGCGGATCTTGCCCTTGGGGGTGGTGCGATTCTGCCAGACCCTGCCGACTGCATCTTTATTTTCGATGAAGGTCACCACCTGCCGGATAAGGCGCTGTCCCATTTCGCCCACCGCTTTGCGGTGCACGGCTGTCTGCGCTGGCTAAAAACCCTGAAAAGTAGTTTGACGGATTTGAATCAGGGGCTGGCGGTACAGCCCACCATTGCTCGCTTACTGGCAGGGCTGCCTGAGCTGCTGCATAGCTTGGAGCCTGCGCTGGGTGACGTGTTTAGCATGGGGCATCAGCTGGCAGGGCGTGAAAATGGTCTGGCAGATGAAGAGGCGACCCATCAGCAGCGCTTTGAAAAAGGCCAAGTGCCCGAGGCGCTGCGCGAACAGGCGCAGCAGCTGCTAGTCATGTTTGCCACCCTGTCGAGAAGTCTAGAAAGCATTAGCGATATTCTGCGCGAAAGCCTGGACCCGGATAAACAGACCGGCCTGGACCGTGACCAGGCGGAAACGTGGCTGCCTCTAATAGCGTTGCTCCATGGTCGCGCCCTGGAGGCTCATGCGCTGTGGCAAGCGTTTAGTGAACAGGATGCCGCCAATGCGCCACCCAGCGCACGGTGGATAACGCTCAGTCGTGTGGCGGGCGAACCAGAGATTGAGTTCTCAGCAAGCCCGGTTTCTGCAGCGCACACGCTTGCCAAGCACCTATGGGGGCGCTGCCACGGGGCGGTTGTCACTTCGGCAACGCTCACGGCGCTTGGCCGTTTTGAGCGCCTGCAGGAGCGGGCTGGTTTAGCTAACCGCTACCGTTATCAGGCGCTTCCTAGCCCGTTTGATTACGCCAATGCGGTTCTGCGGGTGCCCGCAGAGGCAACGGACCCCAGTGACCGGGATGCCCATGAGAACGCCATTGTGCGCTTTGTGTCGCAGCTAGGTGAGGAGGAGGCGGTACTGGTGCTGTTTTCCTCTCGCGCTCAGCTACGTGCGGTGGAAAAGGCTCTGCCTGCTGCGGCAAAAGAGCGCATCTTGGCGCAAGACGCGCTGCCCAAACGAGAACTCATCGAGCGACACAGAGCGGCGGTGGATAGCGGTAAGGGCAGCGTGATTTTCGGCTTAGCTAGCTTTGCCGAGGGTATCGATTTGCCGGGGGATTATCTCACCCACGTGGTGATTACTCGGCTGCCGTTTGCGGTACCGGATGACCCTGTTGGGGCAACGCTTGCCGAATGGATCGAGAGCCAGGGCGGTAACCCGTTTATGCGTATTAGCGTACCGGATGCTTCGATTAAACTGGTGCAGGCGTGTGGTCGTTTAATCCGTAAAGAGAGCGATCGGGGAGTTATTACGCTGCTGGATCGGCGGGTGATTACGCGCCGCTATGGCCAGGCGCTATTAGATGCGTTGCCGCCTTTCAGGCGCGATATACAGGCATAGGTGATAGGGGCGTTAGGTTCTGGCAATAAAAAACGCCCGCTAAGCAGCGCTCAGCGGGACGTTTTTGAGAGCGGTGGCTCGTTACGCGATGCGTTTCGCCAGTACCGATGCTAGTTTCTCGTTCATACGGGTGAACGTTTCCACTGTGGTGTCCCAGTCGATGCAGGCATCGGTGATCGATACGCCGTACTGCAGCTGGCTTAAGTCTGCAGGCACTTTTTGATTGCCCCAGCCAATGTTGGATTCCACCATCAGGCCGATAATCGAGGTATTGCCTTCGAGAATCTGGTTGGTCACGTTTTCCAGTACCAGTGGCTGCAGCGCGGCATCTTTGTTCGAGTTTGCGTGTGAGCAGTCGATCATAATGTTGGCAGAGAGATTAGATTTTTTAAGCTCTTTCTCTGCCAAGGCAACACTCACGCTATCATAGTTGGGCTTACCATTGCCGCCGCGCAGGACCACGTGGCCATAGGCGTTGCCGCGGGTGCGGATAATCGCCACTTGGCCTGCCTGGTTGATGCCCAGGAAGTTGTGCGGGTTAGCGACAGATTGCAGTGCGTTAATCGCCACATCCAGACTACCATCGGTGCCGTTTTTAAAGCCAACCGGGCAGGAGAGGCCGGAGGCCATTTCACGGTGAGTCTGTGACTCGGTGGTGCGGGCACCAATGGCTGACCAGCTAATGCAGTCCTGCAGGTACTGCGGAGAGATGGGGTCAAGCGCTTCAGTAGCTAGCGGCAGACCCATTTCGGCTAAATCGACCAGCAGTTTGCGGGCAATGTGCAGGCCTTCGTCAATTTCGAAAGAGTCGTTCAGGTGCGGGTCGTTAATTAACCCTTTCCAGCCCACGGTCGTCCGCGGCTTTTCGAAATAGACACGCATCACGATATAGAGGCTGTCGCTCACTTGATCAGCCAGAGTGCGCAGGCGGCGGGCATAATCAAGCGCTGCTTCAACGTCGTGAATAGAGCAGGGGCCAACGACCACGAGCAAACGCGGATCTTTGCCATCTAGAATGTTTTGGATGGTCTGACGGCCTTCGATAACCGAACGCTCGGCGCTTTCCGTTAAGGGGATAGCGTTTTTCAGTGCTTCTGGGGTGGTAAGAACATCCTGTGCAAGGACGTTAAGGTTACTAACCTGTTGATCTGACATCTTGCTACCTGTGCGTTCGCGATGGGCTAAAAGTGGCCACTACTATGGCGCGTCACGGTGGTAAAAATCAATTGTTACGGAACTTTGCATTAAGGAAAAATGTCAGCCTCAGGGTTTTAACTAGAGGGGGCAAGCGCTTGATGCGCTGCTAAGAACGCGTAACACTAGACGATATTGGTGTTTAGCAATTCAACGCGTGCAACATAACCAAGGGGGGCAGGTGGAGCTTTGCCTGTTAATTTCCTCCATGATGATTAACTTATGCCCAAGGGACGCTATGCTGCTTGCTGTGAAGGCCCGGCTTACAGGGCGAAAAAGACACAAAGCTCGGCGTAAAACGTTCGAGCAGAAGGAGCGTGTGAATGGGCACTCGTGAAACAGACCAACAGCTGGTTGAACGTGCTCAGAAAGGCGATACACGCGCTTTTGATCTGCTGGTGAAAAAATATCAGCATAAAATCATTGGCTTGATTGGACGCTACGTCCACGACCATGCAGAAGTGCAGGACGTGGCGCAGGAGGCTTTTATCAAGGCTTATCGTGCGCTGGGTAAATTTCGCGCAGAGAGCGCGTTTTACACCTGGATGTATCGCATTGCGATTAACACGGCGAAAAACCACTTGGTATCTCGTGGACGTCGGCCGCCAGGTAGCGATTTAGATATTGTCGACGCTGAAATTCTTGATCAGAGTGGTCGCTTGGCGGACTCAGAGTCGCCAGAAGCATCTATTGCTCGGGATCAACTTGAGGCGGCGGTATATGAAGCGATTGAGAAACTGCCAGATGATTTACGCACCGCTATTACGCTGCGTGAGCTGGACGGCTTAGCCTACGAAGATATTGCCCAAGTGATGCAGTGTCCGGTGGGTACCGTTCGCTCACGAATTTTTCGCGCTCGAGAAGCGGTTGATGAGCATATTCGTCCGCTAGTCACTACGGCGCGTAACAGCCGCGATGACTAAGGCGCTGACTAATCAAAGTAGCGCTTTGGTCACAGTCATTTACGTTTTTGCTTTTTTTGTGAACTGTCTGGCAAGTGAGGCGTCATACAGGTTATCTAGCTTTAACGAGTTGAGCCGCCGACAGCTACCGTAATGCTATCTGTCTGTCAGTGATTAGCATTATGCAAACGGTAATTTGTAATAGGGTCTTGGCCTGCGAGGTTTTGCGGTTAAAGCACGCGCTAGCCGTGTTGCCGCTGAGCTTCTTCTAACACAGTGTGAGGGTGTGAAGTATGAGTCAAAGCACACGGGAATCACTTTCAGCATTAATGGACAGTGAGAGTGACGAGCTTGAATTGCGCCGGGTGTTGAAATCTCTGCCCGATGATGCCGACGCGGCAGAAACGTGGCGTCGCTATCACTTAGCGCGCAGTATGATGCAGCGTGAGCGTGGGGTGGACGTTAGCGTAGACCTTTCTGCTGGCATTATGGCTCGCCTGCGTGAAGAACCAGCGCCTGTTATGGGTGGCGATAGCGCAGCCTCACCTGTACGGGCAGGTGGAATATCGTTTGCTCGTGGTGCCGGTGTCGCTGCTGCGGTGTCGTTGATGGTCATTACGGGCGTTCAATTCTTTAATGGTAACGCTTCTACCGGTGGTGCTCAGCCCGCGAGTAATACAGTGGCTTCGCAGAATAGCGCTGGAGCTCAGGTGCAGCCGGTAAATTTGGCAGCATCACAACCTGCCGCTATGACGGCTTCTGACATGCCTATGTTTGAACCTACACCATTTCGCATTAATGGTCAGTCGGGCAACAGCGGCTTAATGAATATTAGCGAAGCTGGGTTTTCTGCCCCCGTTGCTCCGCAAGGCATGATGGCACAGCAAGCGACGACGATTGATGTTGATCAATTGCGCATGCTTCAGTCCTACCTAGAGCAACATGCGCAGGGTGCTGCAACGGGCGGTGGTGACAGCTGGATGCCGCTGATGCGCTCAGCAGTGACAGAACCACTGGGTCAGCGTTAAGCAAGGCGGGTCGCCGGACAACGTGATCGCTGAGTAAGGGGCTGATAGATTGGTATGGTGACTGCCAGATGTGCTTTATGGGGAGGCCGGCTTGCATTAACGTTAAGCCTGTTGAGTGCCAGCCTGCATTCCTCGTTTGTTACTGCTGATACCCCTACGGTGCTCTCCTGTGCCGAGGTTGCTGAACAGCAAACACCAGCAACCACGCAAGCATGGCTTGAGTTAGCACTGGTTGCGGGCCACTGTTATGACTTTCAGGCCCGGGCAGTCGCTATCGATGCCTTGGGTGTACGTACGCTTGCACTTTCCCACCGCATTCGTGATGGTGTTCGCCAGCAGGTCGTACAACATCTTGATGGGCCATCGGTAAGTATCGAGCGACGCTCTATTGCTGGCTATATGGCGCGCTTTACGCCAGAAGTGAACAGTGGCTTAAAAGCCTCTGAAGCTTGGGCGCAACATGTGGCTTCCTATTACGATATTTCCCTTCAAGAAGATGCCCGAGTAGCAGGGCGCGATGCAGTGCAACTGCGTTTTTCACCCCGGGATCAGCAGCGCTACTATCATGCATGGTGGGTTGATAAAGAGACCGGGCTGTTACTTAAGCATGTTATGAGTGACCGGCAAGAACGTGTGCTGGAAACCTTTCAAATTACCCAGCTTCACTCTCCTAAACTTTATGATGGCGGCGTCGCCGATGACGTGAGCGCCGAACAAGCCGATCACTCTTGGCATGCAGAGTGGTTGCCAGAGGGGTTTGTTGCTCAGCCGCAAGATCCAGGGCAGCCTGTCAGCAACCAGCGGGTATATAGCGATGGGTTGGCCGCAGTCAGCCTTTTCGTTAACCCTATTGAGCAGAGCGTGTTGAAAGAAGGCATTCACCCGCTAGGTGTTTCAACAGCAGCAGTGGCGCTGGTGTCTGAGGGTGATCAACGCTGGCAATGGATAGCCATTGGGGAGCTTCCTTCGGATATGCTGCAGCGTATTGTGCAATCTGTTCGTATTGAGCCATAGCCATGTCTACCCCTTATGCCGCCTGCGCATCGCTTTTAAGAACGGGTATCGTCGTTGGCTATACGGGTGATGGATTGACCGTTGATGTGTCGCTTAACGCTGCCTGCCAGCAGTGTGCTGAAGGGCGTGGTTGTGGTATGGGGCTGTTAGCGCGGCGCCAACAGCAGCACATCACTGTGTATCCTAAGGCGCGCGTCGCTAGCGGTGCGTCTGCTTACCCTCTTGGTAGCCAAGTTACCATTGCACTACCTAAACACGATATCAGCTATTTAGCGCTTCTGGTTTACGCGTTGCCACTCTTGGCGGCGTTGTTAGTCTCTGGAGGCGCCTCGCTGCTAGGCATTAATGAATGGTTAAGCGCAGCGCTTTTCTTTAGTGCATTGATATGCGGTGTTATTGTCCTTAAATATCTAATGCGTGGGCGGATGGAACGCTTCCGGCCGCGCTTGGTCAGTTAGTTGTTCCGTAGCTCGCTAAGAGTTGCACTCCCTTCGTTTCGTATCTGCTTTACTAGGAGCTGTTGCATGAAGCGCTTGGTTCTTCCCTCGACACTATGGCTATGCTTAGTCGCGATGTTTTTTATAGGCCAGAACGCCTATGCGCAAACGCTGCCCGATTTCACTGAATTGGTGGAAGATGCTGCACCGGGCGTTGTGAATATCTCCACCAGTCGAACGGTTCAGCGTAGCCCGGCCATTCAAGGGTTTGGCGGCCAGGAAATCCCTGAAATCTTCCGTCACTTCTTTGGCGATAGTTTTCCGACACCCCCAGGCAGTAGCGGGGGAGGCAGTGAGGAGCGCCAATCGTTAGGCTCTGGCTTTATTATCAGCGCTGATGGCTATGTCATGACAAACGCCCATGTGGTGCAGGATGCCGACGAAATCCTGGTGCGCTTGAACGACCGGCGCGAATTGTCGGCTGAGCTGATCGGTAGCGATACTCAAACTGATGTGGCACTCCTGAAAATTGATGCTAACAATCTGCCAGTGCTTAATCTTGGCGACTCTGACGAACTGAAAGTAGGCGAGTGGGTCGCTGCCATTGGTTCACCGTTTGGGTTTGATCACTCGGTGACGGCAGGCATCGTTAGCGCGATTAACCGCACGCTACCCCGTGATGCCTACGTACCGTTTATTCAAACCGATGTAGCGATTAACCCTGGCAACTCCGGTGGACCGCTGTTTAATTTACAGGGGGAGGTCGTGGGTATTAACTCGCAGATCTTTACCCGCAGCGGTGGCTTTATGGGGCTTTCGTTCGCTATTCCGATTAACGTTGCTATGGATGTCGCCGATCAGCTTCGTGAAGATGGCCACGTTAATCGTGGTTGGCTGGGTGTCATGATCCAGCCGGTATCTCAAGATCTGGCTGAGTCTTTTGGCATGAGCAAAGCCATTGGCGCACTGATCGCCGACCTTGATCCAGAAGGCCCTGCGGCCCAGGGTGGCCTGCAAGCGGGAGATGTCATTATCGAAGTGAATGGCGAAGAGGTTGACCGTTCAAGCACGCTGCCTCGCTTAATTGGTCGCGTAGCACCTGGCAATGATGTCGAACTAACGCTAATGCGTGATGGCGAGCAAGTCTCAGAAACGGTAGAGCTGGGCAGCTGGCCCGATATGAACGAAGCAACATCGGCAGCCAATAGCGATAGCCAAGTACGCCTAGGTGTCGCAGTTGCTGAAGTGGATCAAGCAATGCGGGAGCGGCTGAACATCAATGGCGGCGTTGTAGTCAGTCAGGTAGAGCCTAATAGTGTGGCTGCCCAGGCGGGCCTGCGCGCTGGCGATATTCTGGTGAGTATTGATCACCGCAGCGTGGCGTCGGCAGACGAGCTAATGCGCATTGTAGAAGAGCTGCCCAATGACCGTGCTATTCCTGTGCGGCTATACCGTGATGGTCGTTCGTTGTTTGTGGCATTAAGACTCGAATAACCCCTCCTTGTCTTTACTCCAGTCCGGCGGTTCTCGCCGGACTGCTGTTCCTATCCCCCGCATATCGCTACAATAGCACTTATCTTTTGACGAACTTTGGCAATGCAGTGGTGCGGTCCTCGATTTTTTGCCCTTCGGCCTAGCGCCGCACCCCCACGCTTGCGTACCAATAAGGCAGAACACACTCGATGTCTCATGACGTTTCCAGCGGAAAGCTCAAGCATATTCGCAATTTCTCCATCATCGCGCATATCGACCACGGTAAATCGACGCTCTCTGATCGTCTGATTCAAACCTGTGGCGGTTTGACGGAACGTGAGCTGAAGGAGCAAGTGCTCGACTCCATGGATATCGAGCGTGAGCGGGGCATTACTATTAAGGCGCAGTCGGTAACGCTGGACTATACCGCTGCCGATGGACAGGTCTACCAGCTCAACTTTATCGATACCCCAGGGCACGTTGATTTCTCCTATGAAGTCTCGCGCTCGCTGTACGCCTGTGAAGGGGCGCTGCTGGTGGTTGATGCCGCCCAAGGGGTCGAAGCGCAATCGGTGGCCAACTGCTATACCGCTATTGAGCAAGGGCTGGAAGTCCTGCCGGTACTCAACAAAATCGATCTGCCCCAGGCCGACCCCGACCGGGTCGCCCAGGAAGTAGAGGAGATTATCGGCTTAGATGCGACCGATGCCTGCCAGGTATCAGCGAAAAGCGGTATCGGCATTGACGCGCTGCTAGAGCGCCTAGTGCGCGATATTCCGCCGCCCAAGGGTGACCCCGATGCACCTCTCCAAGCGCTGATTGTCGACTCCTGGTTCGATAACTACCTGGGCGTTGTCTCGCTGGTGCGCCTGTTTGACGGCACGCTGCGTAAGGGCGACAAAATTCGCATCAAGTCGACTGGCCGCGACTGGAACGCCACGGAAGTGGGTATTTTTACCCCGCTGCGCAAAGAGACCAATATCCTCCGTGCCGGTGAAGTCGGCTTTATCGTGGCCGGTATCAAAGAGATTCATGGGGCACCCGTGGGCGATACCATCACCCACACCAAGACCCCAGACGTGCCGCGTCTGCCAGGTTTCCAGAAAGTGAAGCCGCAGGTTTACGCTGGTATGTTCCCAGTGAGTGCGGACGATTATGAAGATTTCCGCGATGCCCTGGAAAAACTCGCCCTTAACGATGCTTCTCTTGAGTACGAGCCGGAAAACTCCGATGCACTGGGCTTTGGTTTCCGCGTAGGCTTCCTCGGCACGCTGCATATGGAGATCATCCAAGAGCGCTTGGAGCGTGAGTACGATCTGGATCTGCTGACCACCGCGCCAACGGTTGTCTATGAACTCGCCATGAAGAACGGCGACATCCAGTACGTTTCCAACCCCTCCAAGCTGCCTGATATGGCCGATGTAGAGCAGATGCGCGAGCCCATCGTGCGTGCCAGCATTCTGGTACCTCAGGAGTTTGTAGGTAACGTCATCGCCGAGTGCGAGCAGCGTCGTGGCACCCAGTTGGACATGCAGTTTTTAGGTAACCAGATTCAGCTGACCTATGAGCTGCCTATGTCGGAAGTGGTCATGGACTTCTTTGACCGTTTAAAATCCATCTCTCGCGGTTATGCCTCGCTGGAGTACAACTTCGAGCGCTTTGAAGCGGCGAAACTGGTGCGTCTCGATGTATTGATTAACGGCGATAAAGTCGACGCCCTGGCGGTCATTATCCACCGTGACCATGCCCACAACCGTGGCCGTTTGCTGGTGGAGAAGATGAAAGAGCTGATTCCGCGTCAGATGTTTGACGTAGCGATTCAGGCAGCGATTGGTGGTCAGGTGGTTGCTCGTTCTACGGTGAAGGCTCTACGTAAAAACGTCACGGCTAAGTGTTACGGCGGCGACGTCAGCCGTAAGAAAAAGCTGCTAGAGAAACAGAAAGCCGGTAAGAAACGGATGAAACAGGTGGGGCGTGTTGAAATTCCCCAAGATGCCTTCCTTGCTGTGCTCAAGGTAAACGACTAGGGATACGAACCCCACATGGATTTTTCACTATTACTGGTACTCGCCGTTGCACTCTCTGGAGCCATTTATCTGCTGGATGTGCTGGTGCTTCGGCCAAAGCGCCGTGAGCGTGTGGCCAAAGCTGAAACGGCCACCATGGAAGGCCTGGATGCGCCAACTCGGGAAAAGCTCCTAAAAGAACCGTGGCCAGTCGATTACGCGCGTTCGTTTTTTCCGGTGCTACTCGTCGTGTTGGTGGTGCGTAGCTTTATCGTAGAGCCGTTTCAGATTCCCTCTGGTTCCATGAAGCCTACCCTGGAAATCGGTGACTTTATTCTAGTGAATAAATTTGCCTATGGGCTTCGGCTGCCTGTTGTCCATAACCGCTTTTTGGAGGTAGACGACCCTGAGCGGGGCGATGTGATGGTGTTCCGCTTCCCCGAAGAACCATCGGTGAACTTTATTAAGCGCGTGGTGGGCCTGCCCGGCGACCGTATTCGCTATGAGGGCAAGCAGCTCTATATCAACGGCGAGCCGGTTACCAAAGTACTGATTGAAGAGGGCCCGGAGCTCTCTCCCCAACAGCTACTGCTGGAAGAGCAGTTAGGCGAAGTCAGCCACTTTATTTATAACAACCCCCGTGACCCAGGCCCGCAAATGAGCGAAGTCGTCGTGCCTGAAGGCCACTACTTCACTATGGGGGATAACCGCGACCATTCCAATGACAGCCGCTACTGGGGCTTTGTGCCCGAAGATAACATTGTGGGCCGCGCGTTTGCTGTTTGGATGCACTGGGATGGCGGCCTGCCCAGCTTCACCAGCGTACGGCGTATTGAATGAAGCAGCATAATTTACAAACCGTTAGTGTGGTTATCTTAGTTAACGTCAATGACGTAGGAGCACTGTGAGTAATTCCTTAACCGCTTTTTGCCGACGAATCGGTCATACCTTTGGCGACCCAACGCTTTTGGAACTGGCCATGACCCATCGCAGCTACGGTGGTCGTAACAATGAGCGCCTGGAATTTCTAGGTGACTCTATCGTCAATTTCGTGATTGCCGAAGCGTTGTTTCAGCGCTTTCCCCAGGCGCGGGAAGGGCAGCTTTCCCGCCTGCGTGCCCGCTTGGTAAAAGGCCAAACCCTCGCCGAACTGGCGCGGGAAATGGCGTTCGGTGAGTGTTTACGTTTAGGCTCCGGTGAGATGAAGAGTGGCGGCCACCGCCGTGAGTCAATTCTCGCAGACGCCGTGGAAGCCGTGATAGGCGCGATTTACCTGGATGCCGGTATGGATGCGGTACGCGAGCGCGTGCTGGCGTGGTATGCCGAGCGTCTAGAAAATATTTCGCTGCAAGATACCCAAAAAGACCCCAAAACACGCTTACAAGAGTTTTTGCAGTCGCGCCAAGCGGCGCTGCCGCGCTATGAAGTGGTCTCTGTAAAGGGAGAGGCGCATGCCCAGACCTTTACCGTGGAGTGCTACATCGAGCTACTAAGCGAGCATACCACTGGTAAAGGCCCCAGCCGCCGCCACGCTGAACAGCAGGCTGCGGAAGAAGCACTGTCCTATCTCGAACACCCCCCTGGAGACAAATCATGAGCCAAACCTGCGGATTCGTGGCCATCGTTGGCCGTCCCAACGTAGGCAAATCAACCCTCATGAACCGGATTCTGGGGCAGAAAATTTCGATTACCTCGCGGCGGCCACAAACCACCCGCCACCAAGTGATGGGCATTAAAACCGTTGAAGAGACGCAGTTTATCTACGTCGACACGCCGGGCATGCACATCATGTCCAAAGATCGCAACAAGGCCATCAACCGCTTCATGAACCAAGCGGCGACTCAGGCGCTTCGCGATGTGGACTGCGTGGTGTTCATCATCGACCGCACTCGCTGGACCGACGAAGACCAGGCCGTGTTAAAGCGTTTAGAGCATGTGAAAGCGCCGGTAATTCTAGCGGTCAATAAGGTCGATCGTCTCCAGGATAAAGCCGACCTGCTGCCTTGGCTGGCCGAGGTAGGCGCACGCCGTGAGTTTGCTGCCGTTGTGCCCATCTCCGCCAAGCACGGCACTCAGGTAGAGACCTTGGAAGAGGAGGTCGCCAAGCACTTGCCGGAGAGCATCCACTTCTTCCCAGAAGATCAAATCACTGACAAGAGCCTGCGCTTTATGGCGGCCGAACTGGTGCGTGAGAAAGTCATGCGCCAGCTAGGTGACGAACTGCCTTACCAGATGACGGTCGAGATCGAAGAGTTCCGCGAGACCGAGCGCGTCACGCACATCAGCGCGCTGATTTTGGTGGAGCGCCAAGGTCAGAAAGTGATTTTGATCGGCGAGAACGGCGACCGGATCAAGAGTATTGGCCGTGAAGCGCGCCTGGATATGGAGCGTGCGCTGGGTACTAAGGTCATGCTGAATCTCTGGGTGAAGGTGAAGCGCGGCTGGTCGGATGACGAGCGGGCACTGAAGAGCCTGGGTTACGATCTCGATTGAGCACCGCCATGACCGCCGAGCCTGCGTTTCTGCTGCACCGTCGGGCATATCGTGAAACCAGCGCGCTGGTCGACTTATTAACGCTCAACCATGGTCGCATCCGGGCGGTTGCCCACGGCGGCCAGCGGCCCGGTTCTAAATCTCGCCAGCGGCTGCAGCCGTTCACCCCGCTATTTGTGTCATGGCGGGGAGAGCGAGAGTTAAAACGGTTAACGTTGATGGAATCGCGAGGTCACACCGCGCTGCTAGCAGGCGAAGGCCTGCTGTGTGGTCTCTACGCCAATGAAATTGCTACTCGCTTACTCCCGCTTGAACTGGTCGCCACCGATGTCTTTGCTTTTTATAGTGCTTTGCTAGATGCGCTGCCGGTACCTGCGGAGCGGGGCTTGGCGCTTAGACGCTATGAGTGGGCGCTATTGGAGGTGCTTGAGGCCACGCCGCGTTTTTGTACCCCTGAAGGCGGAGCGCTGGACCCGCACCAACGCTATCGCTTTGATGCTGACAGCCGTGCTTTTGTGGCGGCGGAACAGGGTATTGAAGGTCGCACCTTACGCTACATAGAGCAAGGCGACTGGCAGCCTACGGGCTTAGCGAGCGCTCTGAAAGCGGTCATGCGGGCAGCGTTGGCCCCCCATCTTGGCCCAACGGCATTACGTTCTCGCGAGCTGATGCTAGATTTAGCCCGCCGCCGTCATCGTTAGTGAACCACCGTTACTATTGATCGCGATAACGACCTATCGCTGCTTATTGATTGGAGACCCGCTATGCATCCCCCACGGATATTACTCGGCGTTAACATCGACCATATTGCCACGCTGCGTCAGGCCCGTGGCACTCGTTACCCTGATCCGGTTCAGGCAGCGCTGTTGGCGGAAGAAGCTGGAGCCGATGGGATTACCGTCCACCTACGCGAAGACCGCCGCCATATTCAGCCTCGTGACGTGCGCCTGCTGGCGGAGGTGCTCAATACGCGCATGAATCTTGAAATGGCGGTCACCGAAGAGATGCTGGCGCTGGCAGAAGAAGTGCGCCCGGCCCATGTGTGCTTGGTGCCCGAGAAGCGCGAAGAGCTGACCACCGAGGGCGGGTTGGATATCGTCGGCGGTTTTGATCATATCGCCAGTGCTTGCCAGCGTCTCGCTGCGATTGGCTGCGATGTATCGCTGTTTATCGACCCGGATGAAGCACAAATTGATGCGGCCAAGCGCGCAGGCGCACCTACCATCGAGTTACACACCGGAGCCTATGCAGAGGCAAAACCGGGGAGTGCCGAGGCCAACGCCGAGTATGACCGCCTCAGCGCGGCGGCGGTACACGCCGTATCTCTGGGCTTGGTGGTCAATGCTGGTCACGGGTTGCACTACCACAATGTGGAAGCCATTGCGGCGCTACCCGGTGTTAATGAACTGAACATTGGCCACGCGATCATTGCTCGTGCGCTGTTTGTCGGCTTGAAAGAAGCCGTGCAAGAGATGAAACGACTAATCATTGCCGGGCAAGAAGCGGGCTTAATGGCTGCGCTTGATGCCCATGAGCACGAACATGACCACGATCACGGTGACAGTCACCACTGCTGCGGCCATTAACATGATTGTGGGAATTGGCTCGGACATTGCCCGAGTTGAGCGTTTTCGCCAGGCCGTGACGCGTCACGGCCCGCGCTTTGCTCAGCGTATCTTAGGGCCCGACGAACAGGCGGTGTGGCAGGAGAAGGGACAAGCAGTCGCCTATCTTGCCAAGCGCTTTGCGGCGAAAGAGGCTTTTGTGAAAGCCCTGGGCCTTGGGCTTCGCCAGGGGATGCAGTGGGGCGATATTCAGGTACTCAATGATGCCCTGGGGAAGCCCAGCCTTAAACTGAGCGGTGAAGCGCAGCGGCGGTTCACCGCCAGCGGGGCGACCGCCGCGCATATTACGCTGAGTGATGAAGCCGACTACGCCGTCGCCTTTGTTATTTTAGAGAGCTGATAATATGCCTCATACTGGGCAGTTATCGGCTCACCAGTGAGTCGCGCTCTTGGCTAAGGCGCGTCATGGCGGCGTATAGCTCGTCAAGCAGTGCCTCTACATGGCGTAGGCCACTGGTACGCAGGCGCGTTTCTAGGGTTTCCACCAGCAGGGCTAGTTCTGGTGCGCCGCAGTAGCGGCTGGCTCCGTTTAGTCCATGCACCCAGTCCAGTAGTGCCGTTAGATCGCCTGCCTGAAAGGCGTCGCGTATCTGCTGCTCGCTCTCCGGCAGGCTGTCAATGAGCCGTACCAGTTGCTGCTTGGCTAAGGTCTCCCTGCCTCCTGCCAAGCGTGCACCTAGCATCAAATCGACCGCTGGCAGCGAGCTAGGGGGAGCGGTGGGAACCTGTGACTGACGAGTGGAAGCTGCTTCAGTAGGGGCTGCTTTTCGTGGTGCAATTCCTAAAAAGCGCTGCAACAGCTGTTGTAGCTGGGCATCGTCGATGGGTTTGATCAGCACATCATCCAGCCCTTCGGCCAGCCACTGCTGTCGTTCAGTGCTCAGTACATGGGCCGTCACGGCAATAATAGGGCAGCGCGCCCAGCTATTATTGATACGCCGCAGCGCTTGTGTGGCCTGTATGCCGTCCATCCCCGGCATGCGGATATCCATCAATACCATATCGGCAATTTGGTGGCGCGCAAACTCCAGTGCTTCTTGGCCGCTTTCTGCTAGCACAATGTGTAGCGTATCGCTCTCCAGCATCGCTTTTAACAGTTCACGGTTTGACGAGTTATCGTCGACAATCAAAATTGTTAGGCGAGGGGCAAGCGGCGGTTTGCTGACTGCTTCACTGGCAAGGGGGAGTGGTTGCAGTTGCAGCAACTGACGCAGGGTGGTCACAAGCTGCGTCCGAGTAAACGGTTTGCACAGCATTTCGCCGCCGTAGGGAAATTCCCACGTGGGTAGGTCAAAGCTAGTAGTATTCGCCAGAATAATGACCGGGCAGGGAGTTTGCGCAATCACGGACTGCCAGTACGCTTTGCGATCACCTTCAAAGTCACTCTGCGCCAGACATAGCATCAGCAGCGATTCATTGCCGGCATTAATAAACGAGACTGGGCGCGCGCCCCAGCGTACTAGTAAATGCTCTAGCACATGGCGAGTGGGTGGGTGCGTTTCGTGAAGGCGAATAGTGGGGTTATCTAGCGTCAGCTCCGGCGGGCGCTCAGCCGCCTGGTGTGCCAGAAGAGGCAGGGTAAATGAGAAAGTCGACCCCTTACCCAGTTCGCTTTCTACCGTAATCTCCCCACCCATCCGCTGAATAAGCTGGCGGCAAATGGTCAGCCCTAAACCGCTGCCGCCGAACTGGCGAGAGTGACTCGGTTCGGCTTGTGAGAACGCGCTAAAGAGCTGCTGCTGGTGCTCATCGCTTAAACCAATGCCGGTATCGCTCACGCTAATATGCAGTATGACATGCTGACCCTCTTGGCTATCCAGCATAACGCGAATGATGATCTCGCCTTCGTTGGTAAATTTTAGTGCGTTGCCTAGCAGATTGTTCAACACTTGATGAATGCGTAACGGGTCGCCGCATAAGGGAGTCGGCACATCGTCATATACCATGGCGACCAAGTGCAGCTGCTTGCGCTGTGCTTCAGGGGCGTGCAAGCCAATAATTTCGTCAACCAGGGCAACAATATCGACATCGACCTCTTCCAGAGTCAGCCGGTCGGCTTCCAGTTTGGAGAAGTCCAAGACATCATTCACCAGCATCAGTAGGTTATCGCAGGCGCGGCGAACGTGCTCCAGCCACTCTTCTTGCCGGGTGTCGAGGGATGAACGGCCCAGCAAGCGGCAAAAACCAATAATGCCGTTGAGCGGTGTGCGGATCTCGTGGCTCATATTGGCCAGAAATTCGGATTTAACAGCATTGGCGCGCAGCGCGCTGCGGTGAGCAAGGTCTAGCTTGATATTCTGCTCTTCGATGGTTTCCATCGACTCCTGCAGCTCACTGGTGGCCTGCTCAATCTGGCTCTGCATATCCCGCTGGGCCTGCTGGAAATGTTCGGCTAAACGGTTGATATGATCGGCCAGCTGCTTTAGCTCGGTGGGCTTGGCCGATGATATTAGCAAGCTGTAGTCGCCACGCGACAGGCGATAAAGTGCCTGGTTAGCCTCTTCGATTGGACGGGTAGCATAGCGGCTAATGGCAAATGCGATTAAAAATAGCAGTAACCCCAGCAACATACCGCCAAGGCTCAGGCTTGCAATAAGCTTATAGCGCTCAAGCGTTAGGGTGCGGGTATCCATCTCAGCCTCTAACCACCCGTTCGTCATGCGCAGGGTGTCGCTGCTGCCCAGCGGCACCCGCAGCCGCCAGGCGTCCTCTTCCATGGTGATGGCCGTTGCCATTGGCGCATCCAGTCTAGGCGGTGGCATAGAGCTACCTAGCACCAGCAGACGGTTGCCCTGTTCATCAAACAGCGTCACGGCTCGCAGCCCGCGATGCTCCAACAGCTGCCTAGCGAGCTTTTCAAGGCGCTGTAAATCCCCGTCGGCCATGGCATCGCCTAAGCTGGGAGCCATCAACTCACCAGCGCTGATTAAGCGCTCTTTAAGCTCGTCGCGTCCTCCCAGGTCGCTCTGGATAACAAGCAATATTGCCATAACGGCGTAGACCAACAGTGGGAAACCAAGCAGAGCAAACAGCAGGCGCGTGTTTAATGACATGAAAGAAGCTCGTTGAATCTAGTAGGTTGCCTGTCCAGTCACAGGCAGCACCGATATAATGCAGCATAACGGTTACGATAAGGAATGTTCGATGAATTATCCCACGCTTGAAGATGTGGTCGGCAATACGCCCTTGGTTCGCTTGAAGCGAATTACCGCTGGGAAGAACAATACGCTGCTTGCCAAACTCGAAGGCAATAACCCCGCGGGCTCGGTGAAAGATCGTCCCGCGCTCTCTATGCTGAGTGAAGCGGAAGCTCGTGGGGAAATTTCCCCAGGGGATACGTTAATTGAGGCGACTTCCGGCAATACCGGCATTGCGCTTGCTATGGCGGCGGCTCTAAAAGGGTACAACATGACCCTGATTATGCCGGAAAATGCTTCCGCCGAGCGCAAGCAGGCCATGGCGGCCTACGGCGCTAAGCTGATTACGGCCAGTAAAGAAGGCGGCATGGAAGAGGCCCGCGATATCGCAGATGCCATGATTGCCCGGGGTGAAGGCAAGCCGCTCAACCAGTTTGCCAATCCGGATAACCCGCTGGCCCACTACCGCACCACCGGCCCGGAAATATGGCGGCAAACGGGTGGCGAAGTCACCCACTTTGTCAGCTCCATGGGTACCACCGGTACCATTATGGGCGTATCGCGCTATCTTAAAGAGCAGAACGACGCCATTCAGATCGTAGGCCTGCAGCCCGCTGACGGGGCGAGTATCCCCGGTATTCGCCGTTGGCCCAAAGAGTATCTGCCGGCGATTTTCGAAGCGCCGCGTGTAGATGTCACCCTGGATATCGGCCAGCAAGAAGCGGAAACGCATATGCGCCGCCTGGCCCGAGAAGAGGGCATTCTGGCAGGCGTTTCATCTGGCGGAAGCCTGGCGGGTGCGCTGCGCATTGCTGAACAAACCGAAAATGCGGTCATCGTGTTTATTGTCTGTGACCGTGGTGACCGCTACCTCTCCACGGGCTTATTTGCCCCGGAGGTATAGATGGCTATGTTGGGTA
>Ga0209128_1000433_pt1 | contig 31272 bp, 46 predicted proteins | sample ETNvirnome_6_100_FD_184072 | JGI IMG/M metagenome (GOLD analysis project Ga0209128, IMG submission 184072) | Marine viral communities from the Pacific Ocean - ETNP_6_100 (SPAdes) (version 2) | ecosystem: Environmental > Aquatic > Marine > Oceanic | place: Pacific Ocean | collected 2013-06-19
CCCGCGTACGAAATGCCCTAGGCACTAACTTGGTTCCGGGTGATTTCGGTCGGTTAGCGGGTAGGCGGCCCGCCTTGGTGTCAACCTAGGTTGACACGGTGAGCGTCGGCGCCTGACGAGGGGAGAGGACTTGCCAACGAAGCGGACCCACTTGTGTCAGACCTGCGGCGAGGCGCTCGCGTACGCCGGGACCGGTCGACCGCCGCGCTACTGCCACGCCCACCGCCCGAACAAGGCCCGCGATCGGGCCCGCCTCGAGGCCCGGGCCGCCCGGGCCGCTGCCGCCCTCGGCGGACCCGATACCCCGACGCCGCTCCCCGAGGGCGAGCAAGACCGCCGGGCGGTCCGGGGCGTCCACCGCAACGCCGGGGCCGCCGCCGCCGAGCGGGCGATCCACGCCGGCCGTGCTCGCCGCCTCGCGGTCGCCCTGGGCCTCACCGACGATCCGGTCGAGGCCGCCGACCTCGCCGGCGTCGACTACGATGAGCCCGCCGAGCTCGAGCGCCTCGTCGAGCGGGCCCGGGAGCGCCACGCCGACATCACCGCCGGCAAGCCTGAGGCGGTGGGTCGGGTGCTCGCCGCCGGGATCGCCCTCGGGGCCTGTCGCCTCTTCGAGTCGATCCACACCGTGGCGCCAGGGCACCTGGCCAACGCGATCAAGGCGGCGGCGCAGGCCCTCGAGCTTTTACAGGGCGACACCGATCCCGTTTATAGTGAGCTCCGGATGGTTTTCCGGACGCCGGAGGGCGCCGAATGGAGTCCGGATACACTCCTGCCGCCCAGCTTGCAGCCGAGGCCGACACCCTCGCCGATCGCGACCTCGAGCGGGTCGGGGACCACAGGGTCGGCCTAGTCCCGCTGAAGCACCAAGCTCAGGCCCTCGTGGCGCCTGTGCGGCGCTTGGCGCTCCTCGGCGGGTACGGCGCCGGCAAAACGAAAGGCGGCGCCTGGCGCTTCATACGGGCCTGTCAGATGAACGGATGGCGTCCGGTCTACGGCGGCGACCGGCCCCGGTTTGCGGTCGTGGCGCCGACGTTCCGGATCCTGAAACAGTCGACGTGTTCGCAGCTCGACTCGGTGTTGCCGCGGTCGTGGATCCGGCGCCGCCGAGGCACGCCCCACAACGATCTCGAGCTCAAAAACGGGACGATCATCGAGCTACACTCGGCGGTGAGCGAGATCGAGGGGCAAACGTACGCGGGCCTATGGGTGGACGAGATCTCGCACTCGAATTTCCACGAGCGCTTGGTCGCCAACTTGGTCGCCCGCGTTCGAGACCCCAACGCCCGAATGTTGACCGAGACCTACACCGGCCTGCCGGTTGCCGGTTGGGTCCGCGACTACCTCGACCGCCCAGCGGCGCCCAGGACCGCCGAGGACGGCGGCCAGTGGACTATCCTCGCCGCCACGGCCGACAACCCCAACGTCCCCCGCGAGACACTAAACGCCCTCCTCGCCGCCGCCCCGGCCGACGAGGCCGACACCCTCGTCGGGGGAAAATGGGCGATGCCGCTGGGCGCCATTTACCGGGAGCTCGACGCCAAGACGCACATCGTCGACCAACGCGGCGACCCTCGAGCGCCGGTCGACGTGGCGATCGATGTCGGTGAGCACGGCGCCGTGGTATTCGGGCAGCGCCTACGGGTCGACGTGACCAACGTGATCGGACAGGTCTCGCCGGGGAACGGCCTCCTCATCGTCGACGAGCTCCTCACCGAAGGATCCTCGGTCGATGGGGCGTGCTACGCGATCAAGACCCAAAAGCCCTGGCAAATAGTCCCCGGGGACTCGGTGATCTGCGTCGACCCGACGATCCGGCGGGACGAGGAGCGGGTGATTCGGGGGCATTTCCCCGGCGTTCGGATCCGCAAGCGGGACCGGTCGGAGGTCGGCTACAAGGTCGAGGACGGGATCCGGGCGGTCCGGGCCGCGCTGCGAGACGCCCTCGGCAACGCCCGCCTCTACTTCGCCCGGGGCCTCGTGGGGCAAAAGCACGGGTGTTTAGAGGCCCTCGAGCGAGCTCGCCGGAACGAGCGAGGCGTACGGATCAAGGACGACCTACGCGATCACGCCGAGGACGTGGTCCGCTATCTGTGCCAGGAACGCCTACCGCTCCTCGAGCGCCACCCGTCCCGGCCGATTGAGGTCCGTTGACCGGCGGAACATCGGCGCTACAGCGTCGACGTCGTGGCTCGTCGACGAGGCGCCAAAGGGTTCTTTGGGGGTGAGTTGTTCGCCGACGCCATCGGCGATCGCCCGGTGCAATTCGGCGACCTGCTCCAATACCCGGCCAAGATGAGGATCAAAATCAACCGCCCCAAGATCGAGCAGGTCATGGGACGACGCCTGGCGGCGCTCATTCGGGCCCGCCTGCGGTCCGGGGCCCAGGCGGGCGGATCGATGCCGGTGCCGGTTCGGGGCGGCCGCCCGTTCAATCAGTCGGGACGCCTCATCCGGTCGATCAAATACCAGGGCGGCCACGTCCGGGCGACGGGGCGGCGCAAGGATGGCCATAAGTGGAGCTCGCGTGTCCAAAACCGCAATCACGCGATCCTGGCGATCCAGGTGGCCACCCGTGGGATCGACCCGCTCGGCGTGAGCACGAAGATCGAGGCCGAGATCGCTCGGGTGGCCGAGGCCGAGATCGCCCGCCAACTGTCCGCCGGCGAGGGCGGCCTGCTCGCCGAGCTCGCCGCGCTCAAGTGAGGGACTCATGATTACGCTCGACGAGCTCCGACGCATCGACTCGGACACCAAGCCCGCGGACGCCGAGGCCGAGTGGGTTCGCCTGCACGCCTATTACGACGACCGCTCGAGGGCCGAGACGATCGCCAACCTCGACAAGCTCGGGATGGGGATCAAGGGCGACGATCGCCCGCTCGAGCTCCCACTACTTCGCCGCCACGTGGCCCGCCTGGCCACGGTGTACCGTTCGCCGGCGTCCCGGTGGCTCGCCCTCGACGGGCGGCGCCTCGACGACGACGACGAGACCCAGGCCCGCCTCGTGGCCCTCCTGAAACGCATGCGATACGACGGCGGGTGGCGCCGGGTCGATCGCCTGCGGGCCCTGTTCCGGCAGGTTGTGGTGCGTTTCTACGCCTCGGACGCCCGGATGTCCCCGGTCCTGCGGGTGTTCGAGCCGTACAACGTGATGCGGGCGCCCTCGACGTACGACGCCGACCTCATCGACGAGGACCGCGCGTTTGCTTTTCGGGTCGCCAGCGGCGGCGCCATCGACGACGCCGACGCCGAGTGTTGGGAGCTCTGGAATCGGACCGAGGACGGGTGGCACGTCCTCCTCGTGTCCGGCCGGGGCGACCCGAGGCCCGAGGCCGAACAACCGTTCACCGAATTCGGGCACATTTGCCCGTACGACCGGCAACCGGCCCTCATGGTCTACGATGAGGACCCGCTGGGGCAGGCGTGGTTGCACCCGTTCCAATCGCGGTCCGCGTTGCAGGCGGTGATCAACGCCAAGTCAAACGACCTCACCGCGTTGATCCGGGCCCAGGCGCACGCCGAAAAGTATTTCGAGCTCGACGACCCGTCCGACGCACCGTCCGTCACCGGCCCCGGGACCGCGGCGACCCTGCCCCGAGGCGCTCGGATCCACACGATCCAACACAACGCGGCGATCCGAGAGTCGGAGGGCGCGATCCGCTCGCTCGCCAAGATGTGGAGATTGTCCGAGGGGATCCCGTCCGCGGACCTCGACGACAGCAAGACGATCCTCACCGGGGCCGCGCTGCGGGTGCAAAACGGCGAACTCCACGAACGCCGCGAGGAGCAACTCGAGCTCGCCCGGGCCGATGAGCCCGACGCCTTCCGTCGCCTCCTGTCGGTCTACAATACGCACGCCCCAGCCTGGGGCCTACCGGGCCTGCCGGCCGAGGCCGAGCTCGAGGTCGAGCTCGCCGACGTCGAAACGCCGGTCGAGCCGTTGCAGGATCAAGCGTTTTGGCATGGGGAGATCGAGTCGGGCCGAGCGAGCGAAATCGACTGGATCCAGCGTCGGGACGGTGTTTCCCGCCACGAGGCGATCCAGATCCGGGCCCGGATCACCGCCGACCTCGACACCTATCGCAGCGCCGCCCAGGGCGAGCGGCCGGCGCCCCCAGCAAACCCCGGCCGCCCAGGACACCCCGGCGGCGAGCGAGAAATCGACCCGGGGCAAGTGATCCCGATGGTTTAGCGATTTTCCGCCCTCGGGGGTTGCGCGGTGGAACCTCGGCGCTACAGCGTCGCCCTCGTGACTGACCCTTCCTCCGTTGCTTCGGTTCCCGCCGCCGCCCCGACCGATTCGGTCGACGGCGGCGACGGTGCGCCGAACGGTTCGGGCGAGCCGAGCCTGGCGGATGTGGTGCAACAGCTCGCCTCGTCGGTTGACGAGCTCAAAGCCGGATTCACCGGCTACAAGTCTGAGCTCAACGCCGACCTGGCCAAGCTCCGACGGCGCGTCAAGTCGCCATCGTCGCCGAGCTCGTCGCCGACGGGTCAGTCCAAAAGCGATGCCGGGGCCGGTGAGGTGAGCTCACCGGCCCCGGACTTCGCGAGCTCGATCAAGCTCACCCGGGCCCTCGTGGGTTTGCCGGATGACTTGTCGAGCGCCGCCCTCGAGCGGGTCGAATCGGGCGAACCGGTCGGCCAAGTGCTCGGGTTCATCGAGGCGGTCAAAATGGGCATGGGCATGGCGGCGAGCGCCGAGCCTTCGACGGGGGCGAGCCCCACCGCACCAAAGGGCCGACCGGCGAACGGTCCCCCGCAGCCGACGACCCCGGCGATCCGGACTCAGGCGGAATTCCAACGCCTGAAGAAGAAGGACAGCCGGGCGGCGCAGGCCTTGTTGCGGGATCCGCAATTCAACCTCGCCGCGTTGCCGTACCGGTAGCTCGTCGCATCACGACAACCTCAATCGTGACGCGGGGCAAGGTGCCCTGCCGGAGGCACAACCATGGCCGTTTCCGACGTCCGCGCTCAAATGGTTTTGAGCGAGCTCCTCGACCTGGACGAGCGATCGTCCTACCTCTCTGACCTCTGGACCAATATGGGCGCTGCGATGGGTCGCGGTGAGACGATGCACATCCCCGAGATCGGCTCACTCAACGTCGAGGACGCCGTCAGCGGCGGATCGCCCGCGAACCTCAACGTTCAAACGATCTCGAACAGCAAGACCGAGCTCAAGATCGATCAGGTCAAGGCGATCTCGGCCGAGCTTCCCGACCTCGACGACATCTTTACGATGGGCGGCGCCTGGACCCCAGCGGTTGCGGTTCAGCTCGCCAAGAAGATCCGCAACGAGATGGACTCGAAGGACTTCGAACACCTCGCGTACACGACCGCGTACGACACCTCGGCGACCTACCACAAGAACGTCGCGGGCGACGCGCTCACCGACGACGACCTCGAGAACACGATCGCCGAAATGCTCAGTGAGTCGGGGAGCGTCGAGGGCGCCGACTACGGCGATCTGGCCTGGATGTTCCACCCGTACGGTATCGGCTCGGTCCGGCGCCTGAGCTCGTGGACCAAGAACGTCGGCCCCGAGGACAACAGCCTCGGTATCCGGCGTGTCGGCTACCTGCACGAGATCCCGGTGTACGTTTCCCAGTCGGTGGCTCGCAACCCGACCGTGGCGGCGACGGCCTCGGCGGTGTCCTCCGGCGAGTTCACGTTCACAGTGGCATCGGGACACGGCCTCGTCCCCGGCGTCATGATCACCGCAACGGGCGGCACCGAGAACATCACGACGGCCGTGGCCATCGACTCGGTGACGGCGACGACCGTGGTCGCGACCTCCGGATCGGCGACCGACGCCAGTAACGGGGCGATGACGATCGCCACCTCGGATTGCTGGAACGCGCTGGTTCGTCGTGACTTCTTGTTCCGCCGGTCGATCGAGAACTGGCGCATGCGCGTCATCCCGTACGGTCCGACGCGGACCACCGACGTGATCCAGGTCAAGAGGATCTGGGGCCGGGCCGCGAGGGCCCGAGGCGCCTACATCCTGCATTCGCCTGGTAGCTCGGTCTCCTAAGGGTGAGGTGAGCGCCGGTGGTGATGTACGTCGCCCATCGTCCGGGTAACGACCCGTACGCGGTCCCGGTCCGGTACCTGGACCGGTTCCGCGAGGATGGGTGGCGACTCACGCCGCCGGCGCAACCCCTGCCTGAGCTCGAGACGCCCCAGCGTCTCGCGGACGTCCTCGAGGCCGCCGCAACCCAGGTTGCGGCGGCACCCGAGGCAACCCCGGTTGCGCCTCGACGTAAGCGGGGCCGACCCAAGGGATCAAAGACGCGGCGAGGTAAAGGCCCGACCCGCGTGAGGTGAACCGGTGACGTTTCTCGCCGAGCTCGACGACGCCCGCCCCGAGGTCCGCAAGGATGTCGCTGGGACGATCGCGTTCTATCCGAAGCTCGACGCCTCGGGGAACGTCCTCGCGAGCGCCACCTCGGGGCACGTTCACCGAACCGTTTACGACAACGCCGGCAACGTGCACGCCGCGCAGGCGAACGTCACGCCGACGACGATCGTCGACGCCGATGGCAACTACTCTCGGATCGACCTCGCAATCCCGGCGTTCGATCTACTTCGCGAGGACTGCTACGCGGTCCTGGTTTGGCGGGAAAGCGGCGGGTCCGCGGATCGCGTCGAAACGATCTATTTCGACGTCGTGCTACAGCCCTGGGGCCGGTCGACGATCTCGCTCAACGATCTGCAAACTCACGTTTCGGACATCGGCGATCGGATCACTCGCCAGGCGGCCCGACTGTCGATCACAAAATTCGAGCTCGCCAGCCTGTACGGCGCCCGTGCCCATAACGAGCTCTATCACCGCCTGCGGGCCCAGGTGTCCGAGGACGCCGGCGCCGCCCTCGGCGATTCGGACCGGATCACCCGGCCCCGGTTGATCCTCGATAAGCGGGCCCTGCACCGAGTCGAAGGCCTGATTGCGACCTCAATGGTGTTCGAGTCGGATATGACGTCGGCCGATCCGTCCCTGTCGGACGCCGCCGCCCTGTATCAGCACTGGGCCCAGCGGGCCCACGACGCTTTCCGGGGCCTGGGGCCGCTGCGGTACGACTCGAGCGAGGACCGCGCCGCCGACATCACCAAACCGAGCTTTGGCCGGGTCGTCCGGCTGACGAGGGCCCAGGGATGAGCTCGCCACTGGGGACGGTCCTCGGCGACATCGTCACAACCGTCGAGGCGCTCACGCCGCCCTCGTCGACAGAGATCACCTATTCCGAGGTCGACGATGTCCGGGGCGGTATCGACTCGAGCGATCACCGCACGTTTTCGTTTTCGCTCCCGAGTAGGGGCGACATCATCGCCGAACGTGGGACCGCCCTCGCCGAGTACGAGTGGCGCCTCGACCTCGGCCTGACCCTCCTCGGCGTCGGGCGTTCGGCCCGCGATCACGTCGCCGCCGTCGCCGATGAGGTCGTCCTAATCTGTCGAGCGATCGACAAAAAGACCGACTGGGCAGGCAACGTCACATTTGCCCAGGTCGACGCCGTTTCGGTGGCGGCCTTGAACGAGGAGACCCGCGCAACTCTGGTTGCGTTTCACCTGCGCGTGACAACCGAGGAGACCGACTGAAATGGCTCGACGACGCAAAATGGCCGCCTGGGCCATGACCGAACCCACCTATGGCACCGACGGCAGCGACAACGGGTCCGGGTACACGTTCCTGCCGGCCACCGGTGTGTCACTGATCACCGACACCCTGGCCCTCCTCGAGACGAATTGGGACCTAGGGCGCAACTTCCCGACGGCGAAGCTCGCCGGCCGGGACGCCTGGGCGGCCGAGCTCGACCTGCCGTGGACCGGCCTCGGGACCGCCGCCGGCGATGGCGCCTCGCCGCCCGCCGAGGACTATCTCGATCTGTTCCTGAAACACATCCTCGCCACCTCGACGACCGTCGACGGTGAGGGCGTCGCGAGCTCCGGCAACACGGACCTCGAGCTCGCCACCGACTCCCTCGACGTCCAGGACCTCGCCGCGGTGTATGAGGCCGGGATCCCGTCGGGCGCCGTGCGGACCCAGTGGCGCCGGATGCTCACCGACGACAGCGCCGGCAATTACACGACCTCGGACGCCTGGGACTCGAACCCGACGGCCTCGGCGGTGTGCTACGGGACGAGGACCTATCAGCCCTCGGACGCCGGCGGGTCGTCGATGTCGCTCGTCGTGCGCCAGGATGATCAGGACTACACCCTCTCCGGCGGCCGTGTCGTCGGCGCTCGGATCACTGGCGCCCTCGACGACTGGAGTCGGCTCAAGCTCGCGATCGTTGGCGACAACAAAACCGCCGAGTCGAAGGCGTCCCTACCTGACGCGGTCCCGTTTGCTCGCCAGCCTTGCAAGCCGCTTCTGTCGCCGCTGCGATTCGGCGGGACCGAATACGAGACCCAGGGGTTCGAATTCGATTTCGGTATCAGCGCCGCCGAGCGGGGTTCGACGGCCGCCGCCCAGGGCCGCGCCGAGTGGGAATCGATCGCGGTCAAGCCGATGCTCACGTTCTCGCCCCTGTACACCGACGCGCTCAACGCGCTCCGGCGTTCGGCGACCGAGGGCCGGATGCTCCTGCAAATCGGGGCCGGCGTCCTGAGCGGCGGCGAGCTCAACACGACCGCGATCTACGCCGAAAACGCGCAACTCACCGAGGTCGGTTCGACGGACGAGAACGGCCGGATCCGAGCGGCGGCCAAGCTCGAGGTCGTCGACCCCGGGTACTGGAGCGCGGGCGTCCTGTCCCGGTTCCTGCAAATCGTGAGGGCGTGAGGTGACGGTGTGCTGAGTCTGCCGAGCAAGGGCGAGGTCGTCTCGATCCCGCTGTACCCGCCGCCGGTGCAAATGGACGACGAGTCGGCCGGGGCGTTTGCCTCGCGCCTCGACGCCTATGCTCCACAGGACGGCGTCAACCTGCGTTGCGCCATGATGTCGAGACCCGAGGCCCTCGAGGCCCGGTATCAGCTCGCCGAGCTCCAAGCCGAGGAGCGGCGGCGTCTGCACGCGCTGCGGGCGTCGAGCTCCGAGGAGCTCGAGCCGGATCTATTCGGCGACGGGTATCAGTCGCTCGAATTTGTCCAGGCGATGGGTCGGTGGTCCCGAGGGATCCTCGAGCGCCACCTCGCCGGCGTCACCGGGATCCAGGTGGGCGGCGCCGACGTCGGTGGTGATGTCGCCGCCGCCGTCGACGCCTTCGAGTTCAACGGACTCCTCGAGTATGCGGCCTCGAGGATCGTCGCCGCCCAGGGCTTGAACGAGCGCCAGGTTTTTTGCTGAGGGTCCTAGCGGTGATTGAGTCGGGCGACCTGCCAAGGACCGAGAACGTTCCGCGGGAGCTCCACGCCCCGTTGGGTATGGTCCCCGGCGTCCCGGCCAAGGGTTGGTTCTCGACCCGCTGGGACCCGCGTGAGGACGCAACGCCGAGCGGGGACGAGCTCGTCCGCGAAGACGCCGACGGCATCGCGCTACGCGCACACCCCGAGGTGTTGGCAACCATGGATCCGGTCGTGCGCCGGGTCGCCTCGACCTGGCGGGCCGCCGTTCCGCGGGAGCTCCCGTGGGGCGTCCTCGACACGGCCGCCAACGTCGCGATCGAGGCGTGGCATGTGATGCTGGGCGCCGACGGTCGAAAGAAGCGGGGGCGTCGTGCCGAGTAAACCAGCGGTCACGATCCCTGTTCTCCTGAACGATCGCCCGGCGACCGAGGCGCTGCGGGAAATGACCCGCCGTTTCAAACGCAACGCGACCCAGTGGAATCAGTCGCTGGAGCTCCTGTCGAAAGGCTGGGGCGTCGTCGCCGGCGCCACGAGGGCCGCCGCCGCTGCGATCGGCGCGGTCACGCGCGAGGCCGCGAAGCTCGACACCGCGGTCCGCGAGGTCGCGACGATCGCCGACGCCGCCACGTTGCCGATGGCCGAGATCAATCGCCTCGGCAAAGACCTGTCGACGACCTTTGGCGGATCGGCCACCGATCAGGTCAAAGGCTTGTATCAGGCGGTGAGCGCCGGCGCTCAGGACGCCGGCGCCGTCATGCACGCCGCCAACCAACTTGCGATCGGCGGCGTCACCGACGTGACCACCGCGATCGACGGCCTCACGACGGTGATGAACGCCTGGGGCCAGTCGGCCGGGTCGGCGACCGACGTGGCGGACACCTTCTTTGTCGCGATCAAGGCGGGCAAGACGACCGCCGCCGAGCTCTCGAGCTCGATCGGCGCCGTGGCCTCTTCGGCGAGCGCCGCCGGCGTGCCAGTCGAGGAGCTGGCCGCCGCCGCCGCCACCCTGACGACGAAAGGTATCGCCACCGCCGAGGCGATGACCTCGCTCCGGGGCGTGTTCGCGGCCCTCGGCAAAGATAAGAAGACGACCGCCGCCGAGGCCAAGCGCCTCGGCGTCGAGTTCTCGCAAGCTGCCTTGCGAGCGAAGGGCCTCAAGCGGTTCCTCCTTGACATCGTCGAGGCCGAGGGCGTCACCGAAAAGTCGCTCACCCGGCTCTTTGGGCGGGTCGAGGCGACCAACGCGGTTCTCGCGCTCACCGCCGAGGGCGGCGCTAAGTTCAATTCGGTCCTCGAGGCCATGGAGAGCAAGGCGGGCGCCGCCGCCGCCGCCTTCGACGTGATGAGCGGATCGCTCACCGCGCACATCGCCCGCTATGACGCCGCCGGCGAGCGGTTCCGAATCGCGTTCGGCGAAATGCTGAGTGAGTCGGAGTCGGTCAAGCATGCGGTGGCCTCGATCACCGACTCGGTCCTCGAGCTAGCGTTACAGCTCGAAGATCCGGGGACGAAAGCCGCCTTCGATTCAGCGTTCAAGGAGTGGGTCCGCGATACCGGTCTCATCCTGCAAGGGTTCGCGGGGATCATGCGTGCGCACCGCGAGGCCCGCACCGAGATCCAGGAGTTCTGGCACAGCATGGGCATGGCCGAGGCCGCCGAGCCGGTGGCGTCGGGTTGGTGGGAAAACCTCGTGTCTCGCCTCGGCGATGCGTTCACTAACGTGAACAAACGCCCGCCTGGCGACGCCCCGTCCCGAGTCGACGTGCCGGGTCGTTCTCGGGCCGCCTCGTCTCGAAGTCGAGCCCGTGGCCGCCGCTCCGGCGGCGCCGGACCCGCCGGCGGGAGCGGCCTCCTCACTGGCGTGCCCCTCGGTCCCGACGCCGGGATCCTGGGCATGTTTTCGACGGCGTTCAATGAGGCGCTCGAGGTCGAGCGGGCGGGGTTTGAGCAACTCGAGGCGATCGAGCTCGCCGGCTACCAGGCCCGCGAGGACCGGCTCAAGGACCACCTGGACAAAGACCAGGAGCTCTGGCGGGACCATGCGGCGACGACCGCCGATCTTCAGCTTCAGATCGCCGACGTGTTCATGAGCGGGACCCAGTCGTTGATCACCGACATGGCGACCGCGATCGGGCAAGGGTCCGACGACCTCGACGAGGTCCTCAAGCGGTCCCTGGGCGGCGTCATGCAAAACCTCGGGTCGATGCTGATCTCGCTCGGCGTCGCGGGCGTTGCCGCCGGCACGCTCGGCACCGCTGTCCCGGCGCTGAAGTCCATCACCGGCGGCGAGCTCGGCATTGCCGGCGGCCTCGCGGCGATCGGCGTCGGAGCAGGCCTCGTTGCGGGCGGCGCCGCGTTGTCGGGCGGGGCCTCGTCGGCGCCGGACGCCCGGAACCTCGCCGGGTCAACAGGGGCGTCGGCGGCGCCGGCGCCGCCGGTCCCGACGATCGACGCCCCCCGAGGGTTCGCCGCGGGCGGCGCCGTCACGAACGTGTTCGAGGTCAGTTTCCACAACGTGTTGCCGGGTAGCGAGCGCCGCATCGCCCGGGAGCTCCGTCGCTACTTGCGGGACGGTGATTTGAGGCTAGCAGGATGACGACATTCGATCGGACGTGGACCTATGACCAAAACAACGTCCCGGCGGCGCAAAGCACCGCCGACGAACAGTCCGAGAACATCTGGTATGAGATCAAGGAGGCCCTCATCGTCGCCTCGCCGACCGGACCCGGCTGGACCGTGACACAAAGCTGTGACGGGTCGACGACGCCCGACGCAACCGATCAATGGGACGCCCCCTCAAAGCTGAACTGGGGTACCGGCACGCATAGTTGGATCGTGCTGAAGTCACCGGACGATTTTCCGAGCACCGGAGAAAATCTGTACCTATGTCTCGACCTCGACCAGGCCGGGACGGACGACATCATCATCCGGACCGCCACCGCCGACTGGACCGGCGGCACCACCTCGGGGCCCGGGTCGGGGACTAACGTCGCCTCATACACGCACCAGTGGCGGGGCCTCAACGCCAACCCTCGCAAGTGGCATCTCCACGCCAGCACAGAGGGCGACGTGATCCTGTACGTGTCGGAAGACTCGAAGGGCTACGCCGAATTCGGGATGCTGATGATCGCCTGCACCGACACGCAAGCGGGCGACTCGTGGCCGATTTTCGAGTTCGTCGACTATGACTCGGCTGCGCCCGGCGCTTTCGAGGACGCCAACATGAGCAACGCGACCATGGCCCAGGGGCACTGGATCGACGGGACCGCCGACCCGCAAACCGTCCTCGTGTGGCCCCACCGCGGGACCTCGCCCATCACTGATTCGTTTGACGTCAACGGGGACGACAATACCGGGAAGTATCCGGCCTTCCCGGTCTACGCGGTGAGTTACGCCGCCAACAAGGTCAGCGTCCGGGGCCGGATCCACGACATTCGTGCTGGCCCGACGCACGCAGGAATTGTTCAGGGCCTCACGTCCGAGCCATCCGGCGGCGCTGTCACGTCGATCATCGTGGGACACCTGTGGATCCCCGCCGGCGCGACGGCGAGTTTTTAGAGGTTTAGGGCGTGCCGGACGACTACAACCAACACCGGATCGCGGCAGTCACCGCGGGGCGGTCCGCTGTGTCGGTGACGCCGTCCCGGTTCAACGTCAACTTGAGCCTCGAGACGTGCCCGCCGCCCACGCCGACACCGCCCGCCGCGGTCGAAGATCCGATCCCCGGCGCCTCGTGCGTCCTGTGGCCGCTTCGTTTCGCCGCGACGATTCACTACGTCGAGGTGAAAACCGGGACCACGACGGAGACCTTGAGCGGCAACTTCACGGTCGATCGCAACTACTGGATGGCCGGGGACGATCAGACCGACACTGCCACCGACGGCGGCACCGGTGACCTGGTGGTGTGGTTCGAGCAACTCCTCAACTCTCACACCGACGGCGGGGCCGGTGTCTACACAGTGTCGGTCAGCGCCGACGGGATCCTCACGGTCGCCATCGACTCGGGCGACTTCGAGATCTACTGGACCCACGCGAACACCGACCTCGATCCGACGGTGTTCGGGTTCGCTGCGGCGGACGTGGCGAGCGCCTCGAGCACGCTGTCGGCGCCGTCGAGGACCCAAGGGATCTGGGCCCCGGGCGTCCCGTATTCGATCGACGACCGGGACCGGCAACCGTACGTCGGTGCCCGGCGCCGGTCGGCCTCGGGGCTACAGCGGACCTCGTACGTCGCCGCGCCCAAGAAGCGCCGCCCGGTGTTTTGGGACCTGATCAACAAGAAGAAGGCCCTCAGTGAGTACGTCGACACCGACGACCTCACCGGCGACTTCGAGTCTCTCGAGGCCGAGCTCGCACTCGGACGGCGCGTGCGGTTGTACGACGACGCCTCGACGCGCACGGGCTCGAGTTACGCGCTGTATCGGTGCGGTCGCCGCAAGCTCGACCGGTCCGACAAATCCAAGATCCTGTGGCGGGTCGACCTCGAGCTCACCCGGGGCGAGGACTGATCGGTGGTCACGTTCGCCGAGGCCATCGAACGCCCCGGCGGGCGATGGGTCGTGATCGTCACGATCGCCGGTGACGGCAACTCGGACGCGTCGGACTCCCAGTATCGCTATTGCACCGACGTGCCGGCGTACGCCGCCGGCAACAAGCTGTATCGGCCCTGGATCGCCGAGGACGGGCTCCCGGATGTTCTGAGCGAGGCCGTCGACCGTCTCGGCGGTATCCCCGAGGCGGGCGCCGTGACGGTGATCATCCTCGACGGCATCGACGGCCCGGACAAGGACGTCCTGACCTCGACCTGGCGCACCCGCCGCGCCCCGGCCTCCTACTTGATCGCCGAGCTTACCGTCGGCGCTACGACGATCGACGTCGAGGACGGGACGCTGATGCCTACGGCGCCGTTCCTCGCCTACGTCGGCGCCGAGTGCATGCGGGTCACGAACGTGTCGACGGATACGCTCACCCTCGAGCGGGCGGCCCTGGACTCGGACGCGTACCCGCATCACTCCGGGGACGCGGTGTATCTGTCGCCTCCGACGATGTTCGGTCGGACGCTGCGGGTGAAGCTCGTCCCCCACGACGGCGACGACGCCACCGAAGAGACCACGATCGGGACGTTCTACCTCGACCGCAAGTCGCTGACCGAGGACCTCTGCGCCTACGTGCTCGAGGGCCGGACGACCATGGGCGTCCTCGGCAAATGGCTCGGGACGGACCGCCTCGCGTTGCAGTTCATCCAAGCTATGACCTCGGGCCGGATCCAGCTCGGGACGGTGGGACCGCCGCCTCGTCGCCTCGCCACCGTCGAGGGCCAGGTCGCCGCCCTCGACCCGTGGGCCACGGACGAAGCGTTGATCTTGATCGCGGACGAGGTCGTGGGCCTCGACGTGAGCTCGCCCTTCACGCCGCAGATCTTGAGCCGGGCCCAGCTCGGGACCCAGGTCATCAAGCGGGAGTTCGACCACGGCGACCCGGTGTCGATCGTCCTGAGCGCCGACCCCGATCAGGCGGCGTGCGCGTTCCGCTACTCGCCGGGCCCTTCGCCCTCCACCGATCGGGCCTCGGGGACGTGGACCAAGTCCGCCCATTGGGTGGACATCATCCTGTGCATCCTGACGAGCGCCGCCCACGCCGATGACGGCCTCGAGCTCGAAAACTACGTCGCCGCGAATGGCAACTACTCCAGCCTGCCAGCTGGTTGGGGCCTCGGGTTCCCGGCGTCCCGGATCGACTGGGACTCGTTCCTCGAAGTGCGCCAAGCCACGCCGGACTGGCGCTTCCCGAACTTCTACCTCGACGATCCGGTCCGGGCGACCTCGCTGATTACGCAACATTTCTTGCGACCGCTCGCCGCCTACTTCACCACCGACAACGGAAACTTGGGCCTCCGGTTGCCGAGGGTCCCGCTAACCGGTCAGTCCCTCACGGACTGGGATCTGGACGTCCTGCAAACCGTGGACGATGGGGCCGCCGGCGAGATCACCGATCTCGGGACGCCCCGCGAAAACCTCGCCGCCGCCGTCGGCGTCGTGGTCCTCACGTCTCGCGGTCCGACCGGCGAGGACGTGACACACGTCTACCGCGGGTCGGACTTTCTCAGCCTGTACGATCAATCTGGGCACTACACCGAACCCGACGCGACGATCGAGATCGACCTACCGAGCGTTCGGTCGTCGCAGGCGGGTATCGAGGCGTTCCTCGAGTCGGTGGCGTTCCGGCGCTTGTTCCGGGGCCGGTTCCCCCCGATCGACTTCGAGGCGTCGACGGACCTCGCCCAAAACGGCAAGGTGCCGGGCGACCTGATCACGGTGACGCACCCGGACCTGCCGGACCTCGAGCTCGGGACCCGCGGGTGGACCGCGGTCGTGTGTGAGCTCCTCGGCCGGTCGATGGTGACCTCGCCGTCGGACGAACAAGGCGGCGACCTCGGTATCCGCTGGTCGGTGACCTCGTTCGGCCCGGGCCTGCGCGCGGGCCGCATCGCCCCGGCGGCGCACGTCGCCTCGGTGGCCTCGAACACGGCGACCTGCACCGCCAACCGCTACACCGAGTCGGACGCGGTGGGGACCTTGCCGGCGACCGATGCGGCGGCATTCGCTGAGGACGATGTGGTCAAGCTCCTCGACGTGTCCGGGGCCGAGCTCGCGAGCGGCGCAACCCAGGTTGTCACCGGCGTGTCCGGAAACGACGTCACCCTCGACGGCAACTTCACTGCGGCGCTCGCCGCCGACACGTTCCTCGTGTACGCGGACCGCGCGGACGCGGTGTCCGCGCAACACACCTTGCACGTCTACCTCGCGGATCGGGTGGGCCTCACCGTCGGCGCCTCGACCGACACACCGTGGCGGTACGCGGAGGGCTAAGGCGTGGGGATGCAGGACAAAGAGATCGCGACCACGTTTGGTTGTCTCGACAGCGCCGTCGCCGCCGACGGCACCGCGATGCACGCCCACGCACTGCGGACCCTCGGACGGGCCGCGAACCGTCTGTATGCGCGGGGCGGCCCGGTGATGAGTCTCGCCTTCGATTCCTACACCGGGGGAACGCCCGAGACGCGCTACGGGACCGCGGTCCAGGTCGGCGGGTTCCCGGCGTGGCACCGGGTCTACTGGCCTGTGCCGGTGGCGAAGTCACCGCCCCATGTGAGCTACGAGGCGCGGGTGCGGCATAGCCTCGCCGTCGGCGAGGAGATCTGGTTGCAAGTCTGCACCGAAGCCCAGCCGTTTGATCCCCACCGCCCGCTCGATGCGAGCAACGTCCTCAAGCTCGAGAACGACGCCGACAACATGCAAGCGATCACCGGCATCCCGGCGCCCCGGACGGCGACCGACCTGATCGAGCTTTGGGCCTACTCGGCGCGGCACGAGAACCTCGCCAGCGAGGTCACCTACGGCGCCAACAACACCGGGACCGTGTCCGGCGGCACCGCCTGGCAGTTCTACGATACGACGAGCACGTGGACCCGGGCCGCCGTGAGCGCGGGTCGCCTCGTCGTGGCGTTCTACAACGCCTCGGGGATCCAGGTCATCGGCCCTCGCCTCGTCACCGGCGGCGGCGGCGACAATCTGTTCGTCTGGCCGCGCCTCGCTACGTCCGACTGGCAAGCAATCAACGGCGCCACCTACGAGCTCCACGAGATGTTCCAATGGGAGCTCTACTCAGTGGCGCTCTACGAGGAGGACCTCACGTGAGTTTCGACGGGTTCCCTTACGCCGCTGGGGCGTGGTCGTATCCGTACCACTATCACCCCAAAGCGCCGGCGACCGCGAAGGTCCTCAGCGCCGCCTTGCGCAACGCCTACTTCGCGGCTCGACACCACGGCAAGCCGCTCCTGTGCCAATCCTTCGGCGTCAACAACTGGGACGAGGCACGTCACCCGGGCCAGGCGCACTGGGGCGTGACCGCAACCGCGCTTGCGCGCATCGCCGAGGGCCGCGCCTGGATCGGCGCCGAGTTCACGACGGTGACTGTCGCCGTGTCTTTCGGGACCGTCGCGTCGGGCGCCCGGACGGCCTACTTCAAGGCCTCGGTGATCGACACCGCGGGGCCGACCACGGCGACGTCGAACACGCAAAGCGTCGTTCTGCACACCAACCAAAACCTGTCGCCCGGCGTTTGGGTGTCGGCGTACGTCGGGAGCCCGATCCCGAACTACGGCGGTCGCCTGGGGTTCACGTCCGAGACGATGATCCTCGAGGTCCCGCTCGCCGCGCTCACCCTGTCGGCCCGATGCGAGATCGTCGTCGAGGGCTACTGCACCGACGGCGCCGGGTCGCCGACGGCCGAGGTCCTGCGACCGTTCTCGGTGACGGCCTGGGCGCACGTGGAGGACTGAGCGATGGCCAAAGAGCAAGCGGTCGCCACCCTCGCCGTGCGGCGCCTCGAGGCCGGGGCGGATGTGTTCTACGAGGACGCCCTCGCGGTCATCAAGCAACTTCACTGGTCGTTCGGGTACCGGCCCCAAGTCCACCTCAATCAAGCCTGGGGTGACGAGACGGTGTGGTCCTCGGAGATGGGCGCCCACCACATCACGTTCGGCGAGGCGCCCCTCGCGACGTGGCGTGCGGTGATCCGTACGGACGTTCGGATTCAACCGGAGGTCGTGACTCTCGTCGTCGCCGCCTCGTGCGACTTCGACACCGGTGGCGACGACGGCGACGTCAAGATCACGGTTGGCGCCGCCAACACGACGATCAACTTCACGACCAGCGACGACGGCAACGAAAAGACCGCAGAGCTCGCTACGTCCTCGACCGGCACCGGTTGGCTCGCGGTCGAGGTCGATATTCGCGCGAACACCCTCGGGGGGAACGGCGTCCTCCGACACGTGTCGGTCCAGGACAAAGCGATCACCTCGAGCCTGCCATCCCCACCGAACGAATAGGAGATCTGATCATGTTCGCCACCGCCCTCGCCCTCATCCTCACGGCCTCGCCGCCGGTGATCCTCTCGAACCCGCAGCAATACGTCCGGCCCGGGTTCCCGGTGTGGTCGGGCTGCATCGACGCGCCGATCGCGGCCACGACGTACACCCTCAACGCGAAGACCGGGACCACGGATCCGGCGGTGTTTCGGTGGGGTTCGATCCTGGTGTCCACCTCGACGAGCGCCACCCCGTTTACGTGTTGCTTGACGATGACCACCGACACGACGATCGGCGATCAGACCGACGCCGCCGCCGCCAAAGACGTCACCGACTCGAACGGGCCCGACGGACGGGGCGCCTGCTATACGGTGTTGCCGGATGCTCGCCGGGACGTGGTCGCGATCCGCGGGCCCATGATGACGAAGCCCGGGCGTCGGTTCGGCGTGTGCAATTCGCCGAGCAAATATAGCTCCGAACTCGGCCACGTGTTCCCGCCGTGTCGGGTCGACGCCGACTGTCCGACGAACGGAGCGCCAGCGGGGACGACCTGCGACACCTCGCCGAGCTCGAGGGCTGAGGCGCGGACCGGCGTGATCGTTCAGTGTCGGTCTGCCGAGACGGTCGACGCCCGGATTTGCTTCGACGTGGAGAGGTAGCGGTTGCGGCGTGCGGCGATCGTGCTGGCCCTCGCCCTGGTGGCGAGTGTCGCCGCCGAGGCCCGCCGCCCTCGGCGGTCCCGCGCACGTGCGCCCCGCCCCGCTGCCCCGATCGCCCGGTCGGTTGCGGATGCGGGGACCGTCGACGCGGGGCGCCCGGTTCGTCGCCGAGTTCGCCGCCGTCCTCGCCGCCACGACGCATCGACGGTAACCACCCCACGCCGCCGCCGAGGAGGCCCGCCATGATGCGGCGTGCGGAAACCACCGCGGTCCTCGTGCATTGCTCGGACTCCCCAGGCGGGAGCGCTCGGGACATCGAGGACTGGCACCGGGGCCGCGGGTTCGAGACGATCGGCTATCACTATGTGATCGAAAACGGTCGTTCGCCCGGCGGTCGCCTTCTCGACCCGGCCCGGGACGGCCTGATCGTCGCGGGCCGGGACGAGGCACTCGTTGGCGCGCACGAGGAGCTCGCAAACCTCACGGCCGTAGGCGTGTGCCTCGTGGGCCGGGATTGGTTCACCGCAAACCAGCGGGCCAGCCTGTACGGCCTCCTCGCCACGATCCTCTATCGCTACCGAATGGGGTTCGAGTCGGTTCTCGGACACTACGAGCTCGACGAGGGCCGGACGTGTCCCAACCTGGACCTCGAGCGGGTGCGGGCCAAGCTCGCCCTGGTCGTGGGCCAATTCAACGCGGTGCTGAGAAGTCAGCACGAGATCGGAGCGCCTGTATGAGAATCAGCAAGAAACTGACGACCGCGATCTCGGGGATCGTGACGACCGCCCTCATGTGGGCGACCGGCGAGCTCGAAGCGGGCCCGGCGATCGCCGCGATCGCGGTGATCGCCTCGACCTACATGGCCGCCCAGGGCCTCGTTGACTTCGGCCTCGCGAAGTCGGCGGACGAGGAACGCCTCAAAGCGATCGAGCTCGACGCCGCCAAGGCCCGAGCGGCGGCCCTCGAGGCCGAGGACGTGAGCGGCCAGGCGCGCGAGATTGTCCGCCGGGTCCTCGAAGGTGGATCGTGATGCGCCTCGTCGCCGCGGCGACTCTCGGCGCCGTTCTGCTGAGCTCGCCCGTCCAGGCCGTCGACACGAGCTCGACGACGCTCTCGGCGTCCGACCTCGAGCGGGCCCTCGTCCTGACGGACATCGAGCGCCGCCGCTGTGAGGCCACCCTGGACGTGGTGACCAGCACCACGAGCTCGCCCGAGTCGGCGTCGATGCCCTGGTGGGGCTGGACCTTGACGGTGGTGGCGGGGGTGGCGCTCGGCGTCGCCGGCTATCTCGGGACGGATCGGCTGATCGACGAGGCGAGCCGATGAACGCGAAGGTTCTCGCCGCCGTGCCCTGGGGCGCGGTTCTCGCCGTCGCTGGGGCGTTCGTCACCCTCGGCGGTGCGGCGTGGCGCTTCGAGGCCGTCGAGGATGCCACCGCTGCGATCGAGCGGCGCCTCGACGCCCACGACGCCCTCGCCGCGCACCCGATCCAGTATCACCGGACCGCGGATCTCGTCGGGCGGGTGGCGACCCTTGAGCGGGAGCAAGCGGAGATCGAGGACGAGGTCCGCGAAGGCCTCGAAGCGCTACGGCTGCAAGTCGCCGCGATCTGCGCCGCGACCAACGCTCGGTGCCCTTAGGGCCCCAGTTTCTCGTCCTGTTCGCGGCGGCCGTCAGCGCCGCCGTGGTCCTCGCCGTGGTTTGGTGGCACGGCGCCGAGTTCGGGCGCCGCGAGGGCTGCTGGTCCTGCGGCGCTCCGCGTCGGTGCGGTCGGTGCGGCGCCGTCCTCGATTCCGATGACCGCGGGTAGTACGGTGCTCAAATGCGGTGGGTGGCGTTGGCGGCGGTGGTGGTTTCCGGGTGCGCGGCGAGCACCGACCTCGAGGAACGCCACCGGGCCGGGTCGCTCCGGCATGCGGTGGGCGCCGCCCAAGTTCGGCCCGCCCGAGGTGGAGCTCGGACGGGCCTCGACGCCTCGGTCACCCGAGTGGCGGACCCGCTTTGGAGGATACCTCGCGAGTCCAAACGCCTCCCTCGACCGTCGCCCGCGGATCGCTCCTCTGTCCAGGCTGTGATCGCGGCGGTGTAAGTCGCGGCGACTTACACGTCGCCGGCCGGCCCGAGTTTTCTCAGGCCGTCCGGTTGACTCTGGTTTAGTAATCCACTAAACCCGATGACTATGGGACGGCCCGCCAAAGCTCAGGACGACAAGGTTGTTCAGATCTCCTCGTCATTGCAGAAGAAAATCCTCGACGAGCTCAACGAGGCCGCCGAGGAAGAGGGCCGTCCTCGGTCCGCGCTCATTCGCGACATCGTGACCGATTCGCTGGCTCGGCGGGAGAAGGAGCCGAGCCGCTGGCGCCGTTCGATCAGGGAAAACCGGGGTCACTCCAAGGTGAATCGGTTATCTACCTCACAACCGACCCGCTCTGAGGCGGCCTGAAATGACTGCGATTTCGGCCCCGGTGTCAGCGAGCGGATTCTGCGCGAGTGCCCCCGCCGGCTACAGGGTCTCCCTCCGGTTCGACGGATGGACGACGCGGTTTCGGACCCCCGAATGGGCCGCCGCGTTGAGGGGCGTCGACCGCGGGGGCCTCGCCGCGGTCCACGTCGAGTCGCTTCCGCTCCTACGGGACGTCTACCTTTGGGAGCTCCGGTGCGAGGACTTCGCCGCCCTCGAGGCCCGCATCGCTGGCGAGCTCGACGCCGGCAGGGCGTGCGCGTGACCCTGGTTCTAGCAGTGATTGCGTGCACTTACTGCGCGTTCCGGGCAGCCAGGATTTTGACGGATGGGCGGACCCCTGGGCGGGGTTCCATTGTGGAACTCCACATGGGGCGGCAAGAGGCCGCCAAACTCACCACGCAGGCCGACACGGCCGCACCTAACGCGCTCGCCTCGAACGAGGGGGCCTGAGATGGGGTACGTCTACCCCCGCGGTTCTCGACTCTGGATCGGCTACCGGGACGGCGAAGGCCGCCCGGTCCAGCGATCGACCGGCCTCGATGTCGGTCGCGAGGCTGAGGCCGAGGAGATGCTCGCCGCGGTCGAGGCGGCCCCCGGCGGGCGGCAGCGGCCCGAAGCGGACTGGACGGTCGCTCGATACGGCCGGGACTGGCTGGCGCTCCGAATTCGGAGCGGCACGCGGTCCGGCAAGCTGTACGCCTCGGCGTTGGACCACCATATTATCCCGATCGTCGGGCGGACGAAGCTCGAGGACCTGCGGGTCAGCGACTCCCGTCGGCTCGTCGCGGAGCTCCGGAACCGCGGCAAGTCCGAACGGACCGTCTCGAGCTACTTCGGGGTTTTCAAGATGATCATCGACTCGGCTCTCGCCGATGAATTGATCACCGCCGACCCAACCCGCCTACCTCGCGGTGAGCGTCCCCGGGACGAGGACCTCGATCCGGCGTGGCGCCGGACGGCGTTGTTCACTCGCCACGAGCTCGAGCGGCTGTGCTCGGATGGACGCATCCCCCGCCACCGGAGGGTGCTGTGGACCATCCTCGGCCTCCTCGGGCCCCGCATCGGCGAGGCGGCGGCGCTTCAGTGGCGTTCGTACGATCAGGAGTGGGCGCCGCTGTCGGCCATGGTCATCGAGCGCCAGTGGTCGACGAGTCGCCACCAATTCGACGTCCTCAAGACCCGGGACCCGCGCATGACGCCGATCATTCCGGTGGTCGCCGATGTCTTGGACCGGTGGCGTGAGCGGTGGTCGGACTACGCGGGGCGTCGACCGACGGAGGACGATCTGATCGTCCCGCAGATCGCCAACGCCGCTGGCAAGCTGTACCGCAAGGGCGACCTTCGACCCTACTCGGACGCCGCGGCCCGGCGCCTCTTGCACTCGGACCTGGCCGCCCTGGGCCTGCGGAAGCGCCGGACTCACGACTTCCGGAGGACATTCACCTCGATCGCCCGCAACGCCGGCGCCGAGCGGGACGTCCTCGACTGGGCGCTCCACGGGCGAGGCCGCAAGGTGATCGACCAGTACACCGAGCTCGAGTGGGCGCGGTTGTGCCGCGAGGTCAACAAGATCAAGGTCTCGATCTCGGACCCTTCGCAACCCAGCTTGCCCGGCATCGAGGCCGCAACCCAGGTTGACGAGGCCCCGCGGTCCGGCGAACTCCGGGCCCGCGCGAAAGACGCGGCCCACCGGCGTCGGGGGGACTCATGAATCTGCGTGATCAGGCGATCCAGCGGGCGGCCAAGCAAGCAGGCATGCGCCTCGGTCGGTCCGCTGTCGGTGCGGTCCACCGCTACTTGCGCGAGCGGTACGAGCCGGGCGCCGACCATGACCCGGCGATCGTCGGCCTCCTCGCCGGGACCCTAGCGGTCCTGCTGACCGAGGTCCGCAATCTACCCACCAATCTGAAGGGCGAGGTCGTGGAGGGCCTCGTCGAATTGATTGGAGACCACCCGCTCGTCCCGCCTCGCGGGTCGTCGGCTTTGACGCTCGTTCCCGCCCCCGAGGACGAGGAGGAGGACGGCAATGGGGCAGCATGAACCGATCAGCATCGACGGGCGGGAGGCCGCAGCGGCCATCCGGCGTCGTGTGCAACTTGAATTGCAGACCGTTCCGGCGACCGAGCGCCTACGGTGGCTCGTGGTCGCTTGGTATCAGCGGGCGGTGTTCGGCGCAGCGTGCGCGGTCGCCGGCTACGTCATGGGAGCGATGCTATGAGGCGCCTCGACGACCACGAACGTGACCGCCTGGTCGCGGCCCTGGGGAGGTTTGCCGAGGGTCGCCGGGCGATGGCGACCACCTTCCGCGAGGCGGCGCTGCGTCGCCCGGCGGCGGCGCTCGATGTTCATGCCGACGAGCTCCTCGACGAGGCCGCCGAGTTCGACGCCCTCGTCGACGAGTACACCGCCGCCGAGTACATCGAGCTCGGCCCTCGAGCGCGGGTGTCGTCGTGATCTTCCACAACCTCCCGCCCGACGAACGCACCAGAGTGCTTCGCCGCATGCGTTCCGCGATCGAGGACGGCGTCCCGACTACGCTGATCTGCGAGCGGTTCGGCGTGTCGCCTCATTTCATCGCCGACGTGGCGGGCGGGTCCCGGCGTGGCCTCGTGACGCCCCACCACGACTGGGCGCCGATCCACAAACGCGAGACCTGGTATCGGTGCCGCCGCTCCGGCGTCATCGGTCGCAAGCGAACCGAAAAGGCGGTCGTCGTCATCAAGTGCAACGTGGTGGTGCGCCCCAAGGGCGGCGGGACGTGCGACGTGGCGTGTGGTCTGCCGGCGGTGTGGGTCGACTACGAGCTCGGCCGTCGAACGGTTCGGCGGTGTCGTGATCACCGAGGTGTCCGATGAGCTTGCGTCCGATGTCGGTGAATTTTCGCCGGGAGCAACTCGAGGGCCTCGAGCGCCTCGCCGCCCCGTCGTGTCGGACCTGGGCCTCGGTCATCCGCGAGGCGGTCGACTCTGCTTTCGGTCTCGAGCCGGGTCCTGGCCGCACCGAGGCGCGTCGGTTTGAGCGGCGACCCATCGGCGACGCCGACACGCCGGTCCGGGTGGGCCTGCGGGCCGATCAGTACGATGCGGTTTTGAGCTACGCCGCCGAGCGTTCGGCCTCGGCCAATGCGGTCATGCGTTGGGTCGTCGGGGGACACCTGGCGTCGGCAACGGATCGGGGTGACGGATGAGCGACGAATTCCAAAGGATCGTCAACCAGATTGAGGGTCGGTGGCGGGCGGCCCTTGGGGCGATTGCTGACGCCGAAGACGGTATTTCCTGGCGCCCGATCGGGCAACTCCACGGCCGGCTAGAGGCCCGCCTCGGTTCCGGCAACATCGAGCTCGAGGTCAGGCCGGCCCGCAGCGGTGATGCCTCGGTGTCTGTCGTTATGCAGGTAGACACGGCTCTCTCGTTCCACCGGTGGCTCGGCGAACAACTGTTGGTTGTGAACGGAACAACGGATCGAGGTGAGGGATGAGGCTGCGCGACTGTGACGGCGGGCTCGATCTGCGCACCCGCGAGGGTCGCGAGGCCGAGGTGCTCGACTGGGTCCGGCGTCATGATGGGTACTCGGTTTTCTGGGCTAGCGAGAACCGGGCGCGGGCCAGGGCGGTCGATCGGCTTGAGGCATCCGGGCGCATCGTTCGGCGCCCTGGGGGCATCTACCCGTGGGTGGACGCGTCCGTTGTGGACCTGACAACAGACACACCCTCGGAGGGAAACGGATGATCCGTGCAAAGGCAGGAGACGTGATCCTGTTGGGTCTGGAGCCGGAGAACATCACCCGGCTGCAGCGCGGCCAACCTATACACGTCGATCTCAACGAGCTCGGGGGCGCGTCGCGAGTGGTCATCTTCACGGGCGAATCTCGAGAGGCGATGGCGCGGACGCTCGCTAAGAGCATCGGCGCCGACGAGGCGGAGACCGAAGCTATGGCCGCCGTCGCCACCCTCCAACCGACCGAAGAACAGCCGGTGATCTATCGGCCCAAGAAGGACAACAAACACTCATGAGCGAAGTCATCATCTTCCACGACCGTTGCCACGACGGCATCACCGCGCTCTGGGCAGCGTTGCAGCGCTACCCGAACGCCGAACCCTACCCGGCGAGGTACGAATCGCCGCCAGATCTGGACCGACTCCGCGGGCGAGATGTCGTCATCGTCGACTTCTCGTGGAAGCGCGGACCGCTGCTGGCTGTGGCCGATGCGTCGGCCTCGATTCAGGTGCTCGATCACCACAAGACGGCGCAGGTCGAACTGGAGGGGCTGGACTTCTGCGTGTTCGATATGGACCGGTCCGGCGCCGGTCTGGCGTGGGATGAGTTGGTCGGCGGCGAGCGGCCCAGGTTGATCGACTACGTCGAAGACCGTGACCTGTGGCGGTTCTCGCTTCCGAACTGTCGCGAGGTCCACGCTGCGTGCAACAGCTATCCGCTGACCCTCGATCAGCGGCGGTGGCTGATGGGGCGGGAGATCAACGAGCTCGTTACGGAGGGGAAGGCGATCCTCCGCTACCACGACAAGCTCGTCGAGAGCGCGGCGCGGTGGGCGAAGCGGGAGACGATCGGGGGGCACAACGTGCCCTCGATTCAGTGTCCGAACATCGAGCTTGTTTCTGACCTCGGCCACAGGCTGGCGAAGGACGAGGCGTTCGCGGCCGTGTGGGTCGTGAGGGATGACGGGTCGGTCGCCTACTCGTTGCGGTCTTCTGATGCCGGCGAAGACGTTGGCGCTATCGCGGCCAGCTACGACGGCGGCGGGCACCGCAATGCCTCCGGCTTCACCGTCCCGCGTCCTCTGTCGGTTGGGCCGCACTCACTCTCGGGCACAACAGATGCCGAAAGCGGTGGGAACGGATGAACCGGCGAGTGTTCATCCCGTCGCCGTATTCGGTGGCCGTTGAGGTTGTGGAGATTCCTAGCCCTGACCGGCTTCGAGAGGCACTTGGGGAGATCATCGGCGAAGCATCAATGTGTTGGTCTGAAACGCCATCGGGCGTGTTCGACGATGAGCGCGCAGTCGATTTGATTGATCGAGTGATGGCGCTTGTTGAAAAATGAGCCGCGGTCAACAAAGGCGTTGCGCGTGTGGCAACTCGATGCCCAAGACGTTCGTCCGTTGTCGAGAGTGCCATTTTTCTGGACGTGACGGACGAGTGGCCGCACTTGCCAGCGCGACTGTGGCGATTTGTGTCATGGAGATGTGTCGCGGTGAGGGCGTAACGGAGGCAGAAGCGCTGTCCGCGGTGATCTCTGCTGCCACTTCGAGTCTCGTCAACGCGCCGACGGCCGCAGTCGCCGCCCCAGTGCTGCGCGCGCTCTCAATCGACCTGGTGGGCGTGTCGTGCGACTGGGGGCGCTGCGACAAAGAGGCGACCGGGGAACGTCTCGACGGACTCGTCTGGTTGCCGGTCTGTGTGCGGTGAACGTCCAGGGCGTGGAAACGAGGAGCGCTCCGGGCGTCGTACACCTTCGGTCATCGTTTTACCCGGTCGGGCGCTGGCACTACTTCGACGCAACCGAGGCGCGGGCGCTGGCGGCCGAGATTCTGAGGCACGCCGAGCTCGCTGAGAGGGGACACCGCGACATGAAGCCGGGGAACGTGATCTTATTCGAGGCCGAGCTCCGGCACGCCGAGGCGCATGTGAGGGCCGCCTCCGCCGCCCTCGGCGCCGACGAAGGTGCGGCGCATGGGCTCATCGTTTCCGCGCTTCTGAGCGGCGCACTCGGTGCCCTGTGGCACGCACGCGAGACGTTCCGCGGCGCCCGGTGCGACGGGTCCTATCTGTCAGCGATGCGGCAGGGCGCCGACGTGGCCGAGGCGTATGGGCTCAGTCCGTCGGCCACGGGAACGGTTATTGGCACGACAACGGACGGAGACTCGCATGGGTGACAAGCCGAATCCGGGCAGTGACGAAGCTGTCAAGCTGGGTTGCGCGTGCCCTGTGGATGACAATAACCGCGGCCAAGGCTGCGGGCCTTGGTTTTACGTGTCGCCGAAGTGTCCGATTCACGACGAGTCGGACGCGGTTGTGTGTGACTGCGAGTCGGAGATCCGCGCGCTGGGTCGCCACGCCGGGGACTGCGCGGCGGCGTTGTCCGCAATCGAGCCTGCGGGAGGTGGAGAATGACGCACGTCACGAATTTTCGAGGCCCTTCGGTCTGCCGTCCCGACTGGCATCCCGACTCCACGACCGGGGAACTGTGTGCCGTCGGGTGTGAAAAGGGCGAGTTCGTTTTCCTCGTGCGCATCGGTGACGAGTTCGAGACCTGGAAAGCATCCGAGACGGTCATGCGCCAGACAACGGAGGACGGCGACCGATGACGAACGAAGAGCGAATCCACAAGGCGTTGAACGACCTGGCCGCACTCACGTTGGCCGACTACTGCTCTCGTTCCGGGGTCCGCTACGACGCGGAGGCGGTGCGCCAAGGGTTGCCGCGGGGGACCATCGAGGCGTTGGCCCTTCGGCGGGATCTCCCCATCACCGCCGGCGCTATCGCTGACGCGGTGCACGTTGTTCACCACACAACGGACAGAGGCCCCGATGAGTAGTCGCCGCGGATTCATGCTCCAGGTGACCGTTCGATACGATCAGCGCCGGGACATCGAGGAACTCGCCGGGGAGTGGGGCTGCTCCCGGGCGGCCGTCGTTCGAGCGGCGCTCGATGAGGCGCTCCATAAGCCGGCGCTCAAGGCCCGCGTTGTCGCGGAGACCAGGGCCGCGGCCAGGGCCACGAGTAGAGCCAAGGAAGCTCTGTGGCAGGGCCCTGCTCCGGTCGTTCACCAAGCAACGGACGAGGAGGGCTGAACATTGGGCCTCAACATCGAACCCGACCGGGACGCCCCGCTGGTTATCTACCACCGCGCTTGCTCGGACGGCCTCGTCGCCGCGTGGGTCTGCCTCCTGAAGTACCCCGACGCCGAACTCTGGGCGGCGCAGTATGGCGAGGCGCCGCCCCCGCCCGAGCTCGTCGCGGGTCGGGACGTGCTGATCGTTGACTTCAGCTACGACCGCGAAACGCTCGTCGAGCTCAAGGCTGCCGCCCATACGCTGGTGGTCCTCGATCACCACAAGACGGCGCAAGGTAGCTTGCGGGGCCTCCCGTGGGCGATCTTCGATATGGACCGGTCCGGCGCTCGTATCGCGTGGGACTTCTTGCACGGCGACCCCGAGGCGCCGTGGGTCGTGAACTACGCCCAGGACTTCGACCTCTGGCGTTTCCAGCTTCCGCACAGTCGCGCGATCAACGCCGCGATCAACTCGTGGCCCCGTGACCTCGAGGGGCCCAACCGTGAAGTGTGGGCCCGAGCGATCGCGGTCGGGTCTGTCCCGGCCCGCATCGAAGGCGAGGCGATCTTGCGATTCCAACGGATGCTGATCGACCGCCTCACTCGGTGGCCCAAGGACGTGGAGATTGCGCCGGGCGTCTGGGCCCAGGTGGTCAACGCCCCGGTCTTGCAGTCTGAGGTCTGCCACGCGTTGATCGAGGCCGGGCACAAGGTGGCCTGCGCCTACTCGGTCGGTCGGGACGGCCTCAAGCGGGTGTCGATTCGGTCCGCCGAGGACGGCCCGGACGTGTCCGAGATCGCCGCGCGGTTCGGCGGCGGCGGCCATCGACACAGCGCCGGGTTCAAGGTGCCCCTGTGACCGACGTCGTGACCGGCGTCGTGATCGGCATCGACCCGGGTGCCCGGTCGTCTGGGTTGGCGTTCATTGACCCGGGCGAGCGCCTACGATGGCCGCCCCGCACCCTCGCCGCCGGGTGGCGGTCCGAGGCCGAGCTCGTCGACGAGCTCGACCAGGCGCTCGGCCCCGCTACCTGGGCCGCGGCCGTCGAACGTCCATTCAACCGCCGAGGCCCGGTGTGGGCGGATCGAGCCTGGCGCCGGGTCCTGAAGCAGCTCGCCAAACGCCGGGCCGAGCGGGCGTCGGTGCGGTTTCGCAATCCCTTCGTCCTGCGGCCGTGGCCTCAGACTTGGCGCGGGGCGATGGGGATCAATCGACTGCGGTCGCTCCACAGGTGCGACTGCAAAGAGGCGGCCCGGGCGTGGCTCGAGGCCGCCGACTACGACGCCGAGGCCCTCGCTGATCTGAAACACGACGCCTGCGAGGCGGCCGTGATCGGGGCGTGGGCCGCGGCCAAGCTCAGTGTATCGGGGACACTATGGGTCCCGTAGACCGAGGCGGTGGAAGCGCCTCAGGGGTAGAGATGAGAATCCGTTCAATCAAACCGTCGTTCTTTATGGACGACTCCCTCGCCGACCTTGCGCCGCTGGCTCGGCTTCTGTTCATAGGGCTGTGGTGCGGCGCCGATGGGCACGGTCGCCTTGAGGATCGCCCCCGCCGCCTGGCGGCCTCGGTGCTTCCTTACGACGACGCCGACGTGGACGCCCTCCTCGACGCCCTCGTGAGCGCCGGGAAGATTGAGCGCTACGAGGCGCTCGGCGTTCGGGTGATCAACATCCCCGGGTTCCTCGAGCACCAGCGGATCAGCGGCAAAGAAGCGGACGAGCCCTCGAAATACCCGCCGCCAGTTGCCGCGGAAAAACCCGAGAAGCAATGGGGAAGCAATGGGGAAGCAGTCACTGCTTCCCCGTTCGATCCCGGAACGCAACGGGGAAGCAATGGGGAAGCAGTCACTGCCCTGGAAGGGAAGGGAAGGGAAGGGAAGGGAAGGGAGAGTGTTTCTCGCGCTTATCTGGACGAACCCGAGCCGGTGACACCTGAGGCGGCGTTCGAGTTCTACCGCGAGATCCTCGTGCCGGTCGGGTGGGTCGACCACCGAAACATGACTAAGGGTATGCGCTGGTCGCTCCTGCGAGAGACCTCGGTCGCCTGCGGGGCCGAGCGGGACGAGACGCCTGCCATGTTCGCCGCGGCCCTCGAGAAGCTCGCCGCCGCGAAGTGGCTCTTGAAGCATCGGCGCCGAGGGCTGGATTACATCCTCGCCGCCGGCGAGGACCGCCTGCGGAAAGCGCGGGAGGGCCAGCTCGACGACTTCGAACGGAAACCCACCGGCTCGGGACAGCCTCCTCCGATGGACGCCGCCGTGGCCGCTGAGGTGGACGCGATTCTGCGAGGTGACGAATGAGCTCGATCAACGCCGAGGCCCTCGTGGCCTCAATCGTTCAGCACTATCCGCGCGCCTCGTTCACCGAACGGGCGTGCCGGTCGTGGGTGGCGTCGGTGCATCGTCTCGCCCGGACCCACACCCTGACCGCCGCCGAACTCCGGTGGGGCGCTCGGCGGTGGATGGACACCCAAGCGTGGCCGCCTCAGTCGATCAGCGAGGTCGTGAACCTGATCCTCATCGACCGTCGGCGTAACGTCCCGACCCCGGACCCGGACGACCTGCCAGTCATCCCACGCCGCAATGAGTGGCCCGCCCGGGCCCGCCACCTGCGTCTGGTCTTGAGCGGTGATCGAACGATGCCAGCCGGGATTCAGGGGACCCCCGCCGAGATGGAGTGGCACAACGCCCAGATCGCGGCGGAGATGGGGGGTGTCGTCGATGACTGAGGATCCTCGCCAGCGGTGGCGCACGCCGCCCGCCCTTGCCGTCGAGCTCGCCCAGCGATACGCGGGCGGTCGCTTCGACCTCGATGTGGCCGCCGAGGAGGGGGCCTCGGTGGCTCCGGCGTACTACGACCGCGAGCGGGACGGCCTGGGCCAGCCGTGGACTGGTCGTGTCTTCTGCAACCCGCCGTATGCCTCGATCCCGGCGTGGGCGTCGAAGGCCCTCGCCGAGCACTACCTCGAGCGGCCCGAGGTGGTTGTCCTGTTGTTGCCCGCCCGGATCGACCAGGTCTGGTGGCATCGGCTCGAGGCCGAGGCCGAGCTCGTGGTCCCGGTCCAGGGGCGGATCCGTTTCATGCCGCCGCCGGGCGTCGAGGCGTCGGGGCCCCGCGATGCGTCGGCGGTGTTCGTCCTCCGTCGTGGCCTGGTGGCGAAGCGGTTTAGGTATCGAGGGGGCCCGGCTGCGGGCGCGT
>Ga0209128_1000438_pt1 | contig 31165 bp, 34 predicted proteins | sample ETNvirnome_6_100_FD_184072 | JGI IMG/M metagenome (GOLD analysis project Ga0209128, IMG submission 184072) | Marine viral communities from the Pacific Ocean - ETNP_6_100 (SPAdes) (version 2) | ecosystem: Environmental > Aquatic > Marine > Oceanic | place: Pacific Ocean | collected 2013-06-19
AAAATCAAAAGTGGTAGGCGGAAGAACCAACCCATCCTTTGTTGATCTTTTCTGGTATACTTCTGGAAGCCCATTTGTTAATAAAAGCACTAATCGTCGTGACGATTTTAACGACACAATCGATCCTCATCGTGTTTGGAATTCTGACAATTTCCAACTTCTCTTAACTTACGGCTGGGCATCGCCAAAAGGAGATTTAGGTCCTGGTCCACCATCATCGAAATATCTGAAGCGAGCAATTGATAAGTCTGAAAAGTCCTTGTGGCTGAATCTCACTGGGCACCATATAGATTTTAAACAAGATGGTAGCGTTATACTGAAAGTGGAATATCAGGCAAATGTTTCGACAATAATGACAGATCCTTTGTCTGACATTTTCCTATTAGAGGATGAGGTGCTATTGGAACAGGAAAAGGCTAGACTTGATCAATATCTGACAGACACAAGTATTACCGAGCAAGAAGTGTCCAGGCCTTCAGTGGAAGCGTATGAAAGACAGAGAGACGCACTCCCAAAGACGGAGGCTAACCAGCCTACTTTGGACGCTTTAAATAAGAAGATAGAAATTTTAAGAGGCGGCGCAAAAATTAGCAGGTCCGTCGACCGACTTGAGAACGTTTCAAGGGTTAGAAAGTATTCTCGCATAATGGACAAATTAATTGAGGGAGGTCGAATATACTCTGTCGATTTAACTGTGCAACAAATTTCTGCTATGGCGTCGATGACGGGCGGCGCATTTTCGATTGGTCTGGCCGATCAGCTAACGACTAACCAAATCGGGTTCGTTGAAGAGGACTTCCTTAAGCAATCGCTAGACTCGCAGTCTGAAAAGATAAGAGACACAGTAAACAGAAATGCTGCAAAGGCTTCTGGAGCCAAACCTAGGCCCCCAGAAAAAGCCAGATCTGATTACAGAGTGCACTATTTCTTTTTTGGAGATTTGGTGGAGTTGGTTACTGACATTATGGACAAAAACTTTACTGGCGCCTCTCGCGAGAAGCCAAGCATCAATTTCATAACAGGTCCATTCGTATTTCACCATCCGATGGACAATCGTCCGGTTATGCACGTTAACCTGAGTGATGTTCCTATTTCGTTTGAATTATTTAGTGAGTGGTTTAACAATAAAATAGTCCAAAGAGGTGTTGACTCTCTCACTGCGCAAGCATTCTTAATTGAAGTGCTCAACAGCTTATTGGTGCCTGCAATGGGGACTCAGTGTTTTAAAAGAAACAGTATGGTTAAAAATGTTGTTGGAACAAGTGTGTTCGTAGCACCAAAAAAGAAAGGCTCAAAGAAGGTCCCTAGATTGCCAAAGGGTAGAGTGCATTTGGAAAAGTTTGAATCTGTGTATGACACGTTGCCAACCATTAGGGCAGACAATAAACAGGTGCGAGATCTGGAAAATTATATAACTTTATATATTACGAGTGAAGTTCCGGAATCATTAGATCCGCGCAATCGAGCTAGAGATGAAAAAGATGGAATATATCACTTGGCTTTAGGGTTAGACCGTGGTATTGTGAAGACAATAACATTTACTCAAGAAGATATGCCCTTTGTTAGTGCTGCCAAATTGACCGCTGGTGACTTGCTCCAGGCTCAAATGAGAAAGAAGTATAATGCGACAGTAGAGTTGATTGGTAACACTCTCTTTACGCCCGGCTCATATGTTCATATCAATCCATCGATCAAGGGACTTGGATTGGGCGGCCCGAATTCTCTCTCTCGTATGATAGGTTTGGGTGGCTATTATAAAGTCATAAACGTTACTAGTGCGATAAGTAGTGACGCTGGCTTTACTACATCCTTAAATTGCGTTTGGGAAACTTTTGGCGGAGAAGAGGGTATGCCAGTTAGTGCAGCTTCCTCACCTGTTTCTGCGCAGAATTCTATTTCGGATCCTGTGGGGTAATAAAAAATGATTACAAGTATACCGTTACCGCTGGGTAGCAATGACAAAACAGCCAGCCTGACTCATTTTTATAGAAAGTTTTATAAAGAAGAGGCCTACCCGACAATGAAATCGAGACCCATCGATTTTTGGTATGACAGGCCACTATATGGTAAAATAGATAGAAAGGAAAATCCCGTCACTGTCAAGCTTGGCAGTCTAGAACAGTTGCCATCCGATAAGGGAACACACGTCGCTGTTGACTTTGTCGCCGCAGCATTTGCGGATTTCAGATCGTTAATGGCAAATAAGATCTACAGAAAAAGAGTCAACTCAGACATCTTGACCGAAATGGAGCCAAAAAGAGCTTATGTTGATTTTGAAAAAAATTATCTCAGATACTTAGACGTTTATTTTGATGTTTTTACTGAGACCGACTTGTCGCTCCCAGAAATATCTGAAAAGATATTCGATTACGACGATTACATTGAGGCGTTCTTTTCATATGCCACTACACATGCTGAAGTTTTACCAATTACGCCTAGTGGGTTTCTACTTTCGTCATTTTGCTCTCCGCTGGTTTCCGGCCTGGTGATAGAAATCGAAGCTGGGGATCATTCGACGGATAGTGAAAAAGTCAGCGATTTCATCAGAGGTAAGAATTTCGAATTATATTCAGAATATGCGAGAAGGTTTGGGTTTTATGTAGATAAAAATGCACCATGGCGCCTTGTTGCAAATTTAGCTTCTCCGCAAATGCAGAACTATTTTTCCGAAGGGTTGGTAAAAAGAAGTAAGTCCGCTTCAAATGTTTTTGACGTGAGTTATGATAGACTTATTTCTGGTGGACGCGGCTACGATATGCTCATGAACAATGTTGCACAGCAGTATGAGAGATATATTGAACGAAATCCGCATGTTAAGAAAATTCACGTACACCGGTGCGGCCAGCCGTTTAATAAATATTTGGCTACTAGAGAAAAAAGACCACAGTATGCCTCCCCCGCCGCCGCCGAAAAGCTTTATATACAGGCGTACTATAATTATCTAGTCTGCAAGCACGCCGAAAACGGCCACCCGTTTGCTTCTGAGGTCGCCAATAAAAATATGTTGTTTTTTTTGCACAGCGGCCTTGACATTGAGCGCAAAATGCGTTATATTGATACTCAGATCACTGGAAGAAATTCACGAAGGTGGTGGTTTGACAACATCAGTGGTTTAGGGGCGAAAAGTAAAACAGCTTTCATGGAGAACATGGCTTTAAACGATATTAAAACCGCGGGCCCATTGCCATCTTTCTCGCCTCCGGAACTAATAACTGTTTTGGGAGACGAACACAAAGGGCAATTAGGAAAGAATCCACCCCTACCTTCTGCGAAAGAAAAGAGCGATATGCGAGCGATGGGTAGATTTATTGCTGATGAGTTAGCAAAACTCTCAGAAGAATGCTAAAGGCGGTTTATGTCATTCTTGACAGTTGACGATTTATACTATTACGACGGAGTATTTATGTCTGGTCCTCCATTAAAGTTAGATAAGACATGGCAAATAACAAATAGGACAAGAGGCAAATCCGACGTTGAATACGCTGCGCTCTATTGCGCGGGCCAGAATTTAGATTCCGTCGGAGAACAGCTAATCGGCGAAAAATGGAGTATATTGAAAAAGAAGATGGAGAGCCACTTCAAACCTTATAAATGCGTTGGTATGGATATAACTGGCCGCTCTATCCGCGATTTGATCCCACCGGCATTGCTTAGCGATTTCTTAAACGCTAAAATAGAAATTATAAATTCTGTGTTCGAGAATTACGACAAGCCCAGCAATTATGACTTTTTAAAAAAGTGCTCAGAACTGATCTACGACATCGGTTCTAGAGAGCTAAACTTAGACTATAGCGCGATGAAGGCATATACGCATCAAATCAAGGGAAAAGAGATTCTCAAGAAAATGAGATCTAGCCGCAAGGTCGTCGATTACAACCTGTTTGGGACAAAGACTGGAAGACTGGGCGTGAAGAAAAACTCATTCCCAATATTGACGCTAAATAAGGATTATAGGGGAGTTATTAAACCACGTAATGACTTATTCTTAGAGTTGGATATAAACGCATGTGAACTGCGCGCCGTCCTAGCACTATTGGGTATGCCACAGCCATCTGAGGATATTCATGAATGGCATTCAAAAACTCTCTTCAGTGGGCTCTCCAGAACAGAAGTCAAGAACAAAACTTTTGCATGGCTCTACAATCCCGCTGCGCGCCTAGATGAACTGGAGAAAGTATATAATCGTGCAACGTTAAAAAACAAGTACTATGATGGTACACTGGTAACTACACCATATGGAAGAAAGATAGAAACTGATGAGTATCATGCACTCAATTATTTGGTCCAGAGTACTGCTAGCGATATTTTCTTGACGCAAGCAATTAAAATAAATGAGTTTCTAAAAAATACAAAAAGCTTTGTCTCTTTTACCATACATGATAGTCTGGTTGTTGATCTCAGCATTGAGGATAAGAAATTGATAGACGACATTGTTTTACAGTTTTCAGATACAGAGCATGGTAAGTACCTAATCAACGTTATGATCGGAAAGAACTTCGGCGATATGAGAAAGATCACCAAAACGGCATGAAATGGAAGTTATAATTGGACTAGGCAGAGCCGGCTGTAATATCGCTGAGAAGTTCAACAAATACCCACAATACGAAACATATTACATTGATACTGAGGAGAGAGAGGGAAAAAATTTCTTCCTCATGAAGCCTCAGAAAAACATAGAACAGTATGAGAAGAAGACTCCGAGCTTTAAGAGGTTTTTTTCTAAAATTGCAAAAAAGAGAAAAGAGGTGTTGTTCGTCATGGCCGGCGGCGGCGACATATCTGGTTCAGCCTTGAGAATTCTTGAAAGTCTTAAGGGGTGTCCGATTAGCTTGCTTTTCATAAAACCAGATTTAGATCTGATAAATGAAAAACAAAAGACCAAAAACAAAGTAGTATATGGTATAATGCAGGAGTACGCCAGATCTGGCTTGTTGGATAAAATGTACATCGTTGACAATCGCGAAGTTGAAAAAATGGTTGAAAGTGTTCCCATAATGATGTATAATGATATTATAAATGACAACATCGTCTCGGCGTTTCACATGATTAATGTGTTCAAACACAACGAAGCAATTTTTAGTAATTATAGTGATGAACTGGTGCCTTCTGCCCGTCTCTGTACGGTCGGAATTGCGGATTTCGTCACAAATGAAAATAAAATGTTTTTTTTACTTGACATGACGCGAAAAATAGATTATATTTATGGTATAAACAAAACGAAGTTGGAAACAGAGGGAAATCTTTTAAAGAAGATAAAAGAACAGGTAAGCAACAATACGGTTGGCGATAGTGTCAAAGCATCGTATACAATAATTCCTACGAATTATGACTACGACATCGTCTACTGCATTGCTGCATCGAATTTGATACAGAATTAGCCGGGGCTTGGAAAATTAGCTGAGTCCCATCATTAAAAGGAGAAAATAATGGCTATCGATATGGACAGAATGAGGCAGAAGAAGAATCTTCTAGAGAACCGTGGATCCGGAAATTCAAATGTTAATTTTTGGCGACCCACTGACAATTCGGAGACTACTATTCGTATTCTACCGACGTCGGATGGTGACCCCTTTAAGGAATTTTGGTTTCACTACAATCTAGAGGATGCACAGGGAAACAAGGTTTCTGGATTTTTGAGCCCAAAGAAGAACTTTGGTGAGGACGATCCATTGGATAATTATATCCGCTCTTTGTTTGGCGATGGCTCGGAAGAGAGCATTAAGATGGCGAAAGATCTGATGGCTCGTCAGCGCTTCTTTTCACCGGTAATCGTACGAGGTGAGGAGGACAAGGGAGTGCAGGTTTGGGGTTACGGAAAGATGGTTTATCAGAACCTGCTCAATTTGGTGCTGAATCCAGAATATGGTGACATCACTGATCCGGACGAGGGTACAGATCTTGTCATTCATTATGGCAAGCCAGCGGGCGCCCAATTCCCGCAAACTAAGATCACGCCCCGTCGCCGGTCTAGTAACCTGACTGAGGATCAGGAACAGAGCACTCAAATGTTGGAAGATATTCCCGACTTTGATGAGATCTTCGAGCGGAAGACTCCGGAAACTGTACAACAGATTCTGGACGATTTTCTTCTCCGCGGAGATTCTTCCTCTGAGACTGAGGAGACGCGGTTTGGTGGTAATGGAACGGCGGATACTGCAGTCGATCGCGCATTCAGCGAGTTGACTGGCGAGATGACTGCGTAACAACAGTTCCCTCCAGGCGCAGGAAGGCACGGCCTTAGAAAAAACAGGTGCCTTATTTTTTTACTAACAAGAGGGAAAAATTGGCAAGTACATCAAAAAAGCAAAAGCCGGGTAAGTTATCTCCAAAGGAGATGATTGATATCATCAACAAGAAAGCTGGTGGTTCTGTAGCGTATGATTTACGTAAGGAAAACCCTACCGACGTCAAGGATTGGATTCCTACCGGTTCTAGATGGTTGGATTCTATAATCTGTAAGGGTCAAGTCGGCGGGATCCCGGTTGGTAAATACGTTGAAATTGCCGGATTGGAATCAACAGGGAAGTCATATATGGCCGCCCAGATCGCGGCCAATGCCCAAACCATGGGTATTAACGTTGTCTATTTTGATTCGGAGTCGGCAATTGATCCTGGATTCTTGACGGCCGCCGGTTGTGACTTAGAAAATTTGGTCTATGTGCAAGCTTCAGATGTGGAATTTGTTTTAAGCACAATTGAAGATTTTTTGGGCTTTGGCGAGCGCTGTCTGTTTATTTGGGATAGTTTGGCATTGACGCCGACTGTCTCGGATATAGAGGGCGATTTTAATCCGCAATCTTCGATGGCAATGAAATCTAGAGTGTTGTCCAAGGGTTTCCAAAAGCTTACACAGCCACTGGCAAACACAAAATCCACCTTATTGATTCTGAACCAGTTGAAGACCAACATCACCTCCAACATTGCGGAGGCAATGACGACGCCATATTTTACCCCTGGTGGTAAGGCTCCCGCATACGCGTGTTCCTTACGTATTTGGCTGACTGGTAGAAAAGCAAAGGCCAGTTTTGTTTTAGATGAAAATGGTTTTAGAGTTGGATCGGAGGTTAAGGCTAAGATCAAGAAGTCACGATTTGGTACAGAGGGGAGAGAATGCACTTTTAAGATTCTTTGGGGAGGAGAGGAGATCAAGATTTGTGATGAGGAGAGTTGGCTGGATGCTGTCAAAGGGTCAGAATCTATTCGAAATGCCGGCGCATGGTACACTTTAATATATGCAGATGGCAAGGAAGAGAAGTTTCAAAAAACGAACTGGTTGGAAAAACTACAAGAAGAGAAGTTTAAGACACGCGTTCTAGAATTGATGGATAATGAGGTCATCAAGAATTTTGAAAACAAGGTTGGGAAGGCTGCCAATTTTTATGATATCGAAGAGGAAGCGGTTAACTAAGAATTGAACAAAAAACCTCTTGACTTTTAGGGTGCTATACGGTATCCTACATATATGAAAATTTCTAATCGAGTGAGGGGGTATTTGGATTTGGCCCGTCGAGTCGCCCAAGGAAGTGAGCATGATCATTTTAAACATGGCGCCGTACTAGTCAAGGGCGGCTCAGTCATCAACGTTTCCTACAATAAAGACAAGTATAAGAGATTTGGAAACAGGTTCCGCAACACTCGTGTGTGTGGTCACGCCACTCATCACGCAGAACTAGGTTGTGTCTTGGGTTTGGATAAATCGATAACTCAGGGCTCCACGATGTATGTTGTCAGAGTTAACAGGCATGGCGAATATAGGTTGTCTAAGCCGTGCCAGATGTGCTCTGATGTTCTAAGATTCTGCGGCGTTAAGAAAGTTGTTTACACAAAAAATGAAGTAGGGATAGAAAAGGTAAAACTGTGAAAAGAATTATGGTTGTTGACGCCCTCAACATGTATTTTAGGGCATATATAATTGATCCCTCGTTATCAACGAACGGTCAGCCAATTGGTGGGCTAAAGGGGTTTATGAAGATCTTGAACAAGCTGGTGCGCGAAGTATCTCCGGATACTGTAGTTGTTTGTTGGGATGGTATTGGCGGTTCTAAGAAGAGGAAGCTTGTTAATAAAAATTACAAAGAGGGTAGGAAGCCAATCCGGCTGAACAGAAGTATTAGAAACTTAACCGAGTCGGAGGAAGTTGCCAATAAGATATGGCAGCAGACGAGACTGTTCGAATATATCAATGAAATGCCAATTATACAGTTAGTAGCTGACGGTATCGAAGCCGATGATATTATTGCGTACGTCTCTGGCCACCCTCTTTTGAGGGATTGGCAGAAGGTTATTGTTAGTTCTGACAAGGATTTTTTTCAGTTATTGACAGAGAAGACTGTCCTCTACAGACCCTCTCAGGGAGAGGTACTTAATAAAAACAAAATTGTAGAAAAATATGGAATTCACCCGACAAACTTCGCCCTGGCACGTGCCGTGTCTGGAGACAAAAGTGATAACTTGTCCGGGATCCAGGGTGTCGGACTCTCGACTCTCTCAAAGAGATTCCCGTTCCTGTCAGAGGAAAAAACTTGTGAAATAAATCACCTTGTTGAATTCTGCAAAAACCAAGAAAGCAATCTCAAGGTTTATGCTAGAATAGTAGAGGGGGAGGATATCATAAGGGAAAATTATAAACTGATGCAGTTATACTCTCCTAGTATCTCGGCACAAGTAAAGAATAAGATTAATTACACGCTAAAAGAATTTACGCCGGAACTAAACAAAACTGAAATTAGAAAGATGTTTATACAAGACGGCATAGGAGAATTGAATGTGGGTGAGCTATTCCGGTCATTTCGGAGGATCTGTCACGATCATAAGGGACAAAAGTGATCGACAGTAAAGAAAAGGTTTCTTTATCTAAATTTGGAAAATCGTTTCAGGAGGATTTGGTGCATCTGATTCTCCGCGACCGCCCGTTCGCAGATCAGGTGAGCGAGGTATTAGACATAGGCTTTTTTGAACTTAAATATTTGCAAGTTTTTGTTTCCAAAGTCTACGGATATAGGGAGAAATACGATGTCCACCCTACTTGCAAAATTATGGCTTCTATCCTAAGAAGCCAGATGGATGATGAGAATGATCTAACAAAAAAGCAAGTGAGGGATTATTATGCCAGAATATGTGGCACCGAAGTGGAGATCGAGGGCGCCGAATACATCAAAGAGACTTCTTTAGAATTTTGTAAGAAACAAAAATTGAAAGAGGCGATGGTCAAGTCTGTAAAGCTGTTGGAGTCTTCTTCGTTTGGGGATATTGCTTCTTTGATCAACGGCGCCTTAAATCTGGGATCAGATAATGACATCGGTTATGATTACAAAGCGGATTTCGAAGAGAGGTTCATGTTGAAGTCTAGGGATCCCGTGTCGACAGGGTGGCAAGAAATCGATAGCCTTATTAAGGGCGGCATGGGAAGGGGGGAATTGGGCGTAGTGATCGCGCCCACCGGAGCAGGAAAATCGATGGTTCTGACTCACTTGGGGGCGCACGCAGTGATGGCTGGAAAATGTGTTGTCCATTATACTTTGGAATTGGCAGACACCGTGATTGCGTCTAGATATGATAGTTGCATAACAGGTGTTCCACTAAAAGATCTGACAATATTCAAAGAGCAGATTTATGACAAAATTCAACTGTTAGACGGCAAATTGATCGTCAAAGAATACCCAACAAAATCGGCCAGTGTACAGACAATTAAGGTACATTTAGAGAAATTAAACAGTCGCGGAATTAATCCGGATCTAATTATTGTAGACTATGGTGATATCTTAAAACCGATCAACAATAAGAGGGAAAAAAGGATGGAATTGGAAAGCATTTATGAGGATCTGCGCGGTCTTGGTCAGATCTATTGCTGTCCTGTGTGGACTGCTTCACAGACAAACAGATCCGGATTGAATGCTGAAGTGATCACGATGGAATCGATCAGCGAAGCTTTCAATAAATGCTTTGTGGCAGATTTTATTTTTTCTGTGTCTAGGACGATAGATGACAAGGCGACGAATGGCGGGAGGCTGTTTGTTGCGAAGAACAGGAACGGCCCGGACGGGATCGTATATCCAATTTTCATGGACACTGCGGCTGTTAAAATTAGGGTTTTTGATCACCTAGATGATTCTATTGAAAACATCGTAAAGAATGTTGCGAAGAAGCAAGAAGAAAGGGTTGTAAAAAACGCTAGAGAAAAGTATAAAGAGTGGAGAAGCAAAGACAAGAAAAAGGAGCTTAACTGATGTCAGGCACAAACGGCACAAATGGGGTTAACGGTACAAACGGAGCAACCAAGAGGGGCAACGATCTGTCCACTCAGATACTATCGGATATAACCATCCATATGAAATACGCTAGATATCTGGAGAAGAAGAAGAGAAGAGAAACTTGGAGAGAGTTGGTAACTAGAAATAAAAATATGCATATTAAGAAATATCCCGATCTGAAAGAGGAGATCGAGAAAGCTTACAAGTTTGTGTATAACAAGAAGGTGTTGCCTTCGATGAGATCGATGCAGTTTGGAGGCAAGCCAATTGAGATCGCGCCAAATCGCATTTTTAATTGTGCTTTTTTGCCAATTGATGATTGGCGTTCATTTAGTGAAATTATGTTTTTGTTGCTCGGTGGCACCGGTGTAGGATTCTCTGTGCAGAAGCACCACGTCGAAAAACTCCCTGAAATAAATAAACCAAACGGGAAGGCTAAGAGTAAGAGATTCTTGGTAACCGACTCTATAGAAGGTTGGGCTGACGCCGTGAAGGCACTGGTTCGCAGCTACTACAATGCCGGCCCCCGTCTCAGGTTTGATTTTTCCGATATTAGACCCAAAGGTAGTCGTCTGGTAACATCCGGCGGCAAAGCTCCAGGCCCTCAGCCACTAAAAGAATGTTTGGTCAAAGTACAGGGTGTACTGGAAAACAAGGAGAATGGAGATAAATTGGAGCCGATTGAGGTGCACGATATTGTCTGCTATATAGCTGACGCTGTTTTGGCTGGTGGTATCCGTCGTGCCGCTTTGATTTCGTTGTTTTCTGCTGATGATGATGAAATGTTGGCAGCTAAGGCCGGCCAATGGTGGGAGAAAAATCCACAAAGGGGTCGAGCGAATAATTCTGTTGTTTTGTTGCGCCATCTAATCACAAAGGAATATTTTTTGAATTTGTGGGACAGGGTGCGAGCATCAAATGCTGGAGAACCCGGGTTTTATTTTACAAACGATAAAGACTGGGGCACAAATCCATGTTGTGAAATCGCTCTGCGACCGTATCAGTTTTGCAATCTTACAGAGATTAACGCCAGCGATGTTAAAGACCAGGAGGATTTGAATTCTCGCGCCACCGCCGCGGCCTTTATTGGTACGTTGCAGGCAGGATATACAGATTTTCATTACCTGAGATCTATTTGGAGAAAGACTACCGAGAAAGACGCTCTGATAGGGGTTTCTATGACAGGAATAGCTTCAGGTGAAGTACTGCGTGATGATATCGATATGTCGTCCGCGGCCGCCGCTGTGAAGAAGGAGAATAGAAGGATTTCCCGATTGATAGATATTAAGCCGGCCGCCCGGGCCACGTGTGTCAAACCCGCGGGCACCACATCTTTGGCCTTGGGAACAAGTTCTGGTATTCACGCATGGCACAATGAATATTACATTAGAAGACTTAGAGTGGGCAAGAATGAAGCGATTTATGATTATTTGGCCAAAGATCATCCCGGTCTAATAGAAGACGACTTCTTCCGTCCGCACGACACCGCCATAATTTCAGTTCCGCAAAATGCCCCCCCCGGCGCGATAACGAGAACTGAATCAGCCCTATCTCTTTTAAGAAGGTTGAAGAAGGTCAGCAAGGAATGGGTCAAGAACGGACACAGAAAGGGCCAGAACACACACAATGTTTCTGCCACGATTTCCATTAGAGAGAGTGAGTGGGACGACGTTGGGGAATGGATGTGGGAGAACAGAGTTTCTTACAACGGCGTGACGGTTCTTCCGCATTCTTCTAAAGAACATACTTACGTCCAGCCCCCGTTTGAAGACTGTTCCAAGGAAAAGTATGATGTTATGTCCTCAACTTTGAACAAAGTGGATCTTACCAAAGTGATCGAAGAGGAAGATGAAACAAATCTGACTGGAGAAATAGCTTGCGCCGGCGGCGCATGCGAGATAACATTTTAATAAAATGGTGAATACTATGAATTTTAAACCGACTAATCGTTATATCTTATTGCAGTGTGTTGAAAGCCCTACTGATACCGCCTCTATGCTAGTTCCGGAGGAATTTCGGACTAAGCCGCGGCATAGTCAATACAAAGTGTTGTCAACAGCACCTGATTGTACGATCACGCTGCACGCCGGCCAATCTGTGGTTGCTGAGAACTCTATGATCGAAGTTGTAAAGATCAAAGATCAGGAGCACACACTTGTATTGGAGAACTACATACTAGGGATAGTGGATGCAGAATGAGACAGAAATAAGATCTGTGGATCTGTATGGGGATGGGATTGGAAAAGTGGAACTGATCCAACACTATGGAAACGATAAACTTGTTGTTAATTCTGCGCGCGTTTCTCACGGGAACTATAAAGAAGAGCTAGACTCTAAAGATGAGAAGTTGATTAAATTTCTTATAAAAAACAGACACACATCAACTTTGGAACACTGTGGCGTCACGTTTAAATTTACAGTTCCGATCTACGTTAGATCACAACATCATCGGCACAGAACGTGGTCTTACAATGAAATAAGTCGGAGATATACGGATGAAAATATAAGATTCTACGAGCCCACATCTTTTAGAACACAACACGAGTCCAACAGGCAGGCGTCAAATTCTGATGAATTAATAGATCCGGAATTGGAAGAATATTTTTATCTTAGGGCGAGCGACAAGATTATCGCTCATCATGTGAACTGTATTGGCTTGTATGAGGAATTAATCACTTCTGGAATCTGTAGGGAACAAGCCAGAGGGGTTTTACCGCAAAACGCATATACAGAATATTATGGCACTGCCAATTTAAATAATATTTTAAAGTTTATTGATTTACGCTTGGATTCACACGCCCAATGGGAGATTCAGGAAGTTGCGAAGGCTGTATTGGAAATAACATCTCAGTTGTTCCCGATAACAGTCGGTAGCTACCGGGAATGGAGGAACAAGTAAATGTCGATTAACGACGAGAGAGACAGTACGGAGTCGTCGGAGACCCCGGAAGAGTTGGTACCCAAAGCCCCGTCAAAACTGGCCGCGCAAGGTATTAAAAGTTTCACAGTGTGTCGGAAACATGATGAAACTGGAATTTCTGGAGAAGGTGTTGTTATTGAAGGGGTTGTATTGGGGACCGGGCAATGTATTGTACATTGGCTGTATCCCCCGCCCCGCGGCGGCATTGCTATTTTCGACTCTATGATGGATTTTATAAAAGTCCATATCAAGCCTCATCCGGCCAATAGAACAATAATCACTTATCAGGATGGGGAACAGGAAGTTTTTGGGGAAGACAAGAGTGAGTGAGAGAGCTAATCAAATTACAGGAGAAGAAAATGATTGCCGACGTAGTTGTTGATTTGCAGTACGGAGATTGTGGAAAGGGTAAGGTTGCACATCATTTGTGTAAGACAAAAAAATATACGCATGTAATTAGATATAATGGCGGTTGTAATGCGGGACACACCATTTATCACAATGGTAGGAAGATTATTACTCATCATATACCTGCCGGTGTTTTTTTTGGGATTAAGTCCATTATTGGCCCTGGGTGTGTTGTCGAGCCTGGTCAGTTCTTTAAAGAAATTAAAGAGTTGGAGGAAGCTGGGATCCCGGCGCGAGATCTGGTCTATATCGCTAAGAATGCACATGTTATCACTAGCGATCACCTTCGCGAAGATAACACCGACACTACCATTGGCACAACGAAACGCGGAAACGGGCCTGCCTATCGTGCCAAATATGGTAGAACAGGCGTACGCGCGCAGGACGTCCCCGCCCTCGAAGCGTTTTTGATCGATATCTATGATGAATTGCACGGTACGGGTGAACGTGTTGAAATTCTTTTTGAGGGCGCCCAAGGGTTTGGCCTGGATATAGATTGGGGCGATTATCCATATGTAACGTCTTCACATTGCACTACTGCGTCCGCTCTCCTAAATGGAGTACCTCCGCAGGCAATAAGAAATGTGTTTGGGGTGGCTAAGATGTATGAAACATATGTCGGCGCCAAAAAGTTTGAAGGGTCTGATCCTATATTCAACAGAATAAGAGAACTTGGGGAGGAATATGGAGCGACTACTGGCCGGCCCCGACAATGTAACTGGATGAATTGGAATAGACTGATTAAAGCAATCAAAATAAACGGCGTCACAGAAGTCATTTTTAACAAAGTCGATATCATCGAAGAGGTCGGACATGCTAGCATCTATAATGACGGAGAGTTAGTTGATTTTGATGGGCCTACCGCGATGAAAGATTTTATCAGTGATTCTCTGCCCGGCAATGTTGTAGCTGTGTTTAGCGGCGATAAAGAAAGAATTTAATGATTCCTTATGTACTATGTATGGCAGTTCTTACCATGGATATGCCCAGGGCTAAATACTCATGTAAATACATGGATGTTGTTTTGGAGTCGTCGGAAAAATTTAACATTCCTCCGGAGTTGCTCATATCGATGATCAAGGAGGAGAGTGGCTGGTGGCCAAACACTAGGAGCCGAGCCGGCGCTTGCGGCTTGACTCAAGTCATGCCCAAGTATTCGAAATACAGCTGCGCGCAATTGAAGGATCCAAAAACGAGTATACGAGAAGGTGCAAAAAAACTTTCTTACTGGGTTCATGACTATGGGGTTGGCGATTATAAAATAGGACTTTGTGGATATAATGGCGGTTATGTATGCAAGCGGGCTAGCGGGGCCAAAAGAAGCAAAATGTACGCTGATAGAATTATCAGGTACACGGAAAAACTCTCTATTGAGATAAAGAAGCGACTCGATTATGAAGATCTAATTAAGAATCTCGATATTCCAATGAGCCCCCGCCCCGACGCGTCACCCACAAGGTAGAGATGCACGACCATGTCTATGAATATGAGAATATTGTAATTGGCGGCACACTCCCTGCCGTTTTATATTCGTTTATAAATAATATTCCGATTATATTTTATAAGCCCTCTCCACCATCTATTACTGAACGGATAGAGCATCTGGCCTCCGTGAGTTTTTTGAAATTGGCAGATGATACAAAAGAGCTGAAAACCAACGTATCGACAGAGATAGTCGGTATGACCAAACTTGAGCTTTGGAATAAGATAAACTTTATTTTATGTATGTCGGGGCGTAATCTTTTGTCGGACAAAGCTGATACCATAAGGATACATGAGAACACCATTAAAGTTGCAACCACTGGGCATCGTTCTATAAAAATGCATTTTGACAAATTATACCTATTCGACAAATCTGTTGAATTACTCCCCGGTACCCGCGATAAAGGAAAATCGTGCAAAGTGTATGACTGGTTTCACGTCAAATCCTCCTCTGAGCACGATTTTGACATTATTAAAACTGGTGACAAGTTTGTCAACAACATACAATTTTATAGTCTTCCACGCAAAGAGGGTGGGAAGACATACAAGGATCTTGTCGTTGAGTCGATTATTGCACAAGAAAAATTAAATAATTTTGAGTATTCAGATCTGTATGTGAAGTTTAAAACAATTGACGATATGGAGAGAGTTGGTATAGTGGGTTCAAAAAATGGTTCAGGGACAAGGATTCCGATTGGACTGGAGCATGTGAAAAGAGAGGTAAAAAAAATCAATGATTGGGTGTACAATGATACTGAAAAAGTGGAATTTGTTGACCTTGATATGAAGGGGGTTCTTGACACCACTGAAGACATACACAAGGAACTATGGAAATTGAGCCAAACCATTTGGCCGGCCTGATACCAATAACTGGACAGGATTTGGACTTTAACATGCCGTGGCACGATTCCATGCAACCGTTAAATAAGAATTATCTGGCTATAGAACATGCTGTATTAGAGTGTGCCATGGCCGGCTGCAATACGATTTGGATAGCATGTAATGATGATTTTCAGCCACTGATAAAGAGTCGTTTAGGAGAATATGTACTAGATCCGGTCTGGTCCAATAGAACATACAGCAAATTTCCGGAAGAACATAAAAAATATATACCAATATTTTATGTACCAATCCACTCAAAGGATTTAAGCAAAAGAGACTGCTTATCATGGGGCGTCATTTATGCGGCACAGATCGCATATCGAGTGTCTATGGATTTAAGTAAATGGATAGCCCCATCTAAGTACTATGTCTCTTTTCCGTATGGCGTTTACGATTTCACTTTTTTGCGAAAACATCGCGATATCTTACAAAAAGAAAATATTTTATTGACTTATAACGATAAAAGTGTTATAAATAATGAATATCTCTCATTTACTTTCGGTGTAGATGAGTTTTTGGAGTTTAGGCGTATAATTAGAAAGGGCACTGGTATTATAAGTCCCGGTAAATATGAGGAAAAAGAGAGATTACCATTATCTGAAAGGTGGTCTGCGAGACATTTCACTGTTGAAGAGGTTTTTAAGCCCTTGGAACAGCTTGGAGAGTCAGAAATAGGAGTGGAAGAATATTATAACATCTCAAGTTGGGATGGTTATTGCGGATATATAAAATCGGGCCTTGACTTAAAAAGACCCGAAGAAAAAGTTTTCATAGGGAGAAAAACAAATGGAAGAATTAGTACTTGACACATCGGAGTATTTAGGTTATGATAGCACTACTCTATGCAGAGTTGCAGAAACTCTGGAAGAATTAAGGCAGGAGATTGAGGATGGCGCTATGAGCGCCGAGGAGATTGTAACACAGTTGGAACAAATCAATACAAAACTTTACGATATAATTGACGGGAGTCTTTAGTGGCAAAAAGGAAGAAATCTAGCATTCCCTTTGTAGGGTTGCATGCACACAGCAATTCGTCCGTTTTCGATGGCTTGGGATATCCACAAGAACATATGGATTACGCTTTTGAGAATGGCTCAGACGCGTTAGCTCTAACCGATCATGGTAACATGAACAACTTCGCATATCAAATTATGCATGCGAAGAAAATGCAGTCCGAGGGAAAAGACTTCAAGCCAATTTACGGCATTGAGGCATACTTTTTGCCATCGATTTCTAAGTGGAAAAGGGAAGTTACGGAGTTAAGAGAGAAAAAACCTGGACGCTCCCAGGACTCCGGAATCTGTGTGGAAGAGGAAAACCACAGGAAGAAGAAGAAAGGTATCCTCAACAGAAGAAGCCACATCATTGTTTTGGCCAAGAATCAGACTGGTTTGAGCAACCTTTTCAATATGGTGTCTGACAGCTATGACGGCGACAATTTTTACAGATACCCCAGAATTGATTATAAAATGTTGTCGAAGTATTCCGACGGCTTAATCGCTTCTAGCGCGTGCCTAGGCGGCGTATACGCTTCCGATTATTGGAAGAATCGTGACGCTGGTACTAGCGCTGTTCTTTCTGCTATGGAAAAAACAACTGAGCAGATGCAGTCCGTTTTTGGTGAAAGTTGGTATGCCGAGCTTCAGTGGAATAAAATTCCAGAACAGCATGAGCTAAACCTGTATATCATCAAGACAGCACAGAAATTTGGAGTGGACTTGATTTCTACTGCAGATAGTCATTATCCTGGTCCAGATTTTTGGAAGGATAGAGAATTATACCGAAGACTGGGGTGGATATCAAAGAAAGCTCGTCCGGATTGGCTGGAGAATGATCTGCCTGCTTCAGTCGATGCGCTGGATTATGAATTGTATCCGAAAAACGGAGAACAAATGTGGGAGGCGTATAAGAGTTATTCTGAACATGTCGGCGCACACTATGATGATGATCTCGTACGAGAGAGCATAGAAAGAACTCATGACATTGCACACAATCACATTGAAAGCTTCTTTCCGAACGCTACGGTACAACTGCCCGAGTTTGTTGTCCCAGAAGGCAAGACTGCCGATCAGGCGCTTGCACAACTTTGTGTCGACGGCCTTAAAGGTATCAGCTTAGCAGAAGATCAAGATTATATTGCTAGACTAAAGCATGAGATTGAGACTATTCAGGAAAGGGGTTTTTCCAGATACTTTCTGACGATGAAAGCCATCGCCGATAAGGCGACAGAGAGTCAGCTAGTTGGCCCGGGCCGCGGATCGGCCGCGGGTTCACTGATCTCTTACGTTCTGGGAATAACTCAGGTCGACCCGATTAAATATAATCTACAGTTTTCCCGCTTTTTGACAAAAGACGGTGAGGGGTACCCAGACATTGATTATGATGTAAGCGAGCCGATGGAGTTGAAGGAGAGGTTGATAGAGGAATGGGGTTCCACAACGGTGGTCCCGATATCCAATTGGAACACTTTGCAGCTTCGAAGTCTGATAAAAGACGTTTCCAAGTTTTATGATATTCCGTTTACTGAAGTAAACATGGTTACTGGCAGAATGATGTTGGAAGCTACTCCGGAGGCAAAAAAGGCCAACGGTATTAAAGCTGGTATGTACAGTCCAACTTTCGAAGAAGTTATGATGTATAGCATATCACTGCAGAATTTTCTTAAGAAATATCCGCAAGTTAAAACACACATTGATGTTCTATATGGGCAGGTTAGGAGTTGTTCCAGACATGCCGGCGGAATTGTCGTTGGTGAAAATTTGGATAAGAGGATGCCTCTAATCAATAGTAAAGGTGTCAGGCAGACTCCGTGGACTGAAGGGCAGCATGTTAGACATTTGGAGCCCATGGGCTTTATCAAGTTTGACATCCTGGGATTGGCGTCGTTGCGAATGATGGAAGAGTCTATCAAACATGTCTTAAAAAGACATCATGGGATCGCCGAACCTTCTTTCGATGATGTCAAAAGATTCTATGATAAGAATTTGCACCCTGATGTGCTCGATTTTAATAATCAAGAGATTTACGAAAACATCTACCAGAACGGCAAATGGGCCGGAATATTCCAATTCACCGAATCTGGTGCACAGAGACTTTGTCAAAAAATCAAGCCAACAAATCTGGTTGACTTGGCTGCAGTGACAAGTATTTTTCGCCCGGGCCCGTTAAATGCCGGCGTCGATAAAGACTATGTTGCCGCCCGTTCTGGCGAGAAGTGGGTAGATTACCCACATGAAACATACAAAGAGGTCACACAAAGCACTTCAGGGTTTCTTATTTTTCAGGAGCAGATAGCTTCTTTGGCTCACAAGCTGGGTAAAGATATTTCTTTGGATGAGGGTAACAAACTTCGTAAACTTTTGACCAAGAAGGGAACTTCCGACGTAGAAGAGAAAAAGAAGAAAATTCATAAGAAGTTCATCGAAGGATGCGGCGAGAAAGAGATCGATGCCATGACCGCCCAGAGAATTTGGGAGAAGTTTGAGTACTTTTCTGGATACGGATTTAATAAGTCGCACGCTATGTCTTATAGTATGCTGTCGTTTCAATGTGCGTGGTTATTCAATTACTACCCAGCGGAGTGGATGGCTGCTTTCCTAGACAAGGAACCAGAAGGAAGGAAGGAGAGAGCCATAACAACAGCGAAGAGGTTTGGCTTTGAGATTGAGCCAGCTAACATTAACAAATCCGGAAAGGTTTGGGAGATCTCCGCTGACGGCAAAAATCTCATTCAACCACTAACTTCGATCAAAGGTTTGGGAGATGCAGCGATATCGCAGGTGATTGACAATCGCCCGTTTGACAACGTGGAAGATTTTATTTTCAGCGAAAATATAGTCTACAGCAAACTGAATAAGAAGGCGTTAGATGTGCTGATTCGGTGCGGTGCACTAGATGAACTGATTGATGAGCGATTTTCTGGTGCAAAGCATTTTTGGACTGCGGTCGCGATTGATCGCCCTAAGAACAAGAAAAGGTTTTTAGAAAACATAGAGATGTATAGAGAAGAGGGTAGTTTTTCCACCAAGGAGAAGATTAATTACTTCGTCGACTTAACTGGAATATTTCCGATTGAGTTGGTTATGGAGGATTCGATCCTTCAGAAACTGGAAGATTACAACATCCCACCGCTTGGGGAATGGGATAATGATTTACGTGTTGCATGGTTTATACCACGGGAGGTAATCAAGAAGAAAACAAAGAACGGAAAGACATACTGGATCGTCAAAGTGATCGAGTCTACTAGCAATATAACTGGCATAAAGTGCTGGGGGATCAGGGACAATGACCGGGTGTTGATCAATCATCCATATATGGCTAGGTTAGACTATAGTGAACAGTGGGGATTTAGTACCAGATCGATAAAACATAACTTTAAATTGCTGGGGTGAGTAAAATCACTCATAAAACACGTGAGGAAAAACAATGGAATGGTTAAAAAAAGAAACAATGGCTGGATCCTCTGGATCCGACTCATCGGATAATTCGTATAATCAGGTAACTTCTGCTAACAATAGATTATATTTTTATTCCGAGGTTACTCGGCCAAAAATTCTAGAGTTGAACAAAAAGCTGAAGAATCTGGAGATTAGTATTTTAAATCAACAAAACACGCTTAGTACGGATTTTCCTGCGAAAATCTTTCTACACATTAACAGCCATGGCGGCAGCGTGTTTGCCGGTTTGTCCGCTGTAGATTATATTGCTAACTCTAGAATTCCAGTTGTTTCCATCATTGATGGTTGTGCAGCTAGCGCAGCCACTCTCATGAGTGTCGCCGCCGACGAAAGATATATGAGTGAACATTCCTTTATGCTTGTTCATCAATTATCTTCTTCTATGTGGGGAAAGTACGAAGACCTCAAGGATGACATGAAAAACAATGAGAAATTGATGGAGACGATCAAAAGCATTTATGTCAAACACACAAAAATACCAAAAAGAAAATTAAATCAGATTTTAAAGCGTGACTTGTGGTTCGATGCCCGAACATGCTTAAAATATGGTTTGGTTGATGATATTATTACTCGTAGGGAGGAGACATGATAATTGAGTATACTAGAGTTAGGCAAGAAGCTCTGCCACCAGCTAGAGCAAACCCTAGCGACGCCGGCCTAGATGTGTTCTATTGCCCGGACGATGTCAATATCACAGCGACGGCGATCTCGCCCGGGCGCAATGCGGTATTACAAACTGGTTTAAGGTTTGGCGTACCGCACGGGTTCATGTTAGAGGTAAAAAACCGTTCTAGCGTCGCCGCCAAAAGGAACATGGTCGTCGGTGCATGCGTTATAGATAGCGGATATGATGGTGAGGTGTTCATTGATTTACACAACATCGGCAACGAGACACAGTTTATTACGCCTGGAGATAAAATTGCACAGTTGGTTATGGTCCCCGTCGTCGCGTTTAAAGCTATGGAGACCAGTACCGGCGATCTGTATGATTATTACCCGATCACCATCAGCGATCGTGGTAACGGCGCACTAGGTTCTACGGATACGCATAATGGATAAAAATACTAGAGACATCATGTTTAGTTCAAAAAATGACAAATGGACCACCCCACAGCAATTTTTTGACAAGCTTGATAAGACAATAGGTTTTACTCTAGATCCTTGCGCAACAGAGGCTTCGGCAAAATGCGATACATTCTACACAGAGGAGGAGGATGGCCTAACCAAAGACTGGGCTGGTTACCGCGCATTTGTTAACCCCCCTTATGGTAGAAAAATTGGCTCATGGGTTAAGAAATCTTATGAGGAATCCTTGAAAGGGGACACCGTCGTTGCCCTGTTAATACCTGCCAGAACGGATACTAAGTATTGGCATGAATACTGTATGCGCGCCGCCTGCATATATTTCGTCAAAGGCCGGCTTAAATTTGGAGATTCAAAAAACGCAGCACCCTTTCCATCTGCTGTTATTATATTCAATGGTAGTAGCATGGGTATGCCTTTCTTAGGTGTTATGGACGCCAAATGAGCATTAAAAGAGCAATTAAAAGAAACAATCAAAAACAGAATAAGAAGATGCACCAAGAAATTTCTGAAAAAGTCGCGTTGTTTGAACAGTTGCCAGACGCTTGCTCTGCATGCGCTGAAGCGTTTGATAAGAAGAACAGAAAGATGGTTTTTGAGTGGAATGTGGTTGTGAGAGAAAACGAAAATTTGGTTAGGCTTTATTGCCCCAATTGTTGGACCACCGCCAAGAGAGTGGTAAAGAAATATTCTGAGGGTGCCGACAGTGGAAAAGCTTAGGGAATGTTTGAGCTATGATGATGTATTGCTCGTCCCCGCGCACAGCAATATACTCAGCAGAAGTGAAATCAGTATCTCAAGTGAGATGGATGAATACATTAAATTGGACATGCCGATTATAGCCAGTCCGATGGACACGGTTTGCGAATGGAAAATGGCAGCGACAATGTCTAGACTAGGCGGCTTGGGGATCATACATAGATACAATACTATATCAGAGCAGACTGCTTTGGTTGGAAGGACAGTACGAACCCTCTCAATATCTGGCGAAAGAATCTGTGTTGGCGCCGCTATTGGTGCCACGGGGGATGCTATTGAGCGAGCACACGAATTAGTGGATGCGGGAGTTGAAGTGTTGTGTATAGACATTGCGCACGGCCACCATTCCCTAATGAAAGAGGTTCTTTACCGCATTAAAAAGAATCTCGGCGCCGCTGTCCATGTCATGGCCGGCAATATCGCGACCCGTAACGCTTATGAGGAATTGTCGGAGTGGGGAGCAGACAGCATTAGAGTTGGCATCGGCGGCGGGAGCATATGCTCGACGAGAATACAGACAGGACACGGCGTACCCACGCTCACGTCTATATTAGACTGCGTGGGTTCGAATTGTGACACTCCTATAATCGCCGATGGAGGAATAAAAAACTCTGGTGATATGGTCAAAGCTCTAGCAGCCGGCGCTGATTTTATCATGATTGGCTCGTTGTTGGCGGGCACGAATCAGACCCCCGGCGCCGTTTCAAGTGTCGATGGCAATAAATATAAAATTTATAGAGGAATGGCCTCGAAGGAAGCTCAGACAAATTGGAAGGGTACCGCCGGGTTTTCAGAGGGAATCTCCACCATGGTACCATACAAAGGCGACGCAGGCTACGTCCTGAAGGAACTAAGGGAGGGTGTGCTATCGGGGTTTTCTTATTCTGGAGCGAAAAACATGGAAGAGTTATGGTTTAAATCAAAATTCATAAGACAGACTGCAGCAGGGCAGTTTGAGAGTTCGACCCACATTACAAAAAAATGAGCGATTACGGTAACTTAGCTAGGAAGATAACTCTTCTGGAGACAGACAAAAGATTCGCAGATCTAAAGATACGACTTTTTCATGATAATATATCTCAGGCTAAGTTTTTTAGAGAAATTATCACAGGGTACATAGAAAAAAATGAAGATATTTTAGCTTTTGTTGACTCTGTTAAAGAAAAGCGTGGATATCAGAGTGTTGGTAAAATTAAAAAGACAAAGAAAATGGTTACAGCTGGACGAAAGAGCAGCTATGATTTTCGTTTGAATCAGGAGGAAATAGAGGATTTGTTTGACATCATAGAAATGGAGGAAGAACTATGAGAAAGTGTGCTGAATTGTGTGTGGGCTTGGACGTAACCTGTCCGAATGAAGACTGCAGGCAATGGATTAATTATGAAGAGGATAACAACTGCACCTTGATTGCGGTAGAGAAGAATAAAGACATGACTCTCCAAGAGGTTGGAAAGAGATTGGGAGTCAGTTTGGTTAGAATTAAGCATATAGAGGACAAAGCGAAGATCAGAATGAAGAAGAGAATGAGATATAATAATATTATTGATACTTTTTAACATCCTAATGACTACTTATTTAAGAGAATAGATCTAATTCTACAGGGAGCAAAACAATGAGCAAGAAAAGCATCTTAAAAGAATCTACGGTTAGGAGATTCATGAAATTGGCTGACATAGATAGCTTCACAAACGACTTTGTCACTACCGGCCTCGAAGAGGCAGAAGAAGCAGAGGAGCTTGAAGAGACCGACGATCCTGTCGAGGAGGGTTTAGAGACCCAAGGTGGCAACAAACACAAAGGGCCTGCTCATTCTGATCACAAAATGACGTCGGCCAAGGGCGCGCCTAAGGGCTCTCTGGCAGAGAATGAGGAAGATGAAATGGAGGTGGAGCTAGGTGCTCCTGAAGATCTTCCGGTCGATGATCTTGGTGATGTTCCTGAGGGACCCCCGGCGGAAGAGGGCGACGATCGCGAATCTCGCTTTGTCAGCGCTGTACAGGAATTAGCTGATCTCGCCGGTCTAGATGTTGATGTCGCCGGCGAAGAAGGCGTCGGTGATGAGATGGCACCTGACCTTCCAGACGCCCCCGCGGGCCCACTTGACGACGAGCCACCCCCCGACGAATTGGCGGAAGAGACGGACGACTTGACGAATAGCAAGCTTAATGATCTTGTTAACGAGTTGACCAGCAAAGTCGCTAAAAGAATTCTAAACTCTAAAAAATAGAGTAGTAGTGGCCTCCCTGTATAGTGACAAACGTAAAGCCCTGGAATCACTGATAAGTCAGCTGATTCCGGGGTTTTCTATTGAAAGCAAGAAAGAAAGCACACTTTGCCGATTTTATTCAAAGATACTTTTTTTTAACAAGTCGTTCATGACAGAATATGTTACGACACTATACCCTAAAATTTTTGTACCAGAGTTACCATGGCGCGAGGATGACGACCTAGAAGCTACCGTTATACTGGCACACGAATTCGTACATTTATATGACAGGAAGAGGATGTGGCTCTGGTTCAACCTTTTGTATCTATCTCCACAGGTTTTAGCACTTTTCGCAGTCGCGACCTTTTGGTCACCAATAAACATTTTGTGGCTGGTTTGTCTAGCTCCGATGCCGTCACTCGGCCGAGCATGGCTCGAATATCGTGGGTACAGGGCTACGCTAGCATCCGTATATTGGTTAACAGGTAAAAAAGTAGAGTTAGATTGGCTTTTACTACAATTTTCCGGGCCGGCCTATTATTGGATGTTCCCGTTTAAAAATATATTGTCAAAGAAATTTGAAAAAGACTTTATAAGAATAGAGAACGGTGATATACTAGGTGAAGAGTTAGAGCTTATGAAAACGGTCCTGGATGCAAGTTGAGTCAGTCATGGTTACAAGTGCGTTGTGGTTTTTGTGCGGCGCCGTCGCACACAAGTTCCTTTGTATACTCATAAATTATGTGCATGCACTGAATTTTATTACAACATCCACCATCATCGTCTTAGAGACAATATCGATCTTCTGGGAAGAGGTAAACTTTTTAATTCAACTGAAGTATATTGCCTTAGAAGATTTGAATGTTGAAAAAGAGGAAATAAAGAAGATCAAGTCTAGTGACCGGAAAGTGGTCGATGTGTGGAAACGTAGTTTGATCAAAAAGATTATTGCTTCCTATCCGCCTAGGTTACAACGACAGTTACCTTTCCACGATTGGCATAGTGCGATGAAACTTATAACTGAGCAAAAAAAAACTCTTGACAAATAAAGAATTATATCTTATTATATATGGTGTGTATAACAGAAGAGGAGTAACACATGTCTAAGATTTTTGTTTGGAAGGAGTCTAGGGACTCTGTTTATTATAGGCTACAGGTTGAGGGTGCTGACGATGGAAGGAGTAGACGCAAGATTTTGAATAAGTTGACTGACTGGAAACCTGCCGGTCATGGCACCAACTCCACTGGGCCTGTATATATCTTTGTAAAATCGTTTGAGTCTAGAACTCGATTGGTAGAGTGGGCTAAAGAGTTTCCTCATGAAATTTTTCTAATCAATAGAAAGGGAGATCATGTGTCAATCAACAAGAAGAAACGATGAATGAAGCCACAAGGCGTGAACGTATTAAAAATTTATTAAAGTATAAACCACCCAAGCTGATGCCTAGCAAATTGACGGTGGTTTTGGAGGACTCCTATCAAGAGGTAATTGATCGAATAGGGATCTTGCAAGGAGAATCCAAGTCCGCTGTCATTCGGTCTGCTCTTGACTGTTATGCAGAACAATTCGGGACTGGTATCTTGTTTCCGTCTAGTCAACCACTTCCCGATCCGCAGTATGATTCTTCCGTTGTAGACGAGTATGTTGTTGAGTCCCCCCCACCACGCCTCCGCGTGTCTGGTCTTTACGGTGCCGTGGATGAACAAAAAAGTCTTGATTTGATATCGAGTATGCTTGTATTCCACCACGAAGGCGTACGCTCGCCAGCTACGAGTTCTGAACAAGAACACCCTGAACAGGCACATACCCACGAACCTTTTAAGATAGTAATTAACACTCCGGGCGGAAATGCTTCTGATATGTTTGCGATCTACGATCTCATGAGGGGCCTGCGACAAGACTGCGATATAGAGACGCTAGGTATCGGCGAAGTAATGTCGGCTGGTGTACTGATACTTGCCGCCGGCACAAAGGGTCACAGGGAAATTGGCGCCAATTGTAGAGTGATGCTTCACAGTGTACAAGCTGGCCACCATGGATCCATTGAAAACTTGCAAAATGAAATGAGGGAATTGCAGTGGATTCAGGAGAAGTATATTGAAGCGATGGTTTCCGAAACAAAAATGACAAAACGACAACTAAAGAAGCTTATTTCTAGTAGCGTAGACTCCTACCTGGGCGCGGAAGAAGCAGTCAAATACGGCATCGCCGATAGGATTGTTTAAATGGCGATAGATGCCAATTTCTATAATTCTGCCTCAGCCGCAAAGCTCGGGTGGGATCCGACTTGGTTCGATGCGGAAAATTTTGATGAGAAGCTATCTAAGAATGTAAGAAAATTTCAGAAAGATTTCAACCTCAAAGCCGATGGCTTAGTTGGTCCAATCACGTATAGGAGGATCTTAACTTCCAGAGAATTTATGAAGGGCTTGGACAACATAGAGAAGGGAATGGCTAAATTCTCGGATACAGTTGCGCCCGGAAATATTATTTGTGGCGGAGAAGAGGTGCCTATAGAGTGGGAGAAGACTGTTAATATCAACTCATCTGACGCATTGACCCTCCCGAAAGATTGCTATAAAATTTCTGATACTGAACGAGAGCCTCGCATGATCGTAACGCATTGGGACGCAGCCTTGTCTGCAGATTCCTGCTTTAACATATTGAAGAGGCGAGGTATTTCTAGCCATTTTGTAATTGACAATGATGGCACAATTTATCAAATGGTGGACACTAACGATATTGCGTGGCATGCCGGATCTGTCAACAAGCACAGTGTGGGGATTGATTTCAGCAATGCCTATTACACAAAATATCAGAAATGGTACATCAAAAAGGGCTTTGGTCGCCGACCGGTCCTGGAAGACTCGATGGTGCACGGCAGGAAAATGAAAGCTCACCTGGGATACTACGAAGTTCAGCTTGAAGCGTATAAGGCGCTAGTTAAAGCTTTGTGTACACACTATGATATTCCCCTGGTATGTCCGGTTGATCAGCAAGGACGATATTTAACCACGATTTATAAGCCTGCTGTTAGTGGAAAGTTCAGTGGCATCGTTGGCCACCTTAACCTTTCAAAACGGAAGATAGACTGCGCTGGTTTAAAAATAGGTAAATTGATCGGAGAGATTACCAGCGGTACAACCTAATTATATTATGCAGACAAATAAACAATTGGTGGAAAGCCACTTTCGCAATAAAAAAACTAGGATCGCCGAAAACGTAAATAATCAACTTTCCAAGGTGATTGAGCGGTACGTTAAGATGTTTGAATCTGGCGCCCTGATGGTTGAGGAAGGTCCCGCACCCGGAATGGTAGACATTGAGGATTCTTCTTCTGAAAGGCTGATTCGGTTCCCCAAAATTAAAATTACTGAAAATTGGGGTAAAAAGAACAATGAGGATAGAGAGATCTTTGAGACGTTAATGACTCGAATAGCGGGAAATACTGTCGAACAAAAGATCCGCTCAGTAGAAGAATTCCTTGCACACAAAGAGGGTTTAACCGTCGCGGAAATTTTATCCCACCTCATGTTTTTGGAGATATTCTCCAATATTTTGGAAGAGTTTAATCCATCTGTGGCTGGGTTCCTCTTTGAGGCGTTTTTGGCCGGCCTGTTTCAGGGCGTACAGATCGATGATCCCGTAGGCGGTTCGTTACCCATTGAGGACGTTAATCTGTTCGTTCAACGTGGCTTCGGAGAGACAGAGGAAATTGTCCCTTACAGCTTAAAAGTTCTTAGCCCCACCACCGATCTGAAGGGTAGTTTTAAGAATCTGGTTGACTTCTTTAATAAAGAGGGAAATGATTCGGTTATTTATTTGGCTGTAATGAAACTTGGGGGCACAAAAGATCCAACTTCTAAACTTAAGTTTTTCGAGTTTGAGATCAATAGAGCGACTTTCTTTGATTGGATTGGGCACGAGAATATTGTCTCTAAGAAAATTACAAAAGAGTTGAAATTCGTTCCCGCTGAACACCTGAGTGCTGAATCAGGCCGAGTTGAGGTTGGAAACTTAGTTGTCGCTTCGGCCCCGAAGCTGCACAAGTTCCACGACGGGTCTCTTCATCCACGCCCTGTAAAAGGCGTTGCCAAAATTCGTGCATACGAAGAGATTCCTGCGGAAGAGAAGCGATATTCGAAAGCCTCGACCACCGCCACTAACGACTTGCACAACCTTTCTAGTGTTTCGGGTAAAATCGGCCCTGGTTCATGGATTGACTTGGACGCGGAACACACAATAGTGATCTACACAGGAGAACAGGAGTGGGTTAAGACAGGTGAGAGAAAATCAGATTTTGAAAAGCTGTTTGGTGATATGGAATTCAACACCGACGATCCAGGCGTTGACCTTTTCAGCAGATTACGAGACACTCCTGGTTATATCGGAAACAAACAATGGCACGTTTCGCCGAGTTTTTACAGGGAAATGGGAAGGACTATTGGAGAATTGGATCTAACAGAGGAAACCTTGAGGCGAACTGCGGAAGCATATGCTTCTAATTTGGGTGAAAGTTTGATTGAGCTTTATAATTCTATGTCCCTGTTGTCTGTTAATGTCAATAAATATTTCTTGGCTAGTGATAAGGCAGCCGGCGTCGCAGCCATCGGAAATGCAAATAGTGTGAAAAAAGAGTCGGCCAAATTGATAGATTCGTAGGTATTCAAGCGTTTAATAAACATCACATATATGTTAGAATTTAGAAATACAACAACAGGAGTATAAGTGTCAAAAATATTTGATAACGGAGCCTCTCTGCGAGAGAAGCTTCTCAAAGGTGTTAACACAGTGGCGGATAATGTTGCGTCGACAATGGGCCCCCGCGGCCGCAATGTCATTTTGTATCGCAAGGATAAGTCGCCCGTGATTACCAAGGATGGCGTCACCGTTGCTAGGTTTATAGACCTGGACGATCCAATTGAGAATGCTGGGGCGCAAGTTTTGAAGCAAGCCGCTTCTCAAACTAACACTAATGCCGGCGACGGCACAACAACTGCGGCTGTGTTGGCTCGGGAAATATATAGGAATTCGCTTAAATATATTTCGGCAGGAAGTTCCCCCGTTGAATTGAAAAGGGGGATGGACTTGGCAGTTACCGCAATCGTTGAGAATCTTGAAGAAATGGCGACCCCCATCACTAGCCAAAAAGATATACAACATATTGCCAAGATAAGCGCCAATGGCGATGAGGTGATCGGCAATTTAATAGGGATGGCAGTCGACAGCGTCGGCAAAGACGGATCAATCACAGTTGAGGAAGCACGTTCCCTAGAAACGAGTCTAGATGTTGTAGAAGGGTTCAGGTTTGATTCCGGATATGCCGCCACTGCATTTATAACAAATGAGCGGAAGGGTATTTGCAAATATGAAGATTGTTTAGTTGTGGTCACTGATGAAAAGATTGAATTTGTAGAGAATATGCTACCGATCTTGGAGATCGCTGCTAGAGAATCTAGGCCGCTGTTAATTATCGCAGAAGAGATAGAAGGTCAAGCCCTCGCCGCGTTAATAATGAATTCCATGCGCGGAACGATGAGAATTGTGGCTGTTAAGGCACCACGTTACGGCGAGGAGAGGAGAAACTTGTTAAAAGATCTGGCTCTCTCTGTCAACGCATCTTTAATTTCACGAGAGAGCAGCGTAAGACTACGCGACGCTAAATTAAATCATTTTGGTTTGGCCAAATCTGTTTATATTGAAAAGGGGATGACAACTATCATAAGCGGAGAGTGTGAGGTCGATGAAATTGATCAAAGAATAGACGCCCTCAAAGAAGAGCTTAAGCAGACAGCCAACTTGCATGAATGTGAAAAGATCCAGGAAAGAATAACTAGACTGGCCAGCGGCGTCGCGATTCTCAGGGTCGGTGCACCAACTGAAATTGAAATGTTGGAGAAAAAGCATAGAATTGAGGATGCATTGGAAGCGGTTAAGTCCGCTCAAGAGGAGGGGATTGTTCCCGGCGGCGGAGTCGCTTTGCTGCGCGCCGCAGAGAAGATCCGAGTTTCGGCGAAGAATGAAGATCAAAAGTTTGGTGTGAAAATTATAAAAGAGTCGATTCAAGCGCCTATGCGTCAGATGGCCGAAAACACTGGAGAGTCGGCCGACCTTGTAGTTGCGACGGTTTTAAAATCTCCTGCGAACAAGGGTTGGGATTTTGTCGATGGAAAGGTAGTTGACATGGTCAAAAGGGGGATCGTGGATCCCGTGAAAGTGACGCGATGTGCACTACAGAACGCTGCATCGGTTTCTTCGACGCTGCTGACAACGAATTATGCTATTATAGAAGGATGATACTATTTAATTCGTAATGGAAGATCACACCCTCATAGAAGTTAGCACAAAGCTCAACTCCGTACTGGACGGAATAGACTCAATTAAGGAAAAGCAGGATGCCCTGGCATCTGATATATCCAAAATTAAAGAAGCAATGTATGACCCAGATCAGGGTTTGTACGCGAGAGTTCGAGAATTAGAAAGAAGGATTCTTGAGCTAGAGTCTTTTAAAGCAGTAACTTCTCGTATAACCTGGATAACAATCACAGGTGTCATAGGGCTTGCGATAATAGCATTTAAAAACCACTTTATTTAAACAAAAGAGTTGATTAACGCAAGAAGTTGTGCTATACTGTATACAGTATTAAGCATGGAGCGCCCGGTGCAAGAGCTACACACAGACTACTATATCAATAAGTTGGTTGGCTGGGTTGAAGA
>Ga0209128_1000442_pt1 | contig 31064 bp, 40 predicted proteins | sample ETNvirnome_6_100_FD_184072 | JGI IMG/M metagenome (GOLD analysis project Ga0209128, IMG submission 184072) | Marine viral communities from the Pacific Ocean - ETNP_6_100 (SPAdes) (version 2) | ecosystem: Environmental > Aquatic > Marine > Oceanic | place: Pacific Ocean | collected 2013-06-19
CCCGAGCCGAGGCCGACAACGCCCGAGCCGAGGCCGATGCAGCCGTCTCAGCCGCGCAGGCTGAGACAGCCGCCGCCGTGTCGGAGGCCGACGCAGCCCGCGCCGAGGCGCTGGCGATCCGCAACGAAATGGCCGGACTGCGCGCGACCTTGGGGGACGCCCGAGGAGTCGCCGCCGCGTTGAAGCTGACCGGCGCGGCCCTAGACACGCAGACCGTCCAAACGCTCGCATCCCGACTGCTCGATACGCTGCACAAGGCGGGTATCGCCTGACGCGGCACGCCCGCACCCACTGGAAGGAACCGCCCTCTATGTCCGCCCGAAAGACTCCCGACGAACGACGACGCTCCCGAACGATCTCTTGCTCCAACAACGAGTGGGGCGAGTTGGAGGCCGGGGCTATCGCAGAGGCTCGTCACACCGGCCGACGATCCGTGTCCGTGTCCGACTTCCTTGTCAACGCGGGACTGGCACGGGCGGAAGCGTTCAAGCCCGAGCCCACCGAGCCCACCGAGCCCACCGAGCCCACCGAGCCCACCGAGCCCACCGAGCCCCCGGCCGAGGAGGCGGGCCAGTCTGTGACGCTGGACTTCGGAGCCGCCGTCCTGCCCGTCGAGGACGCCCCCACCAAGGAGGCCGACGCGCCTCCCGCCGCGTAGTACAGGGGGGCGCTGTGCGCGGGGGGTGATAGAATCCCGCCGTGCGAACAGAGGATCTTCCAGGCTGGCTACGCATCGGCTCCAAGATGGGTCTGGTGCTGGTCATCGCTTCTGCGCTCCTGCCGGAGTTTCTGCGGCGGGCCGTGAACACGACCGCGCAGGGATTGGCGGCGGACCCGCTGCCCCCGACCGACCCCCCGCCGCCCAAGACCAACTTCACCTTCCCCGCGCCGACGCCGACGCCGATGGACACGCTCTCCGTGGTCATCGCCCGTCGATGGGCGCGGAAGTACGGGCAGCGGCTCTCCCCGGAGCAGGTGGCGATGGTCGCGGCGCAGGCCGCGCTGGTCACCAACTACGGCGCGGGCATCCTGACCTTCAACCCCGTGGGGCGCAGGGCTGACCGATTCTGGGCCGGGGCGTGGACCGTGCGCCGTGAGCCTGCGTGGCGGAACGGTCGCCCCCTCTACAGGTGGGCTCCCATCCGGGCCTACCCCTCCCTAGATATGGGCGTGTTCAACTGGATCACCGGGCTCCCCCCGGCAGCGGTGGCAGCGGTTCACGCGAACGATCTCACGGCGTTCGCCGCCGCGTTGCTCGCGGGCGGGTGGGCGTCCACCCTGGCGTCCGAGTACGAGGCCGAGTTGTCGGTGACGACGCAGCGCATCCTCACGGGCGACTTCCCGAAGCCTGCGCCCGCCGCCGCGCCCGCGTAGCTGTCAGGAGCGAGGGTCACCCGGCGTCTACGATCCCAGGAGGCCAATCCTGCGAACGACGGCTCTTTTCGTCGGGCGGGTGCCGTCTGCCCGTCACCCTCTGCTCTACATGGGACCGCGAACCGCAGGTGCGGCCGATCTTCGCTGAAGATAACCGAGGGCCTTGACACTCAGGTAAGGGTAGCTTACTGTTGCGGTACAGGTGGCCGGGAGGACCGGCCGGTGGAGATCCCCATGACCACGCACATTTGCCACGATCTGTCCGACCCCGAGGCTGACGCCGAGGCCGAGGCCGAGGCCGTGTCGAACGGCTACCACGACCGCTTCCCCGAGCGGCCGTCGCCCTTGGGGGAGCGGTTGGCGCAGGCCGCGTGTGAGGGGAAGCTGACGCGGGCCATGTGCGAGGACGCCAAGATCGTCCGAGGTTCCGGGGGGCTGCGGAACATCGACGGCTCGATGGATCGGTACGCGGCGCGCGACCTGTTCGTCTCTACTGCCTCCTGGGCGTTGATCACCGTCGAGTACGCCGACCGCCTCGCAGAGATCATGCGCGGCAAGCGGGTGTTGGAGGTCGGCGCGGGCCGGGGTGTCCTGGCTGCGATGATGCAGGCCCGAGGCATCGACTGGACCGCCACGGACGCCTACCCACCCAAGGTCAAGTACCCCTGGCAACCGCCCCCGCCCCGGAAGATGGACGCGATGGGTGCGGTGCTCTCGATCCCCTTCGACGTGCTCGTCTGGTCATGGTGGCCCTACTGCGACTCGACTGACTACGATATGGCGCTCCTGATGAACGGACGCCCGATCTGGATCATCGGTGAGGGCGCGCACGGTTGCACCGGCTCCGGCCAGTTTCACGGCTGTTCGACCGGGTGGGACACGGCCGCAGGCCGGGAGCCGAAGTCCGAGTGGGACGACGACTACGATCCCGCCGTGGACAAGATGCTGCCCCGTGACTGGCACACCGTCTGCCCCCGGATGGGGGTGGACGTTCCCGAGTGGGACGGCCTCCACGATCACACCTACATCGCGCTCCCCGAGGGGCGCGTCCTGTCCGACTACTTTCCCCTGTGACCCACCGAGGAGCGACCCCATGAGCTTGAACCGAGCCGCCGCACGCCGACACGCCCGAGAAGCCGCGAAAGCCGGTAGGCAGGCCGAGCGCCGCAAGCGCACCGCCGCTGCGACCTTCGACACGATCCCCTGGACGGCGTTGGAGTTTCAGTTGCCCGAGTCCATGCCCGACGAAGACGGCACGCCGGTCGGCACCTGGGTCAACCAGAAGTACGTCGTCCTCGTGACGGTTCCGCACCGTCAGCCGAAGGGCTGGCCCCCGATCCTCTGGCTGTCCCTCCGGCGTCAGGACCGCCTGCCCGTCACGGACTGGCGGGACGTGCAGCGGATCAAGGACGAGATCGCGGGGACCGGCTCCGAGGGCGCGCAGTTGTTCCCCGCGCAGCACCGGATGGTGGACGTGTCCAACCAGTACGCCCTGTTCTGCATCGCGCCGGGGTCCGTGTTCCCGTTCGGCTGGACGGAGCGCGCGGTGAGCTTCAGCGAGGAGCCGCCCCCCGAGGCCAGGGCCGAAGCCGCGAAGCGGGGCATCGACATTTCGGGGGCGCGTCAGCGTCCCCTGGACGATCACCCCGAGCACAAGCCCCCCAAGAAGCTGCCGGTGGTCGGTCCCGCCTGGGAGTACGCCGGGATCGAGTTGGAGCCCCGAGCCCGCGCGCTGGCCGTCGAGCCCGAGCCCGAGAACATCGTGGACGTGGAGGTCGCTGCGACCCGGCCCGAGCCGGTCGAGGCCACGCCGAAGGCGCTGAAGGCTGCGGTCATCGGCCTGGGTGTGGACGTGCCCGCGAGCTTCAAGAGCATGAGCAAGACCCGGCTCACCGCCTGGATGGACAAGAACCTGACCTTGGAGCAGCGGGCGCACGTCGTCGCCACGGCAACGGCGTGACCTATGGACGCATCGACGTGGCGAACCATGCACGCCTCCTCGGAGCCCTGGACCTGTTGACGCAGGTTCGGAGCGGGCTGGAATCCGGCAGCATGGCGCTGTCCGGCACGGTGCAAGAGGAGCGGCTGAAGACCGCAGCCGGGTGGATCGAGGACGCCGCAGCCACAACCGCACGCTTCATCGGGGACGAAGGTGGGCGACCTGACACAACGGCGGACTTCGACGCGGCGCAGGCGTCCGCAGCCATGACCAAGGGCAGTTGCATCGAGGACTGGTCGATCTTGCAGACGATCTTGAACCGGGTGGAGGCCGCAGCCTACGGGGGTCGGACCTCCGTCAAGGTGCGAATTGGGGGGAGCTTCCCTACGCGCACCGAGGCGGCGGTGACGCAGGAGCTTGTACGTCGCGGCTTTGGCGTAAAGATCACGGCTGCGGACATTCAAGTCCCACAACGGCTCTTGGGCGCACGCAACGGCTGGAACATCGCCGTCCACTGGCCGCGCCCGGAGTCGAAGGACTAACTAAAACCTGGGGTCATGCCGCCTCCTGGGCGAATCGTTCCTGCATCGCGGCGTTGATCTCCGTGAGCGTGTGCCGCTTCATCGGGGAGGACTCGCGCGGGTGCTGAATGTGCGGCCAGTCCCCGATGCTGCTGAGACTCCGCAGCCCAAGGCGGGTCGCCTCCTCGGCCCACACCTTGTAGCCGTTGACCCCGTTGATCTTCTTTCGGATCGACCAGATCGCGGACCCGTTGACCAGCCAGAAGTCATCTTCCGCGAAGCCCCACTGGTGCCAGGAGTTGCCGGGGAAGGCGTTGGTCGCCCACGGGCCGGACTGCGGGCCGACCGATTCGATGACCGATACGAGGTAGTGGCACTTCGCAGCGCGCAGGTGCTTCAGCCCGTGGCGCGTGCTCCGGGTGCCGCCGTTCTCGATCTCCTCGCGGGACCGCGACTGCCGCCAGAGCTTCGCCTGGGTCGCCGGGTGTCGGAGGCAGAAGAACGGGCGCATGGCGACACCGCGCTTCGCGCAGGCCGCGCGAACGTCGTCTACGGCGGCGCGGAAGCCTGCGTCGAGGAGGGCCGGGTCACGTTCGTTCATCAGGACGCGCGGCGCACGCGGACACGCTCAGTCGAACGGGAGAGGATGACCGTCACGCCGAGGATCATCACCGCGCCGACCGCGAACATGGCGGTCTTGTTGGCGATGACCACCTGATCGGTGAGCTTGTCGATCCGCTCCAGCGTTTCGGGAGTGGACTCCACGATGACGCGGAAGGGGAGGCCGAACGGCCCGGAACGGGTGCCTTCCCTCTTGCCGAAGCCGTCGTAGTACGCCGGAACCCGGTGGACCGGGCGCGGGACGAAGGCGAATCCGTACTCGTTGTTGTAGCGTCGTTCCATGATTGGCGATTCTACTCCTACCGGCAGCGTCCGCCCACGGTGACTTCGCCGCCTTCCGGTGTGAGGGGAGGCCAGTTGCCTTGCGCGAGGTACTTCCGAGCGCCGGATGCCTGCGGGTATGCCTGGACGTGGGCCGGATCGTAGGGGTTCTTCCACCGCCCGCCCCAGGTCAGTCCCAAGGCTTCGGCCTCCTCCCCGAGCGCCGTCCAGAAGCGGTTGCGCTGCGCGGTGGTCCACGCGGACTCCTTGTCCGCCAGATCCCAGGCGTAGCGACGGTCGATAATATCCACGGCGAGCGCCTGCGGGTCACCATCCGGGTCCACGACGTTGTGGAAGCTGTAGAGCACGTCGGAGTCGCCGCGCTCCACGATCTTCCGCTGCTCCTCCGGCGACCGCCATGCGTAGAAGATCCGGGGACGCCAGGGCTTCCCCCGCGCGTCTGCGCGTGCGGCGAGGTTGACCAGCAGGGCTTCGACCTTCAACCGGAAGGCGGGGAACAGGGTGTCCAGGGCGGGCTCGACTGCGCCGAGCGCCGTAGAGCGGCGGCGGGCGTGGACTGCGCGGGCCTGCCGGAGCGCCCGCTGGTACGCGCCGGGGCCGACGTAGCACTTCCCCGTGGGGCCGTACTGAAACCCCTCACGGTGCCCGTCGTAGCAGGGGTGGATCGGCACGGGTCAGTCGCCTCCGAACGCCCGCCTGATTCCGAGGCCGACGATGCCTGCGAGGCTCGATCCGGTGACAATCCAGAACGCTCGTGCGATCCAGCGGTGGGCGCGTTCGATACGGTCCATACGGACGACGAGCCCGGTTTTCCCGTTGCCGAGTATGGCAGCGGTCAGCTTCTCGACGGCGGCGCAGGTTGACGTGCTTTGTGCGGTCAGGACCGCAACGTCGGTAGCCAGGGTGGCAACTTCGGGACAAGCGGTTGCAGTACAGGGGGTGGTGACGGGCAAGGGGGTGGATTCCAGAGGGGTTGCGAGGACCGGGTCGGTGTCGGAGTCTTCGGCCACGATGCTCCCAAGGGGGTTCGTTCGTTATTGAGCGTACCAGCGAAACGGAGTGGCGACCTGTCCGTTGTTTACGGAACGCTCTCTTCCAGGCAGCGAGAGCGGTTAGGAAGCCTCGGCCTTGATGGTGGTTGCCTTGTTCGCGCAGTCCTGGCAGGGCTCTGGCGTGCGTTCTGGCGTGCGCGTCCCCTGTACCGGGACGGTCGTTCGGGCGAGGGCTACGCGCTCGCCGTCGCAGAGTCGGGTCCCTGGGTAGGGCACGTTCATCGCGTTCCGCTTGGCGTACCCCCGAAGCCCGGTGGTGTTGGGCAAGGGTACGTCCTTCGGGTCGTCTAGCTCGATGACGTGCTTCCCGACGGGCAGGAGTCGGTGTGCGCGGGGCATCGTGCGGGTCAGGGCCATGGCGGGCATGGTTCAGTCCTTGTCGTTGGTGGTGGCGGTCGGTTTCCAGCCGCCCGACGATGCCTGCGAGACTCGATCCCGTGACAATGTGGCGCGGCGGAAGGGTCTGACCGGACGGGGTTGTCGTCGTGGGCGGCGACGACGCATCTTCGCGCGGATCTCCTTGATCAACGCCCGCCGTTTTGCAAACGCGGTTTCTTGCTCAGACAGGGCCATTCTCTCTACTCCTTCAAGACGAAGTAACCGGAGCCGCTGGTGTTGCCGCCCGCGACGATGATCTCGACCAGCAAGCGGTCGCCTGGAGTGAGAATAAACGCCCCACTGGCGGCAATCTCTTGAAACCGGCTGTTCGTGATGGTGAACGTGACGCTGACCACCTGATCGATGTTGGTGATGCGGAGCGTGTTTCCCGTGCCGGTGGGGGCCGTGGTGAAGTGACACGCCAGCGTGTTGTAGGAGCGGAGATTCTGGTAGGTGACGCCTTCGGCGGGGGCGGCTGCGTCACCAAGCACGTCAAACGTCCCCGGCCCCACTGGCTCGGGAAACGGAATGGTGAGCCCGTCCTCCGGGGTCGCGTGGAAGATGGTGTCACCCGCAGCCGGGGTCCACCCAGCCTGCTGAATCTCCGGGGCAGGCCCCAGGGCGACGAAGCAGGTGCCGTCCGTCGAAATGTCCGCGCCCCCGCCCCCGCCGTCGTTGATAACCGCACTCTCGATCCAGGCCCCGGCGAGGTCCGAGAGGTTGAGCGCGTCCCCGTTTCCGCCGTTCAGCCTCACCGAACAATAACCGTAGAACATGGCCGAAGCGGACATTGGTGCCGCCCCATCCCCGACAACCTCGACCGCGTTCGCGTTTCCGTTGCCCTCGCTCTCCAACTCGCAGTCAACGAAAATGGCCTGTGCGTCCGGCTTCGCCACGGCCTCGACGTAGGCCACACGCTCAAACGCAAAAAGTCCGCAGGAGAAGCACTGGACAATCCCGCCGTCCTCCAAGTGGAACAGGTCGCCACCCTCGTTCCCCAACATCGGAATGTCGTAGATCGTCAACCGAGCGTCCTCGTCGGATACTTGGAACATCGGTCCAGAGGATCCGTCCCCCATGACCGTGCAGGAATACAGGCCCGCCGTGACTTCATCGGGTGCCCCGCCCTGGACGCGGACTGCGTGGTCCCCCATCGTGCCGATAATGGTTCCGTGAAGTTGAGCCACACCGCCCACTACTTCCAGCGCCCAATCTGCCGGGTCGCCGCTGTTCTCGCTGATCGACCCCCCGTACATCAACAGCATCCCTTCGCCGTTGTCCAGAAAGACGGCCCCCGCTTCCCCGTCGATGTTCGTGTCCACGAGGATGACCACTCCCGCACCGATGCTGAGTCCGCGACTGCCCGCGTTGTTGCCGTCGAACCAGCAGTCGAAAGCCCACAGGGCGCAGTCGTCGTCCACCACGACGGAGGCGGCGATAGGGCCGTTGTCCGACTGGATGCCGCAACGGTAGGCCCGCACCTGATAGCCGCCTGCTCCCAGGGCGTCGTCCACGACGAGGCCAACGTCGGCACCGTTCGGCGTGAACACTATGAGGCCCTGGATCGTCCAAGACGTTTCGCCGGGGGCGGTGTTGTCGATGCTGATCCCGACGCTCCCGCCCGGTGGGATCACCCACGCTGTCTCGGTCGGGGCCGCAACGACGTTGATCGGTTGCCCGCCTGCCGTCATGCCGAGGACCAAGGCTTCGTTGTAGACGCCGCCTGCGACGTAGATCGTCACCGGAATCGGGGAGCCTGCGTCCAGCGCGAGGTCGGCGTTCGCCGCCCCGATGGTCGCCATTGGCGTGTACTGCGTCAGGCCGTCGTTGGCGTCGTCGCCCGAGGCGCTGCTGACGTACCGGCACGTTTCGGCCTGCCAGAGCAGGTTCGGGTCAAACTCCGAGATCGGGTGGACGATGCGAACGCTGCCCATCGGTCAGCCCTGCTCAAGCAGGTACGGCGTCACGGAGAAGGTGGCGGTGGCATCGGGGCCGTTCTCGATCCAGACGTAGAATGTCTCAAAGCCGGGAACGCCGGGAGCAGGGCCGACGATCCGCACGCTCAGATTCTCGTTCAACGCATCGAACGCGATGTTCGCCCTGATCGCCTCACGGCCATTTCCGAGGCCCCCGACCTGGGCGAAGACAACCACCGGGTACGTCCCCAGGACGCCAGTGAGCATTTCGATCTGGAAGCCGGTGACGCCGCAACCTGCGACGGCTGTTCCGCCGTCGCGCGTGACCTGTACGGGGTTGGTGTCCGCGATCAGGGCGAGCACGTCGGCGTTGATGACGCCGGGGACGACGATGGTGGAGCCGGAAGGGCCGGAGCCGCTACCGCCGCCTGCGGGGGGATGGATGCGCTTGACGGGCATTACGGGATCTGCTTCAGCATGGAACCGTCCGCCATGTAGGTCTGCACGTTGACGTTGTGCGCCCCGCCCGCCGCCCACACGTCGATCACGCAGTTGTCCCACACGGGGACCGGATCTTCCAGCACGTCGGACAACTGCTCGTTGTTCCCGACGAAGACGAATTGTGCCCGGTAGACCTCCACGCCGATCCCGCCCGTTTCGTCGTAGATGACGACGTTGACGGTGATCGCGCCTGCGGGGGACGTGGCGAGGTTCCAGACCTTGACGCCGCCGAAGTAGCAGGTGTTCGCGGGGATGATGGTGGTTGGGTCGTCGCCCTGCGGTATCCGCACGGGCAGGGCACCGCCAGCGCCGACCGCCGCAGCGGGGGCCGGGGCGTAGACGTTGGTGACCGACTCCAACATCGAAGCGAGGACGGAGGCTTCCGACATTCAACGCTTCCTTTCAGCAGGACGATGCAGGCGCAGCCCTGCGCGCGAGACAGGGTAGCGGAAGGATACCCCGAGCAGGATTTTCACAGGAGGCTAAGAAGCCGTGTTGACAAACCGCAAGGCCCTGTGTCATCGTCCTTTCGCTGACTGGAGGTACGAGTGTCTGAGCCCGCAGTTGTGGTCGTCTTTGCCCCATCGGGGTACGGCAAGACCGTGGACGCGCTGTATAGCGCCGCCACGGCTCCGTTTTTCACCCCGGCACCGGGCGGACTGACTCCGGCTCGCGCCCTCCTCGGGTTCATGCCCTTGGAGATTCGGGTCAACAGCATCGCCCAGGCGACTACGGCGATCCGGGCCTACGTCCAGAAGAACGGCAAGCCCTCGGCGTTGGTGCTGGACGACTTCTCGATCACGGCCGAGCGGTCGCACTACGCTCTCGACAAGGCCGGGATGAAGGGGTGGGGCGTGTGGCAGAAGTTGGCGCGGGACGTGATGGATCTCCGCGAGCTTGCCCTGGACCTCGGTGTCACCCTGATCATCACCTGCCACGAAGCGCAGCCCAAGACCGCCGACTCCGGCGTGTTCACGGCGGGCGGGCCGAAGATGCCGAGCGCCGCGATGATCGCCACGCTCCCGCACGTCGCCACCCTGGTCCTGCGCGGAGTCAAGGATGCGTTCGTGCAGGCCCCCGAGTGGTCCGGCGCGTACTCCTGCGATCCCTCCGATGGTCGGTGGGTCACCAAGGACCGTTTCTGCGTCGTCCCCAAGGTGGCCCCGATGAACGTCCGCGAGATCCTGCGTCAAGCCCGCCGCATCGGGCATGACGTGATCGTTCCCCCGCGTGCGCGGGGCCTGGAATGGCTGGACACGGTGGCCGAGCAGATCGCGGACGGCCTCGCGTCGAACCGCTGGCCGAGCACCGCCGTCGCAGCGCAGGCGCTCGCGGCGAACGCCAAGGCGCTGCCGAGTCAAGATCCTCGACACCTGCGATGGGCGTGGCGCGATGGATGCGCCCGCCACAAGCTGCGAACCACTGGCGCGAGCCAGGAATTGTTTGGAATGTTCTCGCCGCCTACTGCGGCTTGATTAGAGAGTCCACCGCGCGAGCCAACCCCGGCAAACGCGCGCACGGTGGCTGACTGGAAACACAACGCCGGGAACACGGAGAGAATCCCTCATGGGTACAGAGCTTCAGTTTGATTTCACCAACGTCCAGGCGATGACGATGGACGGTGGATACGCGCCCCCGCAGGGGGCCTACAACATGATGGTGGCGGAAGCGACCATCGCGGCCAGCAAGTCGTCGTCGGGGCAGAACCTCGTCATTTCGTTCAACGTCACGAAGGGCGAGCACACGGGCTCCGGTCTGAAGTCGTGGTTCCCGATCCCGAACGGCCTCGACGCCAAGAAGGACTCCTTTAAGCTCGCCAAGATCAAGCGCCTGATGCTGTCCCTCGGCGTGCCCCCGAACGCCGTCGCCGGGAAGCTGACGATGAACACCGACCAGATGAAGGGCCGTCCGATCTGCGTCTACGTCGAAGACCGCGACCCCGATCCGGCCTCCGGCAAGCGCCGCTACGACGCCCACACCGTCCTGCCCGAAGACGCGCAGGCCGCGCTCGCGGGTCAGTGGTCGCCGCGTGGCGGTCGCAAGGCGGCTCCCGCGCAGGCGGCGGGCGGGGCGGCGCAGCCCACCCCGTTCGCGCAGCAGGCGGCTCCCGCCCCGGCGGCTCCCGTCGCGGCCAGCCCCGGTCAGAACGGTGGCGGCTTCGACTTCGGCGCGTTCACGCCCCCGGCCGGTGGCGGCACGGCGGTCATCCCCTAGCCCGAAGGGCTACACCGGGCAGGAACCCGGAACCCCCCAGGTAGTCGCGCAGACCCCCCCGCCCCCTGCCTGTGCGACCGCCCGAAGCGGCTCGGTTCCCCCTTGGGGACCGGGCCGCTTTGCCCCTGGACTTGGAGATCGCGGTGCCGCTCGACCCCTCTGAGCAAAAGGTCTATGCCGTCATCGTCGCAGCGGCCGTCGTCGGCGCGACGATGCGGGAGGCTATGGCGGCGACGGGGCTCCTCCGCAGGAACGTCGCCGCGCGCCTCTCTGAAATGCGCGACCGGGGCTTGATCGTCATGCTCGCGGAGAAGCGAGCACGGGGGGCCGTCTACGTCCTGCCGCAGCACGTCAAGGGGCGCACCGAAGCGCCGAAGGTCCACATCGGCCCGAAGGGCTCCGCGACGACGGCGACGGTGAGCGACGGCAAGCTCTATGGGTTCCTGTCTGCGTCCCCGAACGGCTCGACCGACCACGCCTCCTACCGCGCCCTGGCGCGGTACTACCCCTCCGGCGAGCAAACGCTGGCCTCGATTCGCAGTCGGATGGTGACGCTCGGGCACGCCCACAAGACGGGCACGATGCGGGTGCTCGGCACCGGGAACAACGGCGAAGTGATCACCGCCGTTCCGGGGTTCGACTCCTACTACAAGGCGGCGGACTTGAAGGCGGGAGCCGCTGCCGCCAAGGCGGCGCAAGCCGCGCCCGTTGCCTACGCGCCCATCTTCCCGCCGACCACCGGCTACAACCCGACCAACGACGGGGCTCAGTGCCTCGCCTGCCCGATGCGGCGGTGGGCGGGCTCCGCGTGGGCTCCGGTTCCCGCGCAGCGCGCGGCGAAGGCCCCTGCGGGCCTCCTCCTGGGAGAAGCCCCCGCCAAGCACGAAGTCGAGCGCGTCGTCCCGTTCGTGGGCGAGTCGGGGCAGGAGTTGAACGATGCGCTGAAGGACGTGGGTATCCAGCGCACCGCCTGGGACGTGGACAACGTGATCGCGTGCAGGGCTCCGAGCGACAAGTGGAAGCTGATCTCTATCCGGCTCCGCAAGGAGAAGCGAGCCGCCCCGATCCTGCCGAACGGGCACCGGAACCCGGCGCACTCCCCTTCCCATGAGCAGCACCCCGCCACGCACTGTCGGCCGCGCCTTGTGCAGTCCCTTGTGCGGACGACGAATGTGGTGACCCTCGGCGGCACCGCCGCCAGCGCCGTCCTCGGAGGCAACCCCTCGATCCTGTCCATCCGGGGCGGTCCTGCGTCCGCGACCCTCACGGGCGCGGCCTTCCCGATTGAGGGCCACACGATGCTGGTCCTCCCCACCGTCCACCCGGCGTTCGTGCGGCGGGCACGGCGCTGGCGGCTGGTGTTCCGGGCCGACTTCCGGCGAGCCCTGCGCTACTTCACCGACACGCTTCAGTGGAAAGACCCGCTGGTCTACACCGAGCCGGACCCCGGCCTCCTGCGGTGGTTCCTGGCGCAGCCGTCCGCCTACTGGTCCTACGACGTAGAGACAGACGCGCGTGAGCCCCTGCTCGCGCGGCTCCGCTGCATCGCCATTGCACGGGACGCGACCCCGGAGGAGCGAGCCCGTGGGTACGACGATGCCGTCGCCGTCGTGTTCATTCGGGGCGTGGACGGGTGCCCGACGAAGGACCAAGCCACCGTCGCCTCCTACGAGGCGCAGCTTCGGGCGGCGTTCACGGACGGCCGCATGTGGACCGGCCACAACGCCGGGTGGTACGACCGGCTCGTCATCGAACAGCAGCTTGGGGTGACGCCGGGGGTGCGCGGGCCGCGCGTGGACTACCGGACGCCTCACCGCACGATGATTGACACGATCCTCCTCACCCGGTTGGAGTGCTCCGAGTTGCCGAAGTCCCTCGGCGTGGTCGCCAGCCGCTTCACCGACTGTACGTCGTGGAAGCAGGACAACGAGGGGAACAAACTCGCCACCGGGGCGCAGTCGAACAAGGAGCTTGGTGACTACTGCGCGGTGGACACGGCCGTCACGCACCGGATCTTCCCGATCCTCTGGAACCGGGTGCAGGAGCGCGGCCAGAACAAGCCGTGCCCTGCGCGCCCGTCGATCACCCTGGCGAAGCTCGACCACGAATCGCAGGCGATTTGTGCCGGTATGTCGCGCACCGGCATGTTCATCGACGCCACGGCGCAGAAGATCATGCACACGGCGATGACCTCCGAGGTCGCCGTCCTGCGGACGAAGGCGCTCGCCGCGCAGCCGCCCAAGGCGTACAGCCCGCACTTCAACCCGGCGTCCCCGATGCAGGTGCGGAAGATCCTGTACTCCTCCAAGGGGTTCAACCTCGATCCGGTGGCGTTCACGGAGTCCGGCGACCCCTCGACCGGCGACGGCGTGCTCCGCGAGCACCTGATGGACGCGACCACCCCGCCCGACGCGACGGCGTTCATCTGGTCGATGCGGAAGTACCGGAAGCGCCACAAGCTGCTCACGTCGTTCGTGTCGAAGCTCCGGCCCCGGCACGTTGGCGGCGTGGTGGACGCGGACGGACGGCTCCGGGTTTCGTGGTCGGCGCACGTCCCGGTGACGGGGCGGTTCGCGTCGTCGCAGCCGATGAACGTCCAGAATTGGCCGAAGGCGATCCGTGCGTTGGTCAGAGCCGCGCCGGGGAACAAGCTGGTCGGTGCGGACTACGACGCCCTGGAAGGCAAGGAGGGCGCGGCCCGGTGGGGAATGAAGGCGTACCTTGACGCTTTCAACCGGGTCAACGATCAGGGGGTGTTCGACCCGCTCGACTCCCACCAGATCACGATGGAGTTTTGCTACGGCGACCGCATCTGGACAATGCCCGGTGCCCCGCCTCCGGGGCGGCGCTACTTCAAGGAGTGGGTGGCGGGACCGTGGGGGCCGAACGGAACGTGGTGTCCGGCCGGGGAGATCGGCGGGCGGTTCAACGAGCTACGGAACCTCGTCAAGCGGTACTACTACGGGAAGCAGTTTTCGGCCGGTGACGAGGTTGTGTGGGGGCTCCTGCGGGAAGCCGAGGACGACGAAGGCAACTTCATCTACGCCGATCTGAAGCTCACCGAGGTCACCGCCATGAGTCGGCGGTTCCTGACGATGTGCCCCGAGCTTCCCCTGGGGTGGGCGAAGGAGGAGGCGTTTTTCAAGCTGCACGGGTTCAACGAGGAGCCGTTCACGCTGCGCCGCCGTGACTTCCTCGACGGCTTTGAGCTTCCCGAAGTCGTCAATTTCCCCATCCAGGCGGGCGCTGCGGCCCTGATGAACCTCGCGGGTCTGGACCTTGTGGGTCGGGGCTACTTCTGCAACTTCGCGGGCGAGGGCACCGGGCCGATCCAGCAGGGCCATGACGCCTGGGTGCTAGAGGTTCCCGAAGCCCTGGCCCAACGCGCGAAGATCGATCTGGAAGCCTGCATGACGCAGGAGTACCCCGGCATCTACCCGATCCGCTTCACGGCGGGCGCGAAGATCGGGGATCTCTGGAAGGAGGTCTAGCGAGAGGGTGACGGGCTTGTGGGCGATGCTGACCCGTCGTTTGATCCGGGTGCCTGCCCCGGTCCTCAGTCCTACGCTTCGTCGGCGCTCGCCTCACGCACGGGCGCGGGCACGTCCTCCAAGGTGTCGGGTGAGTCGTCGTCACCCTCCTCCTCGACCGGCGCGGTGTCCACGGCCCTCACGTCCTCCTCGGGAACCTCGACCTCGGTGGGGACGGCGGGCAGGTTGTCGGGGTCGAGCCCCAGGCGCACGGCTTCCGCCGTGAGCACGGCGCGTTGCCGCCTGCGAGGTTCGTGGTTCCCACGAAGCCAGCGGTACACCGTCCAGCCGTTCACAAGGCAGGCATCCGAGAGGCGCACAAGGCCGGTACGCACGTCGTTCGGGTCGGCGGCGTGGAGGATAGCGGCGACCAGACGGGCCGCGCCCCCGTCACCCACCTGCATCCGACTGAGCCGCCGAATGTTCGGCGCGTCAGGAGGGGTTTGCTTCTTGGCGGTGGCGGTGTTGTCCATCCCCGGAGGGTACAGCGAGACTTGCTATTCCGCAAGAACGGGGTATGACTTGCTAAACAGCAAGGCCGGTGGTAGCGTCGGCTCGCTGACCGATTGACCCTCTAGGAGTTACCCCACATGGCCCCCTACCTGATCACCTTGTCCTCCTGTTGGAAGGGCACGTCCGACCAGCCCGTGTGGACGGAAATGCTCGACCCCTCCGTGTTCGCGTCCGGCCCGAATGGCTCCGGCAAGTCGCGGCTCGCGGAAGCCGCAGAGCTTCTGCTCACGGGCGGCGTGTCCAACTACTGCGGACGCCCCGGCCCCGTGAAGGAGGCCGTGCTGCTGTGGCGGTCGAAGCCCAAGGGCGAGTCGATCCTGTTCGTGGGCGGTGTCCTGTCCAACGGCGACCGCCTCCGCTGGACCCAGGAACGCGCCACCGGCCGACCGACGTGGACCCTCAACGGCGAGAAGATCAAAAAGGGGCAGGAGCCCGGTGTCGTCCAGACCATCGCGGAGATCCGCGCCAACCTGTTCGGCAATCCCGCGACCGCCGAGAAGTGGCTGGCCGGGAAGCTCGGCCTCACCACCCCCACGGTACTCGCGCGTGTGCGGGCGACCGAGGCGCGAGCCCGTAAGAAGCTGTCCGAGGGCGACCCGGAGCCCGCCTCCCTGCTCACCACCGACGAGTGGGCGTTGATCGACGCCGCCACCGGCCCCGACACCGCCCCCAAGGCCCTGCTCGACACGCTCGGGAAGCGCCAGCGGTCGGCCGCTGACGAAGCCAAGGGTGCCGCCCGCGTCGTCACGGATATGGAGTTTGCCGTGGGCCTCCCGGTCACGGACGCCGAGTTGGACGCGGCCGATGCAGCGGTCGTCAACGCATTCGCCCTCCTCGACGGGGCGCGCAAGTTGTCCGCCAACATGCAGGGGTTGATCGCGGCCTACGCCGACTACCAGCGGGAGTCGGCGGCGCTGGCGACCTTGCCCCCGGTGGACACCGCAGCAATGGCAGGGCTCGACGTGGCGCAGTCCATCCTGGGGACGCTCGATCTCGTCGTCGCCGCGTACCCCACCAACCCCCTGTGCGCGTGCTGCAAGACCAACGTGGGGACCGAGGCCCTGGCCGCGCGCCGCGCCGGGTTGCAGTCCTACATCGCCACGGCCGAAGCCACGGCCGAAGCCGCCGCCACCCGGAACCGCTGCGAGGCGGCGGTCACCGTGGCGCGGACCAGCATCCAGACCGCCCTGGTGATCATCCCGAAGGGGGCCGTCCAGGCACTCCAACAGGGCACGTTCACCGATCCGGTCCCGCCCGCGCAGGCGGCGTACACCGTGGCGCAGGACGCGCTGGACGATCTCCAACGACGGCGTATCGCGGCCCAGGCCCCCGGCATGGCCGAAACGGCGGCGCTCTCTGCCACGACGCTCGCCGCGTCCTACAAGAAGGCGATCAAGGTCACGACGAAGGCGCTGGCCGCTGAGATCCGTGCCGGGTTGAAGGTGCTCATGGCCGACGTGTCGAGCTGCTTCCCGGCGCACTTCGGGACGCCCATGATCGCGCTCCGGCCCCGCGTCGAGATCGGCGTGGTCAAGGAGGGGGTCACCGGAGCGCCCTCCGGGGGCGAGGAGACTGCGCTGCTGTGGGCGCTCGCCGGGGCGCTCGCCAAGGCCGAGGACGCGGAGTACGAGCGGGACGCCGACGCGGCCGATCTCGCCGGAGCCGACCTGGGGCGGGCCGAGCGGCTGCACATGATCGTGGCCGAGGACCGGAACATGGACGCGGCGGTCGTCACCGCCATGCTCGACGCCTTCGCAGGCTGGACGGCGGGGCAGGTGTGGTTCCCGACCACCACGCGGGTCGAGCAGGTGCCCGAGGGTTGGATGACGTTCGACTTCTGGCCCGGTACCGAAGGCGACCCCGAGGGTGGAGGCGTGCCCGAGGCGACCGAGGACGCGGCCGAAGTCCTCGTGACCGTGCCGGTGGAGGCCGTGCCGGTGGAGGCCGTGCCGTCCAACGGTGCTGCGGCTCCGCTGGTCCCGGCCCCGGAAGATCCGCCGCTGCCGTCCCTGGACGACTTGTGGATCTCCGACGAGGACGGCGAGGTCGATGACGCAATGGCCGAAGTGTTCGGCATCCTAAGTGACGACGCCGAGCCCGTGCCCCCGGTGGATCGAAGCGGTCCCCGACCCCCCGACGTGCCCCTCGACTTCGCCGCGATGACCCCCATTGAAGGGATGCGCTGCGGGGAGTGCGGGAGCCCGGTCTACCAGACCATCTACGGCGATTTCTGCCCCGTGGAGGCTGGCGGCTGCGGTGCGGGCGGCACGGCCGAGTACGGCACGTCCACCGAGGACGAAGCGATTGTGCCCGCTGTGCCCGTCCCGGTGTCGCCCGACGTGTCCAGCCTGTCCCCGTTGTTGGGGGTGTACTGCCTCGTCTGCGGCGATGCGCTCTACAAGGACGGCTCCGGCGTCATCTGCGTCAAGGGGCACCGCCCCGAGATCCACGCCGCCGCCCCGCCACCGCCGACCGCCGAGGCGTAACTAGGGGTGCGCCGAGGTTGCCAGGGCGCGGAGCTTCCCCCCGCCGCCGTCCAGTCCCCTCACCCCGACTTCACCTGTTCGGTCTGCCAGCGGCGCTTCCCCGTCCTGTCCGACCGGATGACCGCGCCTCCGCATCGGGGGCTCATGCCGGGGCACGCCCGCCGTCCCCCGCCGACCGAGGATTGACCATGCGCCGTTACAACCGCTACTCCGAGTACCCTGACCGTGCGAGCTACCACACCTGCATTGAGCCCACGCTGCCCGTGAGTGAGTACGGGTTGTCCGCCGTTGACGACTACATCGCGTCGTTGGAGGAGCCTCTGGCCCCGACGCACCCGCTGGCCGTTTTCCGCGCGGAGTTGTCCGATACGGTCGAAGCCGCGCTCGCGGAGTGGGAGCGTGACGCGGAGGGCTACGCCGCGCAGGCGAAGGACGATGCGGAAGCCGCACGCCTCCGGGCGAAGCGTGCCGAGATCGGAGAGCGCATCGGGCTCGCCGCCGAGAACGTGACGTTGTGGCTCCTCGCCGTGTGGAAGGGTGAGATCGACGCCACCCCCGCCCAGGTTGCCGCCGCAGTCGCCCTGCGCGACCTCGCGGAGTAGCCGTGCTTGGTCGCCGCTTCGGCCTCCTCGGCGCTGCCGGGTACATCGCCCCCCGGCACATGGCCGCGATCAAGGAGGTCGGCGGCGTCCTCATCGCCGCCTGCGATCCGCACGATTCCGTGGGCGTGCTGGATCGGTACTTCCCCGACGCCGACTTCTACACCGACACGACGGACTTCCGCAGGCGAGTCGCCGGGAAGATCGACGTGCTCTCGATCTGCACGCCCAACCACCTGCACACCCCGCACACCGCGTTCGGGTTCGGCGCGGGGGCGGACGTGATCTGCGAGAAGCCGCTGACCCTCTCGCTCGCGGAGGCGCGGGCGTTGCAGACGTTGGAGCAGGGGGCGGGGCACAAGGTCTGGACCGTGCTTCAGCTTCGGCACCTGCCCGCCGTGCAGCGGTTGTGGTCCGACGTGAATGAGAAGCCGCACGCACCCTGGCGCAAGGTCAAGGTCGAGTACGTCACCCGGCGCGGTCGGTGGTACGGGGCCTCATGGAAGGGCGACGATCTCCTCTCCGGGGGCGTGGTGGCGAATGTCGGCTCGCACCTGTTCGATCTCCTCGCGTGGATCTTCACGGACCCGGTTCTGGCGCGGCGCGTCCCGGCGTCCGTGACTGTGACCGAGGCGAGCCCGACACGGGTGCGCGGGACCGCCACGCTCTACAAGGCCGAGGTCGAGTTTCTGCTGTCCCTGAACCCCGCCGATCTCCCTGCGGGGCACCCCGGCCCCGCTCACCGCGTCCTGACCGTAAACGGCGATCCCCTGGACCTGACCGGGGGCGGCGGGGCGTCCTTCACCGATCTCCACACCGAGGTCTACCGTGCGACTCTCGCGGGCGTGGGCTGGCGGATCTCCGACGCCCTGCCGGGGATTGCCCTGGTTCAAGCTGTCCGCGAAGCCGCTGCCCGCCTGGAAGGGGGAACCCCGTGAACGAACGACTGGCTGAAGCGATCTTCACCGAGAAGCTGTGGGCGGCACTCGTTGTCGCGCTCCTGCTGCGCCTGGGCCGCACTCTGACCGGAACCGCCGACGCCCTTATGGAGCGGGTCGGTGCGGCGAACCTCCTCGACGGGAAGTTGCCACCGACGTTGCCACCGGCAACGCTTCTGGCAACACACGCCGGGTACATCGCCGGGGAGGCCGGGTGGGATCGTGTGTCCGTCTACCTCGTGGGCCGAGCCTTCGGGCCGTCCCGGCACGGGCCGGACAACATCGTGAGGATGGAGGACCACCGCTCCTCTCAGGAAAGACGGGCGCGCGAGTAACACGCTGTTTCCCGGTTGTCAAGCGGTAAACCTTGACAATCCGCCAACAGTAGTTATCCTTTGGGTGAGCCCCGACCCCATCGGGGTTATTGGAGTTACACCATGAACGCACCAGCCGCGACACCCCTCGGAACCTTCCCGGTGGACTCGGGGCGGTTGACCGTGACCGACCCTGGTTGCGACCCCACCGCTGCCCTGGAACACGGCGCGGCTCTGGTCGCCCGCAACGGCACCTGGGCTGCGGCCTTTGACGAGGGCCGACGTTTCCTGCTCGCCACGCATGAGAGCATCCCCGATCCGCCCACCGACGCCTGGGTCCGCCTCACCGACTCCGTGACCGTGGATTCGGGGCAGGCCGGAGTCTTCGACGCCGAACGGTACGAGGGGCACGGCGGGCGCGAGGGCGACAACGCCTTCTACGGCGCGGTCTGCGTCCTGACGCTGGACTCCGAGCAGCACGGCGGCGTCTTGCCGGAGGGCACGGTCGCGGCGGCGCTCTACGGCGAAGGCGTCTACCCCCTCGACGTGATCATGGAAGGGGAGGCAGTCATCGCCGTCCGCATCGACTTCGACCCGGTGGACGACGAGTGGGACGATGACGACGACGAGTGGGAGGACTAGATCGTGTACGGACCCCCGACCGACGCCGAGATCAAGGCCCTGTCCGACAAGGCCCTGGTCGCCGCCCTGGTCGGCGTGGCGAGCGACGACTTCGACACGACCGCCGAGACAGTGGCCTACCACACCGAGATCCTGCGGCGGTTGAACGTGGGCGGGTGCGAGTCCTGCCGTGCGGCCCGCGAAGGGGTGAACCGCGTCAACGCCGCGCTCCGCAACAACTTCCGGGGCTACGGCGGGCCGAACGACCCCGACCCTGGAGAGTGATCCACAACTACGGCTGGTTGGCGTATCCTGCCCGAATGGGACACCAACGCCTTTCCCCTCACCGCTTCGCAGCCATAGGAGCCGACCCCGCCAAGCCTCCGCGTGAGTGCAAGGGGGGCTACTACGCCTGGGTGCCGCTGTACGGCTGCAAGTGGCAGGCGAAGTCTGCCGCCGCGCTGGCGAAGGCGCGGGCTCTCGGGGGCGACTGGCTCACGGGCGTCAAGTACCTCGCCCGTGCCGGAAGCGAGGACGGCCTGGGGGCCGCGTTGCAGGAGGTCAACGACGCGACCATCGCCGCCGCAGCCAAGGCGGGCGGCTGGACCGCGCAGGAGGTCACCGACCTCATGCGGATCGCAGACGACAAGGCGGTCGCGTTCCGCACGGCCCGCCGTGAGGCGAAGGCCGCGCTGGCGAAGCTCCCGCCCCGGCAGGCCGACGCGCTGCGCGCCGAGTACCACAACGACCTGTACGGGAGCGCGGTGGAACGCCTCTCCGGGCTCTACCGGCAGTTGTTCCGGCAGACGGAACGGGTCAACGCGCAGGTGCAGGGGTGGGCCGCGCAGACTGCGGCCAACGCCGGGTTCGCCGCGCCGAAGACCAGCACGGGCGATTACGGCGTCGTTTCCATCCCCACCGCGACGGCGGTGGTTATCCTCGTCGCCATTGTTGCGACGACGCTGATCATCATCAAGACCCTGACGTGGTTGATCGCCCGCGAGCGCGAGTTGACCACGCGCGCCATTGCGGAAGGCGTGCGCGCGGGGGAGCTTCCCGCGTCCGCCCTGACCGAGCAGCAGGACCGGCTGGAGACTCAGGCCGAGAACGAAGGCGCGGGTGAGTGGGAGTGGGTAGAGGGTGCGCTGAAGTGGGGCGCGGTGATCGCCGTCGTCACAGTCGCGGCCCCGGTGGTCATGGAAGCCCTCTCTGTACGGAAGCTGGCCCGCGCGTAGTCAACGGTAGGCAACGGTCGGCAACAGTAACCGACTGTAACCGACTGCACCCTACGGTTCCCGACCGTTCCCAACGGTTCCCAACGGTTCCCTACGGTTCCCGGCCCCTCGCCACTGTTCCCGACTCTTAACGGCCTCGCGCGGGTGTTCACAAACCCCCTCCGAGATCCGTCCATCAGGAGTTGCGAGATCCCTGGGTTTTTCGGATCGACCCGAGGGTGTTTACAATCCACCAGCTTTCGACACACCTACAGTGCTGCACGGTAACGAACCGTTGCGAACAGTAGGCTTGTCCACAAAGAGTGGCCGTCGAAAGGGCCGGGAAGGCTTGACATTTAGGTAAGCCGCAAGTACCGTCGCGGCCTACCCCACGCCTCCAACCGAGAGGTCTGACCATGCCCGAGCCCCTGATCCACCTGTGGGAGTCGCAGGCCGACAAGACCGTGTGGTGCGGCAAGCACGCCCGCGCGTTGAAGATCGCCACGAACCTCGACGCCGAGGCCAACTGCCCTGCGTGCTTGTTGGCCCTGGCTGCGTCCCTCACGGGGCGGGTTGCGTCCCTCACGGGGCGGGTCGTGCGCCTGCTCACCGCCGCCAACGAGGGGGAGTCCGATACCTGATCCGAACCCCCGCGCCGAGTTGCACGCCGCGCTCCCGGCCTACCTCCCCTGCTACACCTGTCAGACTTCGATGCCGCTGGACTTCACGGTCTGCGGCAACTGCGGGAGCGGTCTGTCCCCCGAGGAGCGCCGCGAGGCTGTGGGCCTGCCCGGTGACCCGGTGCTCGCGCGGCTGGCCTACGCCCTGGGAGCGGTGCCGCCTCCGCGACTCCTGCACGCCCTGAGTACGGTGGACCCCGCAGCCCTGGGCGTCCTGATCGGCATGGTGGAAGCCGCCACGGGTGCCGCCCGGTGGACCGAGCCCCAGGAACACGCGCTCACCCCCGACGCCGACGTGATCCCGCTCCCACCACGGGAGCACCCCGCGTCAGACTGACGCCCCTCCGCTGGTATCCTGCGGCGGTGCCGACTCCTCGCCGCCTACCGCGCATCGTCAAGGGCTTCGCCGTCCTCACCGTGGGCGCGTACATCGGGGACGTGTTGATCCGCCCCGCGTTCGTTGCCCGCTCTGCACGGGACGCCGCCGACGCCCGAGGGAAGCCGCTGCTGAACCTGGGCGCGGGCACGCCCCATTCCAGCGTGCGGGTGATGTTGTTGGGGCCGACGTTGTGGGGCGACGTGAACCTCGATCTCGCCAGCAAGGAAGGGCCGTGCGGTTCCCCCGACTACGAGCGCCCGCTGCGCCGGGTCTGCCAGGGGGACGCGATGACGCTCCCCTACGGGGACAAGGAGTTTGGCGCGATCATCGCCTCGCACGTCTTGGAGCACCTGCCGGACTGGAAGGCCGCGCTCGCGGAGTGGGAGCGCGTGGCCGACGAGGTATTCGTCGTCGTCCCCTGGTGGTGGGCTCCGCACTCCTGGCTGCACCCCGGCCACACGTTCGTTTTCTTCGGCACCCCCGACGAGGACCGCGTGATCCAGATCCGCAACGGGGAGCCGGTCAAGCCTGCACCCGGAAGCCTGGGCGCGGCCTACCGGGTGAACCCCGCCCGGATCGCGGAGTCGTCCGAGTTTCACGGGATCGCCGTGCCCGCCTGACCCGGCCTGATCACAGGGAGGACGCGCGCCCGCGTAGCAAGGTGCGTGCCAAAGAAAACGCACGGACAGAAAGATAGTGCTTGCTACTTGCGTAAGGGTAGGTTAGAGTCAAGGCATAAGGCATGGATGGGGCACGGTGACGGGCAGGAAAGCCCGCCGACCGACCGCCCCCGTGGAGCTACCCAATGGCCGCTACCCTGACCCTCTCCTTCACCCTCCGCACCGCCGAAGATCCGAGCGCCGTGCTCGACTGGCTCCAGCAGTACGCCGTCGAAATGGCGCAGCAGTTGGACGGCCACCGCCACCACCACGAAGACGCAATCGCGGAGTCGTGCTGCGTGGCCGACGCCCCCACCCCCGACGAGGGGGACTGAGCCGTGGCCCACACTACCCGCGACATTCCGCAGATCGCCAAGCGCGGCGGCACCCGAGCCGCTGCCGGTGCGCTCACCTGCTCCCCCGATGGGAAGCTCTGGTCATACAACCTCCTGATCGCAGAAACGCGGCCCTGGCCGACCGACTCCGACCCGGTGCGGTTCGTCGTCTACGACGAGCGCAGGCGGCACTCCGTCACCACGTCCAAGCACGTTGGCTTCGCCGTCGCCGTGGCCGATGTGGTCGCCCCCTACACCGCGAAGCGGACGGGCTGACCGATGATCCCGGCCTGTCCCGCCTGCGGGAACCCGACCCTGTATCGGGTCGGCCAGTCCGAGGGCGTCCAACCCCTGCCCGCCGTGGGCGGGGGGACGGAGGCCCTGGAAGCCTACCGCTGCGAGCGGGACTGCGACGGCGGGCTGGAACACGCCCCCCGGCTCGACCGCTGGTTCGTGGCCGACCTCGCGGGCCGACTGTACCCGCACCCCGCCAAGGCAAGCACGCCCCGAGAGCACGCCGTCGCGGCCCCCGCCCTGACCGACGTCGCGCCCGCGCGTCCGACGACGCTCCCCCCGGTCTACCGGGCCGAATGGGAATGCGCGCACGGGTGGCACGTCAACGAGTACCGACCGGACTCCCTGGGCGCGCACCTTCCCCCCTGCGAATGGTGTGGCGACCCTCGCGTTTGTCTGTGCGGCCCCGTCTGCGTCGCCCGGGACAAGCCCACCGCGCACCGCATCGCCCGCCTGCTCAACGCCGACACCCAAACCACGAAGGACGACTAGAACCATGGGCCTCAAGAACGCCGACCTGGACCCCGTCGCGCAGAACATCATCGACTGGCTGGTTTGCCGTGCCACGTCCCCGGAGTCCACATCATCCGGCCCGTGTAGGTGGTACGGCACGGGCGAGGAGGAGGACGACGACGATGCTTGACCCCACCCGACCGACCGACCATCCGGGCGCTTCCGCCCTGGCTGATCTCCTGCTCACAATGGCCCGCGCGATGGTGGACGACACCGCCGCCGTCTGCGTGGAGTCCACCTGCGGGGAGCGCACCGTGATCCTCACGCTGATCCCCGGCCCCGACGACTTCGGCAAGGTCATCGGCAAGGGCGGCAACAACGCCAACGCCATGCGGACCATCCTGGGAGCCGCTGCCGGTGCCTTGGGGCTGCGCGTCAACTTGGAGATCCCCACGCCCGAGCGGGTCCGGCGTCCCGCAGTTGGTCTGGTGTGATCGGGCTCATTGGGAACGGACGCGCCGACGTGGCCGAGATCCTTCGGGCGCGGGGCGTCGAGTACACCGACTGCGACACCGCCGCCGACGTGAGCGCCGTGCGCGAGGCGGGCGGGTCGGTGTGGCGCGTGGACAGCCCTCGCATACTGGCGCTGTCCCTGCGCCCCGGCCCCACCCCGATCCCGGCCCTCCCGGTCCTCCCCGTCTTGGAGTGCATCGCGGGCGACGTGCTGATCGTCAACGCGGGCACGTCCGCCGATCTGGCGCGCAGGGTCACGGACGCGCTGGAAAGCCGCTGACCCCCCACGGACACTTGGGGTAGACTCTCTGCCCTGAAGGAGTCCGCAATGGCCGCTCGCAAGACCCCCGCCAAGAAGAAGAAGACGCCGCCGAAGAAGGCCACGCCCCCGAAGCGTGCCCACGACGACGACGGCACGTTCAAGGGGGACGACCCGGCCACGCCCGACGTCAACGAGGCGTGGGATCCGCCCACGCCCATCGAGCCTGCCGAGCCCGAGCCCCCGGCCCCCGAGCCCGAGCCGGTCGCCGCCGAGCCCGAGCCCCCGGCCCCCGAGCCCGAGCCGGTCGCCGCCGAGCCCTGCGCCTGCGCGAACCCGGCGTGTGCCGATCTCCGTGCCGCCGTGAACGCGATGTACTTCAACATCGGGCAGTACGGCAGCGTGTGGGTGGACCCGTCGAACCCGCACCTGCGCGCAGCCTACGCGGCGGCGCAGAAGCTCTAGCCCCGGCCCGTCCTTCGCGTTGACAAACCGCAAGCCCATCGGCAGGCTTGCGGCATGGCAACTCCTACTCCTGACTCACCGATCCGCGTCGTCGCGGCCTGCATCTTCAAGGACGAGGCGCGCAACCTCCCGGCGCTGTTCGACTCCGCGAAGGGGTTGATCGACGCCTGGGTGATCGTGGACACCGGCTCCGACGACGGCACGCCCGACGTGGCGGTAGAGCAGGGTCGCCTCCACGGTGTTCCCGTCCACGTCACCACCGACCTGTGGGATGACGACTTCGCCCGCAGCCGCAACGTCAGCCTGGATCTCGTAGACGCCACCTGCCCCGAGGCCGAGTGGGTCATGGTGCTCGACGGCGACGACCGCTTCGACGGCCCCCTGGAAGCCCGCGCGCAGTTGGACGTGCTCATGGCCGGGAACCTCCCCGATGGGCTTGACGAGCCCCCGTCGTTCCTGGGAATCCGGGTGGACTCCCCGACGCACACCGGGCTCATGGAAACGCTGGTGCAGGTGCGGACGTTCCGCCGCTCCGAGGGCATCCGGTACGTCTACCCGGTCCACGGCAAGCCGGACCTCGCCCGGTGGGAACCCGACGAGGGTGACGAGCCCGCGCACGCCTGGAAGTTGGAGGACTGCCGCGTCCTGCACATGGGCTACGACGACCCCGACCACCATGAGGACAACCTTGATCGGACCCTCCGCATCCTCCGCGAGAAGATGGACCCCGACGATCTGCACCGCATGGCCTACGAGGCGCGGGCGCTCGCAGCCTTGGGGTGTTGGGAGGAGGCCCGCGAGATCACCGAGCGCGCGATGGACCTGGGGGAGTCGCACACCACCGGGGTCATCCTGGCGCTGCACGCGCAGGCGTGTCTCCAAGAGGGGGACGCGGTGGGCGCGTTGGACGCGCTGACCTCTGCCCTGGATCGGGACGACTCCGCGCTGGACACTTGGTACACCGTCCTGGGGGCCGCGTTCTTCGGATTCACGCGCGCCACCGCCGAGGCAATGTCCGAGAGCAGCACCGGCAAGGGCCTGTCCGCGAACCTCCCGAACGTCCCGCACGTCATCCGACACGCCGTACAGGCCGGGTTTCTGAAGGTGCCCGAGCCGGGGCTGCGGAAGCTGACCCGGCAGGTTCACGCCCGCACGCGCGTCCCCTGGCGCGAGGCGCGGCCCATCGAACCCGACGATCCGTACCTGCTCCACGTCCCACCCGAGCTTCGCGCAAAGAAGACGGGGATGCGCGTCCTGATCGTCCAGAGCCGTGAGATCGGAGGCCAAGGCGGGCTGACGATGCACGCGATCAACAAGTACACCACGCACGCCGCCCGCATGGTCACATACGCCGACGACTACCTTGACTACCCCTACAAGGACGTTCTGCTGGCGGAAGGAGGTGCAGAGGCAGTGCAGGCGGCGGCAACCTTGGCTGACGCTGCCGACTTTTTCCACTGTGTCCGCCGTCCCATGCTCAATGACTACTTGGGGTGGGGCCGCAGGTTCCAGCACGACAACACGCTGGTCGCCTACATGGGGTCCGAGATCCGCAACGCTCCGGCAGAGCTACTTGGGTGGCACGAGCGCACCGGGATCTTCGGGCTGTCCGCGTGGGACTGGACGATGTTGGAGCACGCCTGGATGCCGTACCACGTTCCCTGCATGATTGACGTGGACTCGATGGGGACCGGCGAGGTCTACCTGGGCCTGGGACGCAGTAACTTCCGCGTCTGTCACCCGGCCACGCGCCGGGGCTTCAAGAGGACCGAAGTGTTCCTGGCGGCGGTCGAAACGGCGAACGCCCGGTTGAGCAGCGCCGCCGACGCCTCGCACGCCGTTCGCGTCAACGGGATCATCGAACCCGTACTGATCGAAGGGATGAACAACGCCGACTGCCTCGCCGCGAAGCGGTCCTGTCACGCGACGTTCGACCAGCTTTCCGTGGGGATTCACGGGCTGTCCGCGATTGAGTCAATGGCGATGGGCCACGCCGTCCTGGGTGGGATCTCCGCGTGGGCGCGCAGCTTCGCGCCGACCGTCCCCATTGTCCGCGTCACCGAGGACACCTTGGCCGACCAGTTGGTCGCCCTGGCGAAGTACCCCGAGGCCGTCGAAGGCTACGGGGCGCGGGGTCACGACTACGCGCGCAAGACGCACCACCCCCGCATGGTCGCCGCCCGATTCGCGGACCTGTACGAGCACGTCCGCCACGGGAACCGCCTGCTCCGCGCCGACGAGGACTACCTGCTGTAAGGGTAGACGCGCCTGCCCGCCCGCGTAGCAAGGGGTGTGCCAAACTATCTACAACAACAGTTGTCGATTGTTGTTGACTCTTATGGAAGGGTAGCTATACTTGGTTCATGGATGGGGCCGCTGCTGGTCCCGGCGGAGTACGCCATGACCGATTCAATGCCCGATTCAACCGCCCCCGCCCATGACGACGGCCCCGCATCGTGCGCGCAGTGCCACACTGCCCCCGAGATCCGAGTCTGCACCATCTGCGGTGCGCGGGCTCGAATCATCGACTGCGGCCACATGGCGCAGCCACGCCCCGTCGCAGCGGGCGGGCGGGCTGGAACCGACTACTCCTGTGACTCCTGCGAGGAGCAGGCCGAGTCGGAGTCGTGCTCGCAGTGCGGCCAGCACTACACTGACGAGGAGTGGGACGCCGCCGACCACGTCTGCCGCCTGTGCGACCCGACCTGGGCCGTCGCCGCCGACGCCCCCGACTACCTCTGCTCCGTCTGCGGGCGAGCCTCCACCGAGGCCGCGTGCGAGGACGGCGACAACTGGCAGTCGCAGACCTTGTGCGGCACCTGCCCCCGCCCCGAGCCCCAGGACCACCGCATCTTCTGCGAGTGGGACTGCGGCGCGTACATCAGCACCCTGTCCGCCGACTTCGCCGTGGACTTCCCCCGGATGGTCGAAGACTTCGGCGCTCCCGACAAGGTGGAGTTTCGCGCGGACGGCGAGGGTTGGGTCCACAACCCGCCCTGCGTCCTCGCGCTCTGCCTCGACTGCATCAGCAAGATCGGCGGCGCGAACCCCGGCCCCGATGGGCACGAATGGGTGCCCTGCAACAACGAGCCCTGCGAGGCGGCGGACCACGACCACGGCAAGGAGATCGAGAGCGCCCTTGGCCGACGCTACCCCGCGACAAATGCGGGCATCGCCGCAGCGCACGCTGCTCTGGCCGAGCAGGGGGGCTGGATCATCGACCACGGCGACTGCCTGTGGCACACCAACGACGAGGGTTTGGCGGTCGATCTGACGCTGCCGCTGGTGCTCACCGGGCGCACCGAGGCGACTCGGATCGTGAGGCACCCCTCACACACCGCTGGAGGCTCCAAGGCGGGGATCGTCAGCGACGACACCATCCAACGGATGCCAGGGTTCACCTCCCCGCTTGCCTTCCCGTGCCCCCACTGTGGGGTGACCCTCACCGTGACCCACATGGATTGGGACGCGGTGATCTGCGCCCCGTCCGAGGGCGGCTGCGGCAAGATGATCGAGAGCCCCGACTACTGCACCGACCCCGGCGTGCGGTTCGCCGTCCGCTGGAACAACGCCCACGACTCCGGCCAGTTTGGCGACTACGCCACCGAGCCCGAGGCCGAGATCGCCGGGTGGGACTGGTATCGCAGCATGGTCGCGGACGACGAAGATCCCGAGGAGGCCGCGTTGGTCTACTCCTGGGAGATCGCGCAGGTTCCGACCCCCGAGCCCCCCGAGCCCGCGCCGAACCCCGAGCGGGTGCTGGCGAGCCCCCGGCCCGAGCCCGCGCCGCCCCGCCCGATCAAGGGTCGCCCGACGCCGCACGGCTTCGACTACGCCCTGGCCGTGCTCCTCCGAGGCGGGTACGTCCGCCGCCGCTCGCAGGCCGAGTACGGGACCGCCTACGTCATGCACGACGGGGATCTCTTGCTGGTCGGCGTGCGGAGCGCCGCGTCCGAGTGCTTCAACGGGGCCGACCTGATCGCAACCGACTGGTGCGAGTGCGTGGACCCCGAGCGGTGGCAGGACCACCCGACGAACCTCGACGGCTGCGAGTGCGGGGTCTACCTCGACTCCGACGCTCCCGACTTCATCCCCGAACGTCGCAACTGCGACTGCGTGGCTGGACGATGAAGATGATCACCTGCCCCTACTGCTCCGTCCGCTTCACCGAGGCACGGTACGAAACGCACGTCCCCTGCCCCGAGGGCACCACCGACGTTCCGCCGCCGCCCAAGGTCGAGCCCGCGCCCGCCAAGGCCAGCACGGTCGCCGTGACCGTGACCGTGCTGGCGAACGACCCCGATCTCCTGGGGTTCCTCATGTACCTGGGACTCGACGGCGAAAACCGCTACAGCGACGTGTTCTACACGCACACCTGCGGGTACTGGCTCCGAGGCATGGAGTGGGACGCCAAGCGCGGCTGGCTCTGCCGGGAAACCGGGGGCGAGTTGGTAGTCGAGCCCCCGACCTACGAAGCGGATCGGATCAAGGCCGCGTGGCTCGCAGGCGAGGCGCTGCCGAAGGGCTGGTTCGCCCTGGACCGCGCCGCTGCCTACAGGGTGGTCGAAGCCGGGATCAAGCGGAACGGCTGGCCCGCGTTCGCGGACGGCACCGCCGACGCCAACGACTATGACTGCGCCGTCCAGATCGCCCTCCTGGGCGAAATCGTCTACGGCTGATGACCAAGCCCCTCCCGACCCCGCGCCCGCCCGCGCGCCCCCCGGAGTCACCATGACCGACCGCACCCTCCTCGCCTTTGCCGACCGCGCCCGCGACGAGTCCTACGCGGACACCGTGAACCGCGCCCTGGCGACGGGCTGGCTGATCGTCCTCGACGGGGGCGAGCCCTTCGCCCCCGGTGGGGACGCCGACCTCGACACCTTGCACTACGTCGCCGTCTGCGAACCGTCGCGGATCGTGTTCCGGCAGGACTTCCGGCGTGCGCTCCCCGGCGCGTCGTTCGTTGTCGTCTGCACCGAGGACGGTCACGGCTACGTCCTGGCGACCCGGCAGACCTTCCACAGCCGGGAGGATGCGGAGCGGTACGCCAAGACGTGCTCCGACTCCCGCCGCCCCCTGGTGGTGGAGGGCCGGTGGGCGCAACTTCGCGGCCCCGGTGCCGCCCCACTTCCGTCCCCTTCCGAGGCTGCGGCCCTGGAAAACCACGATCACAACCACGCCTGGGAGGGCTGACCCGTGAGCCTCAACTTCGACCTGACCAAGATCACCGACTTCAGGACCACCTGCTACGACACCCGCACCGACCCGCCCCCGAGCGGTCGCAGCGAGGAGGCCGCGCCCTGCCCCGAGTGCGAGGGCTCCTGCGAGATCGTGGGCGAGGGCGAGGCCCGCGAGTGCGTCTGCTTCGACTGCGACCACCGGCACAAGACGTTCCGGGTGTTCGTGGACTGCTCCCCGAACCCGTGGAGCACGGAGCCTGACGCCGAGGGCGTCTACACGCGCATGACCGCCGTGACCTACGTTCTGATCTGGAAGTCAATGGCGCTCGACCTGGGGACCATCGAGGCCGACAACGTGGACGAGTGGGTCTTACGGCTGCGGCTGCACGGAGCCTTCCACGGCGACGACCACGGCGGCGACCTGATCACCACCGACGACGACGGCAACCGGACGGCCCGCCCCGTGACCCGCGAGGAGATCGAAGCGCACATCGGCCTGACCACCAACGTCGCCACCGTCAAGCGGCCGAAGTGGCTGACCAGCATGAGCCAGTCCCACGACCGCCGCCGCGCGTGGGAAGGGCGGGCGGCGTGACCGACCTCACCGACTTCCCCGCAGGCCGCTTACGGCTGGACGCGCTCGCGGGCGCGCGTCATGCTGATCATCTTGCCGGGTGCCCCGGAGTGAGGCCCCCGTGCCCGAGCCTGCCCCCCTGATCCGCGCCCTGGATGCCGTGCCTGCGATTGGTGCGCACCTTGCGTCACCGGCCGAACGCGCGGTCATCGAAGCCGCGATCACGCACGACGACCTCGACGGAATCCGCCACGATCTCC
>Ga0209128_1000443_pt1 | contig 30990 bp, 24 predicted proteins | sample ETNvirnome_6_100_FD_184072 | JGI IMG/M metagenome (GOLD analysis project Ga0209128, IMG submission 184072) | Marine viral communities from the Pacific Ocean - ETNP_6_100 (SPAdes) (version 2) | ecosystem: Environmental > Aquatic > Marine > Oceanic | place: Pacific Ocean | collected 2013-06-19
AGGAAGCCTGCGGGCCATCGTGACACGTGACGCTGCGGCGCGCTTAGCTCAGCGCTTCTTTCACCTGGCGCGTGATGTCCGCCACGCTGCCCACGCCTTCGACGCGGTGATACTGCGGCGCGGCGGCTGGGTCCTCTTTCGCCCACTGTTTGTAGTATTCCACCAGCGGCGCGGTTTGGTCGTGGTAGACCGACAGACGATTGCGTACCGTAGACTCTTGATCGTCTTCACGCTGAATCAGCGCTTCGCCGGTCACATCGTCTTTGCCCGGCTCTTTGGGCGGATTGTGCTCAACGTGGTACACGCGACCTGAGGCCGGGTGAACACGGCGACCTGCTAAACGGCTGACGATCTCTTCGTCCGGCACGGCAATTTCCAGCACGTGGTCGAGTTTCACACCGCCCTCTTTCATGGCATCTGCCTGAGGAATGGTGCGCGGGAAGCCGTCAAACAGGAAGCCATTCTCACAGTCGGGCTGGCTAATGCGCTCTTTGACCAAGTCGATGATGATATCATCCGACACCAGACCACCGCTGTTCATAATCTCTTTGACCTTCAGGCCCAGCTCAGTGCCGTCCTTGATAGCGGCGCGCAGCATATCCCCGGTGGAAATTTGGGGAATCTTGAACTGCTCACAAATAAACTGAGCCTGAGTCCCCTTCCCTGCGCCGGGGGCACCCAACAGGATTAAACGCATGGCACTGCTCCTTGAATGATCGTCTTGAATGGTAGTGATAGATGAAATCAATGAACCGACAATAACCGTGCCGTTCAGGCGACACAACTCCCCAAAAGCCTGAGAGCACGATTATTTTGTGTTTTTTTGAGCAAAAACAGCAAAGTGGCCAGCGTTAGTACTTTGGTCACCCTGTTTGCGCCAAGCCACCGTTTACGCGGCTAAGCCGTTATAAACACAAGCGGCGCCCGAAAGGGCGCCGCTTGTGGCTTGCTCTTATGTCCGCTTACAACAGTAAGCGACGGATATCGGTGAGCACGTCCGCCAGGAAGGCAGTGAAGCGCGCCGCATCCGCACCGTTGATCGCGCGGTGATCGTAGGAGAGCGACAGCGGCATCATCAAGCGCGGCTGGAAAGCACTGCCATCCCATACCGGCTTCATCTGCGCTTTCGATACACCCAAGATCGCGACCTCAGGGGCGTTGACGATCGGCGTAAAGGCCGTGCCACCAATCGAACCCAGGCTCGAAATGGTGAAGCAGCCACCGGTCATCTCTTCCCGCTTGAGCTTCTTGGTTTGCGCTTTCTTGCCCAGCTCCGCCATCTCCTTGGCAATCTCAATCAAGGACTTCTTATCGGCGTCGCGCAGCACGGGCACCATCAGACCGTCCGGCGTATCCACCGCGATACCGATATGGACGTACTTCTTCCATACCAGCGTATCGCCGTCGCCTTTCAAGCTGACGTTGAACTGCGGGAACTTGCGCAGTGCAAAGGCACACGCCTTGACCAGGAAGGGCAGCGGCGTGAGCTTGGCTCCCTGGGCTTCGGCTTCCGCCTTCATAGCTTTACGGAAGTTCTCAAGCTCGGTGATGTCGGCTTCATCGAACTGAGTCACATGGGGTACGTTGAGCCAGCTGCGGTGCAGGTTCGTTGCGCCCATCTTGAGCAGGCGACCCATCGGCTTCTCTTCCACTTCACCAAACTGGCTGAAGTCGACTTCCGGCACGGCGGGGATACCTGCACCACCGCTGGCAGCAGGAGCGGCTGCCTGGGCTTTGCCCTGGTTCGCAATGGCTTGCTTAACGTACGCTTGTACGTCCTCTTTCAGCACGCGGTCTTTCGGGCCGCTGGGCTTCACGAGGCCAAGGTCGACGCCTAGCTCACGGGCCAGCATGCGTACTGCGGGTCCTGCGTGAACCAGCTTGCCGTCACGCGGCTTATGCGCGGCCATTTGCGCTTCGGGGCTGGGAGAACCCGCCGGAGAAGCCTGCTTGGCGCTGGGTGCGCTCTGCGGCTTGCTATCCGCCTTTTCAGGAGCCGCTTTTTTGGGTGCGGCTTTCTTGGCACCCGCGACTTCCATATAGCCGATCACGTCACCTTCGGAGACCGTATCACCCTCTTTGACGGTGAGCTCCAGAATCTTGCCCTTGAAGGGGCTTGGCACGTCCATGGAGGCTTTGTCAGACTCCAGAGTGATCAGCGGGTCTTCGATGTCAACTTCATCGCCAGCGGCAACACCAATTTCGATAATCGGCACGTCAGAAGAGCCTGACAGATCCGGCACGCGAATCTCTTTGCGTTCGGGCTCGCCGCTGCCGCCCTCTTCTTCGGCCGCATCGTCTTCGGCGTCGGCAGATTGGTTAGCGGTGGCAGACTCGTCAGCCTGCTCAGGCGCGTCCGCGTCGTCGGTATCGTCACCTTCGCCCGCGATCTCCATCTGGCCAATCACGTCGCCTTCGGAAACGGTGTCGCCCTCTTTCACCGTTAGCGACACGATCTTACCGCTGTGCGGGCTAGGCACGTCCATGGAAGCCTTGTCAGACTCCAGGGTGATCAACGGGTCTTCAGCGTTGACGTCATCGCCTTCGCTCACGGCGACTTCGATGATCTCGACGTTATCGGAGCCGCCAAGGTCAGGCACCTTGATGTCGACGGTCTGCTTGCCACCGCTGGCTTTCTTCGGCGCAGGGGCCGCTTCTGGCTGCTTGGCGGGCGCGTCGGCTTCGGGCTGGCTGTCTTCTGCGGCGGCTTCTGGCTCGGCATCGCTCTCACCGCCACCTTCCACTTCCAGCTCAACGATATCGTCGCCTTCGGAGACTTTATCGCCCTCTTTCACCAACACTTTGACCACCTTGCCGCCTTTCGGGGCCGGTACATCCATGCTGGCTTTGTCGGATTCCAGAGTGATCAGGGTGTCTTCCGCTTCGATGACGTCGCCTTCTGACACCGCAATCTCGATGATTTCGACATCGGTATCCCCACCGATGTCGGGAACTTTGATGATTTCGCTACTCAAGGTCGCGCTCCTTCCAAATCGGATCGAGCCGGCGGACATCTGCCCGCCGGGCAGCGGTTTAGCTGGTCAGCGGGTTCGGCTTGTTGGCATCGATGCCATATTTCTTCAGCGCTTCGCCAACCTGCTTGCGATCAATTTCACCACGGTCGGCCAGGGCACGCAGCGCAGCAACGGTGACGAAGTAGCGGTCTACTTCGAAGAAGTAGCGCAGCTTCTCGCGGGTATCAGAACGACCAAAGCCGTCGGTACCCAACACGGTGTAATCACTGGGCACCCAAGCACGTACTTGATCCGCGTAGAGCTTCATGTAGTCGGTAGACGCAATCACCGGACCATCACGACCTTCCAGGCACTTGGTAACGTGGGGCTTGTTGGCTTCGGCATCCGGGTTGAGGAACGCTTCACGCTCCAGCAGCAGCGCTTCACGACGCAGCTCGTTGAAGCTGGTCACGCTCCAGATGTCCGCCCCGATGCCCCAGTCGTTGGCCAGCAGCTCAGCGGCAGCTTCCACTTCACGCAGAATGGTGCCGGAACCCAGCAGCTGAACGCGCCCTTTGTCACCCTTCGTCTCTTTAAGCAGGTACATGCCCTTGACGATGTCGTCGGCCGGTACGTTCTCAAGCTCGGGGTGCTCGTAGTTCTCGTTCATCACGGTCAGGTAGTAGAAGCAGTTCTCTTTGTCCGTGAACATGCGCTTCAGACCGTCTTGCACGATGACCGCAACTTCATGAGCGTACGTCGGGTCGTAGCTGCGGCAGTTGGGGATGGTGGAGGCCTGAATCAGGCTGTGGCCATCCTGGTGCTGCAGGCCTTCGCCGTTGAGCGTGGTACGCCCGGCGGTGCCGCCGACCATAAAGCCACGCGCCTGCAGGTCGCCTGCGGCCCATGCCAAATCACCAATACGCTGGAAGCCGAACATCGAGTAGTAGATGTAGAACGGCAGCAAGGTGACGTTGTTGTTGCTGTAGGAGGTCGCGGCGGCGATCCACGCCGACATCGCGCCTGCCTCTGTAATGCCTTCCTCGAGTACCTGACCTTTCTGGTCCTCGCGGTAGTACATGATCTGGCCTTTATCGACCGGCTCGTACTTCTGACCTTCGGCAGTGTAGATACCCAGCTGGCGGAACATGCCTTCCATACCGAAGGTACGGGCCTCATCGGGGACAATCGGCACAACCTGCTTGCCCAGCTGCTTGTCTTTCACCAAGCCGTTCAGGATACGCACGAAGGCCATGGTGGTCGAAATTTCGCGGCCTTTGGAACCGCCCATCTGAGAAGCAAACGTCTTGTCTTCCAGGCTGGGGATTTCCAGCGCTTCGAAATCGCTGCGGCGGCTCGGCAGGTAGCCGTTGAGACGCTCGCGCTGCAGGTGCATGTACTTGAGCTCGGGAGAGTCCTCTTCCGGCTTGTAGTACGGCACGTCTTTGAGCTGCTCGTCGGTGAGCGGAATGCCGAAGCGGTCGCGGAATTTCTTCAGCGCTTCGTACTCCATGCTCTTGACCTGGTGGGCTTCGTTGGCGGCTTCGCCATCGCCGCTGCCCATGCCGTACCCTTTGACGGTGTGCGCCAGGATGACCGTGGGCTTGCCGTTGCTGGTGTTGACCGCTTCGTGGTACGCCGCGTAGACCTTGAACGGGTCGTGGCCACCCCGGTTGAGCTTCCAGATATCCTCGTCGGAGAGGTCTTTGACCATCGCTTCGGTTTCTGGGTACTTACCAAAGAAGTGCTCACGGGTGTAAGCACCGCCGTTCGCCTTGTAGTTCTGGTACTCGCCGTCGACCGCCTCGTCCATGCGCTTCTGAAGGATGCCTTTCTTGTCCTTCTCGAACAGCGGATCCCAGAGACGACCCCAAACGACCTTGATCACGTTCCAACCGGCACCGCGGAAGACGCCTTCGAACTCGTCCATAACGCGGGAGTTGCCGCGTACCGGGCCGTCCAGGCGCTGCAGGTTACAGTTGATCACGAAGATCAGGTTATCGAGGTTCTCACGGCCCGCCAGGGAGATCGCGCCTAGGGATTCCGGCTCGTCACACTCGCCGTCGCCCATGAAGCACCAGATCTTGCGGTCGTGCATGTCTTTCAGCTCACGGTGATGCAGGTACTTCATCACGTGGGCTTGGTAGATAGCCTGAATCGGGCCAAGCCCCATGGAGACCGTGGGGAACTGCCAGTAGTCCGGCATCAGCCACGGGTGCGGGTAGGAAGAGAGGCCATCGCCGTCGACTTCACGACGGAACTTGTCCATCTGCTCTTCGGTCAGGCGGCCTTCCAGGAAGGAGCGCGCATAGATACCTGGTGCCACGTGGCCCTGAATGTAAACCAGGTCGCCTTCAAAGTCGCCTTTGGGGGCGCGGAAGAAGTGGTTGAAGCCCACGTCGTACAGCGTGGCGGACGACATGAAGCTTGCAATGTGCCCCCCCAAGCCCGGGTTGGCCCGGTTGTTACGAATCACCTGGGCAATCGCGTTGTAGCGAATCAGGGAGCGAATGCGACGCTCCATGAACAAGTCGCCCGGCATGGGCGCTTCGCGATGAACCGGGATCGTATTACGGTGGGGGGTTGTCACCGAGAAGGGCACCTGCATCCCGTCCCGGCGCAGGCGATCCGCCAGGCGGGTCATCAGGTAGCGGGCACGATCTTCGCCCTCACGATCCAGTACCGATTCCAGGGATTCCAGCCACTCCGTGGTTTCGACCGGATCGAGATCTTCTCTTGTCTCCAGACTCATAGAGGTCTCTCCGAATGACGATAAATGACAATGAGCCCCGCCAACCCTTCGGGCCTGGGGCGGCTGCAGTGTTTGGCCACCACAGGCCTGTGAATAGCCGACGCGATGCATCGAGCAGGGGATTTTCACCCTACATTCAATGAGCTACGCTTTCATGAATGTAGTTAAGCTACAGGTATTTGGTAAAAATTAGCCTTTTGTATATGCGAAGATACCGCAAAGTCGCCACGCTGCCAATTCCGGCACGCCGCAAAAAGCCATCGAAAACAAACTATTGCACTGCAACATAAGCGCTTTATAAGACCTTTGTCGCTGCGACTAACACCTTCTGAATGTAGTTAAACTACCGTTTTATTACCTGCCTCAAGAACCACTTAACGCTACTTTTTAACCCACGCTTTTATTGTTTAAAGGCCGCCTGTGACAATCGCTGGCGGAAATACGCCCAATCGAAGGCGGGCCCTGGATCGGTTTTACGCAGCGGGGCCACTTTGGCATGGCTGGTGATTCGCTGGGTCGTTAATGCAGGATAGCGTGCCATCAGCCAGCAGGTGGCTTCGACCAGGGCAGAGTACTGCGCTTTGGTAAAGGGAGTGCAATCATCGCCCTCAAGTTCGATGCCCACAGAAAAATCATTGAGCTTTGATCGCCATACGCTCAGCGCGGAGTCCCACCAGCAGGAGCGACCAGCATGCCAGGCTCGCTGATCGCTATCGACAAACTGAATGCACTCGCCGTCCCGGCGAATCAGCAGATGCGCCGAGACCAGCAAATGGTCAATCTCAGCAAAAAAAGGGTGCTCGTTTGGGTCCAAGCGATTGGTAAACAGCGCTTCTATAGCATCGCCCGAGAACTGCCCAGGCGGCAGGCTAATGGCGTGCAAGAGCAGCAGCGACACCTCGCCGTGAGGGCGTGTATCCTGGTTAGGCGACGCTACCTGCCGTGCCCTGGACCACTGCCCTGCCCTGTTTTCTTGGTTCATGATCGCACACGCTCCTCTACGTTAGCGTTCTGTTTCACTATAATGCCCGTCATCGAAGACGACGCCCAGAGACCTCACCGCTATGGATTATCAAACTGCTCTTGCTGAAGAGATTCGCGCCTGTGCTGCCCGCCTGTTAGCGGAAGACGTTGGCGCGGGAGATATCACGGCTCAGCTGATTCCTGAGAACCAGTGGGCAACCGCTAAGGTGATTACCCGTGAACCTGCCGTGCTGTGTGGCGTTGCCTGGGTTGATGAAATTTTTCGTCGTTTGGATAGCCGCGTGACATTACGCTGGCAGGCTGCTGACGGCGATGTTTTAGATGCGGAGCAGTGTTTTTTAGAGATTGAAGGCCCGGCCCGTAGCCTGCTGACCGGTGAACGCGCAGCGCTGAACATTCTGCAGACGCTGTCTGCCACGGCCACCGCCACTCGCCGCTATGTAGACCTGATCGAAGGCACCGGCGTACGCCTGCTGGACACCCGCAAAACGCTACCGGGGCTACGCTTGGCACAAAAGTACGCAGTCACCTGTGGCGGTGGCCATAATCACCGCCTGGGCCTGTGGGATGCCTTCTTGATCAAGGAGAATCACATCGCGGCCTGTGGTGGCATTCAGGCCGCCGTGGCGCAGGCCCGCAAACTAGCCAGCGACCTGCCGGTAGAAGTGGAAATCGAAACCTTCGAGGAGTTGGACCAAGCGCTGGCGGCAGGTGCCGACATCGTTATGCTGGATAACTTCGCCATTGAAGATCTCCACGTAGCGGTAGAAATCAACGGCGGCCGTGCCACGCTGGAAGCCTCTGGCAACGTAGATAACTCTACGCTGAGAGCGATTGCCGACACGGGGGTCGATTGCATCTCCAGCGGCGCGCTGACGAAAGACGTCAAATCCATTGACCTGTCGATGCGGATCACTCAAACCTTTAACGTTTAGTCGTTAGGTTTCTACGGCGCTGAGCTGTTTCACCAGCCGGTAGCGTTGAAGCATTTCACCACTGCGTTCCACCCACTGCTCGCCGAGGTTATCGAACCCTCGGCGCAGCAGGCGCTCATAAAGCACCAAGCTTGCTTCAATCTCCACCTGAGACACGCCATGTTCCAGCAGAATACGCTCGGCATGGATCAGCAGCGTGGTGCCGATGCCACGGCCTGTTAACGAAGGCCACACGTAGAGCGTTTCAATACGCCCGGCGCTGATATTCAGCTCCAAAAAGCCGACGCAGCGGCCATCGCAGGCGGCGACCAGCGTGGTGTAGAGTGCTTGGCGCGCCGCCCAAGCGCTCGCCTCGCGGGGTAGCGCATTGGCCCAGGCGCGGCGCTCATCCAACCCGTAATGGGTGGCCGCCCCCTGCATGACGGCATGGTAAAATACTTCCGCCTGATCAGCGGCATCCTTGGCTAATGCCGCGCGATAGGTAACGCGGGCGGTGGGCGCAGGGGATGGTGCGCGTTCGTTCGTTTTCAACATGCTTCGCCTCAATGCGATTTAGCGGCTGGCAACGGACAACTCACTGTCTGCCGCCAGTTGGCTATTTTATACTCATCGCTACATTACTAAATACCCACGACTTCGTTGACCACGTTGGCACCGACCAACCTTCAAAAGGCAGTGCTATGCACGATCGTTCAGATAGCGCGTCATTTGCGCTGACGCCCATTGGTCATATCATCAGCGACTATCCGGATAAATTCGGCGTCCCCCGCCAGCCTGGGTTAGCGCCAGCGGCCAATGCACGTCTAGTACTCACAGCGCCGTTTGATGATCCTCTCACCGTACGGGGCTTGGAAGACTTTAGCCACCTATGGATATCATTCATCTTTCATCAAAGCCCAACCCGGTGGACGCCCTTAGTGCGCCCGCCGCGCCTGGGTGGCAACCGTAAAGTCGGCGTCTTTGCCAGCCGCAGCACCCATCGCCCTAACCGGTTGGGGCTTTCGCTGATTGAGCTATCGCACATTGATACTCAGCAAGGGGTGAGTTTGCACTTGGCAGGCTGTGACTTGGTCAGCGGCACGCCAGTGGTCGATATTAAACCCTACCTGCCCTGGGCCGAAGCGAAGCCCGAGGCGCGGGCGGGATTTGCCCCCAGCGCCCCGTCACTGCTGCCCGTGAGCTTTAGCCAGGCCGCCCAGGCCAGCCTTGCCGCCCGCGCCGACGGAGCGTCGCTCTACGCGCTAATTGAGCAGGTGTTAGGCCAAGACCCACGCCCGGCTTACCAGCGTGAGGAGCAGAGTGGGCGCATTTATGGGGTACGACTGCGGGATATAGATGTGAAATTCCAAGCGGTAAAAGAAACACCCCTTGAAAACGACGCCACCACCCTGAAGGTGGTGGCGATCGATACGCTGACTAACGAAACACGTTAGGCGGGAAAGGTAATCCCTAGACGACGGCCGACTTCTTCGTAGGCTTCAATGACGCCACCCAACCCCTGACGGAAGCGGTCCTTATCCAGCTTCTCGCGGGTGTTGGCATCCCATAAACGGCAGCCATCCGGGGAGAACTCATCACCCAGTACCACCTCGCCTTTGAACACGCCGAACTCCAGTTTGTAATCCACTAACAGCATATCGCCTTCGGCAAACAGCTGCTTGAGGATATGATTCACCTTAAACGTCAACGTCTTCATTTTGGCGAGCTGCTCGGGGGTTGCCCAGCCAAAGGTTTCCGCCAGCGACTCATTGATCATCGGGTCGCCCTTCTCGTCGTTCTTTAAGAACAGCTCAAAGGTCGGCGGGTTAAGGGCAATCCCCTCTTCCACGCCCAGTCGCTTCACCAAACCACCTGCGGCAATGTTGCGCACCACGCACTCGACCGGAATCATCTGCATTTTTTTGACCAGACTTTCGTTGTCGGAAAGCTGCTTCTCAAAATGCGTCGGGATACCGCCCTCTTCTAAACGCTCCATGATGAAAGCGTTAAAAATGTTGTTCACCATCCCCTTACGGGCCAGCGCCTCTTTCTTTTTACCATCGAAAGCGCTGGTGTCATCACGAAATTGCAGTACCAGCAGGTCAGGATCGTCAGTGGTGTAGACAGATTTTGCCTTGCCGGCATAGAGTTCTTGGCGCTTTTCCATGGAGGCTCCGTGAGAAAGTGAGAGTCAAAGGGTTAACGTAAGTAGCCGGAGACGCGCTCAAGCAACTCGCGCTGATCATCAGCGCTAAAACTACGCTCGCTGGCGTTGATAGCCCGCAGCACGGTCTGGTCACCGTTGGGCTCAAGCGCTAGTCGAATCTGCTTAACATCAGGGCCAAAGACGATCTGCAGCGGGTTGCGCCCACGCTCAGTTTCCGTCATGTACTCCACCAAGAACTCATAGTCATCGGCGGAGGTCGCGAGCAGATTACGCTGCCCCTCTTGGGTGAAATCAAGAGAGAGGTAGTGGTTCAGCTCCGCCCAAACGCGGTCGATGGGTTGCGGAATCAGCACTTCCCACTCATCGCCCTGTTGACGCAGTTGCAGCGTTTGCTCGCTAGCCAAGCGCTGAGCGGTCCAGGAAGAGGAGCTAGCCGTTGCGCTACGCGCGCCCAGGTACTGCTCTAGTGCCGTTAAGCAGCTCTCAGCACTTTGCCCACTCTGGTCACAGCGCACTTCGCTGCTACCAGCGCGCAGGGCACTCTGCAGGCTTAGTGTGGCTTGCGGGGTCACGATCACGCCTTGGGTGGCGCTGCTCTCTTGAACAGGAAGCTGGCGGCTGCGTACAAACGCTTCCAGTTGTGGCCAAACGGTACCAGGGTCGGCGGCCACTACTAACCAACTTTGATCGCCCACCTGACGGCGCTCAACGTACTCAGGCTCTAATCCACCACCAATGGCCAACGGCTGCGGCGGTTCAATCTCTGCCGGTTCGTCAAGCTGTGAGCCCTGCAACGCTATCTGGGTAACGGGCATGGCATCTTGGTAACGCTGCGTATTACGGGTTTCAGGCAGCACGAGGGGCGGCGCAGGAGCCGCTTCGGTGTAGTCCAAGTTGCGGTCGTGGTAATAACCATCGCGCGCGCAACCTGCCAGTGTGACAGCAGCTGCGAGTGCCAGCGGTATCCATTTAAGCGCACGTTGTTCAAGCACAGAGCTCATCAAGCCACCTTAACAGTCAACAGGTCAGTTACCCGGAAGGCCATGCCATCACCGGGTAGCAAAAGGGTTTCGAGCGCCGGGTTACTCCTCTACGACGCCCGCCAGCTGCAGTGCTTCGCTTACCGTGCCGTGGTACTTCTCCGACAGCCACGTCAGCGGCAGACGAATACCTGCTTCCATGTAACCCATGCGGTGCAGCGCCCACTTTACGGGAATGGGATTAGATTCAATGCCTAGGTTAGTGTGCAGCGGCATCAAGCGCGTATTAATTTGGTGAGCCTTGTCGGCATCGCCAGCCACAGCAGCCGCGCACAGGTCATGCATGGCTTTGGGGGCAACGTTCGCGGTCACGGAGATATCACCATGCCCACCCATTAGCATGAAATCGCAGGCCGTTGCGTCATCACCCGAGTAGAGCATGAAATCGCTGCCTTTCAGGCGTGAGATTAGATCCTCAGCGCGCTCAAGGTTCCCGGTGGCATCTTTCAGGCCGATAATGTTGTTCACTTCCGCTAAGCGCACCACCGTCTCGTTGTAGAGATCGGAGCAAGTGCGGCCAGGAACGTTGTACATAATGACCGGAAGTTTGCTACCTTCAGCGACCGCTTTAAAGTGCTGGTACAGGCCTTCCTGGGTAGGCTTATTGTAGTAGGGGCAGACGGATAGGCAGTAGTCCGCGCCCACTTCACTGGCGTAGCGCGCCAGCTCAACGGCTTCCGAGGTAGCGTTCGCCCCGGTACCGGCAATGACAGGAATGCGACCATTGACTTCTTCAACCACGCTGCGGATCACATCAAAGTGCTCAGCAAAGGACATGGTCGTGGGTTCACCCGTGGTGCCCGCAGCGACGATGGCATCAGTGCCATTATCGAGGTGGAAGTTCACCAGACGACGAAGCGCCTCCCAGTCGATGTCGCCATTGACTTTCATCGGCGTCGCCAGGGCGACAATGCTGCCTGTGATCATCCGTATTTTCCTCACCTGCAAAAAGTTGAAATCAAGCTGCCACGTAGGGTGCAATGACGCACATTGAGTTAAGACGCGGCGTTGATACTTTGAAGGAGCGCGATCACCCCTGCCCACAAACAGCAAATGGTACTCAGGCGATTCGAGCCTGTACAGCGTAAAGCGCTGCGAGTTTACTTAACGCTTTGACAGCAGCGCAGCGCTTGCGTGTAATTTTCTATGAAAGTCACCCCCATAAGGAGCCTTTATGGCGATTGAACTCGGCCAGCCCGTCCCTGATTTTTCCGCCCCAGCCACCGGCGGCGACACCATCACGCTGTCGGAACTGCGTGGCAAGCAGGTAGTCATCTACTTCTATCCGAAAGCCAGCACGCCAGGCTGCACCACCGAGGGCGGCGACTTCCGTGATCGCAAAACTGCCTTCGATGCTGCCAACACCGTGGTCATCGGTGTCTCCCGGGACGGTCTGCGCGCCCAGGAAAACTTCAAAGCCAAGCAGGATTTCAACTTTGCGCTGATTTCCGACAAAGACGAAACCGTTTGTCAGCTGTTTGATGTGATCAAACTCAAGAAAATGTACGGCAAAGAGCACCTGGGCATCGAGCGTAGCACCTTCTTGATCGACCAGGATGGCAAGCTTGCCCAAGAGTGGCGCGGCGTTAAAGTTCCTGGCCACGTAGATGAGGTACTAAGCGCGGCGCAGGCACTGAATAGCCAGTAATAATGCACCGCTGGCTGTGCCCATATCGGGGCACAGCCATGCTCACGGCTAATCCTGCTTCAGCGGTGGCACCTGCGATGTTTGTCGGCCTTCAAGCCCTCTTGGCCATGCATACACCAGCGCTTTCAGCAGCGTGGCAAGCGGGATGGCAAAAAACACCCCCCAGAACCCCCAAATACCGCCAAAGAACAGCACCGCCACGATAATCGAGACCGGGTGGATATTGTTGGTTTCTGAGAACAGTACAGGGGCCAGTACGTTGCCATCCAGCGCCTGCAGCACGCCGTAGGCCACTAAAACGTAGATAAACTGCTCGCTAATACCGAAATGGAAGCCCGCTACCGCCGCCACGGGGATGGTTGCCACCGCCGCGCCAATGTAGGGCACCAATACGGAAAAACCGACCAGCACGGCCAGTAGCGCCGTATAGGGCAAGCCAAAAAAGGCAAAGGTGATATACGCCACCGTGCCGACGATGACGATCTCAATGGACTTACCGCGGATATAGTTGGCGATTTGGCGATCCATTTCATGCCAGATGCGCGTCAGCAGCGTACGCTTCTGCGGCAGCAGCGAGAGCGTAAAGCCCACCAGCGCCTCACGATCTTTCAGCATAAAAAAGACCAAAATCGGCACTAACACCAAATAGATGATCAACGACATGACATTGCCAAGCGAGGTCAACGAGAGCGTCAAGGCGCGCTGACCTAGCTGGCTAATTTCCCGCCCGGCGACGCCAATCCAGCTCTGCATCTGATCAGGCGTCACGATATTAGGGAAGCGCTCCTGCAACTGATCTAGCCAGCCCTGGCCGCTGGCAAACATGCGCGGCGTCTCTTGAACGAGCCCGACCAGCTGATTCCAGATCAGCGGCATCAAGATAAACGCTAGCGTGAGCAGCACGCTGACAAATGCCAAAAACACCATAATGACAGCCAGCAAATGCGGCACTCGACGTCGCGTGAGCGCGCTAACCACGCCTTGCAGTAAAAACGCCAGCACCAACGCGGTAAAGAACGGTGCCAACATGCGGCCAAACCAAATAATGGCGGCAAACCCTGCCACCAGCACCACCAGAAGAATTAACGCCTCTTCGTCTGAAAAGTAGCGCTCTACCCAACTTTTCAGAATACTGCGCATGGTCATGAGTGGGTGTTCCCTGCTTTACGAATCCAAAATACATACACGTCGCCGCGCTGCACCCGCGCTTCCATCACATGGTCGCTTAGCTCAGTAAATGCCGCCATATCCCGCCACGAGCCCGCATCGGTCGCACTTACTTCCAGCAGTTGGCCTGGCGCAAGGCCTGCCAGTGCCTGCTTCGCCTTTAGCAGCGGTAGCGGGCAGTGCAATCCGGTGGCGTCCAACACTTGATCGGGCTTAAGCCCTTCGGCTAACCCTGACGCTGTTTGCTCAGACATACTCTCCCCCAAAGGCAGCTTCCATGATGCTAAATCGTTCAATGGCTACATAACCATCGCATTGTTGCATAAACTGTTTTTTTGCGATGCCCACTGCGATATTGATTTAACGGCACTTCCCTGCCTGAATCAATGTCACACCGTTGTTAGCCGTGCCTATTATTCGAACGAATGGGGATGTCATGCTGCATTTTAGACCCGCCTACTCTCGCTGGGCCTGCACGCTCGCGCTCTCGCTCAGCGCTTTGTGCGTTAGCTTGCCCAGCCACAGCTATGACGACTACCAACTGCCCAGTTTAGGGGGCGCATCGGCATCGGTAAGCAATGAGGAGTTTCGCCTTGGCCGCGCATGGCTGCGCCAGTTCCGCGCTCAGGCCCCCCAGTGGCAGGACCCCATAGTCAGCGATTATTTAGAGAGTTTAGTGGCACGTTTGGCACCCTACAGCCAGCTGGGTAGCCTGCAAACCACCACGGTGATGGTGGATAACCGTTCGCTCAATGCGTTTGCGGTGCCCGGCGGCGTGGTGGGCATTAATTCAGGGCTGTTTGCCTTTGCTGAAGATGAAGGCGCTTTTGTATCGGTGATTGCCCACGAGCTTGGCCACCTTTCCCAACGCCACTACGCCCGTGGCAGCGCCCGTGCAGAACAGACCCAGCTGCCCGCCATGGCGGCTATGCTAGCCGGTATGCTGATTGCTGCCAGCGGCGGCGGCGATGCAGGCATTGCCACCGCCATAGGCTCTCAGGCGGCGCTTATTCAGGACCAGCTCACCTACTCCAGACGTTTTGAGCAAGAGGCTGACCGTATTGGCCTACAGGCCATGGCAGAGGCAGGCTACGACCCAGAGGCCATGGTGCGTATGTTCGATACCATGCAGCGCCTGTCGCGGCTTCAAGGCGGCACGCCGCCTGAATTTCTATTGACCCACCCTGTGTCAGATAGCCGCCTGAGCGACGCCCAAGCGCGGGTTTCTCAGCTTAGCGTGGCCAGCCGCTACACCAGCGATACGCTCTACGACATGATGCGCGCTCGCGCTTTGCTGAGCATTTACCGCAATTCACCCCAGCAAGCGGCTTCGCGGCTGGCTCAGGAGGATGCCGAGGAGCCTGCGCTGCGTTATATCAACGCACTTATTGATGCGCACAATGGTCAAACCGACCGCGCGCTGCAAACCCTCGATCAGCTTGCCAACGAGCTTCCTGATTACGGCATGCTGCCCGCCTCCGCGGCGAACGTAGCCCTGGAAGCCCAACGCTACGATGAGGCCATTTCCCGCAGCCAGCGGCTGCTGCGGCTGATGCCTAACTATCTGCCTGCTCAGTTGACCCTAGCGGAGGCGCAGCTACAGCGCGATCCAGAAGCGGCTTACGAACTGCTTCGAGATATCACCACGCAGCACCCGGAAAGCCCCCAGGGCTTCAACCTGCTGGCAGAGGCCGCCGGGCGCAGCGGGTTTAACGGCTGGGGTCACCTGGCCCGTGCCGAGCACCTGCAGCTCACCGGCCGAGTGGACCGCGGCATTCGACAGTTAAGTATTGCCAAAGACGCCGCCCAGCAAGAAAACGACACTCAGGCGCTAGCGCGCATTGAACAGCGCAGAGAAGCGTTTCTTGAGTACCGAGAGGCGCTAGAGAAGTTTTAGCGCCATAAAGCACATGCAACACATACAAAAAAGCCCGACGCATCGCGTTCGGGCTTTTGGCTTACAGCAGAAACGTTGTACTGATATTAAAGCGCTGATACTTAAGCGCTAATGTTTAAGCGTTAAAGTTCAACATACGCTCAAGGGGCTTTAACGCCTGCTGACGCAAGGCATCATCAACAAAGATCTCGCCGCTGCCTTCACGCAGCGCGCCTGCCAAATTATCCAGCGCGTTCATCGCCATCCAGGGGCAATGGGCACAGCTGCGGCACGTCGCACCGTTTCCGGCGGTGGGCGCTTCAAAGAGCGTTTTCTCAGGCACGGCCTGCTGCATCTTGAAGAAAATGCCCCGGTCAGTGGCCACAATCAGCTTTTCATTGGGCAGCGTTTGCGCTGCTTTGATGAGCTGGGAGGTAGAGCCAGCCACATCGGCCAGCTGCACAACAGCCTCCGGCGACTCCGGGTGGACAAGCACGGCGGCATCCGGATACAGACGCTTCAAGTCTTGAATGCCTTTCGCCTTGAACTCCTCGTGCACGATGCAGGCACCGTCCCACATCAGCATGTCGGCACCGGTTTTTTTCTGAATATAGCCACCCAGATGCTTATCCGGTGCCCACAAAATCTTTTCACCCTTCGCCTGCAGGTGCTCAATGACCTCCACGGCAATCGAAGAGGTCACGACCCAATCGGCACGCGCTTTTACCGCCGCCGAGGTATTGGCATACACCACCACGGTACGGTCGGGGTGGGCATCGCAGAACGCGCTGAACTCGTCAATCGGGCAGCCAATATCGAGCGAGCAGGTCGCTTCGAGCGTAGGCATCAACACACGCTTTTCTGGGGAAAGGATCTTGGCCGTTTCGCCCATAAAGCGCACGCCTGCAACCACCAGCGTGGTGGCATCGTGACGGGCACCGAAGCGGGCCATTTCCAGGGAGTCCGCCACACAGCCGCCAGTCTCTTCAGCAAGCTGCTGAATGGCATCGTCGGTATAGTAATGCGCTACCAAAACGGCGTTATTCGCCTTGAGCAACTGCTTGATTTCAGCCACTCGCGCTTCGTCTTCCGCAGGGATACGGGTAGGACAGTATGGGCTTGGTAGCGGAGCGTCTAGCTCAGCTTGAGAGGTCATCATAGTCATTGTGTCTACCACTGTGACGAACAGGGAATCCCCCTGTTAAACACCAGTCACGGCGTATGCGCTCCGCATGCGCCGCACTCGGGGCAACGACCGCTGCGTCTCTCGCGGTGGCACGCTGCCAACCTGACTGCTGAGAGTCAGGACAATAACGTCGTTGTTATGACATTGTGGTGGACAACCCTTCGTTGCTGCAAGCACAACGTCACTTCGCCATGCACCACGATGCACATAGCAAAACGCCCCTGGCAGCAAGCTACCAAGGGCGTCGGAATTTGGTGGGTCGTGTAGGATTCGAACCTACGACCAATTGATTAAAAGTCAACTGCTCTACCAACTGAGCTAACGACCCAAATTTTGCTGCGCTAATCAAAAACGACTAGCAAATACTACACTAACTCACATCGAAACACATATTGAAAACAAAGCATTGGTGAAACTATTACCTGATGCGTTTGCTTATTTCGGATGGTGGGTCGTGTAGGATTCGAACCTACGACCAATTGATTAAAAGTCAACTGCTCTACCAACTGAGCTAACGACCCGTCCGAACGGATGCATATAGTACGGATACGGCTTGTGAATAGCAAGCCCTTTTTTATCTTTCGTCTATATCTACTGCTCTGCACGGTGCCAAAAAGCCTTACCCCGTGCAGAGCGCACTGCTTGAACCGCGCCTAGCCTAACCGCGCTTGGGTTTCGGCTTGCGCATCGCCTGCACCGGACGACGCTTATGCTTGTCGCGGCTCCAGCGGTTCTTCTCGTCTGGCGTCAGCTCAGGCACTTTGCGGGTTTCCAGGTTGGCCAGCGTCGCTAAGTCATCCACCTCATCCTGAGAGAGTTCGACCCACTCACCGGCTTTCGCCCGCTTGTCGAGGAAGATATTGCCGTAGCGCACACGCTTCAGGCGGCTAACGGTAAGCCCCTGGGATTCCCACAGGCGGCGCACTTCACGGTTGCGGCCCTCCAGAATCACCACGTGGAACCAGGTATTGATGCCTTCTCCACCAAACTCCTGTACGTCGGTAAAGCGCGCCGGGCCATCTTCCAGCATCACACCGTCGACCATCGCGACGATATGCTCGCGCTTGACGTCGCCCATGACCCGCACCGCGTACTCACGCTCTACCTGGGTAGAGGGGTGCATCAAGCGGTTGGCAAGTTCACCGTCGGTGGTGAACAGCAGCAAGCCGCTGGTATTGATGTCCAAGCGGCCAATGGCAATCCAGCGCTCGCCTTTCAGGCGCGGTAGGCGCTCAAAGACCGTGCGACGGCCTTCCGGGTCTTTACGGGTGCACAGCTCGCCTTCCGGCTTGTTGTACATAATGACCCGGCGCGGCACTTCCTCTTCCGGACGCAGCGTCACCGGGCGGTCATCAAAGCTGACCTTATCCCGCGCTTCCACTCGGTCGCCCAGTTTGGCCACTTGGCTATTCACCTTCACCCGACCATCGGCAATGGCAGTTTCCATTTCACGGCGGGAGCCAAGGCCCGCGCGGGCCAGCACTTTCTGCAGTTTTTCGCTGGTAGGCGGCGTGGTGTTGTTACTTTCACTCATGGTCGTCTGACCTCACATCGTTGGTCTGCGTGTCAGCGTCCTCATGTTGACGCTGCGCACGTGCCGCTAGCCGCGCCTCTAAATCGGCAAAGCTGAGCGGCTGGGTTAACGCCGTCTCGGCGTGGTGGTCGGCACTCTCTGCCAACGTATTCTCATCTTGCTGGGGTGGCGCATCCTGCACGCTTTGCACCGTTTCGTCCAGTGCTAGCGGCGGGTTTTGTTCGGATGATGCCTCCTCCAGAGAAAGCGCTTCGCGATCGTCACCGTTGACCAGGGTATGCATGGGCGGCAGCGCATCCAGGGTTTTCAGCCCGAAGTCATCCAAAAAGCTGCGCGTGGTGGCATAGACCGCCGGACGGCCCGGCACGTCCCGGTGGCCCACCACGCGTATCCAGCCGCGCTCCATCAGCGTGCGAATAATCGAACTGCTGACGCTCACACCGCGCACATCTTCGATATCACCCCGAGTCACCGGTTGGCGGTAGGCAATTAGCGCCAGCGTTTCCAAGAGTGCTCGAGAGTAGCGCTGGGGGCGCTCGTCCCACAGCCGCGAGACCCAGTGGGCCAAGCGTGGGCGAATGCGTAGCTGAAAGCCAGAGGCGGTCTCGACCAGTTCGAGCGCGCCGTTATCGTGGCGCAGCGCTAGCCGTGAAAGCGCCTCCCTCAACGCTTTGCGGGAAGGGCACTCATCGGCCAAAAATAGCGTTTCCAGGCGCTCAACCGGCAGTGGTTCACCCGCTGCTAGCAGCGCCGCTTCAATAATGTCGTCTAACGTGGTGTCTTTCACCGCGACTCCTCGTCAGGTTCAAACGCGGACTCTTCGAATGCCGAGGCAGCATCGCCCTGCCCCTCTTCCAAACGCTCGAAAGCATCCTCTTCCCCATCGGCCAGCGCCGCTTGGCGGGCGCGCACATGAATGGGCGACAGCGGTGCGTTTTGGACAATCTCAATCATGGCTTCTTTGGCAAGCTCTAGAATGGCCATAAAGGTCACGACTACACCGGCACGTCCCTCTTCCAGGGTAAACAGCGCTTCAAACGGCGTATAACGGCCGCTCTCGCCATCCTGACTGAGCTGCTCCATGATTTTCAGCATGCGCTCGCGGGTGGAGAGCACTTCACGGCTGATCTGGTGGGCCTGGGCCAGCTCGGCGCGCTTGAGAATATCGGACAGTGCTCCCAGCAGCTCATCAAGCTCTACATCGGGATGGATCACCCGCGTTTCCAGCGGCGGTAAGCCCGCCTGCACGCTGAACCAGTCCCGGCCGACGCGGGGCAGCGTATCCAGCGCCTCAGCGGCCTCTTTTAGGCGCTCATACTCCTGCAGGCGGCGAATCAGCTCGGCGCGGGGATCCTCTTCCTCCTCGCCTTCCGCTTTCGGCGGGCGCGGCAGCAGCGTCCGGGATTTAATCTCCGCCAGCATGGCAGCCATTAGCAGGTACTCACCCGCCAGCTCGATCTCCATGGCTTTCATCAGCTCCACGTACTCAATGTACTGATGGGTGATGGTGGCCACGTTGATGGTCAGAATATCCAGGTTCTGCCGCCGAATTAAATACAGCAGCAGATCCAGCGGCCCTTCGAAGGCTTCCAGAAAAACCCGCAGCGCCTCGGGGGGAATATAGAGGTCTTCCGGCAGTTGCATGATGGGCTCATCAAACAGACGCCCAAGCGCCTCCACCACCGGCTCGGCAGTAGATTCCGCCACGTCTTGGTCTTGGTCTGGCGCTGCGCTTGGCGTCTCGCTCACGCGGGTCGAATCCTTTATTGATGAGTGGGAAAACAGCAGTGTAACAGCGTGCTTTCAGCGCGGCATCTAGCCAGCATCGGCGGCTTTACGATAGCGCCCTTGATAATCAAACAGCTTATCGCGGATTTGAAAGTGCCGGCCTACCTTTCGCCCCACTACAAAATCCGGGTGGCGCAATCGGCGCTGCTCGTTGACGACCTCATCAGGCGTCGTCGGTTGCCATTGGCCGCCTGGCGCGCGTAGGTGGGCACGCAAAAATACGGCATAAAACGCGCGGCGCTGGGCCGGGGTTTCTAAGGCAAACCATTCGCTCAGACTTTCGCCATCTTCATCGTGGTAGGTGGCTTTTAGGCGCGGCAGGCCACGACCATTGGTGGTCGCCTCTAACTGCATGCCGCTGACGCGCAGCACTTTGGCATCTTTTAGCATCAGCGCATCCTTGAGCTTGTCGTCGGCGTCCACCAGCAGCTTCTCGCAGCCATGACAGCGGCGGGCGGCAATATCGTTCTCAGCGCCGCACTCGTCGCATACTTTGAAGCGAAAGCGAAACTCGCACTGGCGGCGGCGCCCTGCGTCATCCTCAATCAGCCCCTGGCAGCGGCGGCCGAAGTGTTCAATCACCAGCTCGCCGTCGCGCTTGCCCCAAAACAGGTTCGCGTGACCGCAGTCCGGGCAGGGCACCTGCACCGGTTCGCTATCGCTTTCCGGCTTGGGTTCGCCTACTTCCGGGGCGTAGAGATCCCACGGGTTGCCCGCATAGTCGAGAATCAAGCACTCCTCTTTACCCGGCGAGAGGCGCAGCCCGCGCCCCACGATCTGCTGATACAGGCTGACCGACTCGGTGGGCCGCAGAATCGCGATCAGATCGACGTGGGGGGCATCGAAGCCAGTAGTCAACACCGCCACGTTGACCAAATACTTCAGCTGGCGCGCTTTAAACGCATCGATCAGCGCGGTGCGCTCGGCCGAGGCCGTCGCACCGGTAATCAGCGCGGCCTGCTCGGCGGGCAAATAGCCCATGATCTCTTCGGCGTGGGCCACCGTCGCGGCGAAAATCATCACCCCCTGGCGGTCGGCAGCGTACTCCACCACTTGGGCAATGATGCCCGGTGTCGCCCGGTTGCCCGCCACCACCCGGTTGAGTTCCTCCTCCCGAAACAGACCACTGGACGAGGGCGCAAGCGCCGAGAAGTCGTACCCTTCAATGGCCATATCCAGCCGTTTGGGTGCGGCCAAAAAGCCTTGCTTGACCATTAGGCGCAGCGGCTGCTCGAACACGCAGTCGGCAAAAAAGCTCTCTTCTGAACCGCGCACCATCCCGTGGTGGTGGCGGTGGTAGATAAAACCCTGCCCCAAACGAAACGGGGTGGCGGTTAGGCCGAGGATTTTTAGCTGCGGGTTCTGGCTCCGCAGGTGCTCAATTACTTGGCGATAGCTGGAGTCCTCCTCCAGCGATACCCGATGGCACTCGTCGATTACCAGCAGAGTAAAGCTGGCGTCGTTGAACTGCTCCAGGTTACGCACCACCGACTGCACCGAGCCAAACACCACTTGGCGGCTAGCCTCTTTGCGCTTTAACCCGGCGCTGAAGATATCCGCCTCCAAGCCGTAGGCTTGGTACTTGGCGTGGTTCTGCTCCACCAGCTCGCGTACGTGAGCCAACACCAGCACCCGCCCACGGGCGAGTCTCGCCAGTTCAGCGATCACCAGCGACTTGCCGCTGCCTGTCGGCAGCACCACTACGGCGGGGGCGCTGGTGGCGCGAAAGTGGCTGACTACCCGCTTGACCGCCTCGGTTTGGTAGGGGCGCAGCGAAGGCGCTGCCCCGTTAGCCAAGAAAGGCGGCCCGGAGGCCGCCTTTTCAGGATGTGTCATCCATCACCTTTCGGGTTGGTCACATGATGTTAGCCCAGCCATACCCGCGCATTGCGGAACAAGCGCAGCCACGCACCATCTTCGGTCCACTCCGCCGGACGCCAGGAGTTAGTGACCGCGCGGGTCACCCGCTCGGGGTGCGGCATCATGATCGTCACGCGGCCATCCGGCGTGGTCAGGCCGGTAATGCCCGACGGGGAGCCGTTGGGGTTGGCCGGGTAGCGCGTAGTGACTTGACCGTAGTTATCGATATAGCGCAGGGCAATTTGGCTGCTCGACTGCATGCTGCGCAGGTGCGCCGTATCGCGGAACTCGGCGCGGCCTTCCCCGTGGGCCACAGCGATGGGCAGCTTGGAGCCTTCCATACCCGCCAGCAGAATCGAGGGGCTCTTCTCGACCCGAACCATGGAAACGCGGGCCTCGAACTGCTCGGACTCATTGCGCACGAAAGCCGGCCAGTTTTCCGCACCGGGAATCAGCGTTTTGAGCTGCGAGAGCATCTGGCAGCCGTTACACACGCCCAGCGAGAAGCTGTCGTCTCGGTTGAAGAAAGCTTCAAACTGCTCGCGGGCGCGTTCATTGAATAGCACTGACTTCGCCCAGCCGCCGCCTGCTCCCAGCACGTCGCCGTAGGAGAAACCGCCACAGGCCACTAAGCCTTTGAACTCCTCCAGGGAGACACGGCCTTCCAGGATGTCGCTCATGTGCACGTCCACCGCATCGAAGCCCGCTTTGTGGAAGGCCCAGGCCATCTCTACCTGACCGTTGACGCCCTGCTCGCGCAGCACGGCCACCGCCGGCTTGGTGGTGTTGATATACGGCGCGCTGATATCGTCGTTGATATCGAAAGTCGGTGCGGCGCTGAGGCCCGGGTCGCGAACGTCGAGCAGGTTGTCGAACTCGTTCTTCGCGCATTCCGGGTTATCCCGTAGCGCCTGCATGCGGTAGCTGGTCTCGGACCAGGTGCGTTGGGTTAGCTGACGGGTAGTCTCCAGCAGCGGCTCTTCGAACAGCGTGACACGCACTTGGTCGTCGTAACGCGGGCGAGCAATCACGCCGCAGGTTTCGATACCGGCCATGGCGAACTGCGTCAGCACCTCTTCGGTGTGTTCACGGCTTACCTGGATCACCGCCCCCAGCTCTTCAGAGAACAGCGCGTTGAAGGCTTCTACCGGCTCATCGATCAGCCAGTCGAGCTTGATTTCGAGACCGGCGTGCGCGGCAAAAGCCATCTCCAGCAGCGTCACCAACAGGCCACCGTCGCTGCGGTCGTGGTAAGCCAGCAGCTTACCGTCGCGGTTCAGACCTTGGATCACTTCGAAAAACGCTTTCAGATCTTCCGGGTCGTCCACATCGGGGCACTCATCGCCCACTTGGCCATAGACCTGCGCCAGCGCCGAGCCGCCAAGGCGATTCTGGCCGTCCCCCAGGTCGATCAAGATCAGATCAGACTCGTCCTGTTCCAGGTTGATCTGCGGCGTCAGCGTCGCCAGCGCGTCGGTCACCGGCGCAAAACCTGTGACCACTAGCGACAGCGGCGAGGTAATGCTCTTCTCTTCGGCATCCTCGCCCTCTTGCCACGCAGTGCGCATGGACATCGAGTCCTTGCCCACCGGTACAGCGATGCCAAGCGCCGGGCATAGCTCCATGCCGACGGCATGAACGGCGTCGTACAGCGCCTGGTTTTCACCGGGGTGGTCGGCGGCGCTCATCCAGTTGGCAGAGAGTTTGATATCCGACAGCTTGGCAATCGGCGCGGCGGCTAAGTTGGTAATTGCTTCTGCCACCGCTAAGCGCGCGCTGGCGGCGGGGTTGATGAGCGCCACCGGCGGGCGCTCGCCCATGGCCATGGCTTCACCGGCATGGGTATCGAAGCTGGCGGTGGTGACCGCTACGTCGGCCACCGGCACCTGCCAGGGGCCGACCATCTGATCGCGAGCTACTTGGCCGGTGATGGAACGGTCGCCGATGGTGATCAGGAAGCTTTTCGAGGCCACCGTGGGCAGGCGCAGCACCCGATCCATCGCTTCGCGCAGGTCCAGGTTATCCAGCATGACGCCCGAGAGCTCAGGGGTTTGGCGCTCAAACGAACGGGTCATCTTCGGCGGCTTGCCAAACAGCACGCTCATGGGCAGATCGACCGGTTTGGTCTCGAAGTGGCCGTCGCGCACTTCCAGGTGGTGCTCCGCCTGGGCTTCGCCCACTACCGCGTAAGGGCAGCGCTCGCGCTTGCACAGCGCGTCGAAGGTATCCAAGTCTTCAGGGGCTACTGCCAGTACGTAGCGCTCCTGGGCTTCGTTACACCAGATTTCCAGCGGGCTCATGCCCGGCTCGGCATTGGGCACCGCACGCAGGTCGAACAGACCGCCACGGTTGCCGTCTTTTACCAGCTCCGGCAGGGCGTTAGACAGCCCGCCCGCGCCTACGTCGTGAATGAAGCGAATCGGGTTTTTCTCACCCAGCGCCCAGCAGCGATCGATGACTTCTTGGGCACGGCGCTCAATTTCCGGGTTTTCCCGCTGCACAGAGGCGAAGTCCAGGTCCGCGCTGGACTCACCGGAGGCCATGCTGGAGGCCGCACCACCGCCCAGGCCGATCAGCATCGCCGGGCCGCCCATGACGATCAGCTTGCCGCCGACCGGGATCTCGCCTTTTTGCACGTGTTGTGCGCGAATGTTGCCGTAGCCACCGGCAATCATGATCGGCTTGTGGTAGCCGCGACGCGCAATGCCGCCTTCGCCGAGCGCATCCTGCTCGTAGGTGCGGAAGTAGCCGGTCAGGTTGGGGCGGCCAAACTCGTTATTGAACGCGGCACCGCCAATCGGGCCGTCCAGCATGATATTGAGTGCGGACTGCATGCGCTCGGGCTTGCCGTAGTCGAAGGCTTCCCAGGGCTGAACAAATTCAGGAATGCGCAGGTTAGAAACGGTAAAGCCGGACAAACCTGCTTTTGGCTTGCCGCCGATGCCGGTAGCGCCTTCGTCCCGAATCTCACCGCCAGAGCCAGTGGCCGCACCGGGGAACGGCGCAATCGCCGTGGGATGGTTGTGGGTCTCCACCTTCATCAGAATGTGGATCGGCTCTTGATGGGCATCGTAGCTGGCACGCTCGCCCTCGGCACCGGTGAGCGGCGTGGGGAAGAAGCGTCCGCCGTGGCTGCCTTTGATCACCGCCGCGTTATCGCTGTACGCAGAGAGCACGTTATCCGGTGACGTGGCGAAGGTGTTCTTGATCATCTTAAACAGCGAGTGGCTCTGGGCTTCGCCATCGATGACCCAATCTGCATTGAAGATTTTGTGGCGACAGTGTTCAGAGTTCGCCTGGGCGAACATCATCAGCTCCACATCGCTGGGGTTGCGGCCTAGCTCGATAAAGGCGGCTACCAGGTAGTCGATCTCATCGTCTGCCAGCGCAAGGCCAAGTTCGCGGTTAGCCGTGGCAAGAGCGTCGCGACCGCCTTCTAGAATATCCACGCTGCCAAGGGGCGCAGGCGAGTGGTGGGCGAACAGTTTGCCCGCCTCGGCTACGTCGGCCAATACGTTTTCGGTCATGCGGTCATGCAGCAGCGCGCTAATCGCTTCCAACTGCTCAGTGCTGGGGGCGCCGCGCAGCTCTACGCGGTAATCAATGCCACGTTCAATGCGGCTGATCTGGCTAAGCCCGCAGTTGTGGGCAATGTCGGTTGCTTTAGAGGACCACGGTGACTGGGTGCCTAAACGCGGGACGACCAAAAAGCGCTGGGCGTTGTCGGGAATCTCTTGGCTGTCTCGGCTGCCGTACTCCAGCAGTTTCGCCAACCGCGCCTCGGCGGCATGATCGAGCTCTTCGTGGTGGTCAATGAAGTGGACGTAATGGGCAGACAGCGCCTCCACCTCCGGAACACGGTCACGCAACACCGTTAACAGCCGTTCATGGCGGAAGGCAGAAAGGGCGGGTGCGCCTCGCAGTTCGAGCATATCTGGGAGCCTCTAAAGCAGGGAGAGTTCGAGCAGGAAATCACCGGGCCGCAAAGCGGCAATCCCACTATGATACTGGAAAGCGACGGCCACACGAAATCAACAAGGTGACAGCGTCTATCAGGCTGGGTATCGTGGCAGACTGTTCCATGTTGACAAGACATCATGCCGACATTGATTCACCAACACTTTATCGCCTATTACCGGGCGTATTTCGCGATGATCGCGACACTTTTGCTTATTTTGGTGCCGCACAGTTCGTCGGTACCAAGCGGTGAACATTTAGCGCAAATTAATGCAAAAGAGTTCATCACTATTCACACTCGCAACACACCTACCACCTATTACGAAGGCCGCCAGGGGCCGACTGGCTTTGAGTATGAGTTGATGCACCGCTTTGCGGACTACCTGGGGGTCAGCCTAAACCTGAACGCAAGCCACCACCCGGAGAGCGTGCTCCCCGCCGTGCGCGAGCAGGGCGACTTAGGTGCCGCGGCCCTCCCCCTGCTGGCGGATTCACCAGGCATTCACTACACCCGCTCCATCATTCAGATGCAGCCGCTGGTGGTGTATCGCCGCGGGCTCAACGGCATTGATGAACCGGCAGATCTTGTCGACCTGGAACTTGGCACGCTAAGCGAAGCGGGCACCAGTCAGGCACTGCTATCACTGCAGCGTGACTACCCCAGCCTTACTTGGAAAGAGTCTCACGAGCTTGAAGTGGCCGAACTACTGGCGCGGGTAGAGAGCGGCACCCTGGATGCGGCGATTATTTTTGATCATCAGTTTCGTTTGAACCGGCTGTTTTTCCCTAACGTCGAACGCGGCTTCTTTTTAGGCGAGCCGCTCTCTCTGGCCTGGGCGGTTCCTAGCGGCCGCGGACTTGGATTATTAGAAGCCGCCAATCAATTTCTCCAGGAGCTGCAAGAGAACGGCACCCTGGAGCAGTTGGTAAGTCGCTATTTTGGCCACGATGACTATCTTGAGTACGTGGGCACTCGAACGTTTCTCGCCCACCTTGACGAACGTCTGCCCAACTACACCGAGCTATTCAAGCAAGCGGCCCGCGATACCGGCTTTGATTGGAAGCTACTGGCCGCCGTCGGGTATCAAGAGTCGCACTGGGACCCGACCGCTGTATCCCCCACCGGGGTTCGCGGCCTGATGATGCTGACCAACCCCACGGCCAGCGAAATGGGCGTAGCCGACCGCACCGATGCTGCACAGAGTATTGATGGCGGCGCGCGCTACCTGCGCAGTATTAAAGACCGGCTTCCAGACAGCATTACCGGGGATGACCGGCTCTACATGGCCATGGCAGCCTACAATGTAGGCCTTGGCCATCTTTACGATGCGCGTAAGATTGCCGAGATGCGCGGCGGCGATCCGGATCGCTGGCAGGACGTTCGTGCGGCGCTCCCGCTCTTACAGGAACGAGAGTGGCATAGCCAAACCCGCCACGGCTATGCCCGTGGCGGCGAGCCGGTCATCTATGTGCGCAACATCCGCCGCTACTACGAGATGATTGAGTATGTGGAGCGCAGCCGACAACAGTTTTTCCAGCTAGAGCAAACGCCAGCCAGTGAAGAACCATTATTGCTGTTCGATATTATTCCGCCGGTTGAGCAGTAATCGCGCGCTAACGTTTTTCAGCGAAAAACTGCTTGAGCAGCCTTTTGGCCGGCACTGCTAGCACGCCGCCCGTAATCTCTATCTGATGATTAAACCAGGGCTGAGCAAGCAGGTTGGCCTTTGACTCCACCATGCCCGTGCGTGGCTCGGGCGCGCCGTATACCAAACGGGCAATGCGCGCATGCACCATAGTGCCTGCGCACATCATGCAGGGCTCTAGCGTTACAAACAGCGTACAGCCCTCTAAACGGTAGTTGCCCAGCCGCTGCCCCGCCTCGCGTAGCGCACGCACCTCGGCGTGGCCGCTAGGGTCGCAGCTTGCCAGCGGCGCATTGTGGCCAGCACCAATAATCTCCCCCAGGGAATCCACTACCACCGCGCCCACCGGCACTTCCCCGGCGGCAAACGCCAGGTGCGCTTGGTCCATAGCGCGGTGCATGTAAAATTCATCGCTGCGTATCAAGGCAAACTCCGCTAAGGTAGCAAAACGATCGTTTTAATAGCGTGATGGCCGCACTGGGTATACTTGCAATCATCGGCGGGAAAACAGACAGCACCAAGGATACAGAGAATGAACGATGCGCTGAAGTCACTGGTTAGCTTGTTAGAGCTTGAAACCCTTGAAGAGACGCTATTTCGAGGCCAGAGCCAAGATTTGGGCTTTCCCCAACTGTATGGCGGCCAAGTGTTGGGCCAGGCACTGGCCGCAGCGGCGCGCACGGTGCCGGATGAACGCCGCCCGCACTCCCAGCACGGCTATTTTTTGCGCCCAGGCGACCCGCACCGCCCGGTGGTGTATCAGGTCGATACCATTCGCGACGGCGGCAGCTTTACCACACGGCGGGTGACGGCTATTCAGAAAGGGCGACCGATCTTTTTCTGCAGCGCCTCTTTTCAGAGCGCTGAAGAGAGCATCAATCATCAGCGGGCCATGCCAGAAGTGCCCACGCCGGAAGCGCTTATAGAGAGCGGCGATGCCAAACACGCGCGCTTCCCCGGCCACCCTATCGAGTTTTTGCACTTGAAGGATAAGCCGGACAGCGCGTCACCGGCCGGTCAGTGCCTGTGGTTCCGCTTTGCAGGTGGACCGCTCCCGGATGACCCGACACTGCATCGTCATCTGCTCTCTTATGCGTCAGATTTCAACCTGCTGACCACCGGACTGATTCCTCATGGCATCAAGTACACCGACCCGAAACTGCGCATTGCCAGTCTCGACCATGCGATTTGGTTGCACGAAGATACGCGGCTAGATGAGTGGCTGCTGTACGCCATCGACTCCCCCTGGAGTGGTGGCGCACGGGGCTTGGCGAGGGGCCATATTTATCGCCGCGATGGGCGTTTAGTCGCCACGACGGCGCAGGAGGGGTTGGTGCGCTATCCGCAGTCTTGAACCTCTGCTCTAAACACCTCTAAAAACAGCAACGCCCGCAGTGTGCGGGCGTTGTAAAATACCGGTCAGCACAACCCTAGACGGGGGGCGCTGTAAACCCGTCCTTGGGCGCTACTTTCGCCATCTGACCGCCATGGATGGTGGAAATGCCGAAATTGCAGGGAGCATTTTTCGGCCATGGCGAAAGACCCCCGTTACGGGCTGCCCTGACCTAAGTGGCCTTGTTAATTACCCACCATACACGTCATTAATGGTTTTCAGCGGGTAGTGAGCCGGGTACGGCTTGCGGGCCACGCCAGAGTCGACCGCTGCCTGGGCCACTGCAGATGACACGCGCGCCAGCAGACGGATATCCACCGGCGTGGGGATGATGTAATCACGCCCGAAGCTCATCTCGGTACGCTCGTAGGCGTTCAGCACTTCCTGGGGAACCGGCTCGCGGGCCAGGTCTTTCAGTGCATGCACCGCCGCCAGCTTCATGGCTTCGTTGATACGCGTGGCGCGCACATCCAGCGCGCCGCGGAAGATGAACGGGAAGCCCAGCACGTTGTTCACCTGGTTCGGGAAGTCCGAACGGCCGGTGGCCATGATCACATCCGGGCGCGCTTCGCGGGCTACGTCCGGGTGAATTTCCGGGTCGGGGTTGGTGCAGGCGAAAATCACCGGGTCAGCGGCCATTTTCTTCACCTGATCTGCAGAGAGCAGGCCCGGGCCAGAGAGGCCGATAAACACGTCCGCGCCGTCGATGGCATCGTCCAGCGTGCGCATGTCGGTATCGCGGGCGAACTCCGCTTTGTACTCGTTGATGCCGTCACGCTCAGTGTGAATGACGCCACGACGATCCAGCATCACTAAGTTCTCTTTCTTAGCACCGCAGGAGATCAGCAGACGCATGCAGGCAATCGCCGCCGCGCCTGCGCCCATGCAGACGATTTTCACGTCTTCGATGCGCTTGCCCGCGATATCCAGCGCGTTGAGCATACCGGCAGCGGTCACAATCGCCGTGCCGTGCTGATCATCGTGAAAAACAGGAATGCTGCAGCGCTCAATCAACGCTTTTTCGATCTCAAAGCACTCAGGCGCTTTGATATCTTCCAGGTTAATACCGCCCCAGGTGTCGGCAATGCGGGCAACGGTGTCGATAAACGCCTGCGGGCTTTCAGCGTCTACTTCGATATCAACGGAGTTAATGCCCGCAAAGCACTTGAACAGCACGCCTTTACCTTCCATCACCGGCTTACTAGCCAGCGGGCCAAGGTTGCCCAAACCCAGAATCGCACTGCCATCTGAAATAACCGCGACTAGGTTACCTTTGCCGGTATAACGGTACGCATTTTCCGCTTCGCGAGCGATTTCGCGAACCGGCTCAGCAACGCCTGGGCTATACGCTAGCGCCAAATCCCGAGCTGTCGCGGTGGGCTTGGTCAACTCCACGGAAAGCTTACCGGGGATCGGCTTAGCGTGATAATCCAAAGCTGCCTGCTTATTTGCATCCGTCATAGTAAAGGTCTCATCAGCCTAAAGTAGAAAAGTTGTATCAGAATATAGAAAAAACCTAGGCGCCTCAAGCACGTAGTAAACTTACCTACGAAACGATCGTTTTAGCCAAATTCCCTTCCATTTCGGAACTTTTCCACGTTATTTGCTGCAACTTATACATCCAGCAATCAACTATAAAGGTTTCCTTATTGATGCAGTGCAGTATTTTTGGAAATAAATTCCAATAAGAGCAACGCATAGTTATCCACACCTGGTTGTCAAAACACCCTGTGGAAAAGATGGCCAAGTAAGTAGAAAAAGAACCGCGCTAGGAGGGCAGCACGTTAATCAACGTGCCGTAAAGCAAGTGGCAACACATTCAGGCAGTAGGAACGCTAATAAAAGAGCGCTAATAAAAAGGGTAGCCCCTTAGGGACAGCGAGTAGGGTGAGGCGTCTCCGCCTCATCCCTCTCACAGAACCGTACATACGGACCACGTATACGGCTCATGCCATTAACTTACCCCGAATTCGGGGACAGTGATGCCGGTTCTGACCCTGGTCAGATCCAATAACCGTAAGTCATTATGCAGGTAGGCATTGGGGATCGCATGGTGGGCCAGCGGTGAAGCGGCATTACGCCAGCTTTGCATCTTGATGAACTTAAACGGCGGGCGATAGCCCA
>Ga0209128_1000444_pt1 | contig 30956 bp, 38 predicted proteins | sample ETNvirnome_6_100_FD_184072 | JGI IMG/M metagenome (GOLD analysis project Ga0209128, IMG submission 184072) | Marine viral communities from the Pacific Ocean - ETNP_6_100 (SPAdes) (version 2) | ecosystem: Environmental > Aquatic > Marine > Oceanic | place: Pacific Ocean | collected 2013-06-19
TATGACCTTTACGATACTTCTCACTAATACCTTTAATTGCTAAATTTACTGATTCCGTTCCACTACCTGTAAAGATAATTTCATCTACTCGTTTAGCATTAATAATATCTCTAACGGTTTCTCTTGCTTGAGCCATCGCTCGTTTAGGTCGTAATCCTATTGTGTGGAAACTACCAGGGTTTCCATATTCATCTTGGAAGTATTTATTCATTACTCCTAAGACTTCATCTCTAACATAGGTTGTTGATGCGTGGTCTAAATATATTTCTTTCATAGCTATAAATATAATATATAATTCTCTAAAATGAAATTATTATTATATTATCCAACACCTTTCATAGTAAGTCATTTATCTAAAATATCTGATTTCCCAATGCTTTTATTAACTTCTTAGTAGTAGTTATTGACTGATTATAATGTTCCGTAGAAATTGGTACATCATTTTCTACACAATTCATAAAATATTCTATTGATGTTTTTAATGAATCATCATAATACTCTTTGGATGTATTAAATTCTGAAATAGTTATATAATCTGGTGGTCTAAACATACCATTTTTATCAACTGCATCTCGTGGTGTTTGTAATGTTACTTTCCCATCTCGTAATTCCAATATTCCATTATCAAATAATATTGTTACTTGGTTTCTAAATGGTGCAGCGTAGGATAGAAAAACTTTTGCATCACATAACTCATTAACTATATCCAAAGTTGCAGTATCAGGTAAGGTATCTGACACTATTGAACCTGTTTTAATATTAATATTAGTTATATTTCCACAAAGATATCCTACCAAATCTATATAATGTATTCCCAAATTACCAATTATACTTGAAAATAAATTGTCACTCTTAAATCTCCAATTATCTTGAAACGACTCTTTAAATGCCAACCCATGAGTACTTATACAATCAATATATAATAATTTACCCAACTCTTTAGTTTCTATATAATGTTTTGCAGTATCTACTAAAGTTGAACATCTATAATTAAAATTAAAATACAATTTCTTATTCAGTAATACTTCTAATCTCCCTATGTCTTCCAAATTAGTAGCAGGCGGTTTTTCACAAAAAATATACTTATCTTGTTCTTTTAACTTCTCTATCCATTCCACGTGAGTTTCATTTGGTGATGAGATAAAATATACATCTGAATCTTCTAAAGTATCAGTATGATAATTGTAATTAACTACATTATCATATCCCAATTTATTTAAAATACGCTTTAATCGTAATGCGTGATTCTTATAACCAATTATAGTAATTTTCATGCCGATATACACCTCTTACAAGGTTCATATTCACTTCTTTGTTCATTCAAGTGTTTTGTTCTTAACAATTTATAATAATCTGAATTCCATAATTCTGATATGGGTGTATCACTTGCATTCCATTTACTTAATAATGATTTATAATCATAATCACAGGGATTCACTTTACCATCCCACCAAACAAATAACCTTCTCCACAATTCAGTACAGGGTAACTTAACATCATTAACAGGATTCTCATATGAACTCTCCCAAGGTGTATAGTTAGTAAATGCAACTATATCTGCGTAAGGTGCCCATAAATCTACCATTTGTTGTACATCTTGAATCTCATTAACTTTAACTCCTGAAATTCTTGTGGTCAATCTTGAATTTGGATATTCCTTATCTTTAATCTCATTAAATCTTTCAACATTCTTCAACGTCTTCTCAAATTTACCATTAACTCTTAGTTTCTCATATAAATCTTTGTCTGCAGCATCTATTGAGAATGCCATTGTTTGTATATCACTTGATAGAATTGTATGTATTAATTTATCGGTCAATATAGATGCATTACTATTAATCTTTACAGCAAGAAACTTACCATTCATATAATCTAACATTTCACCAAGTTGTTTATGTAGTGTTGGTTCTCCTCGTGATGCCAAAGTTATAGATTCCACATTACCTTCCAACTCATCAATAATACTTTTAAATAAATCTAATTCCATATAACCCATATAACCAGAATTCTTATTACTAAATGATTTGTCTGCCTGATAACAAAACACACATCTAAAATTACATACTGATACTGGTTCAATTTGAACACACGGTGGATAATCATCAAATATTTTCAATATAGGATACATATTGTATTTGTATCTATAAACCAAATATCTGAATACTTCCCAATCGTGTATATTTTCAAACTCTACCAATTCATGTCCTGATAGAATATATTGGTCTTCCTTTAATTCTTTACCTTCCAATCTATTTTGATATCCATCAGTAATCTTCGAAACAAGTTTCTTATGATTCTGTGATAAATCTTTATAGAACGGTGTAGATAATAAACGAGTTATTCTATGCCGTATTTGTAAATCTTCTTTTGTTAATGCAACTATCCCTAAATTCTCTGTATTAAATCCTTTAACTTTTAATTTAGGTTCTATAGTGATTAATTTTGATTGGACTTCCACTAACCTATACCTTTCCAAGTATTACCATCTGAAGTATAATGGTGTGAACATTTAAGTGTTGGTTCATATAAAATTTTATAATCTTTATCAACTATTTGTTGTGCCCAATATCTATCTTCTTTACCACTTTGGGTTTCATCAAACGGATACTTTTTAACAACTTCCGTTCTATATAATGCAAAAGCATTATGTAAAAAATATCTATCTTCCATCTCGGAAAAATAATTCTCTCTTGGTGTATCATCAAAGTGTGACCACATATATCTTGGTGTTATTTCTTTACCCAAATAATAAGGTGTTTGTTTACCAAATATACAGGCAACTGAACTAGCTTTAAATTTAGTATCTACTAAATTCCTATCAAATGAATTTATTTGACAATGTGCTGACATTATCAATATTCGTTCTCTTGATGCCTGTTTCACTCCCAAATTAAGTGCTTTACCTGGGGTGTAATCTGAACTTGGAATATTTACTTTAATTACATTGAGATACTCAAATAAATTAACAATCCTAATCGAATCATCCGTTGTACCATTATTTACAATTATTATTTCACATTCTTCTCCGATGTGATCAACAATTGATTGGAGTGCATATCCTATCCATCTTTCCTCATTTCTCACTCTAATAACTACACTATATTTTTCTGAATTATCTTTTATCATCTAAATCTACCAGTCATAACCTCTCTTGCCTCTTCTTCACATTCTAAATAACCATTACCATGATTTACATTAACTTCTTTTCGTAATTTAATATAATCAGATAGTTCCTTTAATTCGTGAGGCAAAATTGCGAATTTATTGTCTCTTCCTGGTAAATCGTGATCTAGTGTGAAATGTTTCTCTATAACTTCTATATCATATTCCAACGCGGCCTTACTTACTTCCACTCCAGTAGTATGATCACTATAACCAACTCTATCACATATCTCTTTAAGTGCATTAATTTTTGGTAAATTTGTATTTTGTGGTTCTAATGGATAAGAAGAAACACAATGTAATAATACTACATTGGAAGTTTTAATATATTCTAAACTTTCCTTTATCTCATCTATGGTCGATGTACCAGTAGAGATATAAATTGTGTCAAATAGCCCATCACAAAAACTAAGTAATTCTTTATTTCGTGATTCAAAACTTGCTATCTTAACTTTATCCTTTTCCACATATACTAACAATCTAGCATCCTCTACTGAAAATACTGATGAGAAGAATGGAATATTTAGTTTATTTGAATACTCATATAGTTCAATATGTTTATCTTTTGTTAACTCTGCCTTCTCATAAATCTCTCGTCTTCCATCTGTATCCCACGGCCCATCTTTTAATCTTTCTAGTGACCAAGTTTGAAACTTAACCATATCAGCGCCATTTTCTTTTGATGCAGAAATCATTTCTTTAGCAAGATCCATATCTCCCATATGATTCCAACCTATTTCTGATATTATTTTAGTCATATAATGCCTCCAAATCTTCCTTATAATGAATATCTGTTGCATCATCTCTAATACAACCCATTCTTTTACTAACAAGTCCAGCCTTTAAATACTCATATTTAAAAATTCTAACAGAACCACTTCTTTTATATTCGTTATTTACTGTAATTAAATCATCATAATTATTTTCAATCAGATAATCCAAGCATTCATCAAGTGTATTACTTCTATTTGGATTATCTGGCTGTAAGCATATTACATAATCAAACTCATCATTGATATCTTTTACTATATCCAAATATACATCTACTACTTCTACATCCCCACATAAATTTTTACTTCTACGGTGAAAAAATATATCTTTGGGTACTAAATCCTCCACTTCTTTACTCTCAGATGAAATTATTATTTTATTCTTATGTTTAGTATCTTGTGCATAATCTATTGAATGTAAAAATAATGGTTTCCCATTCAAATCTCTGATATTCTTTCTTGTTAATCTCTTTGAATCAAGTTTAGCAGGTATTATTGTTAATAAATTCATTGTTTTATATCCTTTTGTATAACTTTAAACTGTACCAATGTGGATCTTTAGAACACTCGCCAACCTTTATCAGACTATATGTATCTTCTAAGTTGTATTCATGATAACCCCTTGGCCACGATCTTTGTAGGTTTTCACCATCTTTTGAAAATAATTCTCTTAATAAAATATACTTTGGTTTCACTATCGTTTTTACTTTATCTATTATCTCCACCACAGACTCTTTATCTATGTGCATTAAATGGTCTGAAGAAATAAATATATCAATATCATCTGTAACTAATGATTTAAAATCTCTAATTAAACTTAACGTATCTATTTCTATGAATTTAACTTTATCTTTTATAGATTCATGCATGTTTTCAAAACTTGCTTCTGCATGTAGGTCATTTGCAAAAAGATTTATCGTATTATTTAAATCATTTATATATTTTAAATTTCTACATCCAGCAGAACCTATTTCAAAAATATTAATATTATCTTTTAATAAATTATTATCATTCAAAAAATTTGCAAGTTCTATAGAATTATCCGTTAAAAATGAATATTTTGGATAATGTCCTACTCTATTTTGATAGTCTTTATCAAACCTATTTACATATTTACTCATATATATATTTCCTCTTTAAATTTATCTACTGCCCAATGATAGGCCTTTGTTTGTCCTTCAATGGTCATTCCACCAATATGTGGTGTTATAACTACATTATTATTTGGATTGATTGAAAACTCTACTAATTTACTATTTTGAATATTACCAAACTCATCTGCAATAACATCAGTTCCATAACCTTTTAGATGTTCATGTTCAATAGATTTGATTATAGAACTTTCATCAACCAATTCACCTCGTGCTGTATTCACCAAATAACTTCCTTGTTTCATTTGAGATAAAAACTCATCATCTACCATACCACGAGTTTCATCAGTAACATGAGTATGTAAAAAAACTATATCAGATTTATCTAATAACTCATCTAATGATACACCAGATGCATCTGTAATTCTTGCGTAAGGATCCGTTACTAAGATATCTACTTCCCAACCATCAAATAATCTTTTCATAATCTTACCAAGTCTACCATATCCAACAATACCAATGGTTTTACCCTTTACTTGGTGTCCAACATAAGGTTCATAGTCCCAATTTCCATCTTTTACTGAATGAAATGATGTTGGTATGAATCTTAATAAAGACATCATTAATCCAAATGCTAATTCAGAAGTTGATGGTAGGTCATTTATTAATTCTAAATCGTTTTTAAGAGAACCCACCTTGATATTTTTTTCCACACAATAATCTAAATCAATATGATTTAGTCCCGTTGAAGCAGTATTGATACCTTTAACATTTGAATCTTTGAGAATATCTTCATCTAAAATAAAATTTTGTTTGTTTGGATTTGTAAATATCCAATCTACACGAGCCGTACTTAAATAATATTTCAACTCAGATTTAGTTATATTAGGTTGATATTCAACCTCTCCATACTTTAACAACTTTTCAAACACACCTTCAAGGTGTTTCACCGGGGTTATACACAATATTTTCATGATTTATTTTCCTATCGCATTAATTAAATTATCTATGTAAATTTCTATCGAGTTGTAATCAACTCCACCGGCAATATTGTCTTCAATATATTCTATGTCTCTACCTCTTTCAAGTTGACCATCAAGTTTCCTTCCAGTTCCTTCACATGAAGTACTCCCATAAAAGTTTTCATATGCGCCTATATGACCGAACCCATCTAAAATTACAGTCGGAATTCCCATCTGTATGGGTTTAAAACACATAGTAGATGGTGATGCAATTACACTATGTGCCTGTGAAATTAATAAATTATCATCATCCACATCTCGTAATACATCTCCTTCTATAGAATTATTTTTCAATACAGTTTTTACAAAACTCAAATCATTTTCATATGGATTACCTAATGCAAAATGTCTATCTCTACTTTTTATTTTAACTACAACTCTTTTTCCATACTTTTGTTGTAAATCTGCCAACTTTGTTTTCTGTACCATCTCATTACCAAAAAACATTGGAAATACTCTTCTTTCGATTTCTAAAAAATTTGTTATCACTAATATGTACTCATCAGTTCTTTCATAGTATTTTAATGCATCATTTGAGGGAATACCACCAAGTAAAAATGCACTTTCATCAACATATTTAGAAAATATATTTTTATTATATTGTCCAAGTAAAAAACAATAATCAAACACTTTTTTATAGTGGTCAACTTCATAACTTCTGTCACTAAACTTATTATTTCCATGTTGATTACCAAAAACAGTAATACCGTGTTCTTTAGCGATAGAGTACATTATTTTAGTAGGAATCTCCGTACCCTTATCTCGCGAATCATCAAAGATAATTGCATCATAATCAGAAATGTTATTTAGTATAGATTTGAAATCCCAAGAAACTGAGTTGAAATATTTATCATATCGATTATGAAATAGTTCTCTCATATCCACGTTACCATTCCACTCTTGTCCTTTACCCATTTGGTGTACACATAAACAATCCAACTCAATGCGTGCACTTAACGTAGGAATAATAGGATGTATTCTTTCACCTTGCCTGTAAACTGTAACTACTAATAAAACTTTTTTCATGATTCTAACCAATCTCTGAAATAAATATCATAAGCACTTTGTTCATTACCTTTTTTATTATCTGTATCACTACTTCCCCATCTATTAAACGTTCCACCTTTTAAATGTAATACATAATTGTTTTGATTTACTATTTCACCTACCGCCTCCTTATAACCATCTCTTATAATATAGTTATATTTTGATTTAGCATCATATAACTTCACATCAAAACCAAAAGAACCTTCATTAATTTCATTTTTAAATCTATCACAAACACAAAGAAAATCTTGGTCTACCCACCAATCTAAATTTTTTAAATCACTATTATGTGCATGAGATGTTCTAAATTGTACATAAGGATTCCAAGTAGGATTATTAATTTGGTCAATATACATTTCCATAAAATTCTTAGATGGATCATTTACAGTATATCCCCATACTCCACCATTAGGTTTAAACTCTGATGAATAGTGTCGAGTAGTATACATAAAATCAAACTCATTCTCAAAAACATCAAAAGGATTTTTAACAAAAATTAAATCGGCATCTAAAGATAATACGTTATCACCTTCTTGTAGATTTAAATCTTCAATTAATTGATATGCCTTCTCTACTTTACAAGTCATTCTCCTATCATTCCAATCTGAAATTGGAAAGTCTATAACATCTACTCCTCTACTCTTTAACAAGTCTTTATTTTCAAGTTGACTTGTATAAACAACAATTCTACAATCTGATTGTTTTTGTAATGACCTTATACAAACATCAAACATATCATTTTCTATGTACTTACCAACATATATAAAATATGCTATATTCATTTCTTTTTAAGTATTATAGTTACTGCAGAACAATGTCCACTATATAATTTTGAAATTATTTTTGATTCTCTAATAATTTTGAATCCTACATCATCAATTAATTGTTTCAAAGTTTCTAATGTAAATCCTATAGGATGTTTATCATCTCTTCCATCATGAAGATCAACAGACAGACAAAATTCACCATCTTGTTTTAGATATTTATAACAATTCTTCATTATTATTTTTGAATCATAACAATGGTCTAAAACATTAATACATATAATGCCATCTGCGGAGTTTTCTAAATTTTCTATATATCTTTCGGCTGGGGTAGAATATACTTTTCCTGCCCTTTCTAAATCATAATGTGGTATTGATTTAAATTGGTCTGCTAATGGTTCTATTGAAATTATATCAGAATTTATAAACCATAAAGCTCTTGACTTAGACCCTGCACCCAAATCAATTATTGTTTTATTTGCAAAGTAATCTGGTGTATACCCAAAACTTGTAAACAATTTGTTAGTATTTGCCATCCAAGTCTCATTAGAAGCTCTACTTCTACTACCACGATGATGATTTAATTCAGACGGTTGTCCTCTTTCAGCCCAACGAGTCTGATCTCCTTTAAATTGTGTCATTCTATTTCCGATATTGTAACATATTGTAATTCATATTGTGTTAATAAATATTCCAAAACTTTTTCAAAATGTAAATAATTTTCTTCACTCCAAACATTTTTGTTGTGAACTCCATTGATGTGTGATTGGAACATAAATGTGTTTCCATATAAACTCAAACTTTCTGGCTCATTTATACCATCACAACCCTCAAAGAACTGACATCCCCAACTTATTCCTTTGGTATGTTCTTCATGTCCAGCCACCCAATCAAAATAACCACTAAGTGCATCTGCACTTTGTTGATTCACTCCCCATCCTGGAGGTCTAAATCCTTTTGGTTTATAACCACAACTCTCCCACAACTCTAATGACTCTTGAATACGTTGAGTTGCGTCACCATAATTTAGTTCAAAGAATTCCATCTCACCTACACCTTCATTTACACAGGCATGATAATGTCCGTGATTAGATAATTCAACATAATCTTTTGTCTTCCAAAAATCTACGAACTCTTTCGTAAGAGGAAATTTACCATGATAATTACTTGGAATAAATAAATTAAACTTAACTCCAAACTTTTCATTGAGTTTCTTTAGATATTCTATTTGAACATCCCCCTCAACACCCCAATCCTTTTCAGGATGTACATCATCTATTGCTATCACTACATTACTTTTCATAGTCTCTAAATACATCCTTCCAACTATAAGTATATCCTTGTTTATCATAACTAAAAGCATTTGATTGTGACATTTTATCTGCATTTTTAAACCAATATTGTTGTCGTCTCATTCGTGTCATATCACCATCATTATAATCTTGTCCTTTAATATACATTCTTTTATTTGGTAGTTTTCTATTATGAACTAATAATATATTCTTTATAATATATTGTGGTAATTTTCCTTGAAAATGAGAAAAACATTTATTTAGAAATGCTGTATCTTCGTGTACAAAAAATACACTCTTTGGTATATTAACTCCACTTCGAATTACTTCTGAAGAAATTACTAAGCCACACCCATTGAATTTTAAATTATTAGTAGTTTGTATATCTAAATCATCTACCTTATCGTTTATCTTATCCATTTCTTCTTGTGTCATATTATATCGTAGACTCCACCAATTTTCTGTATCCATTTCTGTAAATGGCTTATCTGTAAAATCTGGATGTTCTAATATTTTCCAAGTATCATCCCACATTTTACAAGTACTGAAAAATCCAACATACTTTGGTGTATCAGATACTACTGCACTGTGTAGGTTATCTAATATTTCCCAAGTTTGTCTTGGTATCAATGAATCACTCTCTCCCCACATCAACACATCAACTTCATCACAATACTTTTCATTAAACTCTCTACGATAATCTGCAATTGTATATATTTCATCTTTATTATATGAAGTTTCAACATATCGCGGATTAAAATCCAATAAGAACGTATTAAATTTACTTACAATATCTTCCATATCAATTTTATCTTTGTCTAACTGTTCTAATCCTTCGTTGATATTAAGACAAAAATCTACTATAACATTCTCTTTATTTTGTATGTTCTTCAATGATTGTTTTACACTATTAATATACTCCTCTATAATATCAATTTCATAAAACTGAACTAAACATCCGATAGCAAATTTATTATTCAGTAACATAATTCTCCTTTACTAAATTCCATACTTGTTTCATTATATCATTTCTTTCTGTTTTTTCAAATCCATTAAAATGCCATACCCAACCTACTTCAGAAATTAATGGATTCAATACTCCTCTTAAATGTAATTGTGTTAAATTAAATCGTTCATCTAAATGTACCAAATCAAACTTACTATCTCTAATCATATAATTTATAGGTGTTTGGTCTGAACCTTTTTTAACCGTTTTATGTTGTCTTGTTCTTAATTCCTCTTCATTTTCATAATAAAAATCTGTAACTGTTTTGCAAAACTCTTTGTGTTTCTTGTTCATCACAATAAAACCACAATTAAAATAACTTGTCCAATCAAACTTAACATCGGGCCATAAATCTTGATACCCCTTTATACTATTATGAGTCCATTCTATATAAAATCTATCATGTATTGCACCAAACTCACCACCTGCCGCTTCAAAGAAATTAGGACAATCCCAATGAATCATCGTATCGATATCAACTAATGCCACATTATCATATTCTATTTCATTGGCATCTAACACATCGAATACATGCCATCTTTGCCAAGTAGGTTTCATTCCTACACCATCTCCATAAACACCACCACCAGTAGATCGTAACTCTCGATCTAAAATAACTAACTCAACGTCATTCTTATCACACCAATACTGCCAAGTTTTAAAACACCATTCTTTATAATCACAAAAGTCTGGTGACTTTTCCAAACAAGTCATAAATACTATATTTTTACTCATAATACCACTCATTATCATATTTTACTATGACACCTTCCGAATCCTTAAGAGGTTTACCTAACGTTCTAACTTCCCCTTTAGAAATCCCAATTTTTTTAATAATATTAAAACCTTTCGTTTCATTTACAAACTTATCTACTGCTGCCTTAACTCCACCCTCATGATAATATTCTCCAATACCATAATCATCAAAAATAAAATATGATTCTTTATTCGAAATATTACAACAATTAATTATATCACTATATACATTCTGAAAATCGTGGACACAATCTATAAAAAATACATCAAACTTTTCCTTAAAATTCCATTCACCCTCATATAGATTTTTTTGAATATAAGTAATATTATCCCGATCGTGATTTAACTCTCTTGCCATTCTTAAATTTGGTTCTTCTCTCCAATCCATAGTAATAACTTTATTAAATACAAAAGATAATATTCTGGTTGTATGTCCATGATTAGTCCCACACTCTAATATTTTTTTATCCTTAAACTTATCAGTATCAAAAAAATCAAGTAAATCATTTTTGAACTTGATGGTTGTCGTTTCTTTATATTCTCTTTTACTTGGAATATTTTCCCAAATATCTGGTTGAACATCCATTATATACCTCTCTCCATATCTCTAACTTTTAATAACGGGCCTTTAAAATGCCTAACATATCTGTAAACATTTTGGTTAAAACCATGTCTCAAACTACCAAAGGTGTAGCCCTCTTTTTTTAATTGGTCAACCAACAAAGTTAAAATATAACCATCATCCCATCTGAACTCATCGAAGGCTCTTAAACTCGTATAATACTCAAACCATTTCTTAACAACATCTTTACCATTTTTCTCCAAGTTAAACACCATTATTTCTGCATCTATTGCTTTTTCAGGTCTCGTAATAACAGAACTATCGAAATTAGAAACATAATCAAAGAAGAGTTTATCAAAACCATTTGGATGGTCTTTGTCTTCTCTAAACTGAGTATCTGCTCCAACCCAAACTAAGTAAGGTTTAGTTGTTACATCCACACAATGATTTATTGCTGCTACCTTTCTAAACCAATATATTGAATTCCTATTCCAATATTCATTTGAGAGTCCATCAGGACTACAACCAGGTCTTCCAATTTCGTGACACGTACTAAAGGGTGAAGTTTGTAAAAAATCATATAACCAATCATCTTCATAAACCTCAAATAAATCCAACAAATTTAAAGTGTCTCTTTCCTCACCAGTAAAATCTATTTCTACGTTATGATTTCTTTTTTCGAATGAATTTTCATGATAAACATAAAACTCAACCTCAGGATATTTTTCTTTTACATCATGGAATATTTTTTGGTCATCAGTTTCAAATATTCTCTTGTTAAAAGATGTTACAAGACTGACGTTATCTAACATTAATTTATCTATCATTATTGTTTATCTCATATCTTTCCGACCATTCGGAATGACCTTCTTTTATTTTATATTGTTGTATATAAAAATCTAATTCATCCGCGTCTGGTATTTTACTCCAAGTTTTACGATAATTTACTAAACCTTCTAAAATTCTCCTGCGTAAATATTCTCCTAATGTTTCTTTTCTTTTAGATTTACGTTGTTCTAAAAGTTTCAAATTACTGCTCGCCCTTTCATTTCTTCCCTCATATTTCAATCCTATCTTCTTGGTTATGTTTACCATCGGTAAACTTAATATTATCACTTACGATTACTCTGAATAAATCAATATCTAATCCTAACTCATCTACTAAGTTAGCTAATCCTTTAGTATCTTTTGGTAAACAAGTTCCACCGAACCCACCAAATTGTTTGTTCACTCTTAAATAATGGCCATCACCAATACCATGAAATAAGAAAGCATCTTTCACTACATCATAGTTTGCCCCTACTTCAGTACATAATCTATAAAAGGCATTTGCGAATGTAACTCTCATTGCCTTATAACTATTACTAAAGTACTTCATTAGTTCTGCCTCAATCGGTTTCATCACGACTGTATGTGTTGGTAATACACCATGACATTCTCTAACTAACTTCTCTACTTTCTTATCTTCTGTACCAATAACTAATACATTATTATTATGTATGAAATCTTCTACAGCACATTTCTCACGAAGAAACTCTGGTACGAAATTGATATTCAATGATTTAAATTGGTGTTTCCATCTACCAATACTTCCAGGTTTGACTGTACTTTTGACACATACCACACCTTTATATTTTAAATCATTTAATTCACTCAATACACTTTCTACAATATTTGTATCACAATCTCCATTTGGAGCACTTGGTGTTGGTACTGAAATATAAACAATTGGTGTATTCAATACATCTTCAATTTTAGTTTCTAATCTGATATCGTGTGCTACGATTTCATGTCCTTGTGTTTTAAATCCTTCTGAGATTGCGTTTCCTACGAAACCTTTTCCTATAATTCCTATAATCATTTATTCTCCTATTGTTATATTGGCCATTTCAGAAAAAATATTGTAAAGATAAAAACAATAATTTTCATACTGATATCCATTAACAAATTTTCTCCGTGTATTATCTATCACCACACGATTTAATCTATCGAAATCTGATAATACTTCATCTATAACTTCATTTAAATTTGACCAATCATAATTCACTGCAAAATAAGTTTCTTTATCAATATATAAATTTGGTTCTGTTAACACCATATTCATATCTGGTTTAATTATAATCGTACCTACATTTATACATTCAAAATCTCTAAAACAAACTTCACCCATTCCGAATGGTGAGATACAAACTTTTGAATCATAAAGATATTGAAAATATTCATCAGATGGTAACTTTTCTTTTCTTGATTCAAATTTATCATCTAAAATTTCCCAAGCACCTTTTCTATGTTCGGAGTATGGTATATCATTTCTAACTTTATGTTCATAATTTTCTTTATGTTCACCTTGATATATTGCACATACATCGTGAGGTTTAATTGAATTTATAGGTGGCATTTTTTCTATTAATTGTGGATTTAAATTTCCAAGATTCCATCCACTTAACTTAAGTCTATTCCAATCCTTATCCTTAATATCATAACTTAAATTTAAATCACCACTCCCCCAAAACCATCTACCAAAGTTATTTGGTTTTTTATATTCTTCTCGTTTAAGTAATTGGTTTTTAAACAAGTATATTGCATTAGATTGTTCTAATACCTCAATTGAACCCATCAATGAAGTTGAATCAGAACCATCGAATAAAAAATAATCGCCACCTCCCGTAACTTTATTTAAATTCTCTACTCCCCAATCAATACTATCTTGAAGTGATAATTTTTTATTTATAAAATCATTCATACCAACGAATAAATAATCAAAATCATCTGAATCTGTTATTTCTATACTATATGTTTTTAATGCATCCCTACACGCCATTAAAACTCTAAAAGTAGGTTCATTTCTATCTTGAGTCGGATTTAATACTTTTATCTTTATCATAAAGAAGTGTCTACAATTATTGCATTATAAAGTTCATTCTGTTGTATTTGTTTATCTATTGTTTTAGGATGATATAACGAAAATTCTTCGTGTGGTGGTAAATGTGCGTATGTTTTACAACCTATGATATGTTCATGAACTTTATTTTGCCATCTAATATCTTCTCTATTTCTAAATATTCTTGATTGAAAGTCAGGATAATTAATCCATCCTTGTTCTGTAGATTTCCATCCCCACTGGTTCATATATTCTTGTGTGATTCCCTCAACAGTATTTACTCTCGGAATCCATACTAAATCTACATCATTTATCTCTAAAACCTTTTTAATGTCTCTTAATAATACTTCGTGTGGATGCTCATCTGCATCTAAATGAAAAATATAATCACCACTACATTGTTCAATCACATAATTTTTTTGTGAAGCAAAATCACCATTGAGTTTTCTCCGATGCACCTTGATAGTTTTCATATCTTCGTGTCCATATTGTTGAGTCCAACTTGTGATTACCTCTTGTGTTTCTTGATTAGAAAAATCATCAACTATAACGATTTCATCTTCAGGATCTGTCTTATGAATTAGTATTTCTAATAACTTATTTAATTCTTCAGCTTCATTGTGAACTGTTATGCCAAAACTAATCTTCAACTACAACCTCTGTTCCTATTTTAATTTGGGTCTCCAATCTTTTAATGGATTGTGCTGGTATTTTACCATAATCTTCATCTAAAAATACTCTTCGTCTTCTACATTGTTTCATATCATATGTTCTAAAAATATCTTGAGTACCTATCACTCTTCGCATTCTATTAAATAACTTAGTAAATTCACCTGGTGTCATATTTTTCGCTCCAGACTCAGATAAATTTGCTATCTCGACATTCACCTGTTTTCCAATACTTCGTCCTGCTTTATCTTCTATTACTGCCAAACCACCTAATAATTTAATAACTTTCTGAATAACGGGTTTCATCACTGGTCTTTTTCCTTGTTGATGAAGTTGTAAACCAACAAAATATCGTTTCACACCTTCTTTAGTTGGTCTAATCCATTTAGGATCTATAACAATTACCCATCTACGTCTTGCGAGAGGTTCACCCTTACTTTTATAAATAAAACTTACAATTTCTCCAGGTACAAGTCGAGTCCAAGTAGTATTCTTCATTAAATATCCTTAACTACACCCATTAACTTTAATGCATCCAAAAACTCATACTGACCAAATTCTTGAGCATTTTCAACATCCAATATTTTATCGTGTCCTTTATATTTTTCATCCTCTTTTTCTTCTTCTGTAAGTGGACGTGGTTGGGCTAATTTATAATTCCAATTAGTTTTTACTCCATCAGGATAAATAATTCCTAATTCTCCCATATTTACGATTGAAGGAAACCAAGTTATATCTCTATCGATATCATAAAAATGTACTTCTCTCATTAATTCAGTCGCTCCTTCGTTTGCTGTTTTTAATTCCTCTGAATCTGTTTTATACATAGAATTTGAAGTGAATCCACAACGAAAACACATATAAGACGACCAATCTTTTTGTACTTCTTCAAAACAATGGTCATCATCAAAACAAACTGGACAAGTTATTACTTTTTCTGCCATTTTATTTACTCATCTTTTTTAATTTTGGTAATTTTAATTTTCCCACTTCTTTTTCTTGACTACTTCCTTTTCCCTCATCAATCTTTTTTAATTTTGGTAACTTCAAATCAACTTGTTTAGGAAGTGAATCTAATATCGGTGTTAATAGTTCATCCAAACGATCTTTCATTTTTTCAAATGAAAATGCCTGAGTATAAACTTTAAGTTGATAGGCTTTGACTTTATATTTCTTATAATTATTATATATATCCTTTAATATCTGAGAAGCAACTTGGTAGTTTACTTGAAACCATTGAGATTCTCCTTCAAATATATAATCTTTTGGATATGCCCCTTTCGGTACTTTTACCAATGAACCAGGTATCAAACTACAATAACTTCCATGTAGAAAATCTAAATGTCCACTCCAATTAGAAGCAATTATTGGTTTACCACTCTGAGCTGCCTCTAATAACGGTCTACCAAATCCCTCTCCATGAGTAAATGTAACATGAGCTTTTACTTTAGGATGATTATATAATTGATTCATTTGGTCATCAGTAAAATCACCATGAATTAAATACACATTAGGAAGTTTTTTAGCTCTTATAGATGATTTAATGGTTTTAATCTTATCAAGAATATCATTTCTATCAACAATGGAAAATCCTGCACCACTCGTTTTCAATAAAAGTACTGGAGGATTAGATTGATCCTTAAATGTTTCACAAAAAACCTTTACCAACATACCAGTATCTTTTCTATCTTTACCCAAACCACCCTGTAACCAATGACCTGTATAAAGAAAACCAAAATCTTCTTCCACATCTTCAAATATTCTTTCCACATCTTTATCAAACTCAGTAGTGGATCTATATGTCTCATCAAATCCCTCAAATAAAGGATCTGAATCAACGTTTAATTTTATGAGATGTTCTACACCAGTTTTATCATCTTTTTTTGTAAACTCTGCACTTTTAAAAACTTGGTTTGAAAATTCTGAAGTAAATATTACTTTATCCATTCTATTACAACCATCTACCCATTGAGGAGAAGGTGCAGATGCTTCTATTCCTGCAGTTATTCCAACATTTTTCTTACCAATTGGTGTGAATTCATTTGGAATAACAATATGAATATGTAAATCAGGTTGTCTTGGTAGCTTTAATTCGGGCACAGGTGGCATAATTTTACTTTTAATCTCTTGATGGTGTTTTGTATCTTCAAGTGCATCTCTGGAGGTATTCCCCCACGGCACAGCATTTATCATCAAATCATACTTATCTAATTCAATTAATGCTCTACAAATATCTCTTGAATGATTTCCATATCCACTTCTCGTTTCTACTGGAGCAGATACTAATACTAAAGGTTTACTCATAATTTCCTCACGCCTTATAAATGTTAAATTTTTCTCTTGGTGTCCACTTATCGAATGCCGTCTCCATATGATCTATGAAATTATCACCCATCATCTTAGCACTCATCATAGCTTCCTTACTCATTACAAACTCATGTCCTTTTATACCACACTCATCTCGTTTCTCTTTACCCAGTTCATACCAATATTGAATTGCATCTCCAGCATCTTCCCAATCACATCTATCATCAAAGATATATGGTGTTGGTATTGAACCCATTAATGCTCGTGTCTTTGGCCAAACAGGCTTTACCCATTCTCCGTGTGTTAACCGTGGATTATTTTCCCAATCTTTCCAATTATGCAATGATTCTACTTCAAAATAATCTTTATAAGTTAAAAATTTATCATCAAGTTTGAATCCACATTGGTCTTGCATCCCACCTGTAACATTTACAATGATTGGTGTTCCACTCATCAATGATTCACAAGTACCTAATCCGAATCCCTCATTCGATGCAATATTCATTGTTACATCTGATATGTTATAAAGAAAATTCATTTGTCTACTATCAAGTTTACCCCCACTAAATACTATATTACAATCGGGTGCCAACTCCTTAATAAGTGCAGGTAAATCAGTTCCATGTTCATCTTGAGGTTGAGTATGCATTATATAACCAACTTTATTTCGTTTATCCTCAGGTACAGTATCCCAAAACCGTTTAAATGCCAATACACAATCACCTGGCATCTTTCTACGAATATTTCTATTCACATACAACAATGAAAATTCAATTGGTTTACCTTGAAAAATTTCATTTCTAAATTTATTCATTTCCAATCGTTCTTTTTCATCTGTAATTGGATAAAAATATTTTTCATTTATTCCATGTGGTACATATGTAGAATCCCAATCTGTTCTTGGTTTAAATTGACAAACTTTATTAACAATATTTACAGTTTGTTTTGAGATGCTCATAATCAAATCACAACTCTCATAATAAGGTTCATTCCATCTTGGATAAGGTAAATCATCCCAAATATTATAATAAAAGATAGGAATATGTTGTCTAATTTCATGTTCCATTCCATATAAAAATCCCCAAAATCTTGGATCTGTATAATGTAAGATTGCATCTGGTTGTTCTAATTCCATTACTTCCTGTAAAAGATTTTGAGTTCCATAACCGTCAACTGGATATATTTTTAAATATGCATCATCTACCCCACTTTCCTCACGTACAGGTTCATTCATATCTACAATTTTCCCACTATCAGGATGTTTTATTGCACCCCCAATTTGGGCCCAATCATATTTATCAGCTGTGTTCATCACAATTTCTCGTGACATAGTTCCTACACCACTGGACATTCTCAAATCATCAGATAACAATAATATTTTTTTCTTTTTTCTACGGTTTTTTGATGTTTTTAACTTCGGTAACTTAATATCCGCCATATGTTATAACCTTTAATTTAATTAAAATTTACTACCACTTTGGTGTAAATCTTTATATTTCAAAACACTATTTTTAAACTTCTCGTCATACACAAACATATTCAAACTTCTATTTACTAATTTTTGCAATGAAAATTCATCGTCAATAGTTTTATTCTTGAATTTTTTATATAGTTCTGTGATAACTTTTACCGAAGTCAATTTAACTTCGTTCATAATATAACTCCATTTATTTTATATATGTATATATTCTATATATAAATATATATTCAATCAATAATAATTGATTTTTTATTCATTTTTTCTGCATATTGTAGAGTGGATAAAGTTCCACTCGTTATTTTATTTGGATTTGTAACAAATGCAACTACTCTATCTGAATACTCTGCAACTTGTTTGTTTCTTTTGAAATAGTTTGACACATAATAAGGTTTTCCATAATCATAATTTGGCCTAACACAATGCATATTATGTGGATAGTGTTGTGGTGGAAATTCACTATACTTTATATCAAATTCTAATGCAAATTTCTTAGCATACCCATCAGAACCATCCTTTTGTCCACCGCTAACTATTTCTAATTCATCTCCAAACTTTTCTTTTAGTATGAAAACAAAATCTTTTATCTTTTTTGTATTTGTATAACTACGTGATCCTATAATTGCTACTTTCATCGTCATTCCGTTTCTGTCTTTTATCTTGTTGATTTGTAACGAACTTATAAAAAGATAATAAATTATCTATACCATCTAATATACCTTTTGGATTTGAATATTCATAACTACATCGTACCCATTTTGGTCTCTCCATATCATATGGTCTAATATCCCACCATATAAATTCATTAAAATTATCAAAAAAGCTTGTTCTAATTAAAGTTTTAGTACTTATACTGTCCCTGGATTCCCACTTATCTATAAAACCTTTCATTTGTTTTGGACTCACTTCTTTCTTCGCGCCATCATACCAAAAATATATTGGAAATGGATGAGCACTAACCGAAACTAAATGTGATAATTTCTCATATACCTCATCTTCAAATGGTTTACCCAAAAAATCAGATAATTTCATTCTTATAGTACTGTTTACATATCCTGTCATTATTGTTTCCTATCACAATGTTGTGGTAAATCTTTAAATTCACACCACTTACAATTTTTTTGAGATACTATTTTTCTGTAAGTTTTATTAATATGATTACCTTTTTCATCAAAACCACTTGAAAGAAATTCATTTAGATTATTGATAACTTTATTTATACTTGGTTTCCCACTTGCTGGTGAAAATGTTTGTACTCGTTTTTGAGGATAATCAAAATTCTCATATAATTTTCGCTTCAATATTAAATATTCAATATCAATTTTATCTATGGGAATTTCCATACTTTTAGAGAAAAAATATTTATATAATAATAACTGATTAGTTTTATTCTTATCAGCTTTCATATATTTATTCCAACCCATTGTAGATGTTTTAATATCTATAATTTTTATACGACCAGTACTCTTATTATGAATCACCACATCCATATATCCTCTAAATTCAATATTTTTATCAAGTCCTTCATTCAAACTAATCTCAATACCCACCAACTCTGTATTTTTCTTTGGGAAATGACTTGATTTGTGTTTTATAAATTCATCTATAATATCACAACCATCTTTATAAAAAGATTTCATATCACCTAAAGTAATATCTAACTCCTCTTCAGACTTCTCTACTGCATCTTTATAATTAGTTTCCATTCTATATTGTAAAATATCATACATAGGTAATGAATCTGCTTCCTTAATAGTCTTACCATAATAACACACAAGATATGCCTGTATAGTTTCATGCACAGATGTTCCAAATAAAGTATAGATGTTATCAGTAAATGTACCAAGATCGTCTATATAATTTAGTTTCCATCTATGTGGGCATTGAGTCCACATAGACAATTGACTATAACTTACTTTCCCCATTTACCACGACTAACTATTGTTGCCATTATTCCATAGTTGGATACATCAAGAAATGCATCTTCTAATGGTTCGTCTTTTACAGCTGACTCTCTGTTATTCATCAGTAATGTTTTAACTCGTTGTATTTTGTCATTCATCCTGAAAAAAAGACCCATTAGGGATAATCTTACTTCTTCTTTAGTTTGTAATTGTGTTCCAACTGATATATTACCAGGGCCGTAATCATGTTGTTTAAGTAAAAACAATTCATATTGTTCTTGTTGTATCTTCTTGAACTCTTGTGTCATTAATGGCCATTCAAGTTCCATTTGTTCAACTACTGACAGTTTAGGATCATTTTTCGTATATTTCTTAACCGTCTTAGAATCTGTTATTATTTTCATTTCATCTCCTATACATTTTTTTAAGTTGTTTATCATCAACACCATATTTCATGATAATAGCTGTAACTTGTTCTTTTGTTAATATTTCTAAGTGTTGTTCCACTTCTCGTGAACTACATTCAAAATAATCTTTTAGATGTTCCATTGCCCACTTCTCTACTTTTGATTTCTTTTTTGATTTTGTGTATCTAAGAAATGTTCTACTTCGTGGTAATACATCTATATAAAACTGATAAAGATTCTTTGGTTTTATTTCCCAATACTTTTGAATTTCATTTACAACTTCAATCCACTCTGATTTCATACTAAGAAATCTATGAACCATATAGTTACTCCAGGTCTTTTTATCAGACTCCGTAAGAGTATCCCAATACATAGGATTCTGTACATTAGTAATTTGTTTTATGTGGTCAAACAGACTTTTCAAGTCCACTACCCTCTAATAACTTTTTCGGAACTGCTCCACAATTACCACAACTATAAACTTGAACAGGTATAAGTCCTTCTTGTCCATTAGGTGACATAATTGCAGATATTCGTTTAATTACAAATGAAGTAATAAATAAATAATTATCACATTTTTCACATTGTAAAGTATCTGCCTTTGATAAATCTACAGTTTTTTGTTTTTTTCCTAATGGTTTCATTGGTTTCGTAGTCATTTTTTTTCCTCTATATTTGTATAAATTTGTAAATTTTTATATTTCTTTCGTAAAGATTTTACATTTTCAATTTCACTTAAAAAACCTTTATGTTCTGGATGTTCTTTATGATTTATATTTTTTATTTTCCAAACATCATCGGTAAATGTTCCCCAATTATTTATGTGAATAAAATTCACTTCAGTTTTCATACCATTTAATTTTTGAAAATAATTTGACATCATTATAAAACCTATCATCTCTTTATAATTATTATCTTGTACAACAAATGTCATTCTTACAAAATCCAAATTTGGTATTTCTGTAAATATAAAATGTAAATTCTTTTGTAATGTTTTCCAATTACCACCTACTCTAATTTTATTATAAATTTCTTCAGTACAAGCATCAATACTAATTTCAGCAGTTATTCGTGGAATGTCATGTAAATTACTTAAACTATTCCACATCTTTTTAGTCCATCCATTAGCATTTGTATGTAAATGTAAATTCCTTGTATTAGGATATTTCTCCATATTAATAGATTTTAAAAGATTTCTCCAAAATTCTCCACCAAATCCATCACCACTTGCTGTAATATAAAGTTCATTTGCATTATCCATAGCATCACACAATATTACCTTTTGTATCTTCTCTGATTGTTCTCTTTCCTTACCTGCAGTTTGAATATAATCTAACCTACAACTTGGACATTTCAAATTACAACTTCTATCATGAGAAAATATAACACATTCTGGACCCCATGGCAATTTTACTATCTTTTCTGATATAATCTTTTTCCATTTTTCTTTACCTTTGGGATTTATTTCTTTTGCATTCCATAACTTATGAAATGTAGACTCATCGTATATTGGAAAGTATCCATTATCATATATGGTTTCATTTACATCATCATTATACCATCGATTTAAAAATCCACATTCAGTTGAATCACAATATTCAAAGTCCCCATCATGCATTGATTGTCTAAGTTTTTGTGCAACTTCACCATTCCAAATATCATCCCAATCATCTTCTAATGCGTTACCAGATGGGCCACAAGTTATCCAAGCATTAACCCATCTTTTTTCTTCCTCACTCCATCCACCTGAAACACATTGCCATACTTTTCCATCATGAAAGAATTCTGCATTTCTGAATGGAGCTACGCAAAATCCTTTTCTCATTTTATCTTTCCAATTATCTCCACAAACATAGCCATAATGTTAATCTCTTTATCTACCACTACAGCATCACTCTGTTGATACCTACTCAATACCAAAATACATTCTGCTATATGTCCACTGCCCCAATCTTCTACTGTATCAAATAACAATCTAAATAAATCACTAAAGTCTGTTACTTTTGAATCTGCCAATACTTGTCTAATGTTTTTAAACGAATTCTTTTTATTTTGTGTTTTTAATATCTCTAATACTTTTAACTTATAATCATTTTGAATTGTCATTCCCTCATCAATAACAAGTTTACCTTTTACTACCTGTCGTTGTGAAGCATTTATAATTCGTCTGATATCTGGATACCCACCATTAACTATCGTTACAATATCATCCAATTGATATTCAATATTCTCATTATCCAATATATTTGATAAATGTTGTGCTACTTGTTTTCTATCTGGTGGAATAATCTGAAATGATTGACACCGTGATTGTATTGGGTCTATAATTCTCTCTACATAATTACAAGTCAATATAAACCTACAATGTTTTGAGAATGTTTCCATTAGATTTCTAAGTGCCGCCTGTGCATTTGGAGTAATATAATCACACTCATCTAAAATTATAACCTTCAACTCTTGAAACCCAAGTGTAGATGCAAAATTCTTTACTTTATCTCGTACAACTTCTACACTATTTTCGTCTGATGCGTTTATATAAAGATAATCACATTCTATATTATTAACGAGTAATTTGGCGAGAGTGGTTTTACCCGTACCAGCTCTACCATATAATAAAAGGTGTGGTAAGTCTCCACTCTCCAAATACACCTCAACTTTACTTTTTAAATGTTCATTCCCAATATAAGTGTCAAGACTTGAAGGACGATACTTTTCTACCCATAAAGAGTGTTTTATTTCATTCATTTACTTTTTCCCAGTTATCATTTGAATCTAATTTGAATGCTCCTATAAATATTTGATCCCATTGGTCAGGTTCTATCAAACTTAACCATAACTTACCATTCTCTCGTTGATACAAATAATATGTATGTCCTTTAATTGGTTCAAATTTAAATTCAGATCCATATACTAATTTATTATATTGATATTGTTCCATCATCTGTAGATACTCGTTTCGTATCTCTTTATAACGAGTTTCAAAATAATGATTAGTCTTTACAACCTTCTCAACTTTCCAAGTTTCTACATCTGTAGATTTTATTGCTGGTGCTCCAACATTACTACCATAGGGAAGTATTCCTGGATTGTCAGCAACATTATCTGGTTTCTTACTCACACTTTTTTCCATATCCATATTGGTTCACAAAATGTTTTATCTTGTGTATCTATTGTTTTTTGTAAAGTTTCTTCATTATATTGAGTAATATCCTTTGCCGTTCCTGCTCCACCACTATTCGGTCTTTTTGCCATTTCCATTCCAATACAACCTTGATATTCTGAATCACTTAATGTGGATAAAAAATCATTCATTGGATTACAAATCTCTAACCAACCTCTTTCGGTTGACCATTTTGAGTTTGTATAAACATCTGATATGTTCACTAATAAATATCCATTACTTTTTATAGAACACCATAAATTTTTCAATGTTTTATGTAAAAAGTCTGTATTCCAATCCTCAATATCTTTATATCTTACCCAACTTTGAGTATCATCATAACTATATCTCTCTACCGAAAAATATGGTGGTGAAGTAAATACCGTATCAAATTTATTCTCATAATGTGAAAAGTCTACATCCTCTGCTGGACTACATAGAAATTCAGATTTTTTATTCACTTCAAAAAATCCTCTGTGTTTCTCATAAAACTCTAATTGTTCTTCGTATATTGGATGATTCTCTTTTCGTGGGTCTATACCAAGATAATATTCTGATTTATCACTCGCATAAAATCCAGCTAATCTATCGCCCCAACCTGCACTAAAGTCTAATATACTTTCACTATTTAACTTATCATACAAAACTTTTGCCACATTTGGTTTAAACTGAGAACAAATATATTTTCTCAATCCAATCATAGTTCTCAATACACTGCGGTTTATTTTTTCCATTTTCAATGAATAAGCCGACCCCATTAAACTTGTCATGAATTTCTCACTGCCCCAAGTTCTTTCGGGACCAGGACTTACTGAACCATCGACACTCCAACGATTCTTTTGTTGAAAATAATTACTAGCACTATTACCTGTATTTATCCTACGAAAATACTGTTGTTTACCTTCAAATTTTAAACCATATCTATATTGAGTTCCTTCTCTTGCAAACCAATCTCCCTCAACCAAAATCTCATTATGTCGCATACCTTTTAGTTTTTGTAAATCCTTATAGGCTTTATTTTCAGTTATTTCAGCATACGGAATCTCATAAGTCATAGCTATCTTAGCAAGACTTTCCTTCACATCTTCCTTATCGAAAGTCCTTTGTATATATAACCACTCTTCTTCGTCAATCGAAAGGTATGGTGTTTGATTTAAAAACTTATCAAAATAATCTAAATACATTAAACTACATTTTGAGTTGCCACCACATAATATTCTGATTCGAAGTCATCAACATCAAAATTTAACTTTATCAAACCTTTATCAGATACTTTCATATCAACACTTACACATTCTCTATTTGCTTGTAAAATATTAGAAAATATATTAGCGTTAAAACTAACGGGTGTAATTTCTTTAAATATTTTTACCTCTACAGGAATAGTAACTCTGTTAGTTCCAACATTACTAAAACCAATAACAATATTTACCTCACCATCTTGTGCGATAACTGTAAATGTATCGGTTTCACTCAATGCACCTGCTCCTGCAATGAAAGTATTTATAAAATACTTATCAAGTTTTATATTCAAATCCCATTCATCTGGTAAATTCTTCAATGGTGGTGGTGTTGGAATTACAGATAAATCACTCAACATATACTTTGAAACAGTACCATGTTTTTTATCTAATAAATCTACACTTACATACTTATCACCCATACGGGATAACTTAAAGTCAATATCATCACCAACTACTGACAACAATGCCTGTAATTGTGGTGTATTATAAACACCAAGTTCTGATGGATCTATACCTTTTGATTTTCCCCAAACAACACTACCTACAACCGACTTATCACCAGTAATAACTCTTGTAGATAAACTTGTTCCAGAAGATTCCCATTTTGCAGATTTAATCTCAGTACCCAAACTGTATTTGTTAATAAATCTTATTAGTTCACTTTTTTGCATAACCTTTGTTCCTTAATTAAATTATCTTGTTATATATACATATATATTAGTTTTCTCAAAACTAAAAAAATCTTTCAATACTTTGCTGTTTATCAACTATACCATCCCAGCCCATAGCTTCATAAAACATACCAAGTTTTTTAGACATCGCTTGTTCGTACATTTTATTGTGGTCTATCTTATTCTTTATTAATTCTAATATTTGAGGTGGATCCTCATAACCTTTATATGCTATGGTATCAAATCCAAACTCATTATCTTTTAAATAAACCCATTTAATTTTAGTCCCATTTGATATTTTTTCATATTTCCTACCCTCATACCAATGTTGTAATAATGAATTATAATTTATAGCCGATTTCACATGAACTGGTGCACCTTTTTTAAATAACTGAAATGTATCATCTGATTTTTGGGTGTACTTTTGAATACCCTTCACCCCAATTGGATTTGCCATCACATCATAATGTAAATTGTGCATATTCCTTTTAAATAGTGATATCCTATCATCAATCTTTTCTTTTGGAACATCCGTCAATATATCTTCTAAAACACTACTCAATAACTTTTTCATAGCCACTGCAAAGTTACTACGAACTGTATCCAATCCCTTTACATGAATTTTATTTACCTTTCTACCAGCATCATTGATAATCTTCAACCCATACCGCTTCTTCACAATAAATAATCCTGTCTTTGCAATCACCTCTTGTTTAATATCAAATACATGATCTTCCACATTAAGAAACTTCTTAGAAAAATAATCATAACTATTATTTAAATAATCTTGTACCTCTGATGTAACTTCCATAATTCTTTGAGTCATCATTGTATCAGATAATTCTTGATTTGGAAATCTTTTTTGTATCAATGGAACTGCTGAAGCGAAAATAGAATCTGTATCTATATAAATAACATGATCTTTTGTATCTCCCAACTCTTTATTATAAAAGTGATTTGTAATCCTCTTACTAAACTTAATCAGAGATTGACCTGTTAGTGTGGTTGCTTCGGCATTATCAATATCATAAAATCTAAATACTGGTAAGCCTAATACACCATATAAACTATTTAAAATAATCTTCTGTAAATATTGTCGTCTATCAAAGTATTCTTGTTTTTCTGTATCACCTTGTTTATGAAACTTCTTTACAAGTTTTCTCATCTCAACTCTTTCGTTGAACCATTTAGTTAATAGTGCAGGAATCAATCCTTGTTTATCTGTACGATACATAACACCATTACTTGATACACTCACATCTGTTCTTTCAAAATAATCCTTCAATTCAGTTTCAGTAAGTTTTCCCATTTCTTTTTCATCACTATTCACAATAGAATAAGTTTTTGTATTACCTTTACTAATAAACTTTTCAGCATCCCAACCTTTTATTTTACCTATCTTTGTTTCAGGGGAAATATTAAGTGTTCTAATTACTGCTGGATACATTGATGTAATATCTAAATCATAAACCCAATCGTGTTTACCTTTTTGTGGGTCTTGAACATAAGCACCTGCAAACTTCTCTTCTTTTTTCTTTTTATTTGGTGGTTTATTTGGAGCCACAATACCATTACTTTTCAAATAAACTAATATCGCTCCTTCAAGATACCGAGAACTCATATAGACTTCTTCATATGGTATGTGTCCAAGATGTGCCACACCTCGAGCAATCTCAATATAATTTAATTTATTATCCAACTCCACTAATATCTGTACATCTCGAATATTATAATCTATAAACTTTTGTAAATCATTTTCATATAATTCATTTAAAGTACCAGGATAATCTATCTTTTTCATACCCACTTCAACTTCACCAATGTAATCTAAACGATAACTTGATTGTTGAATAAATGTAAACTTCTTATATAGTGCCAAATAATCTAAACAACTTACACCTGCTATCATATAACGACTTTTATAATCACTCCATTGTACTTTACTAATTGGAGATAATAACCCCGCTATACTTGAACCTAAAACACTAACTGCCCTATTATAAAGATATGGTACATCAAAAAAATCTGAATTCCACCCACTAATAATAGTTGGTTTTATTTCCATATACTTTTGGAAAAACTTATTCAACATTTCATATTCAGTACTAAATAACTCTACCTCTACATTTCCAGTAATATAATTTTCTATCTGTTTCTTAGGATCCAGAACATATGTAAAATAAATATCCGTTATTTTATCCCATATTGTAATCGCAGTTATAGCATTTTGTGCCTTTGATACATCAGGAAATCCTTCCGTAACCTCTACCTCAATATCAATAAAAACTAATCTATGCCCTTCTGACACATCATCACTATTACCATATTGGTCTACTAAAAATCTTGTAGTTGGTGGAACATCACTTTCGAATAGATTAGGATCTTCTTTATCGAAATCAAAAACCTTTTTTAATTTATCTCCATAAAGACTAACATGAGTCCCCCCTGAATGTTTCACATAGGCATAAGGTTTGTACGGTATCACATGATACCCATTTTTATCATCCCATAAATGAAACTTCTTTTTGTAATTATCATACCAGATTGATTGATACAACTATGTAATTCTCCAAATTAACATATGTGAATATACGAATAAAAACCTATACAAGTCAAGTTTTTTTTGTATATAAATAAAAATTTTCATAATTACCACCTATCATCTTTTTAGGTGTTCTTGATGATTTTCTTGCTCCCCATTTAACTTGATAGGTATCTACCAAAGTAAAAAACTTTTCAGCTACTTTTTTCATATCGTATGATATATTAACTTCATTCATAGCTATATCTACATAATCTCTAATAAGAAATCCAAATGTTTTACCTGGTTTTAACATTTCATAACATTTACTTACTGTCGTTTCCCAATATCCTTCTAACCAATCTTCATATTTAGGAAATGTATCTACTGATTGATTTTCACTATCGTATATTTCTAAATTGTAATATGGAGGACTAAACAACACACCATCAAAATATTCTTTATACTTACTTGTATCAAATTTTTCACTTGGACACAAGTAGTTTTTTACACTCTGTTTTTTAAAATCAAAGAATTGATTATCAATAGTTTTTAAATAATAATCATATAATACCTTTCCATTATTAACAGCTTCTGGTATCACATCAGTTCCAACAAATTCTTCCCAAGTTGTATTGTGAAACGCTAACTGATAAGAATTCCAACCTATTACAGGACAAAACAACTTTTTACCGTTATAAAAATTTTCCAATATAAACTTAAATGTATAAGGATTAAAAACACTTGGTGTTGAACAAGTCATCATAAAGGCATTCCAAAATCCTTTTATATCTTTATCTAACACTCCCTTAAAAAAAGCTGGACCAACTAAACTATTTCTAATTTTAAAATCTTTAAATAAAACTTCCATCATACCAATTACAAATTCTTTATCTTCTTTATACAACTTTTTAGTTCTATACATTTTATCAAAATTAATATTCTTTAATAATCTACCATACCCAGACTTAGAAATACCATTTATAATTTTACCATTTAATAAATTACCACTATCCATCGAAAAATACTTTTTTATATCACCTATTTCTAAATATTTTTCAAACCAAACATTGAGAGTTTCTTCCCTATTAGTAACAACCATTTCATAAAAATTTTTGTAAAATTCATCTATAGATTCTAATCTATAATCATTACTATTATCTTTTATAAAATCTCTTACATTATTTTTAATAACATATTCAGCTGTTTTATTACTTATGTCAAGTACAGCAAATTTATCACAAAACTCTCTGTATGTAACTTTTTTATAATTAAATATTTTATTTATGTCCAACTATATAATTTCCCAATTTATTATCTTTTCCAACTACCCATCCAATTACCATGTAAGTGAAATTGAGGACTATGATATCCCGAACTATATTTTTTACCACTACCCTTCATTTGTAAGTGTAATAACTTTTTATCTCCAATATAAAAATGTAAAGTTGTTTGAGAAAATTCCCATTTTCCTTTTTTAACAAAATCTTTTTTAAATTTATTTAAATCTATAAACTCTATACTATCTAAATTATTTTTTTCAGTTGCCCACCCTAACAATTCCACACTACCAGTCATATCATAACCATGTGTAAAAAGACACTTAAATAACTTAGTAGATTTAGAATTCAACTCATCTAAAAAATGTTTCGATAATGATGAATCTATTTGTTTATATGTTTTTCTATGTCGTTCATATTTTTCATAGTTATCTCCACCGAAAAACTCATCAACAAATTTTCTACTATTACTGCTCAAACTTAAAGCTTTACTAAATGTTTTCTGACTGGGTAACCAAACCTGAGTATGTTTCTTAGAAGGATTTTTTAATGATAAATTTCTCTTACCTAAAAATTCACCTTTGACATCTACTTTTGTTTTGTTGCCTCCTAATGTAGATAAACCATAACGACTAGCAAACCGTTCTTCAAAAATATGTCCTTCTTCTTTAGCTTTTTTTCCTGCAATTACTCTATTCATTTTTATACCTTTTTATTATGTCTAAATATACAAAATAATCCAATACAAGTCAAGTACTTTTTTAGTAAAAATGGGGGAAAAAATAAGATTTCCCCCCATAATTACACTATTTTAGAAATTGACAGTCAATCCTAAATTAAAGTATCTTGGTGTTCCAAGAAATACTTCAGCATTATGAGCTAAGTGAAGTTTATCACCAAATCCATTATACTGTGAATTATCAACTGCGTCTTGTACATAAACTGCGTCAAGTGCATTAAATA
>Ga0209128_1000450_pt1 | contig 30856 bp, 30 predicted proteins | sample ETNvirnome_6_100_FD_184072 | JGI IMG/M metagenome (GOLD analysis project Ga0209128, IMG submission 184072) | Marine viral communities from the Pacific Ocean - ETNP_6_100 (SPAdes) (version 2) | ecosystem: Environmental > Aquatic > Marine > Oceanic | place: Pacific Ocean | collected 2013-06-19
TTCACAACAAGTTTATGATTTAGAAAATAATGCTACATTAGAAAAGACTGGAGATAGACTTGAAATACAAAGAGTATTTAATCAAGGTCCAGCAGCTGTATCAAGATTTTATGATCCATTTGCAGGAACATATGATAATATTGAATTATTAAATGCATTTGGAATGGGTAATGTATCACCAGCAGTTTCTTATATTTTAAGACCAATATCTTATGATTTAGCTAGAGCAAATGCAATTGAAACAAATGATTTAATTAGAAAATCTGCATATTCATTTGAGTTAATTAATAATAAATTAAGATTATTTCCAAGACCTAAATCAACAGATAATGGTAACAAAATATACTTCCATTATTTTTTAAAAGATGATAAACAATCAACAACAAGAACTTATACAAACTCAAAAGTATCAGATCCATCTAATATACCATACAAATTTATAACTTATCAAGAAATAAATGCACCAGGTAGACAATGGATAAGAAAATTTACATTAGCATTATCAAAAGAATTACTTGGTATTATTAGAAGTAAATATGCTTCAATGCCATTACCTAATGGTGAAGTAACAATGGATGGTGAAGCATTAAAAGCAGAGGGAAGAGAAGAAAAAGCTCTAGCATTAGACGAATTAAAAGAATTTTTAGAATCAGTTTCATTGTCAGAAGGAGCAAGAAAAGAACAAGAAGTGGCGGAATCACAACAAGCGGTGTTAAATAAAGCACCACTAAAAATATATATAGGATAATGGAGAATATAAATGGCTAGTACAATAACAGCATCGACATTAAAAATTACCATAAGAGAAGATATCAAATTAAATGGAGTTAATCAAGGTGGGGTAACTACACTTAATATTGGTTCAATTGATGAAATAGTTAAAAGAATCGTAACAGTTTCAACCTCTGAAACTGGACTTTTGGGTTTCGCAACAACATCTGCTACGGATTTAAGTAAAAGTTATTTGGCTGGATTATTTGATGAAGATGATGTTCGTTATATAAGAATAACAAATTTAGATGATACCAATCATGTGGGTTTGATATTTAAAAATGAAGATAGTGATGAGTTTGGAGTTAAACTTGATTATGGACAATCATTTATATATAATGGTGATTTATCAGGAGGAGTTGTCGATACAATGGAAGCTTCTGGTTCAGCAGGTATAAGTACTAACACATATGCTGATTTGGTAGACATAACCGCGATTGCTGATACAACTGCGTGTGATGTAGAAATATTTGTAGCGAGTACATAGGAGCAATTAGATGTCACAAGTAAAACCATTTTTTGTACCACAGAAAGAATTTGATTTGATTAATTCAATGAACGAAGAATTGATTGATGAGATAATTGGTCAATCAGTTGACATTTATAAAGTAAATATAGATAGAACTGATGAAAACTTATATGGAGAATCAACAACAAAATACTATGATACAGGATTTAGAGTAAATTGTTTATTATTATACAACGAACCAGATATTATACATGATGAATTTGGTACTGATTTAAATGCAAGTATAGAAATGTATTTTCAAAGAGAAAATCTTGCAAGTGGTTCACTTAATTTTTATCCTGAAACAGGAGATATAGTAGATTGGAATGAATTTTATTGGGAAGTCAATGGAACATCAGAACCACAACTTTTTGCTGGACATCCTGCATATAAACATCAGATAAAAGCAACTGCTCATAGAAGTAGATTGTCATCGTTACAAATAGAAGAAAGGCCTAGATAATGAGTTTAGATTTATTAAAAGAGAGATTTGGTAGTTATGCTAAAAAAGTGGAAGAAACAGATAACAAAGAAAAAATCAATGAAACATTAAACATTAAGTTTAATTCTAATCCTATGGAAGATATAAAATCTTTTAAAGATCAACATCAAGAAGAATTAAAAGAAAAAGATGAGATTATTGAAAATTTAATGCAAGAATTGGGAAAACAAAGATTAGAAAATAAACTTGCGTTAAATACAAAAAAAATATATGAAGATAAAATTGAAAAAATAAGTATTTTAGATTTTAGTACAGAGTTAATTTCAATGTTAACAGAGGAATCAAGAAAAAAACAAGGAAACCAAATTTTAGATTGGTCAAATTGGTTAAAAATACCAGAGAATAAATATCTGTTACAGATAAATGAAGATGTTGCTAAAAAAGTATTTCAAAATACTAATGATTTAATAAAAAGATATATAAGTAATATAAATGATACATACAGATCAGAATTGATTGAAGCTGGTAGAACATCAAGAACAAGAGGTGGAGATGCACCTGCTACTGCTGTTGATACAGATTATGTATTAACATTTACTGGTGATACTGCAGATGGTGCAAGAGAAGATTATGTATCAACTTTATTTAATCCTGATTCATATGATGGTGCAGGAACTGGACTTAATCGTGGATTTACTGTTTCTTATTGGGTTAAACCACTTGAATTGACTCACGATACTTATTTTGCTTTTGGTAAAAGGTCTCAAACTCATGGCGCTTTCCAATTTGGTGTTAAAAATGCAAATAAGATTAAAGTCGGTATTGGCTCAGCAGATAAAGATGATAATACACATCTAGATGGTATTGGATGGGAAGCTGGAGATGACAATGTTGCTCACGGAGCTGAAGTAGGTAAGTGGAGTCATTGGGTTGTAACATATGGTGGTGATGACCATGCAACCATTGGTGGTGATAGACAAGTAAGGGTATGGATAGATGGAGTTGAAATTTTGAAAAATGGAGCTTCTGGTGGAGGTATGGGAACTGCAAATTGGACTCCTGGTTGGCAGAATTGTGATGAGGGTTGTGATGATGCTGTTAATGCTGCAAGCTATATTTACTTCGGAGGTCGTAGTGCTTTTCAAGGACTTGATGAAGAACCTCCTACTCCATACAATCAAGGTTGGGCTTGTAGTCTTAGCGAAGTAGCTATTTATAATGTAGAAAAAGACGAAGATGGTACTTTTGCTAACGAAGTATATAGTGCTGGATGGGGTTATAACCATAGTGGTAATAGTGGTCTTGTAGGATATTGGAAATTCAATGAAGGTAGCGGAACTACTGTTACAGATTATGGTCCATATGAAAAACACGGAACATTAACTACGGATGTTACAGAACTTCCAACTTGGGAAAAAAATGGGAGCTATGAATAATGCCAAATAAAAAAGCAAAAGAACGAAAAAGAGAAAGAAGAAAAAAGAATGAATGGTTAAATAAACATGGAAGAACCAGAAAACAAATAGAACGAAATAGGAAAAAACATGGCAGTTCAACAAATAATAGGTAAACGAATAATTAAATATGATACAAGTAGTCCAAACTTTAAACCTGCTCCAGTACCAGAAAAAGAAGTAAATGGTAATGTAGTTGAGGAAGACATTTATGGTGAAACAAAACATACTTATCAACCAGACAATGGTAATCTTCAGATGAATGAGTTTATGACTGGTGTTATGAATAAGTTAGATGGTTTGACTGTAAATCCAGATATAGTTCAAAAGAGTAGAGCTGTTGAAGTTGATATAAAGAGAGAGATTGCTATTGGAAAGGCTGATATGAGTTCTATAAAATCAGAAGAATTTAAAGGTAAGGTTATGAATAAAAAAGATAAACTAAAGGCATTAAGAAAACGAAATGGCAGTAAATAGAATTACAAATAGACAAGTAGTAAATAAAGAATCTATAAATAGAGCTGATCAGGTTTCTACTAAAAATAAGACTATAAGAGGAAATCGTGAAACTACCATTATACCTGGTAATAATTTTTCACAAAATTATTCAATTACCTTAAAAGATATTGACACGGCTATTTTAAATCATGTTAAAAGTATTATGAAACCAATAGTAAAAGAAGCTAATGAGACATTCAAAGTACCAGTTTATTATGGAAACGAGGAAAGGTGGAAATCTGCTAGAAAAAGAGGAGTATTAAGAGACAAAAATAATTCTTTAATCTTACCACTTATAATGTTAAAAAGGACAGAAATTACTAGAAATGATTTATCCGGCCAGTCTTATTCACACGATTTACAAAATAAATTTGTTTCTGTGGTAAGGAATTCTAGTTGGGGTAAAGATAACCAATATGATAGGTTTTCAGTTCAACAAGGAGTAAAACCAACTTATGAAAATGTTGTAACTGGTATGCCAACCTATAATGACATAACATATGAGTTCATATTATGGACAAATTTTATACAACAGATGAATCCATTAGTAGAATCATTTGTTGATCAAAGTCACACTTATTGGGGTAATTCTACAGATTTAAAATTTTTATCTACAATTGATAATATATCAGATGCATCAGAAATGTCTCAAGATGGAGAAAGATTTATAAAATCAACATTTACTGTTACAACAAAAGCATATCTATTACCAGAATATCTAAATTCAGTTGTTACAAATAAAATATCAAACATGAGAAAAGAGTTAACACCTTCAAGAGTTACATTTAGTTTTGAGGGTGACGCGACAGATAAACAAGTAGGAAAATAAATCGTTTTTTTAAAAAGTTTATATATATTTATATATGAAATTAATGGAGGTTATAAATGTCAGAAGAAACAAAATTCACAGAAGAAGAACTTAAACAAGTTAAAGAAATTCAAGATAATTATTTTAACATTCAGAATCGATTTGGTCAAATAACTCTTGCAAAAATAAGACTTGAACAACAATTAGATGTTTTAGATAATCAAGAAGAAGGATTACATAAAGAATTTAGTGATATTCAAGAAAAAGAGAAAACTTTTCTAAATGGTGTGACTGAAAAATATGGTGAAGGTTCTTTAAATCCAGATACTGGTATTTTTACATCAAATAAATTAGAAAATAAATCAGAATAAATAAAATAAATGTAATCGTTTGAGATTTTTATCATATATTTATATATGATAATATACCTATGCACAAAAGGTACATCGCTCACCAAAATTTAGGAGAAACATAATGGCCGAAAAAATTGTAAGTCCCGGCGTATTTACTAATGAAATAGACCAGACTTTTTTACCAGCTGCTATAGCAGACATAGGAGCAGCTCTCATTGGACCAACAGTCAAAGGTCCTGCTTTAATTCCAACAATCGTAACATCATACTCAGAATTTCAACAAATATTTGGAGATGTAATTAATACAGGTTCTCAATATCAATATTTAACATCACATGCAGCAGAACAATACTTGAAAAATTCAAATACTCTAACAGTAGTCAGAATACTTGATGGAAGTTATAGTGGTGCAACCGCAGAAATTTCTGCTAGTGAATTTGAAACAGCTCTCTCATCAGCAACATCTACAACACCTCTTGGTAATGCATTTAAACTTACCACTCTTGCAGATGGTTCAATAATGACCAATCGCGGTCATCCCGCAATTACTGATGCTACTACTACTTATCAAGCTACAACGGGTTCAAACTTTGTTTTATTGAGTGGCTCAAAAGATAATGTAAGATGGGAAGTAACAAACAGAAATAAAAGTAAAGGTACATTTACTCTTAATATTAGAAGAGGTGACGATTCAATAAAAAGAAAACAAGTATTAGAATCATACAGTAATATCAGTCTTGATCCAAATACAAATAATTATATTGGTAAAGTCATAGGTACTCAATATCAAAGTATATCTACTGATGAAAATAGTAAACCATTCTTAAAATTAAATGGTGATTATCCAAACAGATCTAAATATGTAAGAGTCAGTGATATTTTAGATACAGTAGATTATCTTGATGAAAATGGAAATATAAGAGTAACTAGTTCTGTAGATTATTTACCATCTATAGGAAGTGGTTCTGCTGCTGGTACATTCGGTGGTGGTTCAGATGGATATAGTGGATTTGACTCACTGGGTCATCAAAATGGTTCAAGTGGGGCGGTAGTAAACTTCTACGAAAATATTTCAGATACTAATACTCAAGGATTTAATCCAGACACAGCTGCTCAAGGACAATCTTCATATCAAGAGGCATTAGATTTACTTTCCAATCAAGATGAGTACGATATTAATTTAATACTTGCACCCGGAATAATTGGATCTGTACACACTAATATAACATCTAAAATTATAGATGTCTGTGAAGATAGAGGTGATTGTTTTGCAATAATTGATCCAGTATTATATGGTAAAAATGTAATTGATGCAACATCACAAGCAGAAACAAGAGATTCAAATTATGCTGGTATGTATTGGCCTTGGATTAAAATACCAGATAGTCAATTAGGAACTCAAAGATGGGTGCCACCATCAGTAGTTCTTGGTGGAATCTACGCATTTAACGATAAAGTGGCTCATCCATGGTTTGCACCTGCTGGTTTAAATCGTGGTGGAATTGATGTAGCTATTCAAGCAGAAAGAAAATTAACTCAAGCAGATAGAGATACTCTATATGACAGTAATGTTAATCCAATCGCAACATTCCCTGGCCAGGGTGTGACAGTATTTGGACAAAAAACATTACAGAAAAAGGCATCAGCACTTGATAGGATTAATGTAAGACGATTACTTATTAAAGTTAAGAAGTTTATCGCTGCTTCTTCAAGATTCCTTGTATTTGAACAAAATACTTCGGCAACACGAAGGAGATTCTTAGGAATTGTAAATCCGTTCTTGGAACAAGTTCAATCACAAAGTGGATTGAATGCTTTTAGAGTAGTTATGGATGAAACAAACAATACACCAGATACAATTGATAGAAATCAATTAATTGGACAATTATTTTTACAACCAACAAGAACCGCTGAGTTTATTGTATTGGATTTTACAATACAACCAACTGGTGCTTCATTTCCTGAATAGGAATTAATAATATTGGGAGATTAAAACAATAATCTCCCAATTTTTAAACTTGGAGATTTTTAATGGCAAAAAAAATAGTAAGTCCTGGTGTATTTACTAATGAAATAGATCAAAGTTTTTTACCCGCGGCGATTGCAGATATAGGAGCTGTAGTCATTGGACCAACAGCTAAAGGTCCTGCTTTAATTCCAACAACTGTGACATCATATTCTGACTTTCAAAGAAAATTTGGTGACACATTTAAGAGTGGTAGTAGTTATTATCAATATTTAACATCACACACAGCAGAACAATATTTAAAACATAGTGATAAATTAACTGTAGTTAGAATTTTAGCTGGAAGTTATAGTGGTGCGACTGCTACTATTTCATCATCAATTGATCCAGCTATAGTTGGAACAGGAATTGGAGGTGTTAAAGCTTATGGTGAGATTAAGTTTAATAACTCAACTGCAATTGCAAGTTCTAGTGCAACTATAAGTCAACTAACTGCATCAATGATAAATGAAAATGGTACTAAAATTGATTTTGTTTTTACAGGTTCTGTTGGATTATCAAATCATAGTACAGCTCAATCTTCAACACTCATATATGTTAATACTGGAAGTGTAACACATACATCACCTAGTTCATCAGCTGATCCTAATATTGCTCAATCATGGGCAGAGGTTATAAACAATAGTTCATCATTACATGGTATACCAATAAGTGCTAGTGCATATTTAGTGGGAACAGCTCAACATGATATTTATGGTGTACTTCAAATTACTTCAAGTAAAATTGGGAATCATGCAGGTGAATCTGTTATTGGTGGATCAAGAATACTTGGGACAAGTACTAACTTAAGTGCATCTTTATTATTTACAACGGCAAGTTTCATGTCTGCTAGTGGTCACGCTGGATCTAATTTTTCAGGAACTCAGCGTGGAGCACTTGCAAATGAAACCACTTTACATTTAAATAATGGTCAAAATCCTTCTTTTAAAACTCCATTTAAATTACATACTTTGGCAGATGGTAAAATTATGAATAGTACTGGACCAATTGATTCAAATAGTTTACTTAAATCTGGTTCGAAAGATAATCTAAGATATGAGATATCTACCTTTAACAAAAGTAAAGGTTCATTTACCTTAACAATTAGAAGTGGTGATGATATTGAAGATAGAAAACAAATACTTGAAACATTTACAAATGTGGATTTGGATCCAAACTCAAAAAATTATATTGCAAAATCTATTGGTGATCAATATAATTCTATAAAAACTGATGAAAATAGTAACCCATTCTTACAATTAGTTGGTGATTATCCAAACAAATCTAAATATGTAAGAGTTGAAGTAATAGAAAAAACTATAAATTATATTGATGAAAATGGTGATATTAGAGTTGCAGAAACTTCAGCATCACTTCCAATGTTTCATAGTGGTTCAAATAGTGGTTCTTTCGGTGGTTCATTTAGTGGTGGAACAGATGGAACTGTCCAACATCCTATAGGTGCTTTTACCTATGAGAATATATCAGAAAATAATTCTCAAGGATTGGATCCAAGTAATAATGGTGGAGCTAGTGGATATAATGAATATGTACAAGCTCTTGACTTATTATCTAATCAAGATGAATATGATGTAAATCTTATTTTAACACCTGGAATTATTGATAGTGTTCATACTGCAATATCCAAAAAAATTATGGATGTCTGTCAAGATAGAGGTGATTGTTTTGCTTTAATTGATCCAGTAGAATATAATAAAAATGTTGGAGATGTAACAGAGAGAGCTGGAGCTAGAGATACAAGTTATGCAGCAATGTACTGGCCTTGGGTTAAAATACCAGATAATCAATTAGGAGTTCAACGATGGGTGCCACCATCTGTAGCTGTAGCTGGTGTATATGCTTTTAATGATAAAGTTACACATGCATGGTTTGCTCCGGCAGGTCTTAATAGAGGAACTATCAATGTAGCTAAACAGGCAGAAAGAAGATTAACTCAAGCAGATAGAGATACATTATACGATTCAAATGTTAATCCAATTGCTACTTTTCCTGGTCAAGGTGTAACAGTATTTGGTCAAAAGACTTTACAAAAGAAAGCATCAGCACTCGATAGAGTTAATGTACGAAGGCTATTAATTAAAGTTAAGAAGTTTATTGCTTCATCATCAAGATTCTTAGTATTTGAACAAAACAATGCTGTAACACGTAGAAGGTTTTTAGGAATTGTAAATCCGTTCTTGGAACAAGTTCAATCTCAAAGTGGTTTAAGTGCATTCAGAGTTGTAATGGACGAAACAAACAATACACCTGATCAAATTGATAGAAATCAGTTAGTTGGTCAGTTATTTTTACAACCAACAAGAACCGCCGAGTTTGTTGTATTGGATTTTACAATACAACCAACAGGTGCTTCGTTTACTTCATAAAGAAACTAAAAAGAGATTTGAAGAAATATAAATCCCTTTTTTTATCTTTTTTTAATATTTATATATGAATACAAAGGTATTTAAATGTAATTTAGGAGAAATTTAATGGCAGAATTATTAGAACCTCAAGATATAATGTTTACACCGTTTGAACCGAAGTTAAAGAATCGGTTTATAATGCAAGTGGATGGTATTAACGCTTATTTGGTTAAGGCAATAAATAGACCAAGTCTTGAATCAGATGAGGTAATATTAGAACATATGAATGTAACAAGATATGTAAAAGGAAAATCAAGGTGGCAACCACTTGATATAGTACTTTATGATCCAGTAGTTCCAAGTGCAGCTCAACAAGTAATGGAATGGATTAGATTATCACATGAATCTGTAACTGGTAGAGATGGATATTCAGATTTTTATAAGAAAGACGTGACATTTAATCTTTTGGGACCTGTAGGTGATGTTGTTGAAGAATGGGAATTAAAAGGTACTTACATTCAATCTGCTAATTTCGGTGATTTGGCATTTGACACAAGTGATCCAGTTGAAATCACTTGTACATTAAGATACGATTACGCTATCCTTAAATTCTAAACTATAATATTTAATCTAATAAAAAAACCTCTGATAAAAAATTAGAGGTTTTTTATTTTTATATATATTTATATACGAGATGAAAATAACATTTGAAGAGATAATAGAGCAGGTTTTAGAACACGAAGGTGGTTATGTAAATGATCCTCATGATGCGGGTGGTGAAACAAATTTTGGTATAGCTAAAAGGTTTTATCCAAATGTCGATATAAAAAATCTTACAATAGAACAAGCAAAAAAGATATATCATCAAGATTATTGGCGACCAGCTAAATGTGATGAAGTACCACCTAAATTACGACATATTTATTTTGATATGTGTGTTAATTTTGGGAGAAGTGGGGCAGTGAGGGTGTTACAAAGAGCAGCAAATGCTAAAAATAGAAACAAAATTGAAGTTGATGGTGGTATGGGACCTGCAACATTAAAAGCTATACAAAATTTAGAATTAGAAAGAGTTAGAGCATATCGAGTTTTACGATTTGCTAATTTAGTTATTAAAAAACCAGAACAAGAGAGATTTTGGTTTGGTTGGTATAAAAGGGCAACGGAGGTTTAATTATGTCAGAAAACAAGTTTCCAAGTGAAGTTATAGATTTACCAAGTGAAGGTAAATTATATCCAAAAGATTCACCATTATCATCAGGTAAAATAGAAGTTAAATATATGACTGCAAGAGAAGAAGATATACTTACATCACAAAATCTTATTAAAAAAGGTGTAGTTATTGATAAACTTATTAATTCACTCATCTTAACAGAAGGTGTTAGTGGAGATGATTTAATTTTAGGTGATAAAAATGCAGTTATGGTAGCAGCTCGTATTCTAGCTTATGGTCCAGAATATACTTGTGAAGTATCACATCCTGTCACTGGTGAAACCACAGAACAAACATTTAATTTAGCAGATTGTCCATTTAAAAAATTATCAAAAGATATAACTGAAAATAAGTTTGAAACTGTCTTACCTATTTCTAAAAAGAAAGTAACATTTAAATTATTGACTGGTAAAGAGGAAACTCAAATAGCAGAAGAGTTAAAAAGTTCACAAAAAATAGGAACAGAAGTTATACCTGAATTAACAACTCGTCTAAGATACACACTTATTTCAGTTGATGGTGATGATTCACAAAAAACAATAAGTGATTTTGTTAATAACCTACTAGCAAGAGATTCAATACATTTAAGAAAAGAAATTTCATCAATTTCACCAGATATTGAACTTCAACAAGAAGTACTGATAGGAGAGGAGACCGTCAAGGTAAACATACCAATGACGGTAAACTTTTTTTGGCCTGACTCCTAAACACAAACCAGAAATACACAAAGAAATATTTCAACTAATATATTTTGGAAAGGGATTTATACATTCCGATGTTTATGATATGCCTATATATTTAAGAAGATTTTATTATAAACAACTAATTGATGTCAAGAAAAAAGAAAACGATGAGATTAAAAAAGCTAATCAAAACTCAAAGATATCAAGACCTGCTATAAATCCAAGATTCAAATAACTTTTTTTTACATATTTGATATTTATATATGAATTGGTACGTCTAATTGGAGAAAACCATGTCAAAGAAAAAATCATATATGAATGAAAAAAATATCTTATCAGAAGGTCTTTTTGATAAACTTATGCGTATTATCACAAAATCTAAATTAAGAAAAGATAAAAAAATACAAAATGATTTATCTGATTTAAATAAAAATGTTCTCGAATTAGAAAAAGAATTAAATAAAAGATTTAAAGAATTAAATCCCAACCATAAATCAATAAAATTAAGTAAATACAAACTATCAAGTTTTTTATAGGAAACACATGGCAAAAGAAAATTTTAAAGAACAATTAAATTACGCTAAACAATTAAATGAAGAGACTCGTAAACAAATAGAATATGAGGGTCTACTTGATGCTACATTAGAAGACAGAGTTGATACTTTAAATAAGATTAAAAAAGGTAGTAAAGATAATACTGAACTTAGTGGTATACAACGAGATATTGAACAAGAAATAAAAAAACATGTAAAAAGTGGTCATACTGCATTAGCAGATAAGTGGAAAACAGAATTAAAACTTGTAAAAACAAAAATACAAGAAAATAAACTTCATGAAAAAACCATTAAATCCTTAAAACAAACTGCTGATACTGCTAAAGGTATATTAGCAACGGTTGGTTTAGGTGCTGGATTAACTGGAATATTTACAAAGTTTGCTGAGATTACAGGTGTTATTGGAAAAGAGTTTGGTGCTCTTGGGATGACAAATAAAGAATTTAAAAGTGATATGATAACTGCTGCAACAGAAGCAGCATCATTAGGTAAAAGTATTGAAGATGTATCAGCAACTGTAAAAACTCTAACAACAAATTTTGGATTTTCAAGAGATGAAGCTGCTAAAATGACAGTTTCAGTAATTGATACTTCGATGGCATTGGGATTATCTGTTGACGAGGGTGCACAATTACTTGGTAGTTTAACTCAAATAGCAGGAATGTCTTTCGATACGGCAACCAATTTTGCAAAACAAACTGCATTACTTGCTGATGCTGAAGGTGTAGCTCCAAATGTTGTGATGAGAGATATAGCTAATTCATCAGAAGCTATTGCTAAGTTTAGTGGTATGACCCCTGAACATATAGCGAAAGCAGCAATTCATGCTACAAAACTTGGACTTAGTTTAACTACAATTGCAGGTTCTATGGAAGGAATGTTAGATTTTCAAGGTTCACTTAATGCCGAAATAGAAGCTTCAATAATGTTAGGTAGAAATGTTAATCTACTAAAAGCAAGAGAACTTGCATTGGCTGGTAAGGCCGACCAATTTGCAGTAGAATTAACAAAACAAGTTGGAAGTCAGGCCGAATTTGAAAAAATGAATTTACTTCAAAGACAATCATTGGCCAAAGCACTTGGTATATCTGTTGAACAAATGGCGAAGATGGTTAATAACCAAGATAAAATTAAAACACTTGGAGATGCAATTTCAGAACAACCCGGTTTAGAAAAAATGTTTGCCAGAGAATCATTAGATGCCATTGCTGGGATAACAAATGATATGAAAAGAATTGGTATGGAATTAGTTGAAAGTATAGGACCTTCTGTTAGTTTCATTGTTGGTGGTTTCGCAAAATTTACACAATCATTAAGTAAAAGTAAATTGTTATTACCTGCAATTGGAGCTTTACTTGCTGCCATGGCTACTAAATCTCTTGTTGTAGCTTATGCTAATTTAACTGCAGCAATGGCTCAACTTAGTATAACAACTGGTGGAATTGGATTATTAGCAATACCTGCAGCTTTAGGTGCAGCTGGTGTTGCAATAGCAGCGGGTGTATCAAGGGGTGCATCCCTGCAGGGTGGTGGTATAACAACACAAGAAGGATTAGTAAATGTTCACCCACAAGAAGCAATTATTCCAATCGAAAAATTAGGTGGAATGGTTGAAAGTGCTATGAAACCAGTTCATCAAGAAATATCAAATTTACGAAAAGATATGCAAGGTTATTTTGGATTCGGTGGAACAGCATCAAAACAAATTGGAAGTCAACTTGGTTCAAGACTTGAACAATTAAGATAATGGAGAAATAGATTGGGTTTAGAAAATTTAAGAAGTGTATTTCAAGCAGATATCGAAGGTAGAATCAGTGATTATCAGACAAATCAACCTTTACCTGGTGGTAATCCGGAATCTACACTTACTTCTATTGCAGGTACACATTTTGAACCATCTCCAAATAATTCTATAATACTTGATACATTTTTGAGAGAACCTTCAGCTTTTGTCAGTGAAGATTTAATCACAAAATTCTATACAGAACAAAATTTTGATTCAAGAACACCAAAAGCAGGTACAACTATATCAAATATAAATACATATAAGGGAACTCGATTTGTAGCTACAAGTCCAACAGATTATTCTTCTGCTGGAATTGGTGAACTTCCATTTACACCAACTTCTCAGTTAGGATTAGATTTATATCATAATCAAAGCTGGCAAAATTTATATAGTTCAGATCACACACCATTGGATGAACCAACATTTGGAAATATAACACCAATAAGTTATCCCAATGTCGACAGAGATAATCTTAATATCAGAAGTGGTGGTGCAGTGGGTAGTTTATTCAGTTTTCCAAGAACAGAAGATCTTGGTGATGGACTTGGAGAACCTTATATTGTAAGTTCAATACCAGAAAGTGGAACAGATTCACTCAGCGGTAGGTCAACAAATTCAGGTAATCGTTCATTTCCAATAGGTAGAGTAGAATCAGATACATTAAGATTAACAAAATATTTATCATCACCTGCGGGTATAGCATTCATTGCAAAACAAAATTTATTGGGTATGAATTCTCAAGTTCAATATGTTGATAATGATGGTCAACTTGTACAATCAAAACAAAGATTTAAATCAACTTATAATCCAACTTCAACCTTAACACAAACTTTAGGGAGAGTAGGAACAACTCCAATAGCATTACTTGATAGAACAGAACCTGGGTTACAAAGTTTATTTGGTACAGATGAATATCCTAATTTAATTCCATTTGTAGGAAATGTACCTTATAGTATAAATGATACTTTTGTCAATGGATCAGCTGAAGATGGTGGTTTTGGTTTACTAGAATCTTTAGGTAGATTTGCAAATCGAGTGATAAGTAATGTAGCAGGTACACCCACTGTCATAAAGACAGGTGGTGGTGATAAAATGACATTAGCTAAAATGATTCAAGGTGAACAATTAGTACCTGATGCATCAACAACTGTTGCACTAAATAACGATTTGAAAGCAGGAACAAATTCTGGTCCTGTACCTTTGGATATAGAATCACCAAAAAATGGAATGCCATTTTATTTTAAAGATTTAAGAAGTAATAGTTATATATTTTTTAGAGCATATATAGAAGGACTCACAGAAAATGTGTCACCATCTTGGTCATCACATAATTATATTGGGAGAAGTGAACCTGTATATGTCTATGAAAGAGGAGAAAGAGAAATTAATTTCACATTGAAGTTAGTAGCACAAACAAAACATGAATTATCTTTTCTTAGATCAAAAATTAATCATTTAACATCATTGTGTTATCCAGAATATAAAAAAGATGAACCTTTAAGTAAACTCTCAAGAATGAAACCACCATTAACAAAACTTAGAATGGGTGAATTATATGGTTCATTAAATAATGAATTACTTGGATTTATAAAATCATTATCTTATACGGTAGATGAATCTAGTCCGTGGGAGACAAAACAAGGTGAAAGAGTACCAAGACATATTAGTGTTAATATAGCATATCAAATAATTCATTCTGAAGTTCCTAGAGATTCCTCACAATTTTATGGGTATGGAAAAGAAGGATTACAATTTTCCACAACAAATATATCTTCAATTGATTTAGGTAATAGGATTGTAAAACTGTAATAGGAGTATAAGATGGCAAGATATGAGAACACAAAACGTAAAAGAAATACAAAATCTAAAAAAACTTATTATAGAACAACTATATATGATAAAGTACCTGAAAGAAATGATGATATGTATTTTATAGCACAAGAAGGTGATAGATGTGATAATTTAGCAAATAGATTTTATGGAAATTCTCAATTATGGTGGTTTATAGCTAGAGTAAATAATTTAAAAACTAATAATATTCCAGCAGGAACATCATTAAGGATACCAATATCAATAGATAATGCCAAAGGGTTATAAGAAATGATAAATAAAAGATTATTTGGTTCTGACATCCCAAAAAAAGTTAAACAAAAATTAGAACTTAGACAGGCTGTGGCTGGAGAAGCCAATCCCCTAGAATCAATAAAGAAAATTTTGGACAAATGGGGTGATGATATGGAGTATAAATCTATACACGACTATGATCCAGAATTTTATGATGGTCATCAACATAAAACTTTAGGTGAATTATCTTCGAGAACAGCTATTACAAGAATGTGGACTGCAGTTTCACTTAGAGATAAAGAGACTGTTATAGAAACCTTAGAAGAAGTTACTCCAGATGATGTAGGAGATCCAATGTTAAACGAAGCAATATATAAGGCTGCCCAAAAGAAGGCAAACCAGTTAGCTATTAAACATCCAGGATCTTATGTTATAGAAATAGATGGAAAATGGTATGTAAAACGAGATGTAGAAAAATATGAAACAGAATTTGCATCTAAAATATATACTATTGGAAATAATAACATAAATTATAGTATAAATCCAAACGAATCTTTAGGTAGGACAATAGGAGGAGAATCGGAAATTGAACAAATAGAGGTTTCAACAGAAATTCAAGGTTTATTCCCACAAGAACAAAAATCAAATACATATTTAAAACCACAAGCTGGCATAACATCAGTCACATCAACAACAGAAGGAATACTTGGAACAATTAAAAAAACAACTGTTAACTTTGAAGTTCATAATTTTAATGATTACGATAAAATATATAACAGATATTTTTTAAAACCAGGTGCACAAATTTTTGTAGATTTTGGGTGGAGTTCATCAACTTTATATGATCCTCAAGAGTTAATTGATAGTGAAAATATTAAGGAATTTTTATATGGAGAACCTAACAAAGGGGATAACTCTGAAGGTGTAATTACTAAAAATCAAGGTGATTTTGAAACTATTATGGGAATAGTTACAAATTTTGATGCAAAAATTATAGAAAATGGTAGTGTACAATGTATGTTAGAATTAACTTCAGGAAATAGTGCATTATTAGGATTTAAAACTGATACCTCATTAACAAGAAATATACAAAACATATTAGATCACGGAGTTTTATATTTGGGGGTTTATAAAACATTATCTGCAGAAGGTGATGTAACGACTGATCCATTATCTGATGCTGATCAAATTTTAAAAATACCTAATGCTGACACAAGTGCTGAGGATCTTAACACGTTTAACAAAAATTTAGATGCTTTAGCTCAAAGGACATTAACTAAGGTTAGATTAACTCCAGATGACAATAGCATTAGAACCGGTATTTATATGAGTAATTTAAATACTGATCATGTATATATATCTTGGGGATTGTTTGAAGATTTAGTTATAAACTCACAATTTGGTTTTGGAAAAGATAATAAAGACATAAATACAGGAAATAATTTACAAGTAAGGATGGATTCTTCAAATTCATTTACGACTTGGAGTAAAAGTTTTTTACTTAAACAAAGAACATTATCGACAGTTCCAGAAGAACCACCAACATTTCTAATACCAGAGTGGTGGGGAAAAGACCCTAATAAATCAGACAATAAAGAACTTGCTTCATACAGCACACAAATGGGTAAAAGTCCAGATATCACCACACAATATTCGAATCCTGGTATATCCGAGGCTCATATGAATCTAATGACTGAGTTTTCTTGGGATAAACATTTAGGAAGAATACCAATTCGAGAAGTTTTTATAAATACTGATGTTATAATAAGTGCATTTAAAAATAATGACAGTGTTAAAAAAGCATTAGAAGATATTCTTAAAAAAATAAATGATGAATCCGATAGTACACTTGCTTGGACTTTAAAATTAGGTGAAACTGATTCAGAATTAACTATAGTTGATAATAATAAATTAGATGTACAAGAAAAAATAGATAAGAGTCCCACTTTTTATGATGACTTATTTATATTTAAAGTGACATCACCAAACTCAATAGTTAAAAACTATGATATTAGTTTTAATTTAGGTTCAGGAAATATCGGTAACATGTATGCAATTCAAGCAATGAGTCATGAAAATAAAATATTTCCTAAAAGTGATTTTATTGACGAGGCATTATCTTTAAGTGCACTTGATGGTGATAATAAATCAATCGTGTATAAACCATATTATGGTTCATACAGAGTAAATCAAATAGATGCTTCAGATGATAGAGATGCCAGTTTATCACAAATATATCAAAATGCACAAAACTTGTTATCAGAAAATGGCCTATATAGTATATCTGCACAAAGAAGTTCAGAAGATTTTATAGACACAACTTTGTTTGGACCACTAAAATCAACAGAGACATCAGTAACTAAAAGAGAACTACCATCAGAAGATGAAATAAGAAATGAATTAATTGATTTAGAGATAGAAAGAGCACAGGCAAATGGTCATAAAGTTGTAGATACATTCAAAAATTATTTTAAATTAAAAGTAAGACAAGACGAAAAAATGAAAAAAACACCAACTCTAATGCCTATGACTTTAAGTTTAAACATATATGGTATAGCATCACTACAACCAGGTGATATATTTAGAGTTGATTATTTACCAAATACCTATAAAGAAAGAGTTTATTTTCAAACTATGAAAGTTACACATAATATACAATCAGATGGTTGGTATACTACTTTAGATACACAATATAGAATAAGACCAGAGTTTAAACAAGATTATTATAGTACTATTGAACCAAATAAAATAATTCTTTCACCAAGAGTTTTAGAGAATTTAAAGTTAGATACACAAGAGCATAAACCCTATCCTATACAAAATCTTTTTACTTGTATACGAAATCTTAGAATTGAAGAAAATAACTCTACCTATTTTGATTTTATATTTAGATTTACATCTCTTAAAGACGAAAAAGATGTAAGGTTTCCATACGATTTGTTCAATGCATATGATGATTATGGGATGCACACAGAGATCACCGTTACATGGATCGGATATGGTGCACCATCAGATAAAAAATTTAACTGGTCTGCTGTCTTACCTGGAGGTGAGCCTTTTTATGAGGAAGTAAAACAAGGATATATAGATTTAGAACAAGGTAAAGAATATAATTTACTTATTCATCAAAGAAATAATTATTGGATAATTATACCAACAGCTGAAGGTAAAGAACATTTTGGTGAACTTGATGTACAATTTCCAGGAAATAAAGTTACTGATTAAGAAAATAGTTGTTTTTTAAATAAAAAGGTTGTATATTAATATATGATTTATATTGTGATACCCATATATTCAGACCCATTCTTACATCCATTACATAAGAATAACAAGTTATCTTTACTTTATGTTATGGAATGTGGTGATGAAAAAATTGATGATGATTTTAAAACAAAGAGTTATATCTTACCTCAATTACATCCAGATTCAAAGGAATATATGGTAGACTATTCCTTTTTAGAGGGTGATTGTCTTGTTGTCACACCTGATTCCAAAAAACTACAACCAATATTTCAAAATCATAGGAAAGTTCTTGATGTGAATATAGCTTATTGGTGGAAACATGGAAAACCTATGGACTTGGAAGTAAGGAATAATGCAATAGATTTCTTGAGTAGTAAGTACTACAATGTTAAAAAACTCAACGAGATCATACCAATTTCGAAACATAAAGAGTATTGTGATGAGGTATCAGAAAGAATACTAAACTTCTTGAGAGAAGATTTAAATGAACTCATAAAAGATGAGGGGTGGTTTGATGGAGGTTCAACTGAAACTATTCAAGCTTTCCATGGTATAGAAAAGAATGGTGTAAAAGTGTCAGACGATGTATGTGATATATTTGACATAAGAGTTAAGAAACATATATCAGATGGTAAACTATATAGTAATTACAATCTAACCACAACAACAGGTCGTCCAAGTAATTCATTTGGTACAGTTAATTTTGCAGCTCTTCCACAAGAAAAACGAAAGGCCATTATTCCTGAAAATGACTATCTTGTTGACTTTGATTTTGATGCTTATCATTTAAGATTAATTGGTAATTTAGTTGGATTTGATTTTAATAGTGGTAATTGGGGTGGTAAATCAGTACACGAATACTTTGCATATAGATATAGTGATTTAGAAGGTAAAGAAATATCATATGATGAAGCTAAACAGAAAACATTCCAAATATTATATGGTGGTATTCGTGAAGAACATGAGAAAATATCAGCTTTTTTCCCAAAAACATTAGATTATATAAATAAAAAATGGAATGAAATAAATACTCATAATTGTGTTTTTACTAATATTTATAGACGGAAACTTATATACAATAATTATCAAGATTTGAATAGAAATAAAATATTCAATTATTTGATACAAGCATATGAAACAGAATCTAATATTAAGAAGATTTTATTAATTCAAGACTATTTATTAAATAAGAACACAAAATTGATATTATATGGATATGATAGTTTCTTGTTCGACTTTTCTAAACAAGATGGAGTAGAAACTTTGAGAGAAATAAAATCAATTTTAGAAGAAGGAAATCATTATACTACTAAATCCAAAATGGGTTTAAATTATGGTGAAATGACAGATATCACAACGAGGTTATAATTATGAAAAATTCAATAATAGATAAAATACTTACAGAGTGGTCATATCGTGTTCATGATGGAATGCCTAATCCAAAGAATCATTTACATTTAGTTCATCTTAAAGAAACATTACAACATCTTAAAATTGATAGGGAAGTTATAGATATAATGATGAATAAATTATATGAAGATAAGGATGATAAATATGTATCTATTGGTTATGGTAGATATAAAGAAAAGGGTAAAGAAAAAAATCCAGATGCCCCAACATTTACAAAGGATGATAGGGGAAACTATATACCTACAGAAAAAGATGTAGATAAAGAAAAATCTAAAGAACCTGAAGAAAAACCAACACCAAAACAAAAAATTGTTCAACCTTCAGACAACCCTTTTGCAGAAAAAGATAAAGGTGATAAAGAATCTGAAGTTGATACTTTAGATGATAATAGGAGTAAAGATCATAAAGATACAGATAGTGCATTAACTTATACAAAAACTCAAGAACAAAGAGATAAGGAAAGTGGAACATCTGATTTTGATAAGGGTGCTGGAACTCATGTTTCAAGGGCTGGTGAAGCTTCAACTCATAAAGCTTTAAGAATGTTAAAAGATGGAGCTTCATATGATGATGTCAGAGAACAACTGATGTCTATTGCTAATGATAAAGATACATTTCTGACAAAAGAATGGGTTAATGCTTCCATAGCTGCTACTAAGTCGATTGAATCTACATTTGGTATAGATAATATTGATGAGGTTGTTTGGGATACTAAAAGTGGTCACAAAACTATAGGTGTTGAAAATCACGAAACATCAGCTGATATGTTTGTTAAGACAAAAAACGGAAATAGAGTTGGGATATCTCTTAAAAAGGATGGTAAAGTCTTTATAAGAAATGGTGGTCATAAACAAGTGTTTGACAAACTATCCAATGATTTAATAGAAAGAGGAGTTTCAGAAGCGGAAGTTGAAGAATTTAAAAAGAAAGCTGGTATTGAAAGTTTTCAAGAAGATTTAAAACAATCAATTGTTAGTGGGGTAGATAAATTAAGAATATCAAAAGCATATCCAGAAATTCTTAATAGGTTAAAAACAGACAACGAGTATGGTAGAAAAGTTTTAGGTCCTAATTATGAAAAATATATCAATAGAATGGATGATGAACTTTTTGATAGGTTACAAGGTAAATCTGGTAAAATGACAAAAGATGATATTAAAATTATAGCAAAAGTATCAGCTACTGAAGAAATAATGAATGAAGATTCATCAATTTATAATGATATGAGAAATTCTGATATTAGATTAACACAAAGATTTTTACAGGGTATACAAGATAGTGAACAAATAGAATCTGCTATAAAAGATGAAGTTTTAAAAGGTATTCATATTGAACAAATTTTTGGAACTGATGACAGTATGAATCTTGATAAGTTTATGACTGTATATGGAATTGAACCTGATGGTTCTCAATTAAGTGAAAGAACTTTATTAAATTTATTTGGTTCTGATGTTGAGAATACTCTCAAAGATTATAGAAATGTAAAATCAGCTGAAAATAAAAAAGTGTTACAAAAATCTTTAAGAGATAGATTAACTATTGATTACAAGGATGGTGCAAAAGATGGTACAATTAAAATTAAATTAGATGATGGTAGTGAATTACCATTATTTACAATAAAGTCAAGGTCTAGAGGAATAGGAGCCTCACCAACATTTGAAATGGCACAGACTAACTTTATGTCAAATGCTCTCAAATTTGGAACAAATATGGATGAATGGCCAGAACCGCAAAGAAGTAATTTTTTGAAAAAACAAAGTGAAGAAGAATAATGAAAACACAACTACTATGTACATTCACAACTAAAAAAGATGTAGAATCTACTATAAGTAAAATTACTTCTGCGTATAAAATTGTATTCAATAAAATCTATATTTTACAGAATGAAAATAATATAAATGAATTAATATGTACATATAATGTTGATAATGAAAATGGTGTTGATTATAATGTGGTAGAGGGGACTATATCATTACATAGAAAAAAACATTCAAACACTTTATACACAATAAATGCATTAAATGAATGTATAAAGAATTTAAATAATGGTGTATCAGATAATAATTTTGTTGTACCATGGGAAAATTTTAAGAACATGTTACTCGTTACAAATGCAACGGGATTAAATAAAATAAACACAAGAATATATAAAATTGTAAATTTAAATTAAGTTTTTTTAATTTTAATATATATTTATATATGTATAAGAATTTCAATCATAGGAGAAATAGGTTATGTCAAAACTAAACAAAAAAGATTCTAAAGTTACAGAATCAACTCAAAATACAGATGTAGTAGTTTCAGAAGAACAATCATCGCCATGGTATGTTTTTTGTTCAACGGGATGTGGTTTTTGTAAAAAAGCGGAACCAATTATTGAGGAACTTAATAAGGAAGGTTACAACATTTTAAAACTTGATGTAACTGAAGGTGATAATCAAAAGTTAAGTGAAGAACTTAAAAAAGAATATAATGTTCAATGTGGAACACCATGGTTTATAAATGCAGAAACTGGTAAAGGTGTATGTGGTTTTAGAGAAAAAGATGTTCTTGAAAAATGGTTAAATGGTGAAGATATACCAACTCCACCTAGACCAAAAGGTCCAATACCTAAACCACCATTTCATGGTGCTTCTAAAAAAGAAGAAAATACTTGGAAAAAAGAATATAAAAAATGGACTAAAGAAAATTCACATCTCCCAAAGATACAAACAGCTGAAGAAATTCTTACAAGACCAAGACCGAAAACTCAACCACCCATGCCACCTCAACCAAATTCAACAGATGCACAATTTGAAGAGTGGGGTAAAACATGGGATGAATGGACTAAAGAAAATTCACATTTACCTAACTTACAACCGGCGAGTGTTATTATAGAAAATTTCAAAAAAAGAGCATCTCAAGTACCACCAGGAGCACCAACACCACAATCAGGTCAACAATTTCCTGTAAATGATACTAAAATTAACACTTTAGAAGCTAAAGTTACAGCTCTTGAAGTTAAAATTGATAAAATAATGAGTCATTTCGGAGTGAAGTGAAATTCAAATTTAAACCAACAATTTCAAAAGATAGAGAAGCTACCAAAGAAGAATTAGATTGTATTAAAGAAACTGAAGAGATGTTAAAGGAAGAAAAGAAACTTCCACCAACATCTCAGATGGTTCGTAATATAGCTACAGATCACTGGCGTTCTCTAAAGGCATTTGTTAAAGGTAAACAAACAATTACAACACAAGAAGAAGCCGAACGAAGATGGGAAATCTGTAAAGTTTGTCCTCATCTTAAATACGATGAAACTAATCCAGACACAAATAAAAAAGATGGTAGATGTACACATTGTGGATGTTTTATGAATGTGAAAGTACATTATGCTATTGCTGAATGTCCTATAAATAAATGGAAAAAACATTGTGGTTGTAATTGTGATTGTGAACATGATGGAGATTGTGATGAATAATTTAACAAAATCAGAGTTTATGAACATCTATAATAAGGGAGAAAATCTTACAGATAAACCTATATTCATAGATTTTTATGCAACTTGGTGAGGACCCTGTAAAATGTATGAGCAGGTGCTCAACGAAATCACACCAAGATATAAAGATAAGATAAACTTATACAAAGTGAATATTGAAGATGAACCTGAAATTGCAGGTTTATTTGGAGTGATGAGTGTTCCTAACACAACAACTATTTCAAAGAGTGGTGACACATTTTCAATGCCTGGAGCATTAAACGAGGCGACACTTGAATATTTCCTCGAAGGATTACTTAAAAAAAAATAAAAAAAAGCGTTGACTTATATGGTCAAAAAGATATATATTATAGTAATGTATAAAAATAGGTTATATGGTTATAGAATTTAACCATAAATAATAAACGATAAACAATAAAACACAGGAGAAAACAGCATGGATATAGATGCAATTAAATCTAAACTAACTCAACTACAATCAACAACTTCAACAAAAGAAAACTTTTGGAAACCCGTACCGGGTAAACAAGTAGTTCGTATTGTTCCTTATAAACATAATAAAGAAAATCCTTTCATAGAATTATTCTTTCATTATAATTTGGGTAATAATAAAACTTATATGTCACCAGTTTCATTTGGTAGACCAGATCCAGTTGAAGAATTTTCCAATAAACTTAAATCTACTGGTAATAAAGACGAATGGATTCAAGGTAAAAGACTTGAACCTAAAATGAGAACTTTTGCACCTGTAATAGTTCGTGGTAAAGAATCTGAAGGTGTTAAATTCTGGGGATTCGGTAAGACTGTATATCAAGAATTACTTGGTGTAATTGCTGACCCTGACTATGGTGATATTACAGACCCAACAACAGGTCGTGATATTATGATTGAAAGACAAACACCTGCTGAAGCTGGTAATCAATATGGTAAAACTACTGTAAGAGTTAAACCTAATCAAATGCCGATTACTGAAGACGCCGACTTATTACAAAAAGTATTTGATAACCAACCAAATCTAACTGAGTTATATACAGAACCAACTTATGATGAATTAAAAGAAGCTTTAAGTAATTTCTTGAATCCATCTGATGATAATACAGAAACCACTACTACAAGTAATGGTGTAGCTGCTAGTACAACTCCAACTACAAACACTGGAACTACTACAACTACTACAAAAACATCAGATGTATCAGATGCATTTGACGATTTGTTCAATAACTAATAAATAAATGAATAAGTTTGGGGATGTCTGGCGATAGATGTACATTTCACACAAGAAACTTGACACATTGATTAGAGTATTCTTAGCATCACTCTCTATCTAGATTAACTGTTCATCCCCTCTTATCATCATAGGAGAAAATATGTCAGAAAAAGACAAATTGGCTAGTATAATAGCTGATGAACTAAATAAACAATTCAAACATCAGAAGGTTGCTTATTTTCTTGATGAAGATTCCAATCCAACTGATGTAACAGATTGGATTTCAACAGGTTCAACAATGTTAGATATAGCTATTTCCAATAAACCGAATGGTGGTGTTGCCGTAGGTAAAATCACGGAATTAAATGGTTTAGAAGGTAGTGGTAAATCTCTCATTGGTTCTCATTTATTAGCTTCAACTCAAAGAAAAGATGGTGTGGCTGTCTATATAGATACAGAGAGTGCAGTATCACCAGAGTTTCTTGAAGCGATTGGTGTGGATACAAAAAGTATGTTATATGTACACCTTGAAACAGTTGAAGAAATATTTGATACTATTGAAACAATTGTTACAAAGATTAGAGAATCAGATAAAGATAGATTAGTTACAATTCTTGTTGATAGTTTGGCAGCTGCTTCTACGAAAGTAGAAATGGATGCTGACTTTGATAAAGATGGTTGGGCAACAGCCAAAGCAATCATCATATCAAAAGCAATGAGAAAGATTACTCAAATGATTGCTAGACAAAAGGTTGCACTTGTATTTACAAATCAATTACGACAAAAGTTAGGTGTAATGTTTGGAGACCCTTGGACTACAAGTGGTGGAAAGGCATTACCATTTCATGCTTCAACACGAATCAGATTCAAAAATGCTGGACAAATCAAAGATACAAGTAAGAAGAATACAATTGGTATTAAAATAAAAGGACAAGTAATCAAAAATAGATTAGGTCCCCCAATGAGAACTGCGGAGTTTCCATTATATTTTGATACTGGTATTGATGATTATGGTAGTTGGTTGAATGTAATGAAAGAACATAAACTTGTAAAAGTTGGCGGTTCTTGGTATACTTTACCAGAAACAGATATAGATACAGGTGAATTGATTAAAGAACATAAGTTTCAATCAAAAGATTTTGAAAATCTTATGAATACAAATTCTACATTAAGACAATATTGTTATGATAGAATTTGTGAAGCTTGTATCTTAAAGTATGATTCAAAACAACTTGGTGTTGATGATGTTGTAGAAACTGATGAGGTAGTGGATGAACTCTAAAACTGATTTAAATGAAAAATTTATATCTTTTTTAGAACAAACCAAAGACGAAAAACACAAATCAGTAACACATTTAAATGATAGAGTTTTAATTGTGGATGGTTTGAACACATTTATCAGGTCGTTCGCAGTTAATCCTTCTATTAATGATGATGGAATACATATTGGTGGTGTTGTTGGATTTTTAAGATCAATACGATATACTTGTGATATTTTAAAACCATCTCGTTGTATTATTGTTTTTGATGGTAAAGGTGGTTCGGTAAAAAGAAGAAAGTTATATCCAGAATACAAGGCCAATCGTAAAGTTAAGAGAAGATTAAATAGAAATGTCGAGTGGGGAACTACCCCTCAAGATGAAGAAGAATCAATGAAACAACAGATGGGTAGATTGATTGATTATTTAGAACAACTACCACTTACTTTGATTTCAATTGATAATGTAGAAGCTGACGATGTGATGGCTTACATATCACAACAAATTCTTACAGAAAGTGATATATTCTTAATGAGTACAGATAAAGACTTTCTTCAACTTGTAGATGATAGAGTAAAAGTATGGAGTCCAACAAAAAAGAAACTTTACAACAAGAAAGAAGTTTTTGAAGAATATGGTGTACATTCTCATAATATGTTAACATATAGAATATTAGATGGTGATAAGTCAGATAATATAGGGGGAATTAAAGGTGCTGGCCTTAAGAGTCTAAAAAAATTCTGTCCCAAAATTTCGTCTATAGAAAAATTTGATGTGAAAGATTTGATAGAATTTGTAGAAAATTCAGATAAAAAAATAAAACTCTTGGAAAATATAAAAAATAGTATTAACTTAGTGAAAAGAAATTATTTACTAATGCAATTACAAAAGGTAGATATCCCAGGACATGTCAAATTGAAAATACAAGGAGCAGTTAATAGGAAAGTACCACAACTTATTAAACATAAATTTCAAGTGATGTTTTTAAAAGATAAACTGTCAAATCAGATAAAGAATTTGGACACTTGGATTATGGAGTTTACAAGGTTAAGTAGATTTAGAGGGATAAATGACAGATAAGTTAACAGATTTTGGACACACATTTCAAATAAAGTCGGTTGTTTGTTTAATGACAAATCAAACATTTCTTGAACAAATTCATGATATACTTGATGAAAAACATTATGATAGCGATAGTTTAAAATGGATTGTGAAAGAGTGTCAAAAGTATTTTGATGAATATAAAAAACCAATAACTCTTGATGTTTTTAAAGTCAGAGTAAATGATGTTACAAATGACATCCTTAAAACATCAATTGTTGAAACTTTGAAAGAGATATTTAGACATTTTGAGGCACCAGATTTAGAATTTATACAAGATAGGTGTCTTGACTTTTTTAAGAATCAAACATTGAAAAATGCTATTCTACAATCAGTTGAAATATTAGAATCAAAAGGTGATTATGAACACATAAAGAAACTTGTTGATGATGCTTTAAATGCTGGAACTGAAAGAAATATAGGACATGAATATGTAGAACATATCGAAGATAGATATTCAGAAACAGCTAGAACAACTGTTGAAACGGGTTGGGAAGTAATTGATGAATTAACTCAAGGTGGTTTAGGTGGTGGTGAACTTGGTGTGATTGTAGCACCAGCTGGTGTTGGTAAGACTTGGGTGTTGGCTGCAATTGGAGCTAATGCTATGAAAAAAGGAAAACATATAGTTCACTATTCATTAGAATTAAATGAGGCTTATGTTGGTTTAAGATACGATAGTATATTTACGGGTATCGCTAACCAAAACTTAAAGTATCATAAAGAAGATGTTCAAGGTGAAATGGATAAACTTAAAGGTGATTTGGTTATCAAGTATTATCCAACTAAAACAGCTAGTGTAAATACAATATCAGCTCATTTAAAAAGAATTACAAATTTAGGAACACAAGTTGATATGGTTATTGTAGATTATGGTGATATATTAAAAGATACTCAATTTGCAAAAGAAGTAAGACACGCACTTGGAAATATTTATGAAGATTTAAGAGGATTGGCTGGTGAATTTCAGATTCCAATATGGACTGCATCGCAAGCAAATAGAAGTGCTCTTGACGAAGATGTGATTGAAGCTCAAAAGGTTTCTGAATCATATCAAAAAGTAATGACAGCAGATTTTGTGATGTCATTAAGTAGAAAAGTAGAAGATAAGATAGGTAATACAGGTCGATTTCATGTGATTAAAAACAGATTCGGTCCTGATGGAATTACTTATCCTGCTAAAGTAAACACCAATACTGGTAAAATGGAAATATATGAAAGTACATCAGTTGGTGGTAAAGAACAACAACAAAAGATTGATAACAGAGATAATCTTATGAGAAAAATGTTAGCAAATAAATATGATGACTTAATGGGAAATGAATAATGAAAAAAGAAAAAGAAATGACAATAGGTGAAGTAACTAGAAATGTATTAAAAGAAATTCGTGATGCAATTTTTGATTCAATATCATTTGATAATAAACCAGAAATACCTGATCATTTGAAATATGGTATGATGGAAAAACCAAAACGAGCAAGAACTAAAGGTAGATACAGAGCAGATGACAAATCTACTAAAGATGTAAATGAAGCTTGGGTTGGTGGTAAAGCACCTAAAAAGAAATCTAGGAGAAAAAAAGATGCAAGTAACTAATGGGGAAAATGTATCAACTACATATGATGTGTGGTATAATGTAAAAAAAATAGAATATTACAATGACGGTGATATTATGATTTATTATAAGGAAAAAAATGAAAAATCAAGTTGATTATAAGACATTAGGAGAATTTGTTGATTACGATGATTTGTATCTTGAATTTGAACGAGTAACAAATGATATAAAAAATGTTGATATAGAATACGGAGTTGATATTATTTTTCAATATTACAGAAAATATGGTTTTCCTCATTATACAATTCGTGAAGAAGAAAAACATCAACATATGAGAAAATTAAAAAAGTTTGATGTGAATACTATATTTGAAGATGATAAAATAATTCAAACAATGCATGCTTTAAGATTGGCATGGTCGTACTTTCCTCATTTTTGGGAAGTTAAATGTGGTAATTCCATGAACTCACCAATGGAAACTTATTTGGATGACAATAAGTTTAAGTCGACAATTAGGAAGACATGGAAATGGGAATTAAAACATTGGACTAGTGATAATCCATCTGAACCTCAAAAATTCCACGAAAATAGATTAAGACAATCAATTAAAATATACACAGGTACACAATCAGTGTCAAATTTTAGACCAACAGCAGCTAAATGTATATATGAAATGTATGGTGGAGATGGTGTAACTTGGGATATGTCTTGTGGGTGGGGTGGTAGATTGTTAGGTGCACTTTCATCACAAAGGATAAAAAAATATATTGGAACTGAACCAGCATCAGAAACATTTAAGGGTTTAAAACAAATTCAAAAAGAATTTAATTATATTGACACAAAAGTGGAATTACATAAACTTGGTAGTGAAGTATTTAGACCAAAAGAAAAAGTTGACTTGTGTTTTACATCACCACCTTATTTTGACACGGAAAAATATAGTGATGAAGACACACAAAGTTATATAAAATATCCAACAGAGAAAGAATGGACAGCTGGATTTTTATATTTAACAATTGAAAATTGTTATGAAAGTTTAAAGAAAAATGGATACTTATTACTGAACATTGCAAACACAACTCGTGGTAAAAATATTGAAAAGGCCACTTTAGATATCACTAAAGGTTTCGGTTTAACCCATGAAAAAACATTACAATTAACTCTCTCATCAGTTATGGGTGCGGGACATAAATACGAACCAATATTTGTATTTAAAAAGGTAGGAGAATAATTAAGATGGACTATAAAAAATTTAGTTTGTCAGATAATTTTATAGACAAATATAAAAGAAAACGAGCACCATTTGGGTTCAATGGTCTTGGTGAGTTAGTATATATGAGAACCTATTCTCGACTTAAAGAGGATGGAAAGAATGAAATGTGGTGGGAAACCTGTAAACGAGTAGTTGAAGGTACTTACAACATGCAAAAGAAATGGATAGATTCACATCAATTAGGGTGGAACGCGTGGCAGGCACAAAGAAGTGCGCAGGAGATGTATGATAGAATCTTCAATATGAAGTTTCTTCCACCAGGCCGAGGTCTTTGGGCAATGGGAACTCCAATAACCGAAGAGAGAAGTTTATATGCTGCCCTTAATAATTGTGCATTTGTATCAACAAATAATCTTAAAGAAGATTTAGCAAAACCATTTTGTTTCTTAATGGATGCAAGTATGGTTGGAGTTGGTGTAGGATTTGATACAAAAGGTGCAGAGTCATTTGTAGTAAGAGGTCCAAAAGAAGATAGAGAATCCGAATTGTATATAATACCAGATACAAGAGAAGGCTGGGTTGAATCAGTTAGACGATTATTAGATTCATATTTTCTTGGTATAACTCCTGTTGTATTTGATTACACAAAAATTAGAGATGAGGGTGCACCAATCAAAGGTTTTGGTGGAGTTTCAAGTGGACATAAACCATTACAAGAAGTTCATAAATCTGTTTCTGAATGTTTGGATAAAAATGTGGGAGAACCAATATCAATAACTACAATTGTAGATATAATGAATTTGATTGGCAAGTGTGTTGTAGCTGGTAATGTTAGACGAACTGCTGAGATTGTATTTGGTGATCCCCAATCAGAAGAATATATCA
>Ga0209128_1000452_pt1 | contig 30813 bp, 37 predicted proteins | sample ETNvirnome_6_100_FD_184072 | JGI IMG/M metagenome (GOLD analysis project Ga0209128, IMG submission 184072) | Marine viral communities from the Pacific Ocean - ETNP_6_100 (SPAdes) (version 2) | ecosystem: Environmental > Aquatic > Marine > Oceanic | place: Pacific Ocean | collected 2013-06-19
TCTTTCAAATAAGGAAATAGAGTTGCCAAACTTACCTGCATCCCGTCGGATAAATGAGATGCATCGTCTATGATGACATCAAATTTCTCGTTCTCACTTAAAACCATCTTAAGCAAATCTTCTCTACTAAGTTGGTTTCCCTTATGCACTATTACCCCTAATTCCTCCAACTCTTTGGCGGTTACGGTAACGGCCTCATGTATAATAAAGAATGGATCAAAAAGTATAATATTTGCATTCGGGAAGAATTCTCTCCACATCTTTACAGAGGCTCCAGTATCGCCAACTCCCAGCTCTAATAAATTAATATTCTGATGCTTCATGCCTTTTAGCAAAGCATAATAAACCGCTTCAGTGTAGTTGTGTCGGGGACCTGCTTTGTCCGTCCCGTATTTTTTCCCTAGTTCTGTTAATTCGTTCATCTTAAGCTCTGTTTAGTCCTGTTCTGAAACCGCTCGACCTTTGAGGAGCTCCCAGTCTCGTTCCGGGCGCACCTCAAGATTTTTCTTCCACACACTCTCTAGAACACATGGTTCAATCTTATTCATTTTAGCAGAATAAATCAACGCATTTAAGTCCTTGGGGAAACAAGATCCCCCAAATCCTCTGCGGCCGTCAGGGCCGGGCGTAGATAAGTGAGAGGGGCCGATCCTTTTATCATATAAGGCATATTCTACAACCTTATCATAGTCTACGTCAGCGGCGTCACATATCTGCTTAAATTCATTAGCAAAACTTACTTTGGTCGCCAAAAAACAATTAATAAAATATTTAACTGATTCGGCGGTCTTAGATCCAGTCTTAACGATCGGTGTTTGCTGGAATACTTTCCTGAACATGTTTTTAATTTCCGTGGTCGCGGGGCGCGGACCACCAATAATAATTCTGTTCTGATTTTTAAAATCGTCGATATAATTAGCTTCCGTTAAAAACTCTGGATTAAAAACAATATCAATATTATCACACTCCTTGTTAAGTCTCTGCGTGGTTCCGGGTACCACCGTGGATTTAATGACCACGATGTTCCCTAGATTGAAATTATTTATATCATGAATAGTGCTTTCCAAAATACTCAAGTCACACGAGCCGTCCTTTTTCATTGGAGTAGGTAAACATGTAAAAATAATCTTGGATGAAGCACACAACTCTTTCAAAGATGCTCGCGTAGACAAATCATCTTTAAATTTATCATAAGTCTCCACCGTAAAGTGATTTTTCATCCCTTCGCGGACCGCGGTTCCCACAAAGCCCTGCCCTACAATACCGATAATATCTCTTTTATTCATCTCGTAGTTTTCCAAAACATGCGCGTATACCATCCTCTAAAGTAATCGTGGGTGTCCAGCCATGGCTCTCTATCGCTCGGGTATCTGCCAGAGTTTCGCGGACATCTCCTGCGCGAGGAGGACGAAGATCAAATTTTACGTGGGGAAAGTATTCCTCTACGATTTCGCGCACTTCGTTCAAAGAAATGTTTGTGCCAGTCCCGACCTCAAATACGGACCCGTTAAAGCTCCCCCCATAATTCATACAAAACAAATTGGCGGCGACAGCATCATCTACGTGCACCATATCTCGGCGCTGTGTGCCATCGCCCGTGATAAAAGGGTTGATTCCCGTACGAATTGAGTGCATCCAGTTTGCAATCGCTGTCGCATAAGCCCCTGTTGGCCTCTGATCTTCTGAATATACATTGAAATACCGCAAACTAACCGTCTCTAGTCCGTATATGTCCGCATAAATGCTGGTTTCTCGCTCGGTGGTATGTTTTTGCAACGCATAGGGACTAATTGGACCAGTGCCATTGCCTTTGACTGAAGAGGAGCTAGAATAAATAAAGCGCTTCACTGACCCCACTTTTCTGGCGAAATTTAACACGACCGACCCTGCGAGAATATTATTTGTAGCAGTTTCTACTGGTTTTTCTACACTATAGCCGACCCGTGGCCAGCAAGCCAAATGAAATATATATTCAGGTTTAAAATCATAATAATAAGGATGAAAAGACCCGTCATGTCCCTCTCTCAAAACCGTGCGCACATCATGGCTGATCTCGTCATCCAGATCAATTCCGCGAACTTCGTGTCCCTTTTCTAAAAGCTCGTCGCATAATCGGGAGCCGATATATCCCTTATGTCCTGTAACTAAGCACTTTGCCATTTTAACTCTTCCTCTTTGCCTCTTCTAAATCCGCGTCGTACATCATACAGGCCAACTCATCAAACTTTACACGCGGTTCCCACGAGAGGGCCTTTTTCGCCTTCGAAGGGTCTCCCAACAAATAAGGAACCTCATGTGGCCGGAAATATCTCGCGTCTATTTTAACATACTGATCTGGGTCTCCCAAGCCGGCATGGGCAAAAACACAATCTAAAAATTCTCTGACTGTATGTGACTCTCCGGTGGCTATCACATAATCATCCGGATTTTTTTGTTGTAACATTAACCACATCACTTCCACGTAATCTCCCGCATAACCCCAATCCCGGCGAGCATCCAAATTCCCCAAACGCAATTCGTTTTGCAGACCCAATTTAATCCGGGCAGCAGCCATGGTGATCTTCCGAGTTACAAAAGTTTCGCCGCGGCGAGGTGATTCGTGGTTAAACAAGATACCGCTAGACGCATGCAGATTGTATGCCTCACGATAGTTTCGTACAAGATTGTGTGAAAAAAGCTTTGCACAAGCATAAGGAGACGCAGGAGTCATAAGAGATTCTTCATTAAAGGGAACCAGGGGGTTGTCTCCATACATTTCGGACGAGGATGCTTGATAAAAACGGGCGTCGGGACACATTTGTTTATAAGCATTCAATAAGCGCAACGTTCCCATCGCGATAGAGTCCACAGTCTCTTCTGACACGTCAAAAGAAACACGTACATGCGATTGTGCGGCCAAATTATAAATCTCATCCGGAAAATACTTTTTGAGTAAGTACCAAAAGCAGCCAGCATCGTGCAAGCTACCATATTCTAGTATAAAGTTAACATGATCATATATTCTATCTACCCGTTCGGTATTAATCAAAGAAGTTCGTCGTTTAACTCCGACAACCTTATATCCTTTATCCAGCAAAAATTCTGCTAAATACGATCCATCTTGACCGGTGACGCCTGTAATAAGCGCTGTTTTCATCTTACCCCCCTAACGTTAGGATAATTTATTTTAAACCATTCGCACGTTTTCTTTAAGCCCTCTTTTAGGGGCGTATAATCTTTTTGGTTCCAACCAAGCTCCAATAATTTTTGATTAGAGCTGGGCTTCCTATACTGACCTGAGGGCATCATTATGTTCCACTTCAACTCTCCCTTATACTCTAGCAACTCGCACAACAACTCAGCGACTTCTTTAATGGGGTGTTCTTCCGTGTTTCCAATGTTAATAGGACTGGCAGAATCATAATTCTCTAACAAAAACACCAAAATAGCTGCAATATCCGAAGAATAAGTAAATTCTCGTAAGGGGCTGCCGTCGCCCCAGCACTCTACGGTTGGCGCGCCTTTTAGTTTGGCCTCCCAAATTTTACGCATGAGGCCCGGGATCACATGACTGTTTTCTAAATCAAAATTGTCGTTTTCTCCGTAAAGATTGTTCGGGATAGCAGTAATGAAATTGCATCCATACTGTTGGCGGTACGCGCGAGACATTACATCCACCATTCTTTTTGCATATGCATATCCAAAGTTAGAGTGATGAGGGGGCCCCAAGTGCAGTTGTTCCTCGGTCAATGGATATTCAATATAAGGTGCATCAGGATAAACGCAAGTAGAAAGTAGAGAAACAACTTTATTAACACCGGTCTCATGGGCTGCAGCAAGCAAATTTTGATTAATTTGGGCATTTTCATAATAAAACTCTCCCATGAAATCAGTATTCGCCTTTACTCCTCCTACTTTGGCAGCCAAATGAATGACATTATTTACATCAACCAAATCAATAGGATTCAGCAGATCCATATCTTGTCGGGTTGGGTACTGAGCAAACGGAAGTAGCTTTTTTACTGCTGTTCCCACCATGCCAGAGCCACCCGTAACTAATATACTCATCTCGCTACTCCGCCGTCCATCACAAATTGACGCGTATCTGGCGAGAGCGCTTTGGATAGCAAAAATGATGAATATTTACGAACATATTCATGAATATAGATCTCGGGCTTATCCAAACTCATACTATTACACAGCTCATGAATTCCTGACTGCATAAGATGTAACTCTGTTGCATTTTCAAATAATTTGCCATAATGAAAAGGATTGATGCTTTTGTCATTTCTAATGATCTTAAAATTATCGGGAAGATACTCAGGATTTATATTCATCCCGCGGGCGGGATCATCATGAACAAAAATATATTCCTCCCCTGGATTTACGAGGCTTTTAAATACTTCGTCTTCCCGCTCATGGTCTCGTTGAAAATAAAATTTACTAAACCTCTTTTCAAAGTCAATCCCTACCTGCTCATAAAATACTTCATCAAATGTCAACTCAGACTCTCCCGAGGTGAATCTGTTACGCATGAATTCGATATACGAAAGCCCCAAACAAATATTTGGCGGAGAAAAGGTCAGAGGGCTCCAGGAGTCAGAGGGGACCGGTATATCGGAAGTGCGCGCAGAAATGCTGTCTCTCGGGTTGAGTGTAGCCAACACTAAGATACCCGGGTCGTCGCGGTACATATAGGAAATCAGCTCGAACTGTCGGAGATAACAGATGACAGCCACAGGGCCGACTAAATTTCTAATTTCACGCACAAGACCATTACAAATTATCTGATCACCCAATCCCAGGTGCGGAACTATAAAAAGTCGGAGACTGTCTTTGAAGGATGAGGTGCCGGGAGCAGCTGCCACGGCAGCTGCAGCTGCCGCAGGAATGAAAAATTTATAATCCAATCCTCCAATTTCACATGTATATAACTTCTCGGTTCGGTGGGGCACTCTTTTATCTGTCATTTTTTAAATTCAAACTTCTGATGGTCTTTGAGGCCGCGGTCTCTCTCAACATTGAAAGCATGTGCCGTAGTAAGACCGCTGGGCTTTTTATCGTTGAATAAAAGTCGTTCGCCAGTGGGGAGTCCAAATATTATTGTATCATACTGCACTCTATTTTTTATCAAAAAATCTTCTGTCGCCTTCTGATGACACCTGTCGCGGGCAGTCAATATCAACACGTAGTCCTCCTCTCGAACATTTTTTTCTAAAAATTCTAATGTGCCGGGAAGCAATTTATCGCAGCCACCAAGATGCCCATTATGTTTCATAAGTGTACCATCTAAATCAAAAACCCATGTTTTGGGCAATGTAGACAATTCTATTGTAGGTATCGGTTCCAATATTCTACTCCTTTAGCGTATGCTACCAAGATCGCATCGTAATTCTCGGTAATATAGCCACATAACGAAAACCATATAACAGTGTTCAACAACATATTTTTTTTCTTGTCAAGCTTAGATAGTGCATAAAACTTTTCCTCCAAATGCGCCCAGCCACTAGATTTAATAACATAGTCAATACAATTATCATGCACTGTTAAAGAAAAATTTCCTTCGTTTACACCATCGTAGTTGCCCACCAGTGAATAATATAATTTCGCCCAATCATAATCTTTATCACCATAAATCACGGACGACCCAAAAAGGCCACGAGGATCAATAAAGGTGATATGATTATCATTACTTATTAATAAATTATTAAAAGTCGGATCTCCATGGATAATATTAAACTCCTCAACTTCAATATTGTTTATTTCTTTTATAAACAGTTCTCTATTGCCCTCTGCGAATGGATTACTATATTTTTTATGGTTGATAATTAAAAATGGATCTTTATAAAATGGTATCAAAGAAGATATCCGTCCTACGCGGCGCAGTGTTTTTGTGGTATATATTTGAACGATATCCTCTCTAGTGGAAGGGACTGAGTCCATATCATGAAGCCGATGGAGGGCTTCCGCAATTTTACAAAAAATTGCCTCTTGAGTTTTCGCCTTTATGTCTCGTTGGTGCGGGTGATAACCTAAAATTCGCTGCAGCGTATATGGTTCTTTAGAAATTACTTGAGGCACGTGTGTAAAGCCTTTCTGACTTACCACTTCATACCATCTTTGTTCGTGATCTATCAAATGTTGATAGTTCTCATTAATACATTTCTTATACACGCGGTCGCCTTCTATTTTAATTTCATTAAAAAATCTACACGTTTGGGGCGCCTGGGCTTTTTTAAGAGCCTTAAGGGTTCCAATCTCCTGGATTCCTTCCATAACCGAGTTTATGACGCTATAAGGCGGTGTGGCGCGTGATAAAACCTCATTTTTAAGCCAGCCGCCTACCAACGATCCAGTTTTAGGAATTTGCTCCAGCACATGCTTATTCTTGAAAGAAAAAATCCCCACAATACCGTTACTTGTACCAGTTTCTTTAATGATCGTTCCAGGATCCTCAAACTGATAGCGACACTCTACTTCAGTAGACGTAACAATTTGTATATCAGCCTCTCTTGGGTGTGAAAGGGCGCCTGGTAATATAAGATCCGACCACACTAATCCAATTGGGCCATCGTCATTGCAGTATCTAAGAGCGGCCGCGATCCCAGAACAGGTGCCAGATGTGCCGGGAGGTGCCCGAACAAGCACTACATTTTTCGTTTTATAAAACGTTGCAACATATGCCTTTAATACTTCATATTTATAATCAGCAATTATTACGACCCGGGCGGAGCCAAATGCATCCAAATGATGATCCAGCATGGTTTTCCCCCTTACAGGAATTAAACACTTGGGCTTGTTGGCCGTATAGCCCTGCAGGCGGGAGCCTAGGCCTCCTGCTTGAATAATAACATTGCGGACGCCTACTAAATTATTGTTTGCGCAAAGTGCCAATATGGCCTCCTGGATGGTTTTCTAAAAATGTGTCCAGACTAAGACCTCGGTGGTGGGCTAGATGAATTGCTAGAGACTGAAAAAGTACTGTAAAGGCAGCCACCGAAGCAATGGGCACTATATTAAACATGTCACATTCGTGAGAAATTTTCACAAAGAGGGAAAAATCAGAGATAGCTTCACACCGGTTTGAGATTGTATCATTGCTGTGCACCAACACTATCGAAATATTGCTGCTTTTCTCACGCAAAGCAGCAAAGACTGCGTACAACTCAGATGTATTACCGCTTTTACTTACGCCGATCACCAAATCATCGTCGGTTACCACACTAAGTGCTCCATGAAGAGCCTCCACGGGGTCTAAATAAAAGGACTTAATGTTTAAAGAACTAAAAGTAGAAGCTGCTTTGGCTGCCACATGGCCATTCTTCCCAACACCCACAAAAAAGAGGGATCCCTGCGTAGAAAGAATTTTATCTATCAAGGCAGTTACGTGAGGTCGATGTAACTTAGAGAGAGCTTCTCTAAGAATCTCCAATTGGTTGTGATAAACACTATCCCATTTCATAGAATTTTTTACTCCCACCTAAACCAACCATCTAGTGGAATTTGACTTAGGTTCTTCTTTTTATTTTTCCAGGAACGCCACGGACCATACACCCCCACCATTTTGGCGTTACTTAAAACAGCAGCCCACCATGATAGTGTACCATGTTCAAACATAATATTTGAGAAGGTTCGAATAAAATTAAAATCTTGTCCAACAGTGCCATGGTTTACAATAGGATCAAATTGATCTAATCCCCTTATCAGCGAATTAATATATTGCACCGATTCGGCTATCGGCACGGATTCTGCAGGGTCCACTGGGCGATGAAATTTAATCTGCCGCAACTCATCAACTGTCATTTCTTTCCACGATGGTAGGTCAGTAGTTATATACAGTTGACTAAAATCAAATCTTCCGACGGCAGAGAGATATTTTTCTACGCGCGGCTTTAAATAAAATTCATTTTTCATGAAGAGCCTATCACCGGTGCGAACATGTAATACCAACGCGTCATCCTCACGAAAAGTGGGCTGCGGGAACCAACTCCGTATTTTGTTTAAATGAGGATAATAAAATTCATAATTTTCAAAGTATCCACGCAAGCGCATGTTTTGATTCTTATACACTGAGGAATATGCTTGAAGATAGTGTGTGTCGGAAACTAATAAATCGGTGGAACTAGTTTTATAAGTAAAAGAAACTCCGATTTTCTCTAAATCAGGGATCGCATAGTAATCCTGTGTGGGTGGCACCACAGATACCTCCTGATCATGGTGTTCGGCTAATAAGCGCGCGGCCACATACTGAAAGATGTTGTTACCAAAGCCGTTTGTAAGTTGAACTGTAATCACGATTTTTCACTTAAGCTTTGGGACTACTTTATTCCCGTTGCGATCAATCAACTGGGCGCTCTCATTGCGATAAGGAAACTCCCGAATTGGCGCCTCTTTGTCAAACCCAGTAAAAGGAAGACAAATATCCACGTGGTAGCGAAGAAAAATATTCTCTTTGGGAAGATAGCGCTCCATCGCCCTTTCAGGACACAAAAAGTCATTATCGGTGCGCGCGTCGTCTTCCCCCTCCATGTATTGGAAAGAACAGTATGTATCAAATGTCTCCGGGGTTCCAAATGCAAAAAACCACGGATCTGCCCAGCCGGTATAAAAGCGTGTAGAATGAATCAAGCCGTCGTTAAGTCGGAATGTTTTAAGGTCTATAGGATTTGGATAGATGGAGTTATCGGGACGAGAGCGGACTATTACATCGTACTCAAAATCGCGAGCTGCAGCATATTCCATCGCCATCAAATAACCATTCCGAATATTATTCATTTGATTTTGCATGCGTTTACGGAAATATCCGAGAGTACCAAAATTAGAATCGTCCAGTTCTTCTGCCTCATTTACTTGAATACCTTTTAAAGATTCGCCGTAAATTTGTTTAACATCTGCCTCTATCTCTTCTGCGGCCTGAACGGTAGTAATAGCATATTTCTGGGTGGTCTTATTTCCTGTAGTATGTAGAGTATTTTTATTACACGCATAAACAAAGACATCGGCATTATTGGGTTCTATAAGATGCTTAATCTGGTTAAGGGCATTAACTTGGTAATCCCGCAGCTGACCTGTTATCAAAACGGCTACTTTCATGACAAATCAATCTCCGGAAAATACTTAACGAAGGTTGGGGAGGATCCGCCCTCCATTCTAGATAAAACTTTAGCTTGTATTTCTTTGAAGAAGTTCCAGGCCAACGGAACTATCACGAGTTTAGATGGGTCCTCAGCAGCCAACGCGTCGGGACTACAAATAGAAATATTGCGCCCAGGAGTATAAAGATCCCATTTAAGCTCGTTATCGTCTACAATATAATCTAAATCAAGAGAACTAAAATTTAAAAAGGTGTTACCCTTTGCAGCAGCGCCGTAACCCACTACCTTATGACCACTGGTCCTGAACGAATCTAAGCATGTTACTAAGTCAGATGCTACTTTGTGGCACTTATCTCTATACAACTCGTACGTTGACGTTTTATAAAGGCCGCGGGATTCCTCAGCTGTGATACGTCTTTGAGCCAAAGACTCATCATGTGACCCTTTTGCCAACACGAATACATAACTGCCCCCATGTATATCAGTTGTAAACACGTCAATCAACGAAAAATTGTTTAAATTAGCACAGCGCTTCATGGACTGCGCACTAAAAAAGGATAGATGCTCGTGATAAATAGTATCAAACTCATTATTAACAATCATATCTGCCTGCGATGTTTGAATCAAAAGGCGACTTTCATCAGACATTACGAGAGAACAGGCCGCCAAAAATTCATGCACATCATCAACGTGTGCAAAAACATTTTGAGCGATAAGAAGGTCATAGGTTCCTCCGAGGTGCGCCGCCGTTTCGGTAGTCCAATAATCACAGAGGACATTGTGATTTCGGCTGCTCAAGGGGTGTAGGTTTTCGGCTGGGTCAACACCATAAGTTTTCCAGCCCCTCTCTTTAAACTTGTCTAATTGAGTGCCGTCATTGCAAGCAATATCTAACACACTATTTTCCGCACAAACAAAAGTACTACATATATCGACAAATCCCTCAAAATATTCATGTAAGGTCTTGCTAGTTCCGCTCACATATAAATAATCTTTAAACATTAGGTCCGGATTCACAACAACACCAAGCTGTAAGTGAAAGCACTCCGTGCACAAGTTTAAAGAAAGCGGGAACTCCAGCAACTCCTCACCGTGGTGATAACTATTGGCTAAGGGTTGCTTTTTCAGATTTAAAACTTCTTGTAGTTCGTGACTATTACATACTCGGCATGTACTCTTTTTAATATAATTTGACACTAGAACGATTCTCCTTTCTCATATCTGCAAAATCGTCTATTAACGATTGCACTATTGTCTCTACCGTTTCCAAAAACTCAAATTGAAAAGTTTTACTAAATTTTGTTGAATCAATCATGAAGTTATAAGCTTTTGTCTGCAGCTTTACGTTACTAATCACCTCTGGGAGAGTATCCACCACTTCTAGTTCAACTCCTAGGAGAGATGCCACTTTGGTAGAAATCTCTAAAGCCGTTGTGTTAAACGAACTAAGGTTATAAATACCCTTTGTTTCATCAGTGCCGCAACTCACAATAGCACCAATGGCTCGGCAAAGATCACGAATGCCCAATATGGGCCTATGAATTTCTGGGTTAAAACAATAAACCTTGCCGTTTTTAAGGCCGTTGTATACCATGGCGTTAATCATGATATCGTTTCGTAAATTAGGGGATGCGCCGTTAACAGTCCCAAACCTTAAACCAAAAATCCTTTTGTGTGGCATTGTTAAGGACGCATAAGAATCAATCTCCTGTTTAGATAAATCATAAAAGTTATTAGGCTCAAACTTGTTATATTCTTCCGTGACTTTAAGCTGTTCAGTGTCGCCATATACCGAAGAACTACTAGCATAAATAAATGTTTGATCGGCGGAGATCTTCTCTAATAGTTCTACAAAATTTAAAACATTGTTTTTCATTGTAGACGTCATAGTTCCATCACACATCTTGACGCTGGAGTGGCCCGCTAACAAAATTATGCTATTATATTTATGTAATACCGTCGCTGACAACTCGGACATGTCTATTTTAGAATTCTTGTCGTTCACACAATTGCCGAACCACTCTAAATCTACTGTGTCTACTTCAAAATCATTTTTTAAAAAATTATACAGATGGCTTCCAATATATCCGGTTCCACCAATTATTAATACTTTTTGCATTATTTCCTCAATTCTCCAATAAGTTGCATCATCTCCTCGGCACGATGGGCCCAGGTATGATTTTGACCAAATTCGGTTGCGGCGGTATGCGCAATCCGGCTTCGGTCGGGCTCATTCTGAGCATAAAATCTTACTTTCTCTTCAAAATTACTTAGATCGTCAGCAAACTCTACACAGTTATGTCCGTCCTGAAATATGTTCTGATAGGCGTCGGGTATTTTTTGACAAATTAATAAGGTTCCACATGCCGCGACCTCATAATACCGCGGGGTCATATCCCCAAAGGCCGCTTGGGTAGCTAACCACATTTTAGAGTTATTTAGCTGCGCAGCATAATCATTATAAGATGGAATGCGCGCCGGAGAAAGATCGCTAGAGTTCCAATAAGTGTTTAGGTCAGCTTGCTCCGATAATATTTTTCCTATTTTTAATCTCAGGTTTTCTACCCGAAAGGCGCCTGGTACGTATTCTGTATTTTCATGAAGGGCACCACTGAAGCCGATATCGTAGCTGCGACGGCCGTCCGCGTCATAAAAAACATCGGGGTCAAAACCATAGGGGAACAACAGCGTGCGTACACCCGTGAGACACTGGTATTCATCACAGTTTGGAACCGGTGTTAGAACAAGGTCAATCTCGTTTATGCGGCAAAATTCCAGTTTGCCATCCAAATCATTCTGAGGTTTAAACAAGCAGCAAATGGCCGGCACATCTAAGTTCCTAATGGGCCCAAAATATTTATGATGACCAAACCACCCAAGGCCGAATAGGACTGCCTCAGGCTCAAACCCTGTTTCTAATCGGAATTGATCCAGGTCATACAGTGGGCCGCGGTGTACCCGAATCTGGTGAGATTTGCTCAATTCTTCATACACCCCGTCATAGTACTTATAGTTGGCGCTTCGTTGAGAAGCAACAATCGGGTCTACATATAAGATTTTCATCTCATCCTCCCACAGCTTCCTTTCTTAGGTGCACCACGGGACTATACTTGCAAATTGTTTTGCATGCGTCTTCTTCAATGATGGTATATCCGTAACTGCGGGCGGCGCTGACGAAGCGCTCCAGTCCATAAAAATACCACCGGCCGGGTTCGGGATCTCCATCATAATCGGCCAGCACTGCTTCCCAGTCCTCGTACATCCCTGGGCGGCGTACGTTGCCTTCACCTTCAATACAGTTGCGTCTCCCTCGTTCATCAGTATATTTATCACCATCGGCAATCATAATAAAAAGGTTGGCACCGGTTTTCAACTTAGGATATAAATTTTTGAGATATTCTTTAGTTCCAGTAAAAGATATATGACAAAAAACATCAAACGAAAAAACATAATCCACCGTATCATCTAGCAAAGCGGATAAAGTGAAATCATCCATCCAAAGATAGTAAAGTCTATCCCAACGGTCTTTGGTTGAGGACCAATTCCGCATATTCCGCGAGAAGTTCGTCTCTGAGTCCGGCCGAATGTCGGCACCGATGATTGCCTTCGGACCAAATTCAGCGATTTTGGCAGCCCAAAACCCACCATCTGTCCCTATCTCTAAGGCCAGCGTCTCGTTGGGTATTATATAGGGAGCTATACACTTATCTACTAAACCTAGTAGGTCTAAGGTTCCGGATCGTCGCTCATGGAGTACCGCGGCATTCCAACCCATTTTTGAACGACAAAAGCCCCCGGGCCACAGTCCCTGAAAGCTATCAATCTCTTCTCTCAGCTTCTTTTTCATTTCTATTCATGCCTCTCTTTCTCTTTTATATTTATAAGCGATTATTTATTTAAATCTTTTACACCTGGAGCATAATCTTGAACGCTTCTGAGCATACCCTGATCGTGATAGCCCTCCTCCACCGTCTTCAAATCGTGAATGTATTCATTATAAATATAAGAAAAAAGAGTGATTATTTCGTTATCTCCCCATCGATATTTGTAGATCCCCCCATCGGCATTAACGGCAGAGATCCACTTTTTCCATAACTCACTCTCAAACATCTGAGTATTAATCACATAGGTGTCGCACCACTTAATATAGTGATATAGTTCTCCGGCTCGTGGCTCTGTGAGTAGTTTTTGCATTACTTTTGAACGCGGAGTAATGTTGTTGGTACGTAGGAAGTTAGCTGTAAAATCCCATAAGCCCACACGAGTATCCAAATGGCCCTGGTGAGGGTGGCCGTTCTTCAGCCGGGGGCCCACTTTATACGCCCCGATAGATTGTGAACTTTCTGCCATAACTTGGAATGGATCATAGGCCAATTCTTTAGTATACCGAGCCTCATCATCGTGGATCATTATATAATCATAAAGGTGAAAATCTGTATTTTCATAACCGTACATGTTGCTCTTAAAATTACACATATGAAGATACCCTTTGCGCGCTCTAGGAAATTTTGTACTAGCATACCATAAATCACTACGATTATAATATAATTCTTCCTCCTTCAAAAACTCCGGGGTTTTATACGGGACAGATCTAAAAATTACATTTTGCTTATTATGACTTGTCAGTTTGTCGCGCAAAGCGGGATCGTCGTAGATATCATCAAAATAATATACATATACGGGATAATCGTACTTCTTATTATAATTATCCCACAATGATTTTAAACTATGCTCTATGCAAAGATGTCGGGATGAAATGTAGTTAATACACGCTTTCATTATATGGCCTCCTCTATAGTACGTAAAGCCTCAATGGCATCCTCTAAAAGACACAAACTTTGGCTATTGTTGGAATTAAATATCTTAATAACTCCAACAATGTTTGCGAATCAAAAGAGCCATCCTCTGTGCCTGCTCGTCCTTCATGGCGCGCGTCAGACCGTTGTCTCCCTCAAATTCGCGGTGATGATGTATCATTGCTTCCGGATTAAACTGATATTTAAAGCCCTGGTATGCCAAACGAGCGATAAACTCTTGTCCACATCCTCCATATCCCTCAAAGCGTTCGGAAAACATTCCGCATCCCAACCAATCCTTGCGATACATACAGGCATTATTTTCTACAATACGCTCAGTTATAGGATGAGGAGTGTTAATACCATATTTTAGCAGAGTTCTTTTCATTTTTTCATGTAAAGAGTCTTGGGGATCATGAGAATTTCGATATCCCCCAGTTAATACACCAAGACGAACGCTAGACTTGTGAGCAGCTACAAATTGTGGTGTAGGAAAGCTGTCGTCGTCTATAATTGCAACAATAGGCCTGGTTGTTTCCACCAGGCCCATGTTCCGAGCCTTAGCAAGGCAGTATTTGTTGTGTTCTAGGGTATCCACCAGCTTTATATCATATGGGGCTACATAATTTGCAACCATTTCTCTGGTATTGTCCGTGGATCCATCCATGGCGACGACGACTTCAAAGTCCATATCCGTCTGGTTTTGTAGAGTGTCTAGATTTTGCCGCAAAACGTCACAGCGATTATAGGTTGTGATAACAATTGACAAAGACATTAAAGATAGGCCTTTCGGTAAGGCGCCGCATGCGGCAGCGACAAACGTTGTTCAACCGTGGTTGCGTAGTGATCAGATTTTAAATGCAGAATAAGCGATGTTTGATCCGGCCAAATTGCAGACACCACTTGTTCAGGTAGTTCTTGTATCTTAAAGCTTCCTTCAGTTATAGTTTTAGAAAGCGCCGGACTCTCACAATGTTTCATATCGGTTGTTTCCTGTAAAGTCTTAACGTTTTCAATCCACTTTAACAAAAATTTCTTAGAGTTTTCAACATTAATGGCGCCAAAAAAAGACCCAATATGTTGGGAGAAGCCACGCCGGTTGCGGCGGCATGCTATCATATCAGTGTCCCATTCTACTAATTCTTCAAAAGCTGCAGTAAATATGCAATCTGAATCAATCATAAAGGTTGGAAGAGCGTATTTTTCTAGGGACTCCAGGAGATATTTTGTTTTGGAGTATGTGTTTTCCTTCCACCCTTCATCGTGGATGGCCGCAGAAGAATAGTCCGCACCTGTCTCAATAATCTCTACCTTGGGAAAACTATTATAAAACTCTTTTGTTTCTTGGGAGAGGCCCGTATCGTAAACCAGAATATTCTCTACATTAACCAAGTCCACATTTTCAAACAATGACGTAAGAAAAAGTTTGCCAAACTCGGCATATCCCTCATTTACCACAGTAAGAATATTATAATTCATCCAATTATTCTCTCTAGTTTCTGACATGCTCTTTCTCGCATGGCTCGGACTTCATCAACGAGATCGTCTCCGTTCAGAGGAAACCAGTCTTCATGTGCTACTCCTATCAAGTTCTTTTGAGAGATAAAACGACAATTTAACATTTTGGCCTCCACAGCTATACGCGGAGTGGGCTCAGGATGTCCCGTTTGAAAAATCAGGCCCTTGTATTGAGACAAAAGCTTCAAGAATTCATGGTGGTCGGCCGATTTTATTAATTCATAGGGAATACCCGCTTTTTCACAATACATTACAGTAGACCTCGTTCTTTTAATAATATTTGAAGAATCAATGACAGCATATTTATCATTTTTGGGAGTCTTGTTCAAAGATCGCATCAACTCTAGATCGGAATCGCTCCACATGCTACAATTTATATTATCAATATTGGGTAGTCCAAGATTTTTTTCAAAAATATCACGATGAAACTTACTCAAACACATGACCACTTCAGCATTACGATAAAAAGTAAAATTAGACTTATGGGAGTGTGATGGCGCAACGAAATCCGGATATGAGATAGGATTACGGTTTTTTAAAAATTTGTAATCATGCTCATAAATAAGATAACGGCAATGCTTAGAAATAAGTGCTTTGCACTGTGCTTTTAGAGCAACAAAATTGCTGATAAACCAAAATTTATCTGTATTTTCTTTTACGTAGGCGGGTGTAACGTTATAGGTATTTTTGGTTTCGTGGAGAAGGTTTTGGGCCCTAAGGTGCTCAATTACTACAGCGTCATGTAATTCTCCTCCTCCGAGGTGTTGATGGGCAAAGAAATCTTGTAAAAATATGACCCTCGTCACAGAGCCTGCATCTCTTCTATTTTATCAAGCCACTCCCGGACATCCTCATCCGGAGGCGTATGAATGGCGTCAACAAAGCTCTCTAACATCTTATCCTTACCGAATTCGGCATGGATATGGTTTTTAAGCACTTCTGCTTCCTTCTTATAGTGAGTCTCCTTGGTTAAAATTTCTCTCAAAGCGCGCTTGTAGGACGCCAATTTAGCATAAGCCCACATGGAGTCTTTCTCTATAACCCCCTCCCAAACATGATTTTCATGAACGGGAGCAATATCATAATCCACGCGGCTGACCCGTGGGACACGTTTGCCTTTCTTATTTTTCTTAGTAATAAAATCTAGCTGTCCTCCCCACGTAATAGTTACAAGAGGCAACCCATTATAGGCTGCTTCGAATAATGGCAGACCGAAACCTTCACCATGGGCGATATTTACAAGAGCCTTCATGGTAGGATGACGATAAAGCCACGTTAAATTTCCAGGAGTCAACTCTCCATGTAATAGATAGATTTTGCATTTTCTGTCTGGCATGTTGAGCGCCTTCAAAAAATTTTCCAAACGCTTGGCTGTATGGTGACGGTCTATCAATGAATCTGACATCAGATTAGTTTTAAGCACCAGTCCCACATCCTCATCGTTGTGAAATTCTTGTATGAAGCCACTAATAGTATTTTCTAAATTTTTGCGCGGGCCCCATTGAGATAAGGCAAGAAAATTCTTAGTGGTACTAAATTCAATATCCAAAGGCTCTGGTTCACTCTCTCGCACAGGATAGGATACAACTTCTACTGGGCATTCAATACGAAACCCCTCTATGCGCTGGCCAGTTTCGGGATTTTCTATATCATATGTCGTGTGTTCCAAAACGCGTTTGGAGTGTTCAGAAATAGTTAAAATTTTATCTACCGTATCTCTAGAGCGAGCGATCCAGTCTGCCGATATTTTTGTAGTCTCGACGGCGGCGGTATATCCAATGTTAACTGGTGCAATTTTTTCAAATTCCGAGGGGATGGTTACCTGCAAACTAAGATCGGGTCTAAAAGAGGGCCCTCCGGGGCCGATCGCTTGCAAAGTCTTGTGAATTGTATGTCGGATCCAGACTGTTAAGTCGCTGTTATCCGTGATATGTCCCGTACGCCCCCAGCCAATATTAATAATATAAACGTCAAACAAGTCCGGTCGTGAACGCAACGCCTCCAGAGCAAATCGCGTTTGCTCCCCGTAACCCGAACGAGATAGGGCGGGTCCTTTAACTATAATTGTTTGCGGCTGCATTAAAATGTCCTCATTTCATAAGTTTTGCGGGTCTTTCTAGTCTCCCACGAGCCCTCTTCAGTGTGAATACGCTCAAAAAGTTTATCCCATGTATGAATAAATGTTTCAAAATTAAAGGACTTTTCTGTGAACTCCCTTCCTTTGGCGCCGAGTTCTACGCGGGCTTCATGGCCCATTTCGTAAAGTGTGGTGAGACCTTTCACAAATTCCTCTTCAGATATCCGATCTTCATAAATATAAGGAACTTCCTGGGATCCAATGATTGCTTTAGAGGTGGGTTCTATACCGACCCCAAAGTGATCAGTACCATCAGTAATTTGATCTTGGAGGCCTCCCGTTAAAGTAACCATGATTGGTGTCCCACACGACAATGATTCCAGGGTCGCCAAGCCGAAGCCTTCCGCATCAGCAATATTGATTGTAACATCTGCCATATTATAGATTGCAGCAAGATCTTCTGGGCTTACCTTATCCCGGGAAAATAAGACTTCCCCATTTGTTAAGCCTAGTGCTTGAATAATAGCTTCCAAATCTTGCCCATGCACATCGCCGACGTCAGTATGCATTAAAAGAACTGCCTTATCATGCCCCACTTTATCTAAAAAGGCCTTAAACCAATATATCAGGCTCCCCGACTGTTTCCGGCGCGCATTTCTGTTGTTCCAGAAACATACAAATTTATCCTCAAGGCGATGTTTAACGCGTAGTTCAGCTGTTGCAGTTGGAGGCAATGGCGTAAAAATATCTCCATCCACTGCATGGGGAATATAGGAAGATCCTACTTCGGGCGCAGCTTTTTGAACGATATCATAAGTAAGCTTAGAAATGCAAGCAACATGGTCGTTGGACAAATAATTGATGCGATTGTACATAGGAACAGGGTAATTATCCCATACATGATAGTAAACCATCGGCACCATCGCTCGGATTTCGTTTTCTATCTCCCAAAGCCAGCCCCAGAATCTGGGATCTGTCATAAACCACAATATATCCGGCTTTTGTTGATGCAAAATAGACCGAATCATTTCCGCATTTCCGTAACCGTCCACTGGCCAGATAATCCAATCTTCGTCCCACTCTTCAGTTTTCTGAGGGTGATGGTCATGATGTTTGATCGCGCCGCCGAATGAAATAAATTGATATTTCCCAGTTTTAAGCATTCCCTCAATTATATATTTGGTTTGAGATCCAACTCCAGAGGGCGACAGAGGATGATCGCCAATAGTAAAAATTTTAATTTTATCAGTCATGTAAGGTCCTTTATGGGCAATGGGGGGTTTTGTAGAGCTGGCACCTATATGGCTTCAGGCACGACAAACGATTTTTGATGTGTAATCCTTTAGAGATATTATAAATCGCTTGATAAAGAAGTTTAAGTGCGTTCTCAGTTTTTTTACTGCCGCTCGTTACCCTAAATATTTCTACCCTATCTTTTTTAGCAGTTCTTTTGAGCAATGCGAAGTGAGTCTCCACCTTTTTCGGATCAATCTTGTGCTTTTGGCAGAAGAAATGCTTGTATAGAGTTAATTGATATGTGACTAGCTTTTCGGCCTTTTTGCGAGAATCCCATCCCCACGAGCAAGTTTTCCAATCAAAAAGATGATAAGTATCTCCTACCTTAACGACAGCATCTACAAAACCTTTAAAATAAATATTAAAATTTTCAATGGGAACGTACAGCATCTCTTCAGACGAAAACACCTCATAATCACCAAAATATTCTTCTAGGGCGTCTTCCACCTCGGCAAGAATTGCAGGACCAGCGGATTTCATCTGCTGAACATTTGCTGCATTGAATTCAATGTTCTTTTCTATTAGTTCTTGTATGCGTTTGGCAAACCCAAGTTGAAAGAGTTCGGTTTCATTAATATCTTCCTTTAGAAGTTTCTTTTCGCATACATCATGGATGGCACTTCCAAAGGCTGTATATTCGTTGCCTTCAAAAGTTGTAACCTTTTCCATCCAAGCTTTTTTATGATAAAATGGACATGAGGCCCAATCTTTTAATTCCGAATAGGAGATATGTTCACGTTGTGTCATTTATTATTTTTTCAATCTTTCTATAAAGCACTGGGCTGATCTGTTTTACCGCCTTAGGACTGTCTAAGTAATATTTTTCAAATCCATTAGCAAAGTATTCAGGAAGAGATGTAGCGGCATAAGGGGATAAAAATAAACCCATTGTCAGAGTTAATAAAGTGGGATATCCCACCTCGTTCGCCAAAAATTCATCAAACTTACGATTATACTCGGTATATGAATATAATATCGGGTTTGTATGAAATCCTTTGGCCTCTAGCAGGTGATATAAACGATGACGTTTTCCGATAAATTCATCACGCAACTCGCCATCATAAATAAGTGATCCGTACTGGTTTTCCAATGAGTGGGCAACCTCATGAATAAAGTTTTCCAACATATCAAAATTGGTAGGCTCCGAGGACGTCATATAGATGGCGCCATTCATGAACGCTGCATTGCGACCTCTGAGTTCTTTAAATTGGCCGATGTATACCACATCTACACCCTGGAGCAGCACGGAAGGAAGGTATTCTTCTACCTCATGACAAAACTCAGGAATATCTACTCCTTCGTCTGGTTCGTTAACTACGAAAACAGGGATATGATATATATAATATTCCACTAATCACCAACAGTACTTTCCTCGGGTACCGTGGCGGCATTAGATATATCGTCCAATGCTTGTTGATATCCACGTAAGAAATTTTCCTCTGCTACAGCAAACAAAAACTCCGGGAATTCAGCTGCAAATACTTCTACAGCCATTTCTACGGTAACATCTCCATTTTCTGGCTGCAGGGTTTCACCAATATGTGTTACAACCATTTCCTTTAAAGGACTCTCCGGGGCTACCGGCATTTTTAATAGGGGGTTTTCTAGTTCCATTTTATTCTCACAAATTCTTTGCCGCAAACGTCGCAACCTTAGAGCGCTCACCGCGGTGGAGTGTTACATGCGACGCCAATTCAAAATTCTTAAACTTTTCAACTGCATGAGTTAATCCATTAGACGTCGCATCAATATAAACATTATCAATTTGTTCTACATCTCCGGTGAGCACAATTTTAGTTCCTTCGCCTACTCTTGTTATTATAGTCTTTAATTCGTGAGTTGTCAAGTTTTGGGCCTCATCTATTATGATAAAGGCATTTGAGATTGAACGACCACGAATGTAAGTCAATGCTTCTATCTCTATTGTACCCTTTTGCATGTAAATGTCAAGGGTTATTTTGTCATTTCCCATTAAAAACTGTAAATTGTCTTGAATTGGCATTAGCCACGGGGTCATCTTCTCTTCCATGGTTCCCGGGAGGAAACCAATGTCCTTTCCAAGGGGCTGTACGGGCCGTGAGACGATTACGCGCGTGTATTCTTGTGAGGACTCGTCTATGGTCTGTTCAAGGCCTGCAGCGATCGCACAGATCGTCTTACCGCTACCTGCTTTACCGATGGCACTCACAACTTCGATCTCAGGGTTCATTAAGGCATCTAAAAGAAAAGATTGTTCTTTGTTTCGCGGACTAATCCCCCATATCTTATGTTTGGCCGATAGTATCTGTTGTAACGGTGTCGTCGAATTAACATAGCGGGCGAGCGCTGACTTTTTCTCGTTGGCATTTGACACGAGCATGACATATTGATTCTGATACAGATCTTTCTGATCTAAATACACATCTTTTTTTTCATAAAACTGATCTACTAATTGATCGTCTACCAGGATAGTGGAGCATCCCGTATAAATGCTTCCGCTGTTGTCAACTACTTGATTGTTTTGAAAGTCTTCGGAAGACACTCCCACCGCATCTGCAATAACGCGCATGTTAATATCACGCGATACTAAAATAACTTTTCGTGAAGATTCTCGTTGTGCTTTAAGAGCGGTTGCAATAATAAGATGATCCGGAATCCGCATATCCAAATCGCTAGGTAAGTCATCTGGGGTGATTCCCGCAGAGCTAATAGATTTAACAGTCCCCAGGCCTTTGCGTATGCGCACTCCCTTATCTAGAGAGCCGTTTAAGCGTAGTTCATCCCATATACGGATAATCTTGCGCGCTTGGGCGCCGACTGCATCCTGACGTTTCTTGTGTTTATCAATTTCTTCAAATACTTTTAAAGGAACATGAATATCATTGTTTTCAAATGCATATATACACTCAGCATTCGTCAGATAAACGCTCGTGTCTAATACATATGTTTTCTTTCGGGCCATATAAGATTCTACTGCATACTAAATAGAATTGGCGAGGAAATCTCCCTACTTCTTTGGCACATCGTGAGAAGAAACCACTTCAATTCGCGAAGGCTTAAGCTCGTGGCCATCCATTTCAGAGGGAAGATCTCCAAGCATATTGGACGAGTTTACTAAATCCGACGAACTTTGTATCTTACCGCCTCCCATATTCCACACTAGTTCAATATTCTCATCTGTGCACACCTGCATTTCTGGGGTATTATCAGTTTTACGATCGCCGCCGTTGGCAAAATACGTAGGCTTAATTCTTTTTAGGCCTTCGCAAACTGTACCGTCATCATCCTCAACATAAGTGGTGGAGTGAACGCAGGCAAACCCCTCTAATATTTCACACCTTTCTTCAAAGGGCATAAAAATGTATCCTTTTTTTCTCATAAGCCACTCGTCTGAATTTACGATAGCAATAACTTGGCCATAAGTGGCCGCGGCCTGCATCATCCGCAAGTGTCCAATATGCACAGGATCAAATCCCCCCGATACACAGATAACCTTTTTACGTGTTGGTTTGGTCATCGTCTTCCGGGGCTAAAAAGGTTCGTTGTAATACTGCAATACTCTCTTCCGCAGTAGCCAGACGCGATGTTGCTGCGCATAATTCAGACACCACAGTCGGGTGATCCCCGACGCCAACAGGCACGTTTAAATATAGTGCCATGGTCGCCAAAGCCTCTTGTCGCTCAGCTTCAAATTTCGCCAATGTGGCGCGCATTAATTGATTAGATAGTGGGTTGCTCTCTGTCATATTATTATCCTTTCTGACACACTGAGTGCCTATTTATCCTGTAAGTATACTACATTTCCTTGATGTTTAAAGTTTTTTGTTTCGGTATCGCCGGATGGCAGATCTTGTGCTTCCCATGGCAGTGGAATTAGTTGGTGATGATGCATTCCGATTTCCATATAATTAAGACGCGCAAAGACTCGTCGCATTATTTCTTGATGTTGGTGCCGCATGTGAAACATTACCCAAAGGGTCGCCGCATTAGATATCAAAACTGCTGTTATTATAATAATAATGCTTTCTGCGGTCATTTTTACATCAGACTGGGGTCATATAAAGCCGCTTCGGGCTCCTCTTCAGAGGTACAATAAACCACCAATACATATAGTCCTTCCCATGTTCCTGGAATCGTTTTGCGTGCAGTACGAGCGGCGCTTTTAGTCTCTGCATTTACAATCAATGTAGGACCTAGGCCCCCCTGTTTAATGGTATAAATATAATCACCCCCAAACTCTACGGCTGCTTTCAGTTTTAAGGAATCCCTAGTATGACTGTTCACTTAATCTTTCTTTCGGCGGGTTTTTTTATGAAGCTTCTCAAACAATAATTTTTTCCACAAAGTTCCTTCTACTTCTTCTTTGGGCATGTTAAGTGAATAAAGGCCGGCGAGGATAAGTCGAATTTCTCGGTTAGACAAATATACTGTCTTTAAAAAGGCTGGGATTTTTCTATCCCGCGATTTTCCTTGATTCTGGTCCGACATTATATCTCCGTCACTTGATTACTTTAATTAGTTCAGACTTTGATTATCCCACCCTTCTGTTTTTGAGCTTTTCAGGGACGCCTACTTGATTTACCGCCTCATACAAAAGAATATTGGCAGTCTGCGCAGTATTTAAACAATACCCTACTCCAGGCATCTCTATATATACTACATCAGAATTCTGAAGAATTTCAGGGGGAACTCCAGTTTCTTCGTTACCAACAACCAAACAAATACGGCGATTGGTACTGAAAGTATAAGAAGATAAAGATCTAGCTTCTTCCACCAATTCCGCACTAACAATTTGAGTGCCCTCAACTTGCATGTGAGTAAGGAATTCAGATGGACGGCTAAATTGGACAATTTCCACATAATCAATTAAAGACCCAGAGGAGGCTTTTAGTTGACTGCGCTCAGGCACATGCCCAACCACATAAAGCCGTTCTGCGCCAAAGCAAGCAGCACTCCTAATAAGATACCCAAGATTATCGTCAACGCGGAAGTTGATAGCGCAGAGACTAATTGGATACTTCTTAGCAATTTTAAGCTTGCTGTCATAGCGTTCCCTCCGGGTCTTTTCTCTCACTTCTTTCGGCGCTTTTTATTGAGCTTGGCTTTACGTCGCTTCTTTTCCAGCCGGCGGTTCGCTGCTTCCTCGGCCTGAGCCACCTCGGGATTGATACGTGTTCTTACCACGAAATCGTTACGAAGGCGCGACCAGCGCACCTTCACCTGAAGATTTTCTTCCATGGCTAGCTCCAGTCGTGCCTGGTCGGCCTTGTCAAATGTTGTAAATCTCCCTGCTGTACTCCACGGAGGGCCCTCAACATGGGCACCCTCCGCTTCTTTGATATCTTCTATCATTTCCTTTTTCCTTTCTTTCCTAGGGCTCATTCTTTTACCTTCCAAGAATAAACCGAGTTCTGAGGCCAATAGACCTCTTTACCCGACCCTATAACTAATATTTTATAGACTGAGATGGATTTGTCAAGTACTAATCCAATAAATCTTTTGGGATGTTCAGGGGAAGTGTCCGGATCGTGGCGCCGGGCTTCATCTACACAGATCACGAGATCCCCTATTGCTGCGACCTTACTAGACCCTGTGTGTCCCATCCGCCCTGCATCCATTTTTCATTCATTAAATGATTAATCTTATTAAAGTGCAAAAATCCGAGAGAATGGCCCAGTTCATGCTCCAGCACGGTTTCCCGAATGTCTGGTTTCATATATATGATGGCCCATTCTATTTCATTCCGATCATTGTTAACAAAAAAATGAGTTTCTGCCAAATCACTCTCGTCCATCTTGATGTCTTGATGGACTAGGCGGACAATAATATATCCTAATGGGGCGGTGTTGTTGCACTTATTCAGCGGATCGTAATGATATTGTGTAGTAAAGAAGCTATATCCCAAATCTTTCCAAAATTGTACAGCCTTCGTTATTTCTGATTTTGTAATTGGAGCATACTCACAAATTATGATAGTAGGAGTACGCTTCCAGGTGGCAACCTGTGGCGGCCGATTCTGCACTGCTGGGATTCTTTCAAAATTAGATACATAATCACTAGCGGTTGATTGACCTACGGGCATCGTCGCACAAAAAATAATTACTAAAACAGCCACTGCATTTCGCAAAAAGGTGCTTCTTATACTACTGCGCATATATTATTTAGTTACTACTAAGTGTTTTGTAATAAACAGTTGATTTTACAATAACATCGTAATCGGCCGATTGAATAATCAATGTAATCATTTTATGGGATGCATCCTCGGGGCGCCAAATAAGTTGTAAAACGCTGGTATCTTCATCCCAGTTCCAGTCAAATTGATTTCCTTTTTCTCTATCTTCTGTAATATGTAAACAATCAAATTTATCGGTAGTGAGTAATCTCGTCAGGTTATCATACACCCCGATGCCGGAATTTAACGTCAAGTCTCTGCCGCAAAAATACAAACTGTCAGAATGTTCTAATTCCAAGAATACAAATCCAGTTAAAAGAGGGGTTTCAACGTCATTGCCGCAACGCCATATAGCGGGTCGTTCGGTAGTCTCGGGCTCAGGCCAACTGCACTCGAGCTCAAAATAAGGATCACCAAAATCTTGAGGCGGTGGGGGCGGAGGACAGTTGCTAGCGCATCCGCTTATTAATAATATTATAATTAAATATAGCTTATACACCCTATACTAGATAGGGAATAGTATTATAAACTGGAATCTACGGTATCAATTTCTGCATCAGCTGTCTCGAACAAGGCTTTGATCTTACCGCCAAATTGCACTGTAATAGCAATGCAGATAACTGCAATGGCGACCAGAATAATCACATATTCAGTCATTCCTTGACCAGACTCATCTTTACAAAATTTAGATAAAAAATTGCCCATAGTAATACTCCTTAAAAGTAACTACTATGGGCAATTTTGTTTAGGGTTGTGAAGTTGTTGTTGTTTTGTTATAAACTACATACAAAGTCGTTAAGACTGTAACATTCGCCACTTTGGCCGCTATCACCACACTCTTCACCACCCATACTGTCAGTGTTGACAGTTTCTATCCCGCAGAGATTATCACCAGCGCCGACCTGAACTGATGTGCTAGCACCACTAGGGATAGAAGCACAGAAGGAGCCATCGCTGTTGCTAAGCGTACTATAGATTCGTGCAGACGGATAGTCTAAATCATATACTTCTACTAACAGATTTTCAGCAACCTGGCCGTTAACTACTACAGATCCATGAGCACAACTAGTTGTATCATACGGTCGTATTACTGCCATATTAGAACAACCAGCCTGACAATCAGGAAGAGCCGGCTGTGTAAACACACGCACCGGCTTATAAGCAATTTCATCAACCTCCGTTAGTGCAAACACCTCGGAAGTCTGGAATACGGGAGTAGTCATACAGAAGGAGCCATTGGCATCCGTCGTAGCTACGCCGCCAGAAGGACTCATAACCTGTACTCCAGCGCGTGGCTCGTTAAGTAAATTAACTACGACGCCGCTTATGCAGGTCTGGATATCCACAGGGATCGTTCCGAGATCATTACACGTGCTGACACCCAAGCTGCAACTAGCCTGTCCCGGCGAGATGCTCACTGCATCGGTTCGCTGCGTTGCGGTCTGGCCAGCAATAGAGTAAGAAATCTCTGCCCACACCGTTTCACCGTTTTTAACCTCAAGGCAGAACGAACCGTCTTGGGCCGTGCGAGCAGTGGTGGTAGAAATATACGTAATACCCACAGCCCTCACGGTTGCTCCTCCGCGAGGAGAACCGGCTGAGTCGGTTACCGTCCCTGTCAAGCAACCGTGCGTGGAAATAGGACGATCGCAATTCCATGTAGAAAAGTGAGGGGCAGAAAACTCCCACACAAGGGCGCCATCAAACTCCGTTACTGTACCAACAGCTTCCTCTTCCCATTTTCCTAAAGTTTCATTATAACTCCAAGCAGAAATCTCGTCTCCAACAACTGGGGGAGCGCCTAGGTTCTGCACTGGAAGGCGGATTGTGGAAGACTGGGTACCCAACTGTAAATCTTCACCGGAGGGAGTGGTCATATTAATCTGAACCATCCCATAAGACTCTAGTGTCTTATCCTCTCCTGCACTATTGACGGCGGTAAAATCTCCCGGCGTCGCCAAAGTTTCATTCCCATCATCAGCATCTGAAACTAAGTCAAAAACTGTAACTTCTACAACAACAGAACCTTGATAGGTTTCTCCCAATTCATTAATAACATTATTAGAGGGAAAATCTAACTTTAAAGGCTCTTCGTCACCAAAAGTATAGCCGGCTGAGGAATCAAAAGAAAATACGTGATCTACGACCGCCATACGTTGTATAAGAGTGTTTTCCACTCCTTCCCTAAGTTCAACAGGAACGCTACTTCGTGCATACGTATTCTTTCGGAAAGTAATGATTGCACGCTCAGACGGAGTAAGATTCTCTAACATAAATCTTCCGCTATTATCACTAGTTGTCGTTAGATCAGTTCCAAGAAGCGACACAACTACGTCACCAATCGGTTGCCCGTATGTATCAAGTACAATACCCACGAGGGAAGCCACAGATGAATCGTCATCATCCGCTGGAGATGGTGTTAAATCATCATCGTCATTTGCAATATTATTAATATTATCATCGTCATATATATTGACGTCCTCTTTACACCCTGCATTAAGCATGAGAAGCGCAAAGATGGCAGCAATCAAGGTAGCTGTCAACCTATTTACAGTTATCATATATTCCTCCTATTTAAATTTAATATGATTATAACATTCTAACAGAATATTATAGAGAATTATAGTCAGTATATATGAGGATGTCAAGTATTTTTTTATTGGTGGAGGCGGTGGGAATCGAACCCACGTCCAAAGTAGCTACTACTTCAAGTCATTCACGAGTGTAGTCAGTTTTTCAAAACAGACAAAATAGTCAATTTTTTTGCCGCAATCATTGACAAAAGCGGTTTTCTCTGTCATACTCTTCTTGAACACTTGGCGAAGAGCAACCAAGGATTAAGCAGCTAAGGCTAAATCGTAATCTGCGTCGTTGGCAGTTAAGTGTTCCGGAAAAAGATTAACGTGATAATTCCAGCTTGCACGACTCGCACTATTCGTCTTCCCTACTCTGTCGATACCAGTCGCCCCCATATTTCTCTTGACATCAGGCGCTCCATAGGTTATGATATATCATCATAGGAGCTTCTAATGTTATATTTTCGTTTCAAAGATCTGAATGTTTGGTCACTAATTCCTAGTACCCTGGCAGCTGCCTTATTGGTATTGGTAATACTAATAACTGCATTATATAGTGCTTCTTTAGTAATGTCCACTATTTTAGACCATAAGTTAAATCCATACAACTTTCCGCCGGTTAAACGTGAAGCGCACTCTAATTTAAGGCCTATAACTTCCTCTAGGGTTAGCGTTGAAAGCATTATTTCAAATGCTTCATTAGATTTTCCTTCTTTTCTCAGCTTTCGCGAGAGTGATAAATCTTTGCAAAACCCCAAGGAATCAGATTTCCTTGGTTTGTTCATCTACAATAAATTCTTAATTATATCATCTACGTCAAGGTGGCGGATTAATTCCTGGAGTTCAATCGCGGCCACCTCATCTTCTTCTTCTACTTCTGGCGCCGGCGCACTAGGGGCGAGATCTCCCCCGGCGGCGTCCTCTATCTCTTCTGGCACCTCTACCTCGGCTCTGAGAGAGTTTTCCCAGGCTTTGGCATATAAAATTATTTGGGTTGGTAGCTCATCCCGAAAAGCGTCTTGGTCTTCGGGCTCATCTAGGGTATCATATGCTTGTCGGATAATATCTTTTGTATTTTTGAAGTCAGCGTATGCGTTCCGAGCGCCGGTCATATCTTTACCTTTGATAGCAAATTTTTCAAATTCTATTTCACCAGGCTCTTGCGCTAGCTTTTCGGGCTCATCATCTGAGGCTGCGAGAGCATCACCCATAAAATCGGGATCATTCGCAGGATCGTCATCGCCAACCGAAATTTTAATTTTTTCGTCCTGAACCGGTGCATCATCGCTTTGTTCAATACTATCAATACGGCCCAGCAAATCGGTAACTGCATTAACTATGTGATCTATATAAGAGCTACGTTGTTCGTACGTACTTGTTAACTTTCGGTAGGTTGTTTCCAAAGTGCTCAAGAAAGAAGTGTTAAGAAGAAAAATATTTAATTCATTTTTACCAGTATTATCATAAGTGGCAATCTTTTTTGCTTCCGGCAAAAGGCTGCGGATTAAATTGCGAAGCTCTTTCTCTGCATGACTTTCCGCCAGTTGTTGTTGTATTCGTCGCCCTTTAATGACCTGAATGGCCTGGCGAATATGCTCTCGGAGCATCACTTCTTCTGCTAATTCTTTGCGATCAATCATTTTTAACCCACCGTTATACCTAATAAATAGTCCGCTACTTCGTTAACTAATTCTTCTTCTTCGTCTTTTTCATCTTCTTTGCGGCCGACGGACAATCCTGCGGATACTTTATCTAATATAGGGGAGACAGCATCAGTAGCCATCCCTCGTGCTTTCTCGGCCCAGCCTTCATGTCTTTGTTTGCGTCGACGGAGTTTATGTCCCCCCCCGGGCCCGCTGATTGCACCACCTCCCATGGAGGCGACGGTTTCTCCCAAGACACCCCCCAGCATAGAAAAGATCTCCAGGGCAGCCTCTTCATTATCATTATACGATACGGGCAAGAAAAGTTTAAATGTTTCAAAATCATTTTCCTGAACTGCTTTGCGCATTTGCGTCGCGCTCATCTTTGATCCTCCGCTCTCGTCCTTGACTCGTACAGGAACTATAAGTGGCTCGACTGGAAGGCCCTGGCCTTGTAATGATTGGGCCAAAGTTGTTGCATTCCCAGGATCCTCGGCAGATGCTACAATTATAGCGCGCTCCGGCTTATCTTTAAATCTTATTGCAGAAGCTATTGAATTAATGGGGCTCGTGGTCATAAATTCAACCGTAATTGGGTTACCACTATCATCAAGTACTGCCGATTTCGTGCCACTTTTTGGCACACCTATCGCACGCTCGTAAAGAGCTTTCATATTAGCTTCGGAAAGATCGCTATCCTTAAGATTAATTGCTATCCATTCTGAATATGGCATTGGATTGCGCACGCCAGCCCCTCTAACATGTTTCCGCATTCTATTTCCATCCGCATCCCGTGGATATTCTGGTTCTAGAGCACGCACCACTACGTTCTTTTCCTCTCCGATGGATTTGAAATAAGAATCCCACACATTCCTAGCTTTATCTAGCGTGATATTCCCGCGCGCGCTTTGACCACTCATAATAACCAGTTGTGCACCCGGATATTGGTTAAGAGCGTCTCGTGCTAGTGCAAAATGGCCCTTGTGAGGAGGCTTAAACCCGCCTGGTAAATAAAGAACTGTACCGCTATTATTCCCCTCTGTTAAAAGAGTTTCGGTATAAACCAGACCTTCGGCCCATCGACTAGGGTCCATTCCCAGAAGCTGGTTGATTGGTGCAAATAAGCCCGTAAATTTATAGGTATTATCACTTCCCGGGGGCCATTGAAAAACAAATCCCTCCGCTTCACTGATTTTGTCTTCTAGTTTTTTAAATTTGTCTCGTTGAGCCAAAAACTTTTCCCACTTTGCTTGCGCCTGGGGATCGTCTGCACTGGCTGGATCCAGAAGGGTCTCTAGGTTGGCGATAGTTTTCAAAACTGCGCTTCTTGTGCGCTCTATTTCGTCGTCCCGGTTAAGAACGTATAAATCTCTTAACGCACCAAGAGCATGCGCTGAAAATTCATAAATTGTCTTGACCACTCCTCCGAGCGCCATGGCCTGTATGGCCTTGGCACTATCCGCTAGCTCACGAATTTTCGTTAACACCTCTGGGCTTTGATCCAAACTGAGCCTTCCAATCACCTTGAGATTGATTTTCCCTTCGTTAATAGCATCTCCGCCAATACCGAAATCTTGTATAATACTGTCTTCATCATTAATCTTATCATATACTTTTTCAGAATAGGCTTCCTGAAACATGCGCACTGTTAACTTCTTTTGGGCCATCTCTCCAATTTGAGG
>Ga0209128_1000458_pt1 | contig 30712 bp, 41 predicted proteins | sample ETNvirnome_6_100_FD_184072 | JGI IMG/M metagenome (GOLD analysis project Ga0209128, IMG submission 184072) | Marine viral communities from the Pacific Ocean - ETNP_6_100 (SPAdes) (version 2) | ecosystem: Environmental > Aquatic > Marine > Oceanic | place: Pacific Ocean | collected 2013-06-19
CTCGTCTCGGTTGCCTCGGATACTGAAGCTGGATTACGTAAACTAATTCTCCGGGCCCTGGGACCAGCTGCCTTCAGAACCTGAACTGGTTCTGGTTTGCTCGTCCTCGTTCTCGCCTCGTTTCCCGCGCGCCTTCGTTAACTAAACTACACCGGGCCCCGGAAGGGCAGCCTGAAGCAGGATGCTGGTGAAGCTCACGCTTCTCGTCTCGCCTCGCCTCGTTTGAAAGGCGCGTGGGAACTAAACTCATGAGCCCATCAGGAGCTGCCTGAACCAGGCGTGCTTCGGGAAAATTTAGGGCTTGACATTTATCCCACGATATCTTATATAGAGAATGCCGTGTTGTGGCTGGTCCATTGGAAAATGATATATGGAAACCAAGATGTAGCCACGGGGTCGCAAAGCCCCTAGGAACCAGACTTTGGACGCAACATGGAATTGATCAGATGCTATAAAGGAAGGCGTGTGATAAGTAGCGATAGAGGGAAGCACTCTAGAGATAGGCAACCTTTTTGGAACGGCTACACGACTGATCAGCGAAGCGACGGAGTTATTCGGATCAGTCTTCGCGCGGGAATCAGATTTGGACGAGACATACAATAGTATTAAATGCACAGGTATGGTCTGGGCATCATCCAAAGCTGATCCCTGTTCTCGTCTCGTCTCGCCTCGTCCCGCTCGCCTCGTTTCTTTAAACTAAACAGCATCTGCAGCTCACCTGTGCTTCGCACGGGGGGTGGACACAGCTCGTACCCTGAAGTAATGTTTGTGTGAGGCGTGGGAATTTTATTTTGTTAACTTTTTCCTTTCGTTCTCGCGCCTCGCCTCGTACCAAGCTGGTGCTTGGGGCTTCCAACTAAACTACTGGATCCAGACTCAGGCAGCTCCTGCTGTCAAAAATAATTCATTTAGGGCTTGACTTCCCAGAAAGATGGGATATATATACCTGAAGCTCACGGGGGCATGCATATGCGTTACGGATGGATTAACTTTCACAATGCCACCATCACAGTCGGGCCGAAGGGAGACCGGAAGCCAGGCTGGTGAGCCGAGTGGCCCATTGGTCTTGGACGCTATGCGCGACATGCGTTAGATATAATTCCGGGTGAGACCTACCGGAAGCCACATATAACTAAAAAGGAGAAACAAATGAAAATACAAGAATGGCTTTTGGCCAAAGAAAAAGAAGAAGGCGCCGGTTCAACACTGATCAAGGACATCGCGCACCACGGATGCCAGGGCGGAGTCCCCGGTATAATTTACTACAACGAAACGGTAGCGTTCTATGCAGCACACGAGGAAGAGATCTTCGAGCAGCTGGAGGATTACGCAGAGGAGGAAGGTATGAAGCTTGGTGAAAAGGTACAACAGGTAACACGTGATGCCCACTCATTACGTCAGTTTAAGAACAACCTCGTTTGGTGGGCCGTCGAGGTCAGGGCCCAGGAGATCCTGGGGCAGCGGGAAGCAGCGTGATGCTGGTGATTTCCCTGTTGCTGGTATTTGCATTCTTTTACCCATACCACGCCATGTGGCTGTGCGCCATCGGCATGTGTCTACTTTAGAATCATTCTAGACTGGCTTCTCGCGTCGCTCGCCTCGCTCGCTTCGCGCGCGGTTGGTAAATAGCATGGACTCCCTCCGGAGCTGGTGGCAGCAGCTTCCAGACAGGTTTAATTAGCAAAATTGTTCTTTATTTTTTTGTTGCATTAGGTGTGGGATATGATAAGACAGATGGAAAAGGAGAGTTATGAAAAAAATGTTATTACTTACAAAAGCGATCAAAGAAAGATTAATCAAAAACTTCAAAGAGAATGAAGAGGCAGAGGGGAAGAAACATCACAAGGCCGTTGTGAAGTTGTTCAATCCTACGGGCAGAGGGTTTTGGTTTCTTACAGAATTAAATCCCGAAAACAATATGGCGTTCGGTGGGGCTAAGATCTCGGATTGGGATCTCGGGGGCATTTCAATGAATGAACTTGAAAATTTAAAGGTGCCTCCCTTCGGGCTGCACATTGAAAGAGACAGATCATTTAAAAGCAATCAATATACTCTCGAGGAGTGTGAAAAATTGGTAGAAAATAGGTAGTACAATTATTCTTCGTTTTTTGTTGTTGCAAATGATTTGGGATATGATAAGACAATACAAAAGGAGAAAATATATGTTTGATGACTTTAAAGAAGAACTATTGAAACAAATGCCTATTAAATATAGTAAGATTGTTCCATTAAAAAAACCAATAGAGAGCATAAACGATATGCACTCTCTCGGTTGCTGGACTGCGCTAGATTTATTTCAGTTTAGTAAAGAAAACAAGCACGACACACCAGCACTATTCCTACTGCCGTTTGATAGAACACTCATCAATGACAGATTTAAGATGTTTCTCGAATCGGGTGCAAAAGCTGATTTAGTAATTGATGAAGATAAATCGTCTCGCTACGGTGCGTTGCATATCATTTGTGAGTTCACAACAACATTCTCGAAAGATATTATGGCGCCTCTCATTCAAGGTATGTTGAAAGATATGTCCTCGCCATACTATTCGTTTGTCTCGGAAACTTGGGTGGTTAAACAGAAAAAGCCCTACGACCGTGAGCAAGACGGTATGCCGTCTGAACACCCTGACAGAGAGGAAAAGCTAATCATCTGCACATCTGACCCTACGCAAAATATTATGACTATAAAAGATATAGAAGATAATAAATTGACGGGGGGCGGAGATTATCAAACCACAAAAGCTGATGTGTCGGTTGGTCGATTCTCGAATTTGTTCAAAGATGATAAAGAACATACAAGACACTAGGGGGGATAGTGTGCCTTGCCTCGCCTCGCCTCGTGCGTGGCGGGGTTGGGTGTTTATTAAATAAACTATGTGCCACCCACCCAGCACAGTTGGTGCAGAAGACTGATACAACTATAGGTTGTGTGAATAAAAAAGTTAAAATAATTCTTGTATCCTATCTTGATAAGATATAGATTTGTCATTGTCTAAATAAAAAACAAAAGGAGTGTTTATGACAAAGACAAAAACTAAACCTAGTTTAAGAATAGACAAAAAAGTTAAGACAACTATTCTTAATTATGGTTTAATAAAACAACAGATTAAATCTTTAACTAAACAAAAAGATTTAATTAAAAGTGAAATACTTCCTTACTTTGAAAAAACCAATGCGATTATGTTAGTTGGTTTAGATAAGTATGAGGGTTATGCTCAAAGAGTTCAAAGAAATAGTAAGAGATTTAATCTTGCTAAATTCAAAGAGCAAAACCCTAAACTATATGCTAGTTATTTAGTAGATAGTGAAAGTGTTGAAATCAAAGTAGATGTTAAACCTATTGAGATAGTTAATGCCCAATAGTTTAATAACTTTGTTAGGTACTGACCTGACAACTAATAATGTTGGGCGTGAAGTTGAACGCCCAACAGTACAAACACCGATAGAAAAAAAGATTAACTATCAACTATTATATAAAATGGTTGAAAGTTCAGTTGAGGAAATTCTTTTAGAATATCCTGATGACCCTATCGTTGTTAAGTTAAAAGAAAAACTTTTAACTAATCTTAAGCCAGTAATTAAACAGATATTACCGACTGAATAATTACTATTAGCCACGCGTTTAACCACGCGTGGCTACCATCTCACCTACCATCTCAACCACCTGAACTTCACCTGCCCGACACCTGTGATCCACACCTTCAGTTGATAGAAGGCTCAATATGTAGTACAAATAAGATTGATGACCTACAATATCTGGTATCGCGTACAACCACGAGTTGAACAACAACGCGTGAACTTTAAGCGAGTTAGAAACACGTACGGGGCCCCAAATACTTATGGGACTCCTATAAAAAATTTTTTAAAAATTTTAAAAGTCTAGGAAAATGAATACTGATTTACTATCAACCGAACAATTAAGAGACCGTGTAGAGAAGACCTGGTTACAACATATCAAGCTTTGCCAAGATAATTTTCTATATTTTGTTAAAGAAGTATGGCCAGACTTTATATTTAGAAAAACTAATGATTCCTCTCGATGGGGCCATCATCAAATCATTGCCAATGAATTTACAAAAATATCGAATGATAATAAAGGAAGATTAATTGTTAATATGCCTCCTAGACATACAAAATCGGAATTTGCTTCTGTTTATTTTCCTGCGTGGATGATGGGAAGAAATCCTAAAATGAAACTTATGCAAGTTTCCCACAATACAGAATTAGCTACTAGGTTTGGTAGTAAGGTTAGAAATTTACTAGCATCACCGGAGTATGCACAGATCTTTGGAGATGTTAGACTCAGAGAAGACGCAAAGGCCAAAGGTAAGTGGGAGACCAATCATGGTGGCGAATATTTCGCAGCTGGAGTAGGAGGAGCAATTACTGGACGTGGTGCGGATCTGTTGATAATTGACGACCCACACACAGAGCAGGATTCTTTGTCCGAGGGGGCCATGGAGCGTGCATATGAGTGGTATACATCTGGACCCAGACAGCGTTTGCAACCTGGTGGTTCGATTGTATTAGTTATGACTCGATGGGCAGAAGATGATTTGACTGGTCGTTTAATCAAAGCTCAAAAAGAACCTAAAGCAGATAGGTGGAAACAAATTTCCTTTCCTGCAATTATGCCGAGTGGTGATCCAGTCTGGCCAGAGTATTGGTCGTTTGAAGAATTAGAAAAAGTAAAAGCTTCCTTAACAATTAGAAATTGGTCGGCTCAATATATGCAAGAGCCTACATCAGAAGAAGGAGCAATCATTAAAAGAGATTGGTGGCAAGTATGGAAAGGGGGATTGCCCACTTTAAAACATGTTATCCAATCTTATGACACTGCATTCTCTAAACAGGAAACAGCTGACTATTCAGCTATTACCACATGGGGAATATTTAAACCTTTCGAGGATGAACCCGAAGCTATTATTTTATTAGACGCGGTCCGTGGTAAGTGGGACTTTCCTGAATTAAAAGTAGTCGCGTTAGATCAATATAAATACTGGGAACCTGAATCTGTGGTTATCGAACAAAAAGCCACGGGCCAACCACTCACTCAAGAGTTTAGGCGAATGGGTATTCCTGTTATAGATTTCGTTCCATCGAAAGGAAAAGACAAGCATACCAGGGTTAATGCGTGTGCCCCTATGTTTGAATCAGGACAAGTCTTTTATCCGGAAGGAGAGCGATTTGCCTATGAAGTAATCGAGGAATGTGCTGCTTTCCCTCACGGCGCAAATGACGACTATGTAGATAGTACCACCCAAGCTATGTTAAGATACCGACAAGGTTCTTTTGTTTCTACTTACTCAGATTGGGAAGAGGAAGAGAAGAAAAACAAAGGATTAAGAATAGTGTATTATTAATTATGTCTGTATTTACTAGATTTGGAACTCCCCTATTAAACCTTGCGTTTAAAAAAGCAAGAGTAAAAAAGCGGGCCCAAAAGATATTTGAAAAGATTTATGGAGAGAACCAAGCGGCAGGCTTAAGTAAACATTCAGCTTATGATGCTTCGAAAAAAGAACTTATTAAAAAATTTAAACTTAAAATTAATAATAAAGGACAGGTTCTCAATAGAGTAGATGGTGGAGAAATTGTTATTGGTAAGAATGTAGATAAGGATTTGTTATGACAGTAAAAACTTTTGCTGGAGTTTTATTAAAGGCAGGTAGAAAAGCTCGTTCAGCAAAAAGAGCTAAAAAAGCTTTAGCGAGAGGCGCGACAACGAAGCGTGGAACGAAACTAAGTACTTCTACTCTTCAGTCATATATTACTGATGCGGGATTAAAAAAGAAATCTCCTTTACTTAATTTACCAAAAAATGTTAGAAAAAAATTACATAGTAGAAGGGCAAGTAAATTAAATAAATCTTTATCCAGATATAATATTCAAGTAAAAGGTAAAAAAACAGACGCCAAATATAACTTCAAACAAAAACCTACCACTCATTCAGGCATAGAAATCAAAACCCAAAAAGGAACTCATTATGGAATAAGTGGTCGAACAATGAAAGTTAATCCTGGAGGTTTTGGTGCTATTGTAAAAAGAATGCCTTATGTTGGTTCTAGAGAAACCTGGGGAGAAGAAATGCATAGGATGTATGGTGGAGTGCACATGGGACAAGATAGGGCATCAGTTAACAAAAGTATGCGTATTCTACTAGGAAGAAAGAAAAGAAAAATTAAAAAGAAGTTAAAAGGAGGCTTATTAACTAAAGCAATTAAAAGAGGCTTTAAACTATTTAAAAAAGAAACAGCTGGGCATAAAATGCACACGCGGTCTAGATTAAAATTAAAACAAGATCCTAAGTATATTAAAACTCCACAACTAACTTCGTTAGGAGTAACTAAAATTAAACCTGATGATTTAAGAAAATTAACTATTGCTCAGGGTTTAAAGACAAAAGTTCAAAAACACTCAAGGATAGCATTAAAACATAATAGAAAAGCAATGCCTTTGGTTTGGGGTAAAGCAAGTAAGTGGAGACATATTGAAAAATTCCAAGCATATAACAAACCTGCTACTCAAAGCAAATTAGATAAGCTTTTTAAAGATTATACTAAACTAGAAACTTACATAAATAAAATTAAATCTAAAAGTGCAACCAAACATAGTACTGGTGGTGAAGTTACCATTGGAAAGAATGTGGATAGGAGTTTATTATAATGTCTAGATTTAAAAAAAGAATAAAAAAATTAGGTAAACTTGCTCTTACAGGAGCTGCACTATATGGGGCAAGTCGTTTAGGTACTTCTAAAACTCTTTTAGGTACTTCTAAAACTCTTAAAGGCTCTAAGATTATTAATACCGTAAAAACTCTACCAGTTACTACGGAATATATAGGTGTTCCCGACATTGAAAACCCATGGAGTATTAAGTATGAATTTCCTACAACTCTTAATGATGGCGGTGAAATAGTAATTGGAAAGAATGTTGATAAGGATTTATTATAATGGCTAAAAAAGAATACGAAGAATTCAAACCCTATAAACCATCGGGGGTTCCGGGAGCCTTGGGCATTGGTGCGTTAGTCGGGGGCGCTGCATACTTAGGTAGAAGACGAATTCCTTTCTTAAGAGAATTATTTAAAATTTCTAAATCAATTGCACCTAAACCACCACTTCAATCACAGGTACCTAAACCCTTAGATAAGATTAATGAAACCATAGCCACGGCCCAAACACCCACGGCTCAATCAATGGAACTTATTTCTAAAACACCCCCGGCGGTTAAACACGCAAATGATTATCGAGCTTCGTTAGATTTAATTCAAGCGAAGTCTATGAAACTACCCTTATCCCAAGGTTCAGGAAAAGGAAGATTTGGTTCTTCACTTTATGACTGGATTGCACAACACCCAGCAAAGAAACCCTTACCCGCTAAAGAATGGGTTAATCAATTAAGAAAGAGTGACACGTTGGCTAATTTTAAAAGTAACCAACCAGGGTTTCAAAATATCAGAATGAACGTTTCAAGAAGAGAATTAGACGATGCCAACATTGCGGTCTTTGGACCTAAAGATGAATTAATAGGTGGCTTTTTAAAAACGGCTGAACAAGCCAATATGAGTGTAGCTAAAACCGATTTACTTAAAATAGTTATTAATTCACCTTCGGTTAATTTAAGAGTTAAAAGATTTGAATATGTAAATGATGCCCCACAATTAGTAGAGCCTATCGTAATTGATGCACAACAATTACTAAAAAGATTTTATAATAAAATATCAATTCAACAACCGCCTCCAGGTGGAACAGTAGGCGCAGGTAATAAATTCTTTACAGATAAAAACGAGATTTTAAATAAACTTCAATCTCGTATGGATGATCTTCAACTTAATATGGCTCAAATAAATACGAGTGCAAGACAAAATTTTTCGCAGGCGGATTATATAAAGTCTAATGTGGACGATGTAGCAAACCAGATAGGTAAAGTAAAAGAATTAATTCCAAAAATTGAAAGTGAGATAAACGCGGCAGGATTGGCTCCTATTAAAGGAGTGGACGAGGCAATGGATTTACAGCGTAAGATATTAACAGTTCAAAGAAAATTAGCTGCTGAAACTAAATTAGGTCAATCTCCAAAGTATGGAGTAGGAGAGAATAAAACTTATGCGATGCATGGGGATGAAAAATATATTGAAGATGTAATTTATTATCCTAAACAAATTCCTTATGGAAGAAATGTTTCCCCTCAACATTATGAAGATAAGGTGGCTGGAAAAATATTAAATAATCAAATCTATCACGCGCGTTATGGTTTAAGAACTGTTTCGGGATCGGAAAGAAATAAAGCCTATGTTTTACATGAGGCCCAATCCGATGTGCACCAGAAAGCATATGATGCAATGAAAAGATATCCTGATAAAAAAAGAATTAATCCTTTTAATACGGAAGCAGAATTTGGTCAGGCAAGTGCAGCTCTAGATAATATTTGGAATAAAATGAAAGTTATTTATAATAAGCCAATGCCAACGTATGCCGATAGAATGGAACTTAGAAGACTAAGAGAACTGGGGGATGAGTTAAGAAAGAATACTGTTAATGCATCTAACATTGCCCAAAAAGTTTCTAACCGATCGGATAATACTATTCCCTTTTTACCGATGATGGAAAGAGATGTGTGGGGAGATCATTTAATTAAACACTTAGCAAAAAGTGCAGCGGATGATGGAGTGAAATGGATTGCTATTCATCCTGTTGAAAGATTACACGCTTTTAAAAGAGCCGACAAACAAGCAGGAGCAATTGGTAAACTGGGAGACTTTGAATTTTATGGAACAGCGACAGGTAAAGCGGGCCTTCAAGGAGTAAAAGCTTTTTCTAAAAAACAAAACAAAGCTATTCCAACTCCTTATCAGAAAACAGCAGTTTTACCTGAGAGAATGATTAAGCTGGCTAAACAATATAATTCTGAGGCAAGACCTATTATGATTTCTAAATCAGATCCTGATCTGCCGTGGAAAATTGTAGTATCCCATAGTGCGAGAACAGGTACTGATGCAAGAATGTTAGGTTTTAGAAAGCCTATAGACGAACATTTGATTGCTTTTAAAACCGAGGTAGAAGCTAAATATTATCTAAAGGAAATTAGTGGTGTGAGTAATGCTAAAATACTCAAATTAGAAGCTAATGATCCAAGATTATATTCTGAAGCCTTTGGTTTGAAAATTACCCCAGATATGCTAGAAAAGCCTTTCAAGCTTTACAAGAAAGAAGGTGGGCTAGTAGTCGACTTATTTAAATGGTAATATAGTAGCAGTTTATAAACTATAAGGAGATATATATCATGGCAAAAAAGCTATTAAAAAAAATCGCTAAAGCTGCAATTGCAGCCGGCGCTGCCTATGGCATGTCAAAAGCCATGGCAGGAAAAAAAGGTTGGCGTTCTTATTTGAAGCATACATATGGAAAAACACCAATTAAACAAGTTGGTGGAGATGCAAGTATTGCTGAAGCAATACATGGTGCTAAACATTTTAGAAAACCATCTATGCTAGGTGATGTTGGTGGAAGCATGGACCACATGTCTGGTGATGGGGGCTGGAAAAAAAAAATTAAGGACTGGTGGAGTAATACGCCTTGGCCTAGAATGTACCAAGGTGACTTAGTTAAATCACAAACTAGAGGAACAGGTGCAGCTGTTAAAGGTACTACTCACGAAGTAATGCCTGGAATGGATGCGGCTAAAAAAGGTAAACTGATTAAAGCTAGACACGGTACTCAAGTACGAACTCGAGGCTCTAATCCGGACAACCCTTATGTTACTCAAGGTGGAGAAGTTCAAATTGCAACTAAATTGAATGGTACGCTTAAAACTAGAACTTGGTAATTATGGCCGATGTGGAGAGACAAAATCCGATCGTTGAGGACGAAGACCCAACGACAGAAGAAGAGATTGCTGTAGAAGTTGAAAGACCGAGCGATGAGCCGGTTGAAATGGGAGATGAGACAGACGAAAACCCTGACAACTTCTACGCTAATCTTGCGGAAGATATGGATGTCCGTACTCTTCAGCGAATGGCTAATACACTTATTACCGAATATAAAAAAGACAAAGTTAGTAGAAAAGACTGGGAGACAACCTATAAAAATGGGTTGGATCTTTTAGGATTTAAATTTACTGAAATGACTCGACCATTTAGAGGGTCGGCTAATGTTACTCACCCATTACTTGCAGAAGCAGTCACGCAATTTCAAGCACAAGCGTTTAAAGAATTACTTCCGTCTGATGGTCCAGTCAGATGTAAGATTGTAGGAGAAGAAACTCAAGAGATACAAAAACAAGCAAATAGAGTTCAAGACTTCATGAACTATATGCTTACAGAAAAAATGGAAGAGTACACTCCAGAGATGGACCAACTTTTATTTTATCTTCCATTAGCAGGCTCTGCTTTTAAAAAAATTTATTATGATGAAGTAATGGAAAGGGCTGTAGCAAAATTTGTTCCAGCTGAAGATTTAGTGGTTCCTTATTTCGCAACCGATCTCTTAAGTTGTGAAAGAATTTCTCATGTAGTGAGAATGAGTGAGAATGATATTATTAAAAGACAAAAAGCAGGTTTCTATAGAGACATTGAACTTAAACCATCACAACCTAAACACGACGAAATTCAAAAAAAATATGATGAATTAGAAGGTATTTCACCAACTGCCGATAGACCCACTAATTTTAATATTTTAGAAATGCATGTGGATTTAAATTTAGAAGAATTTGAAATTCATAATGCCGAAAAACAAGTTAAGATCCCTTATATAGTTACCATAGACGAGGGATCAGCTGAAGTCTTATCAGTTTACAGAAATTATAAGCCAGATGATCCCTTACACAACAGAATTGAATATTTTAATCATTATAAATTTTGTCCAGGCTTAGGATTTTATGGTTTTGGGTTAATTCACATGATTGGTGGCTTATCTCGAACGGCAACTCAAGCTTTAAGACAACTATTGGACGCAGGAACTCTAAGTAACCTTCCAGCAGGGTTTAAATCTAGAGGAATTCGAATTAGAGACGATGATCAACCATTTGCACCTGGAGAATTTAGAGATGTAGACGCTCCAGGTGGAAATATTAAGGATCAATTTCAAATTTTACCTTTTAAAGAACCTTCAGCAACCCTTTTTCAACTTTTAGGATTTGTTGTAGGTGCGGGACAAAGATTTGCAGCTATTACTGATATGTCCGTTGGCCAAGATTCTCAAAATAGAGCTGTTGGAACTACAATGGCACTCTTAGAACGTGGTTCAAGAGTTATGACAGCGATTCATAAACGTTGTTACAACGCTATGAGACAAGAATTTAAACTTTTAGCATCTATTTTTGGTACCTATTTACCTCCAGTTTATCCTTATGCAGTTTATGGTGCGAACAGAATGGTAAAAACACAAGATTTTGATGAAAGAGTAGATGTAATTCCCGTTGCAGACCCTAATATTTACAGTTTAACTCAAAGAGTTACTCTTGCAAACGAGCAATTAAAGATTGCTATGTCTAATCCAGGTATGCACAACCTTAGAGAGTCGTATAGAAGACTATACGAAGCTTTAGGGACTCGAGAAATTGATAAAATTTTAAAACCAGAACCACCAGTTGTGCCTAAAGACCCTGCAATTGAAAATGCAGAAGCTTTAAAAATGCAACTGCCTCACGCATTTCCTCAACAGGATCAAGACGCACACATTGCAACACACGCAGCTTTTATGCAATCACGAATGGTTCAAATAAATCCCATGGTTTATGCTAACTTACAAAGTCATATTTCTCATCACATTAGTTTAAAAGCTCAAGGAGAAGTGGGGGCTCAACTTCAAGACGATCCTCAATTACAAGAACTGATGAAATCAGATCCTGAAGGAGCACAAATTAGAATTGAAGGAATGATTGCTCAAAGAGTAGCACAAATTACAGAGGAATTAGTAAAAACGGAACAATTAACAAAACAGCAAGATCCCTTAGTTGCTTTGAAACAAAGAGAGCTAGACTTGAAAGCTATGGATATGCAGCGTAAAGTAACAGAGAAGGGTGCTGATCTTGACATGAAAGAAGAACAGTTTGACGAAACGATTGATATTCAAAAAATGAAGTTAGAAAGCGTTGAAGATCAAGCAGGCGAAAGAATTAGAATAGCTGAAGAAAAACTTCAGCAAACACGAGATATAGCAGAAGCTAAACTTCAAACTGAAAGAATGAAGCGTACTGCTGAAGATCGTAGAACGAAAGAACGAGGTAAGAAAAAATAATGGCTAAAGTTAGAAAGTTTAATGGTGGCGGAATGAAGAGTAATCGGGGAGACTCTAACCAAGTAAGTCCTGGCCACCCTAGTCAATCTTATAATCCAACCAAAAACCCAGCGACTAAATCACACTGGTCTGGTAATGGTGGTAATGGTACTACTCAAACAACTAAAAAAACTGTAACTACTACCAGTGATGGAAAACCGGAAAAATATAAATCTAAGATAAAAGTCACAAGTCCTGTCACAGGCGCTCTGTGGTTAGCTGACACTATAATAGGTCCTTATGCAACTAAGTATAATAAGAAAAAAAGAGAGAAGTTTGCACGAAAAGAAGGTTTATACAGAGATTATTATATTGGAAATCAATTTAATAAAGATCCAAAATCAAGAACTCTTGATGTAATGAGCGATGCCGGAAAAGATTTTTTAAAAACAGCAGGTTATGGACCTTTTCAAGATAAAACTCCTACAGGAGATGGAGATGGAGATGGGCAAAGATGTCCAGATGGAACTATGCCTCCATGTCCACCACAAGCAACATCTACTCCTGCCGTAACCCCCGCCGCCCCCGCGTCTACTACACCAAAATCTACTTGGCAACTTTATCCAGAAAATAGTGATTACTTAACAGGTAAAGGTTATGACACAGGAGGAGGAGTTCGAAAAGGACCACCACCAAAAAGAGGACCTAATCCACAAGTACCACCGGTGTTATTTTCACGAGGTGGCGGATGTGCTATTAGAGGAACAAAATTTAAAGGAGTTAAATAATGGCTTGGTTTAGTTTAGCAAAAATAGCTTTGCAAGCTGGAAGTAAAATTTATTCCAACCGTCAGAAGACTAAGATGGCTATGTCTGATGCACAATTGATGCATGCAGAGAAGATGGCCCGAGGAGAGGAATCTTACCAGGGCAAACTTTTAGAGGCCCGTCAAGCAGATTATAAGGACGAGGTAGTGTTGGCGATTTTGACACTCCCGATCATAATTTTGGCCTGGGGGGTCTGGTCGGACGATCCGGCCGCTATGGAGAAAATAAAAACTTTCTTCGAGCATTTCCAGGCACTGCCGAGCTGGTTTACAAATTTATGGATCCTTGTCTGCGCGAGTATTTTTGGTATTAAGGGAACTCAGATCTTCAGAAACGGAAAGAAGTAGACAGTACTTAAAATTAGTATTATAAAGCTTTAATCTATGATTAAAGGCGATAGTACTGAATACAATCTATTACGAGATTGGTGTGAAACAGCTCCTCTTTTGGATACTTCAAATAGAATATTAACTTGTGAAATAGGAGTTCGTGAAGGACTTGGTTCTAAAATAATAATGGATTGTTTTAAAGAACGTTTAAAAGACAAAGAATATAAACATATTGGAATAGATCCTTACAATAATCTTAAATATCAGCATTACGATAATACACCTGCTTATATCTGTGATTACACAGAAGAAATGAGGCAACAAATGGTCAAAGATTTTAAAGATTATAAAGAATTTGACTTTAAAAATATGACGGATGTTCAATTTATGTCTGAATTTTATTGGACTCAACCTTATCATTTTGTTCATTTTGATGGTCCTCATATGACTAAAGATGTATTAACTGAAGCTATATTTTTTGCTAATAGATCGGTCAAAGGAACAAGATTTGTATTTGATGATTATCCTAAATATGCAATGGACCAGATTGCTTTTGCTTTAACTTATTTTGATTTTAAGACAAAAGAAGCTGGAGAAAACAAGATAATGCTAGAACGACATGCTTGATCCATACTCAGTAGAAATTATCAAAAAAAGAATTAATAAGAATAGGGACGCTGTTAAAGAACATCTATGCTATGGTGTAGACACGATAGAGAAAGTGAACTATAGTAGAGGACAACTCACTGCATATGACGCAGTGCTTCAGGATCTTAAAGACCTGCAAAAGGAGGATGACGACGGTGACACAACAATTAATCAAACCTAAAGGCTTAATCAAGCCTATATTAGACGCTGCAGACAAAGAAGAAGGCAACCCGATACCCACAGATGCGGAAGGTGTCGGTAAGTATATTGATACTTTACCAAAGCCTGTTGGTTATAGAATGCTAGTGCGTCCTTGGTCTGGTAAGAAAAAGACTAAGGGTGGAATTATACTTTCTGATACAACTCACGAAACTATTCAAATGACAACAGTCGTTGGATTAGTGATTCGTATGGGAGATCTTTGTTACAAAGATAAAGAAAAATTTCCAACAGGCCCTTGGTGCAAAGAAGGTGAATTTGTTGTTTATGGACGATATTCAGGTTCCAGATTTCAAACGAAATTTGGTGAGCATCGTATTTTAAATGATGATGAAATCATTGCCAAGATTAATAAACCCGAAGACATTCTTCACTTATACTAGGAGGAAACAATGGCAGAACCAAATGTCAAAACTGATGAAGTGGAACTAGACACAGACGATGCGAAAGCAGAAACAGTCGAAGTCAAAGAACCAGAAAAAAAGGAAGAGACAAAGGAAGATGTAAATCTAAATGTTGGTGAAGTAGATTTAGGATATACCTCTCATGATAAAGACGATGAGAAGGCGAAAATTCAAGTAGAACAAATTGAAGATCCGGTAGAAGAAACTAAACCAGCACCTAAAGAAGAAAAACCAAAAGAAGATCTTGGTAAGTATACTGAAGGTGTTCAAAAAAGAATAGACAAGTTAACTTACAGAGCTAGAGAAGCAGAAAGAAGAGAAAAAGCTGCGACTGAATTTGCTAAAGGACTACAACAAAAATATGATAGTTCCCAAGGCAAGTTAGATGAAATTAGCGAAGGTCATCTTAAAGAATTCGACGCAAGAGTAGATGCACAACGAGATCAAGTTAAATCTAAGTTGGCAGAAGCTATTGGAGCCCAGGAGCCAAATAAAATTATGGAAGCTACTGATGAACTCACAAGACTTGCTGTTGAAAAAGAGAAAGCTAGAATAAAGTTAGCTGAGCACGAGGCTTTGAAAAAAAGACAAGCAGAAGAAACTAAAACGGTAGAACAAGCAGGGAATATGCAGGCTCAAATGCCGGAAGAGTTTCAGCAGCCAAGTGAAAAAGCGCAAGCTTGGGCTCAGACAAATGAGTGGTTTGGTAATGATCGAATCATGTCGGGAGCAGCCTGGAATGTTCATGAAGATTTAGTGAGCAGGGGGGTTGATGTCGAGAGTGATGAGTATTATAATCAGATTGACGACAAAATGAGGGAATATTTTCCTCATAAATTTGAGTCAGAGACTGCTACGGCCAAAACAGAAGCCCGTAAACCCGTCCAAACGGTAGCTTCGGCTGGTAGAACTCAACAAGGACGCAGATCTGTGAGACTCACCAAATCACAGGTGGCTATTGCTAAAAAATTAGGGGTGTCACTAGAAGAATACGCTAAATACGTGAAGGAGGAAGCATGAGTAAAAAAAGCTCGAGTGAAGTAATAAAGACCTCACGCGCGTCACAGGAGAGAGATAAAGATAAACGTAATCAACCCTGGACGCCACCATCTAGTCTCGATGCGCCAGCGGCGCCTCAAGGTTATGTTCAGAGATGGATAAGAACTGAGAGTATGGGTTTTATGGATTCAGCTAATGTATCCAAAAGACTTAGAGAAGGTTGGGAATTTCTTAAAGCTGAAACACTGTTAAGTGAATTAGGCAAAAATGAATACCCGACTATTCATGAAGGAAAATACGCTGGTTTAATTGGGGTTGGAGGCCTTGTGTTGGCAAGGATACCTGAAGAGATCGCAAGATCGCGCGCTGATTATTTTAAAAGAATATCAGCAGATTCAATGACCGCGGTTGATAACGATTTAATGAAGGAGCAACACCCGGGAATGCCTATCAATATTGATAGACAGTCTCGAGTAACTTTTGGTGGCGGACGAAAAACCTAATTTATTAGTTATAGTCCAAAATCGTTTAAACTAACCCGGCGAGAAATCGCCAACGGAGGATATAAAGATGGCAAATACATCATCAACCTACGGACTGAAACCAGTTCGTAAGATAGATGGAAGTCCCTTTATTAACGCTCAGAATAGATATCGTATTGCGGCAAGCGAATCGACAGCTATTTTCCAAGGAGATGCAGTTCAAGCTGCAGCTACAGGAACAATAGTTCGTCACACTGCAGCAAACGGTGAAAGAATCTGTGGTGTTTTTAATGGTTGTTTTTATACAGATCCTACTACTAGCAAACCAACTTGGAGTAATTATTATGCAGGTGGCATTGCAGCGAGCGACATTATAGCGTTCGTTGTTGATGACCCAAGCGTAGTTTTCAAGATTGATGTTGACGATGATCTGAATACGACTTTCATTTTTCAAAACTTCGATGTAACAAACGTTACAGGAAGTACGACTACAGGTATATCCAAAGTTCAGTTGGACAGATCTACGAACGATATTAAAACGACTCAAGCAGTTCGTGTAATTGACGTTTCGCAAGATCCGGACAACGAAGATCAAACTGTAAGCAATGTTAAAGCATTAGTGGTTATCAATAATCACTTTTACGGTAACAAAGGTGCAGGAATCTAATAGGAGCATAGACATATGGCAATATCACGAGCACAGCTAGTTAAAGAACTAGAACCAGGTCTGAATGCACTATTTGGACTTGAATATAACCGATACGACAATGAAGCAGCAGCGATTTTCATGACAGAATCGTCTGACAGAGCTTTCGAAGAAGAAGTAATGCTTTCCGGCTTTGCTGGAGCAGCAACTAAATCTGAAGGTGCAATGGTCACTTACGACAATGCAACTGAGGTTTATACTTCTAGATACACTAACGAGACAATTGCTCTCGCTTTTGCTATCACTGAAGAAGCTATTGAAGACAATCTATATGACAGATTAGCTGGTAGATACACAAGAGCTTTAGCAAGATCAATGGCACACACTAAACAAGTGAAAGCTGCCGCGATTTTGAATAATGCTTTTAATGCTAGCTACACAGGTGGTGACGGAAGCGCACTTTGCGTTACTACTCACCCACTTGCTAACAACAGTACGTTCAGCAATACGCTGGCTACTGCTGCAGACTTGTCCGAAACCTCATTAGAACAAGGCATGATAGACATTGCATCGTTTGTTGACGAGAGAGGATTAAAAATTGCAATTCAAGCTAGAAGAATGATTATTCCAAAAGAAAATCAATTCACAGCTGAAAGAATTTTGAAATCACCTCAAAGAGTTGGCACTGCGGACAATGATATCAACGCATTAATGCACATGGGAATGGTTCCTGAAGGATACTTCGTTAACCATTACTTAAATGACAGTGATGCGTGGTTCTTGATAACAGATGCACCTAACGGTCTAAAACACTTTGTTAGAGCACCTATCAAGACAGCTATCGAAGGAGATTTCGACACTGGTAATGTAAGATTCAAAGCTAGAGAAAGATACGTCTTCGGATGGTCTGACCCTAGAGGAATCTACGGAACTGGCGGAGCAGCGTAATCTATTTAATTAGATTACTAAAAATCTATTAAGGGGCGCTCTTGTAGCGCCCCTTTTTTTTGGGTATAATAAAAACACTATACAATTAATTAAGAACGTAGACGAGTATAGTCGACGGCCTAGAGGCTACGTTCATAAAAACTAGGAGGATAATATGGCAACAACTACATTTTCCGGACCAATAAAAGCCGGAACAATTAGAAACACAACTGGAACTACTGTTGGTACAAATGTGACAAATACAGGTTTTGTATTGATGGCACAATCAGCTAACATTGTTTTTGAAGCGGATGGCACTACAACTGACATCGCAACATTACCAGCCAATAGTCAGATTTTCCAAATCACTTTAGATATTACGACTGCGTTCGATGCAGGTACTACTAATACGATTGATTTTGGAGATGGAACTACTGCTGACCAATATGCTGATGCGTTAGCAGCAGGAGCGCAAGCTAGAGTTTTAGCAACTTCAGATGTTTCCCAGATTGGAAACTTAATTGATATAGGTACTTCTGACATTACTGTCACAGCTACATATAATCAAAGTGGAAGTGCAGCTACAGCTGGTGCAGCTACAGCTACTGTTTTGTATTTACAAAATAGAAACTTAAGCTAATAAAATAAAATAATGTGAGCTCCTTCGGGAGCTTACAACTAAGGAGATAAAAATTATGGCATTTACAACAATTAAATCTAGTTTTCATGTTGCTGATGGCGATGTAGTCGGTGGATCGGCTAGAGTCAAAGCACTTTGGATAGCACATAGTGGAAATGTAGGAACTGTTAAATTAAGAGATGGTGGTGCTACAGGTACTATCATGATGACTTTAAATACAGCCTTAGCTGCGGATGAATATCAATGTGATATCCCAGAACCAGGACTTCGTTGTGAAACGAAGCCTTATGTTGATATTAGTGGTGGAATAAGTTCTGTCACAGTCTTTTACGATTAATCCTAATCGTATATACTTACTTTATGAATAAAGAATGTAAAAAGTGTGGCCACGAGTGTCATTGCAACGAAGAGCATAAAGAATGTAATTGTGAATCTTGTGAATGTAATAAAGAAGATAAAAGAACTTATATGTTTCATAAAGACTGGGCACAAGACATTTCTTTTGAAAATGAAATTAAATTTGTATAGGAGAAAAAATGGAAAATCTAAAAATTAAAGCACAAAAATTGTGGATGGATCATAAACATCATGCACTTTATGTGATTGTTGGTATTGTAATAGGTGCAGTAGTATTCTAAAGTAGGATGCTATGGCGTATCTTAATGCAAATATTCCTGTAACATACGCCCAAATTAGAAGAGAGTATCTTTATGACCTTAAAGAGCATCACGGTGAAGTTGAAGACTGCATTATCTTTGGCTTGGCAAGTATTACGGGACGTCCTATTCTCTTTCATGCTATTATGGAGAGTGGTGGTGTGTTCTATCGTCTCCCTATTTCAGCCTTCATTCAACGAGGATTCAAAGCAACCGAAGTTCCTAGGATGCGACTGGACGAGCTGGAGCTTTGGAACTGCTTTAGTTACTATCCTGCTGTTACTTCTTATGACATCTTAGATGGACAATCTGGAAAATATTTTGGTAAAGATAAAAAACTTCACCCAGGAGCTTACTTGTTTACAGTAGACTGGGCACATCCTGAAAGTAACATAGTAGATACTGATCATTCTGAAATTCCTCATGAACATAAGTGTGCCCATATTTTAGCATTAGAAAATGGTAATTATGCTGCTCAACCTAATAATCGTATTTTATGGGATATTCCTTCTTTTACTGTAAAAAATGAAGTTCCTGATTGGAAAGTACAAACAAGTGAGTGGAATGTTGAAGATACACGTAAATGGAAGACAGAGGATACTGATAAATTCTTCTATAATATTGAGGAAGAAGAGTCATTAACACAGGATAATAGTTGGGGTATAATTGAGAAAAATGATTGAAAAGTTATAACTAATGGCACTCAAAATTTCAGACGAAGCGGCCGTTCAAATGCCTATGAAGACAGTAGCCAGCCTCATCGCGCTGGTAGCGATCGGGACCTGGGCTTTTTTTGGTATCCAAGAAAAATTAAATTCAAACTCAACAAAATTAGAACTAATGGAGAAGGATCTCGTAGAGAACACAGCCTTTAGAATAGGATGGCCTCGGGGTACTTTAGGAAGTTTGCCCGCAGATTCTGAGCAGTTTATGCTAATCGAGGAACTGTATAAGCAGGTAGAAAAATTACAGGTACAACAAGAGTCTGGTATGCATAATAAAGTCAACATCGAATTTTTAACTAAACAATTAGAGAAAGCTTTAGATGATATTGAAAAGCTTAAAGACTCTAATAGAGAAATACATTATAAGAATGGAAAGACGGAGTAATTAAATGCCAGAATTAGTTTTTGCATTATTGATGATAATCAACGGAGAGATTAAGGAAGCGCGTATACAACCGACAATGTCTGAATGTTTAAAAGGGGCTAGGATTGCTAAACGTAATTTAAAACCTAATGGTAATGTTAAGTATCAATGCATAAAATCTATGGCTGAATTAGAGACAAATATTGACGGCTCTATATCTATTAAAAAATTAATCCTTGAATAGGAGGGACTATGCAATTATCAAAACATTTTAAATTAGAGGAATTTACTAAATCAATGACAGCTATCCGTAAGGGTATTGATAATTCACCTGGAGCTGGTGATATTAAAAATTTAGAAAACGTATGTTATGAAATTTTGGAACCGGTTCGCGCGCACTTTGATAAACCAATTACAATAACATCGGGCTACCGCAGCGAGGCGCTTTGTGAAGCGATCGGCAGCAAAAAAACGTCGCAGCATGCTAAGGGCCAGGCGGTTGACTTCGAAATAGGAGGAGTTCCAAACATTAAAATAGCTTACTGGCTACAAAACAACGTTGACTTTGATCAATTGATTTTAGAATTTTATAAACCAGATGATCCAGCCGGAGGCTGGGTACACGTCAGCTACAATGAAAAAGGTGCCAATAGAAAACAAGTTCTTACCTATGATGGAAAGAGCTACGAAAACGGACTTCCAGATATGAAGTGGGAAGGGGGAAGAGTAGTAGGATAATATGGCAATTTCAAGATCTCAAATACCAAAACAACTTAAACCGGGATTAGGTAGGAATTGGAAGCGTGATCCCTATGCCAAAATCCTAGAATCTAGACTGTACAGTCAAAAAGTGGTACCATCTAAGAAGTTGTACAACCGAAAACGGTCTAAACAACCAACATAGACAATGGGGCCCCAAAGGAGGATAGAGTGTCAGATAAAAGTGAAAGTTTTAGAAAAGGTATAAACCTTAATTTAGGTAAAACTTTTGAATCAGGTTTAAATATAGGTTTTGATTCCTTCATTGGAGAGACAACTGAAAAAGGAAAATTCAATGTTCAACCTAAAAAAACTAAAGATATAAATCTGGGAGTAGGTGCTACAACTAAAAAAGGTACTAAAATTAGACTTGATGCAAGTAAATCTGAGGCTAAAGGCAATTATTATTTTCCTGCAAGAACTGAAAAAAGTTTAATTTTGTCTATTGGTAAACAATTTAATACAGGTGGTGACGTTCAAATTAACCGCAAAGGTGTTGTAGATAAGGATTTGTTATAATGGCTAATTTAATGATGCCAGATGCTGATCCAGAATTCAAAGCTTATTTAAAAGAAAGAGCTAAAAAAGAAGCAACGACAGACTATCATTCATTAAAAGCAGATTTTGAAGATTGGAAAAAACATAGAAAGCCCAAAGGAGCTTATTTAGGTACTTTTATATCCGGGGGTCCAGGAGGATCTAACCCGTCATATAGAAAGTATTATAAGGGTATGTTAGATTAATGCTATGCCATTTCAATCTGAAAAGCAGAAGAAATGGATGTGGGCCAACAAGCCAGAGATGGCAAGAGAGTGGACCCAAGAGTATGGAAGTAAAGTAAAAGCAAAGACAGGTACTATGACTAAAAAAGACGATAAATGGATTCAAAAAGCGACCAAGAATATGTGTAAGGATAAACCTTGCACAGGTAAAAAAATGAATAAACCTAAAAAAGCTTTTCTTGGTAAAATGTTCAGAAAAAGTTCAACTGCAACTCCGACATCTGGAGGTAGTTCGGGAGGTAGTTCTGGAATGGGCGGTTTATTAAGACGCCTTTTTGAAGAGAAAAAACATTTATTCGGAAAAGCAGGGGGCGGTCCGGTTAAAGCTCAGAATGGTACATATGTAACTGGACAGGCAGCAAGAGAACTTCCGAAAGAATTAAAGAATGTTTTAAAATTAAAAAAGATAGCTGAAGGAAAAGCAGCAAGAGAACTTCCGAAAGAATTAAAGAATGTTTTAAAGAAACCAACTCACAAGATAATTAAAGATGAAGATGCTCCTTTTGGTTCTAGAATAAAAAAACTAGAAGACAAAGTAACCAAATGGGACTCAGAACATCATCGAAGTCATAAAGTATTACCGAGAAAGAAACCAACCCACAAGATAATTAAAGATGAAGATGCTCCTTTTGGTCATAAAATAAAAAAATTAGAAGACAAAGTAACCAAATGGGACCAAGTCAAAGGTGGACCAACTTATAGACCAGGATGGAAACCTCAACTATCTGTGAGAACAGCTAAGAAAGGTGGAATGCCACCAGCAACAAAATATAAAAAGTATTTAAAAAGTTTGAAGAAAATGCAAACAACTCCACTATCAGGAATGTCTACAACACTTCCACCTAAAACAGCAAGATTATTAACTAACTTGAAATTTGTTTATAAGGATAGAGGAAAAGCATCAACTGCGTTGGGTAAAGCAAATAGAGCTTTTGGGAAACTTCCTTATGTGAAAAGAATCCCCATTATAGGAAAAGGAGATCCAAGTGACTTTTTAAAAAGAAGAAAACAATTGAGTACTGCAGGAGCAGTTGGAAAAACATTACTTAAAAGAACAGGAATTGGCAAAGCGGTTTTAGCTGCTACAGCGGTGGCAGGAGCTTATGAAGCAGGAAAGCGTAAGCTGTTTACTAAAGATAAAAATAAAGTACAAAAGAAAGCAACAGGTGGAGAAATCATTATCGGCAGAGGTGTTGATATGGATTTATTGTAATGAATTATGGCGACATCAGGAACAACAACATTCGATCTCGATATAGACGAGATAATTCAAGAAGGCTACGAAAGAATAGGCCTTAACACCAATAGCGGTTACGATCTTAAAACTGCTAGAAGAAGTCTAAATATTTTATTTTCAGAATGGGGAAACAGAGGAGTTCACTTATGGAAAGTGGCTTTGAAACACCAAGCTTTATCATCAGGAACTAGAGAATATACAGCGGATACTGATTGTAGTGTTATTTTAGAAGCGTATATTTCTACAACAGATTCTATTACAACAAGTACCCAAGATGTAGCTTTATCTAAAATATCTAGATCAGAGTATGCATCTACTCCTACTAAAGGATCATTAGGACAACCTTCTCAATATTATGTAAGTCGAGTGCAACCGCCTGTAATTACTTTATTCCAAACACCAGATGCGAGTACCTACACTTATCTAAAATATTATTATGTTAAAAAATTGCAAGATGCAGCGGCTTATTCCGACCAGCAAGCTGATGTTGTTTATAGATTTCAACCTGCAATGTGTGCAGGATTAGCTTACTACTTAGCTCAAAAAAAAGCACCCGAAAGAGTAGAGATGTTAAAGATAGCTTATGAAGATGAACTCAACAGAGCTTTAGTAGAAGACGGTCAGAGAACTTCAGTCTTTATAGCTCCTAGAGATTACTTTCCAGCAGGTATATAATGGGTAAATTTGCCAGTGGAAAATATGCATTAGCCATTTCAGATAGATCGGGAATGCAATTTCCTTACAGAGAAATGGTATTTGAATGGACTGGAGCTTTTGTTCATATTAGTGAATGGGAAGCTAAACAACCCCAAATCAATCCTAAATTAATTAGTGCTGATCCAATTGCTTTAAGAAACCCAAGACCTTTGCATCGAAGCGGAATTCTAGTACAATTAGATCCAGCAGCTTGGTTTAATATTAATGGAAATATAAATCCAATTCCAAGTGAAGCAGCTAGTGGTTCGGGAAGCATGCAACCTCCTCAAACTGCTAATGAAGCAAATGAGAAAAGGCAAGCTAGAATAACGCTTGCAAATGTAACGGTGAGTATCACATGACGTATGCAGAACTTATAACAAAATTAAGAGACTACACTGAAGTAGGTAGCAGTGTTTTAACTTCTACAATCTTGGATGGCATTATCAGAGATGTAGAATTTAAAATCTTTAGAGAAGTTGATGCAGATTATTCTAGAAAATATGAAACTTCTTTATCTACTGGAACGAATCGTTATCTTTTACTTCCAACCGACTGCTATATTATCCGATCTTTACAATTAACCAGTAAAACAGGGGACTCTGATTTTGAAAGATCCATGTTAGAAAAAAAGGATACCAGTTTTATAAGTGAATTTTATCCTTCAACCAGTGCTTCAGGAACCCCTAAATATTATGCGAATTGGGATCCAAATAACATAGTTATGGCTCCCACTCCAGATGTAGTTTATGGGGTGCAATTGAATTATATTTTCACTCCAGAAGCTTTAAGCTCTTCTAATACAACCACGACCCTTTCAACCAAGGATCCTGATTTATTACTTTATGGAGGTCTAGTCAATTGTTATGGCTATTTAAAAGGGCCTATGGATATGTACAAGCTCTATGAAGCAAAGTATAATGAAGCTATACAAACTTACGCTCTTCAACAAATGGGTAGAAGACGTAGAGATGATTACGATTTTGGGGTGCCACGAATTAAAGTGCCATCTCCATCACCGTAGAAAATTTATTAAGGAGAATATAATGGCAATAGCACAAGCAATTTGTAATGCATTTAAAAAGCAATTACTAGAAGGAGACGCAAACTTCACCCAAACAACTGGTGATAAATTTAAATTAGCTTTGTATCTTGATACAGCTAACTTAAGTGCAGCTACTACTTCGTTTACCACAACAGGACAATCAACTGATACTGGAAGCGGAGATTATGCATCAGGGGGAAAAAACCTTGCTGTCGGTAGTCAACAAACATCAGTAGCAACAGGTGTGGCAATTGTAGATTTCGCTGATCTTTCATTTACTGGAGTTACATTGACTGCAAGAGGAGCGCTAATTTATAATACATCATCAGCAGTAACTAATGCAGCAGTAGCTGTCTTAGATTTTGGTGGTGATAAAACAGCAACAGCAGGAACTTTTACAATACAGTTCCCAGCTTTTACAACTTCTGCAGCTATATTAAGAATTAGCTAAGGAGGTTTTAAATGGCAGGTGCACCATCGGGTTGGGGTTCAAATGCCTGGGGAGAACAATTTTGGGAAGATAACGGAATTGTTCTAGACTATGGTGCATGGGGTTCATTAGTCGAAGGCTTCGGTGACGGAGTTTGGGGTAATGGAGTTCAACTTACCGCTTTATCTACAAGTACAGGAAGTGCAATTGCATCTATTTCAATAGATGTAGCACTTACTGGACAATCTTTAACAACTTCAATTGGAACTGAAACTGTAACAGCCGACGCTAATGTTACACTTACAGGAGAAGCTTTAACAGGAACATTAGGAAATGAATCAGTCGATCTTAACGTTATTGTTTCTGTAACTGGACAAGCTTTAACCGGAGCAATTGGAACCGAAACCGTTACTGCTGATGCAAATGTAACAGCTACAGGAGAAGCTTTAACCAGTTCTGTGGGAACAGCTATTGGTGGTGGAAACGCTTTAGCAGAACCATCTGGAATAGCCTTAACAGGTTCGCTTGGAAATGAATCAGTAACGGCTGATGCCAATGTTACTCCTACTGGAATAGCTTTAACGGGTTCTTTAGGAACAGTTGATGCAGTTGCAGTAGCAGAAGTTACAGGACAAAGTTTAACAGGCTATTTAGGTAATGAATCTACAGTAGCTGATGCAAATGTAACTCCTACTGGAATAGCTTTAACGGGCTCTTTAGGAACGGTTGATGCCGTATCCGTAGCTGAAGTTACAGGTCAAGCATTAGCAGGCTCTGTTGGAACTGTGGATGTAGATGATGTAGTCGTAGGATTGACAGGTCAAGGCATGACAGCGACCCTACAAAATGTTAAGATAGGTGCATGGTCGCCAGTGGTTCCTGGAGTAGGGAATACTTGGACAGAGATTGATCCAGACGTAACTAATACCTGGGTAGAAGTTGACACTGCGGCTTAACGAATTTATAATGAATAGGAGATAAATTATGCCATCAACTTTTACAGGACTAGGTACTGAATTAATAGCGACTGGAGAAAAATCCGGTCAGTGGGGTACTCTTACTAATACAAATTTACAAATCATAGAACAGATTGCTGGTGGCTATGTTTCAATAGCTTGTAATACCACGGGAGCTACAGATTTAGCTGTCTCAGACGGAGCAGCAACAGATGGCAACCAGGTTGCACACAGAGTTATAGAATTAACAGCAGCTCTTGCTGGAAATATAACCGTAACTATCCCTTTAGATGTTCAAACTTTTTATATAATTAAAAATTCTACTACTAATGCATACTCGGTTGAATTTAAATATGTAACAGGTTCAGGTAGCAGTGCTACTTTTGTTGCTGCAGATAAAGGAACTAAAATTGTTTATGCAACAGCTAATGATGGAACTAATCCAGATCTTGTAGATCTATTTGCTACTTCTTCAGCTATTACTTTATCCAACAATAATGCTCTTAAGTTTAATGATGCTGATAATTCAGCATCTGTTAGTTTAGATGTCCCTACAGCAGTTAGTGGTTCTTACACTATCACATTACCAGGAGCGGTGGGAGCAGCCGCAGATTATGCTTTAACTACATCAGACGGAGCTGGAAATACACAATGGACGGCAACCTCAACTTTTGGAATAACAACAGGAAAAGCTATTGCAATGGCAATGATTTTCGGTTAAAATGGAGACAATATGGCAAACCCAAATATAGTAAACGTAACAGCAATCACAGCCGGAACATTAGGATGGAATTTACCTACAGGTGGACTGGTTAATTTAATAGATCCTGATACTGGTTTTCTTATGAAAATTAATAGAATCGTGGTGGCAAATGTAGACGGATCAGCAGCAGCTGATGTTGACGTAGCAATTGTTACATCCGCACAAACTTTTAGTGACACAACATTAACAACTTCAGCAGCCGCAACAACTTATTTAGCAAAAACAATTTCAGTGCCAGCGGATGCTGCTTTAGTAATTTCCGATACTCCTATTTATTTAAGAGAAGGAGACAACCTCGCAGCACAAGCTAGTGCATCTGGAGATTTAGATCTTACAATTACATTTGAATTATTAACGGCATAGGAGGTTTAAATTATGGCTGGCAATGGCGGAATAATTGGACCTGTTAATACAATACAAACTGTTTCGGAAAAAATAACTTCATTTACATCGTCAGGAACTTTTACTGCTCAAGCACCAGGTACGGCAGATTATTTAGTAGTCGGTGGTGGCGGCGGAGGTGGTTCTGGCCGAGGTGGTGGTGGTGGAGCTGGTGGTTATAGAACTTCTTTTTGTAATGCTTGTGCTGCAGGTATAGCTGTTACAGATTCAACACCTATAACAGTAACAGTCGGTGGTGGCGGAGCCGGTGCATCGAGTCAATGTGTTCAAGGTACCACAGGAACTAATTCAATTTTTGATACAATAACATCCGCAGGTGGTGGAGGTGGTGGTAGTGGACCGCCAGCTAGTCAACCAAACATGTCAGGAAAAGACGGTGGATCTGGTGGTGGTGGAGCTGGAAGTGCAGATATTTCAGGACCTCACCCTGGTGGATCAGGAAATACTCCTACAGCCCCAGCACCTTTAGGAGGACCACAAGGTAATGATGGTGGAGATGGAGTTTCTACTGGAACTGTAGAAGGAGCTGGCGGTGGTGGCGGTGCCAATGCAGTTGGAGCAGTTGGTAGTGGTTCTTCTGGTGGAGACGGTGGAGCCGGTAAAGCAAATTCAATATCAGGAAGTCCGGTAACTTACGGTGGCGGTGGTGGTGGCGGAGGACAAGGACCAGCAGGATCAGGTGGAGCTGGTGGTGGTGGAGATGGTGGATCTGGTGGAAGCGCAACGGCTGGAACAGCAAACACAGGTGGTGGAGGTGGTGGTGAATCTGGTGGTTGTAATCCTTCCCCTGCAAACACAGGTGGTCCAGGTACAGTAATTATTAAAGAACCCGAATCAAAAACTGCACCCGGTGTGTGGTCAATGAACACCGTTTATGATTATGTTAAACAAGGTGTTTGGCCTACTTAATTGAGATATTGACCCTATAAAAAAATTATAATATAATAAAATTTTAAGGAGTATACATGGCACATTTCGCAGAATTAGAATCAAAAACAGATCCAACTGGTTTTACATCAGATACACATTTAGTTGTTAAAAGAGTAATTGTTGTTGGAAACGATGTAACTACAGCAGCGGGACCTTTAGGAACAAATGATATGCACGTTGATGGAGAAACATGGTGTGTTAATTTTTTCAAAGGTGGAACTTGGAAACAAACTTCTTATAATCACAATTTCAGAAAACAATATTGCGGCAAAGGTTATGTATATGACGCTGCAAAAGATAAATTTTTAAATCAACAGCCATATGCTTCATGGGCATTAGATGGCTCTGATGATTGGCAAGCACCAATTACACATCCAACAATTACAGATGATGGTGCAGATCCAGTTGTGTGGAGCTACATAATTAAATGGAACGAAACAAAATATAACGCTGACAACTCTACGGGTTGGGAAGCAACAAAATCAAACGACGAATCGGAAACACCTACAGTATACAACTGGAATGGCACAGCTTGGGTGTCCGAATAGGAGACTCATATGGCTCGATCAACAAACGGCGGTATAATAGGAGTAAGTAATAAAACTTCTTTCGGTAAAAATACAACTACATCAATCACAGCAAGTGGACCTACAAGTCCTGCTTTAGCAGCAACTCAACCAGGAACAAGATTAATTAATTTTTTAGTTACTGCTGGTGGAGCTGGTGGTGGCGGCGGAGGTCCTGGTTCAGGGGCCGGTGGTGGAGGTGGAGCTGGTGGTATTACAAATAATACAGATATACCTGTTACTGCTGGAGCTGCTTTAGGAGCAGCTGTAGTTGGCGCTGGTGGTGCGGGAGCACCTAACGCAACTACATGCGGTTCCGATGGTGTTAATTCTTCTCTTATTATTGGATGTACGACCTACACATCAACTGGTGGTGGAGGTGGAGGAAATACTTATGCACCAGGTGGTGGACCTGGAAGAGCAGGCGGCTCTGGAGGTGGTGCTGGAGAATCAAAAGATGCTGCAGACCCTGCCCCTCAAGGCCCTCATACCGGAGGAACAGGTGTAGCTTGTCAAGGAAATGCTGGAGGAAATACTACAGTATGTGTACAAAATGCAGGAGGTGGTGGCGGAGGTAAAAGTGCTGCAGGTACAAATGTTACTAACCCTGGACCTGTAAATGGATTTGGAGGTGCTGGAGGTGCTGGAACTTGTTATTCTGGATGTTATCCAGGAGCGCCCGTAACTTACGTTGGTGGCGGAGGTGGTGGCGGTGGTTTTACTACCAAAGGACCAGGTGGAGCAGGTGGTGGAGGCGCCGGCGGAGAAGGTCCGTGTGGTACTCCGGCTGGTGGAGTAGCTGGTACAGTAAATACTGGTGGCGGTGGTGGAGGAGGTGTCGCAACCGGAGTTGGTTTAGCTGGTGGATCAGGAATCGTAGTAATAAAAGAATTAAACAAAGCAAGTGGTGTGTGGTCAATGCAATCACAATTTAATGCTATGACTGCAGGTGCATGTGGAGCAAGTACATGGCCTAAACCTTCTATAAGTTTTGACTATTTAGTAGTCGCAGGTGGTGGAAGTGGTGGTGGCCAAAGAGGTGGTGGAGGTGGAGCTGGTGGTGTAAGAGGAAGCTTCCCTGGCGGAACAGAAATAGACCTCTATGGACCAGCTAGTATAGTAGTTGGAGCAGGTGGAGCAACTGCTGGAACTCCTGGAGGTGCTAATATTGCAGGTAATCCTGGAACTGATTCTTCAATAGATACTGATACTATAATATCTACAGGTGGCGGAGGTGGAGCTGGTGGATCTACAGATGCTCAAGCTGGAGGTTCTGGAGGTGGTGGTAGAGGAGCTTCTGGTAATCCGTCTGATGCTGGAGGATCTGGAAATACTCCTCCTTTAAGTTCACCTATATCTCCGGTTCAAGGTTTTGATGGTGGTGATGGTTCACCTGCCCCTTATTCAGCTGGTGGTGGAGGTGGAGCTGGAGCTGTTGGTGGAGATGGAAACTCTCCTCTTTCTAATGGAAATCCAGGAGGTGGAAATGGTGGAGCAGGTTTAGCTAATTCTATATCAAACGCTTCTGTAACTTACGGAGGTGGTGGAGGTGGTGGTACTTATACACCTCAAGGAACTGGTGGTTTAGGTGGAACTGGTGGCGGAGGAGCTGCAGGTAATGTACCTGCTGCTGCTGTTGCTGGAACTGTTAATACTGGTGGAGCCGGTGGAGGTGGAGCATTTACTAATTGTGCAGCACCTCTTGCTCACGAATTTGGAGCAGCAGGAGGATCAGGAACAGTTATATTAAGAGCACCAGGAAGTACCAGTATGTCAGTGGCACCAGCAACTAATACTGTAACAACATTACCAGCCCCAGCAGGAGGATGTAAAGTAGCTACATTTACAGTATCAGGAACATTGACAGTTTAATAATTGATCTAAAACAAACTTTTTTATTATTCTTTACTTATATTTTTTTAAACTATAAATATGCTATAAAGATAAATGACAACTATAATAAATAAGAAAGGATTAAACCCTAATCATATTTATAAAAAGAAATGAATCTTACACACCACTACTATTATTTTAAAAAAGCTGTTCCGGACAGAATCTGTGA